>JAANMT010000071.1_pt1 | contig 92813 bp, 52 predicted proteins | sample 7279711 | NCBI WGS metagenome assembly JAANMT01 (sample SAMN14094538, study PRJNA606508) | bioreactor metagenome | isolation source: A lab-scale SPAN reactor treating ammonium-rich wastewater day 1 | place: Ireland: Galway | collected 2017-01-16
GCCTGCGCGCAGCAGCTGCGCCGCGCCGGGCACCAGGTGACGGTCTTCGAGCGCAGCGACCGCATCGGCGGCCTGCTGCGCTACGGGATCCCGGATTTCAAGATGGAAAAGCACCGCATCGATCGCCGCCTCGAGCAGATGAAGGCGGAGGGCGTGGTCTTCCGGACCAACGCGCATATCGGGCAGAACGTCCCGGTCGAGGAGCTGCGCAAGAATTTCGACGCCGTCGCGCTGTGCGGCGGCGCCAGCCAGGCCCGCGACCTGCAGGTGCCGGGCCGCGAGCTGAAGGGCGTCTATCTCGCGGTGGACTATCTCACCCAAGAAAACAAGGTCAACGCCGGGGAGAAGGTCCCGGATCAGGTCGTCGCCACGGGCAAGAAGGTCATTATCCTCGGCGGCGGCGACACCGGCGCCGACTGCCTGGGCACTGCGGTGCGCCAGGGCGCGGCCTCGATCCAACAGTTCGAGCTGCTGCCGCGTCCGCCGCTGGAGCGCGCGCCCAACAATCCCTGGCCGCAGTGGCCGGTGATCTACCGCACCTCGCCGGCCCACCAGGAGGCGATCGAGGTCTACGGCGGGAAGGACGTCCGCGATTATTCCATCCTCACCAAAAAGCTGAGCGGGGAGGGCGGCGTGCTGAAGAAGCTGCACGCCGTGCGTCTCGAGTGGGTGGCTTCGCCCAACGGCGGCCCGCCGCAGATGAAAGAGGTCGAGGGCGGCGAGTTCGCGATGGACTGCGACCTGCTGCTCTTGGCGATGGGCTTCACCGGCTCGGAGAAGCCCGGCATGCTCGAGCAGCTGGGCGTGCAGCTCGACGCCCGCACCAACGTCGTCGCCGACGCCAACTACATGACCAGCGTCCCCGGCGTCTTCGCCGCCGGCGACCAGCGCCGCGGCCAGTCGCTCATCGTCTGGGCCATCGCCGAGGGCCGCAAGTGCGCCCGCGGGATCGACCAGTTTCTGATGGGCGAGAGCGAGCTGCCGGGCTAGGCAGCCTAGCGCCTTTCTCCCAGGGATAGATCTTTCTTGGCGATTCTCGGGAATTTCCGCATAATCGGGGCTCCTTTCTTCACATGCGGGAGGGTTTCATGCGTCGCCTAACTCTGTTTTTCATGCTCGCCGCCTTTCTGGGCTCTTTAGCACCTGGCCTCGCTGGGGAAGTCTCGGCCAAAGACAAGGCACCCAAGGAATACCAACAAGGCAAGCTCCTCGACATCCAAGAGAGGAAAGACAAGACCACCACCTACACCACCACCAAGCAAAAGGACGGCAAGACGGTGACGACGCCCACGACCACGGAGGAGAAGCATTATTTCATCACCGTCCAGGCCGGCGACTTGGTCTATGTGGGGGAATACACGCCGATGTTCTTCGGCAAGCCGGGCGATTGGATCATCGGCGACCCCATCGACGTGCGCTTCGACGGCAATAAGATGATCCTGCGCAAGCCCAACGGCAAGGAGCTGAAGACCAAGGTCCAGAAGCGCATCCGCGCCGCGGAATATCAGCCCGCGAAGTAATCTCCGAAAAACCGGGCAGCGCTCAAGGCGCCGAGAGCTTGGTCCGGCCCAGCCCCGTGTTTCCAAAGGCCTGGTCGAAACCGCGCACCTCGATCTCGTATTCCCCCTTCGGCGGCAGCTTCAGCTCGGCGGCGAAGCGGCTGGCCTCACCCGCGTAGCCCAGGCGGAAACGCTCCACGGCCTTTCCCTCCTTCAGCAGCAGGCCCTCGAGGGCAAGCTTGTCCGCGTCCCACAGCCCGCCGGGCGTGAAGGGGCAGCCGCACATCATCGTCACCTTCGCGCGAAGCATCGCCTTTCCCTCGTCCTTTTTTAACTCGGGCTCGGCCAAATCCACCACCAGTCCCGGTATCTCCAGCAGGACGGCGTCGCCCTGGCGTAAGTGCCTGCCCGGCAGCAGCCACATCGTGGCCGAGACCTCGTTAGCCGAAGCCTCGTGGCCGATCGGGCCGCGGGCGCGGATCTCGGCGTAGACGGGCTTGTCCAGATCTAGAGTCGCGGCGAACTTGGCCGAGCCGCCGTCGGAGCGCGGTTCGCCCACTGCGTGCGCGCGCCGCATGATGCGGTCGGTGTCGCCGGTCGTGCCCTCGGTCGTGCCCTGCGCGAGGACTTTCCCTCCGGCCAGCTCTTTGATCGTGACCCGGGCGCCGCCGATGTCGCTGCCGACGAACTTGGCGCCCTTGCTGATGACGCGGACGACGACCTCGGTCGGCTCGGCCAGCGCCGCAAACGGCGAGATAAGAAGACCCAGCGAAAACAGCGTACAAAGGAATTTTTTCATGACGATGCCTCCTGCGTGGATCCGACAAGGATCGCGGGGGAATCTGCGTTTGAGAGGAGGGTAGGGCGAAAAGAAGTCGGTTCCATGCATTCCCTTCTTTTCCTGAACCCGGAGCAATGCTATTCGGCGGGCATGATAAGCAATCCGCGTCCGGAGTCCACGATTTTCCGCGGGCCCGGTTCTTTGCCCTATTTCGATCTCCTGCTCGAGCGCCTCGACCGCGGCCGCCCCGACCTCGACCTGGCCTTCGGTCGCCACGTCCACTGGGGCTATTGGGCGGACCCGCGCCGGGCCGACCTGAGCGCGCGGGACTTCGCCGCGGCGGCGGAGGCGCTTTCGCAGCGGGTGTGGCGGGCCGCCTTGCTGAAGGACGGGATGAGCGTCCTCGACGCGGGCTGCGGCTTCGGCGGGACGATCGCCAGCCTCAACGAGAATTTCCAAGGCATGGATCTGGTCGGCCTCAATATCGACCGGCGCCAGCTCGAGCGCGCCCGCGGCAAGCTCGTCCCGCGGGCCGGCAACCGCATTCGGCTGGAGGAGGGCGACGCCTGCGCGATGCCCTTCGCCGACGCGGCCTTCGACGCGGTCCTCGCGGTGGAGTGCATCTTTCACTTTCCGGGTCGCGAGGCCTTTTTTCGCGAGGCCCGTCGGGTGCTCAAGCCGGGCGGGATCCTGGCCCTCTCCGATTTCGTCCCGAAGGGTTACTTTCGGCCCCTCAGCGCCTCGCGCTTCGCGCGCCGGATGCTCGAGCCCCTCTTCGGCACCTGCCGGATGGACCACACGCTGAAAGATTACCGGCGCCTCGGCCGCGAGACGGGCTTCGTCTCGCTTTGGGAGGAGGACATCGCCCGAAACACGGTCCCCACCTACCCCTTCCTGCGAAGGATCCAACGGGATTTGACGGGAGCGGAGTCGTGGAACAAGCTCGGGAGCTACGCCGCCCAGTGGGTGAGCCGTTTCAATTGGCTGCGCTATATGGTTTTGGCCTTCCATAAATTGGATTGAATCCCCCCGGCCTTTGCCCTAGACCATGGGCATGAGAAAAATCCGCTTCCACTGCGTCACCTTCAGCCTCGCCTGTCTTTTGCTCGGCCTCGCCGTCTCCGCCGGTGCCGCCAAAAAGGCCTCCAAGCCGCCCGAGCCCCAAGCGGCGGCCTCCGCGGAACAGGTGAAGCCGCTGCAGACCGGCGACACCGCGCCGGACGTCACGCTCACCAACGCCGACGGCATGGCTTTTCCCTTGAAAAAACTGCTCAAAAACCAGCCGACCGTCCTCATCTTCTACCGCGGCGGTTGGTGCGTCTATTGCAACACCCAGCTGGGCCAATTGAAGCAGATCGAGACGCCCTTGCAAAAACTCGGCTACCAGATCGTCGCGCTCAGCCCCGACGGCGTCGACAAGATCCGTGAGAGCCTCAAGAAGCACGACCTGACCTATATGTTGGTCTCGGATTCCGACGCCGCGGCCGCCAAGGCCTTCGGCCTGGCCTACCAGGTCGACGACGCGACCTACGCGAAGATGAAGAAGGACTACGGCATCGACCTCGAGGCCCATTCCGGGAAGGGTCACCACATCCTGCCGGTGCCGGCGGCCTACGTCCTGGATAAGCAGGGGAAGATCCTCTATAGCTATTACAACCCGGACTACAAAGTCCGCGTCGACCCGCAGGCCCTGCTTAAGGCGGCGGAAGCGGCCGTCGCGGCCCGGCCCGCGAAATAGGGGGACCCATGGCGAACTTTCAAAAGATCCTCGTCAACGGCAAGGAAGTCGATCCCTCCGACCTGCAAGCCCTGCCCGAGGCGGTTCAGCAGGTCCTGGCCGACAAGAACAAAAACGGCGTGCCCGATTTCCTAGAGGGCATCATGGACCACCCCTTCGTCAAGAAGGCCCTCGAGAAAGGAGGCTACTCCAGCTTCGACCAGCTTCCGCCCGAGATGAAGGCCAAGCTGCAGGGCCTCATGCAAAGGCTGGGCGGCGTCGGGACCTCCCAGGCCCCGCAAGTCGAGGTCGGGCAGGTCCGGGCGCGCCAGGCCTCGTTGGGCGCCGAGGATTGGAAGCAGGGCTACAGCATGGAGCAGCCGGGCCACATCTCGATGAAGACGCTCTTTTTCGCCGTGGCCGCGATCCTGGGGCTGTTGATCTTCGCCTTCGCCGCTTGGATGTTCCTCGCCGGGCGGTGATTCCTCTCAAATAATTTTATGCATTCCTCCATGAAAGCCAAACCGCCCGTTTTGGAAATCCGCGATCTCTCCATCCGCCGCGAGGCGCCCATCCTGCAAGGGGTCTCCTGGCGCGTCGAGGCGGGGCGTCACTGCGCGATCCTCGGCCCCAACGGCTCGGGAAAAACCTCGCTCTTGGCGGCGCTCACCGCCTACCTGACGCCCAGCTCGGGCGAGATCCGGCTCTTCGGCAAGCGCTACGGCGAGCACGATTGGCGGGAGCTGCGCAAGTCCGTCGGCCTGGTCGGTTCCGCCCTGCGCGCGATGCTGCGCTTCGAGGAGCCGGCCCTGCACGCGGTCCTAAGCGGCAAGGACGCCATGGTCAATTTTTGGGGCGAGAGCAGCGAGGAGGATCGAAAACGCGCCCGCGTTCTGCTCAAGCAGGTCGGCTGCGGTGGCTTGGAAGAGCGTGCCTGGGGCCTGCTCTCGCAGGGCGAGCAGCAGCGGGTCTTGATCGCACGCGCGCTCATGGCGCGGCCCAAGCTGTTGATCTTGGACGAGCCCTGCGCCGGCCTCGACATGGCGGCCCGCGAGCATTTTTTGGCCTTCCTCGAGGCCTGGGGGCGAAAGGCCGGCGCCCCGACCCTCGTCTTGGTCACGCATCACGTCGAGGAGATCACGCCGATGTTCCGCGAGGTCTTGATCCTGCAAGGGGGGAAGGTCCTTGCCGCCGGTCCCAAGGAAAAGGCCCTCACGGCCAAGCACCTCAGCGCGGCCTTCGGCTGCCCCATCCGCCTGAAACGCTCGGCCGGCCGCTACGCCGCGACGGTTGCGCCCAAGCGCGGCGCGGTGGTTTGAACGGAAATTCCTTTGCCGGCGTCCCCGATTGCCCTTATGATGCGGGCGGGTCCACTCATTTCAACCTTCTAGAGGGAGACACCCATGTCCGAAAAACTCCGCAATTCCTTGCGGGCCATGCTCGTCATCATCCCGGCCGTCTTCATCTTCGCCTCGGTTTTCACCAACTGCGCCGGCAGCGGCGACGATTGCGACGGCGATGTCAACGTGGCCACCGCCGACGAGTGCACCGTCTACGCCAACGAGAACGACTGCGACGACGCCAGCTTCGAGAACGGCGTCTGCACCGTCTCGGGCTGCGACAACTGTGAGGTGATCGTCGACGACATCGATCCCGTCATCGACGTGGACGATTCCGGCTTCTAGTAGCCCGATGATTCCGTTTCCAAAGGCCTTCGCAATCCGCGAAGGCCTTTTTTTTCGCCCGTCGGGGGATCTCCGGGGAGGGTGCCCGGGCGGTGGTCGGGATCCAGGGGAACGATCCACGGATCGGCGGAGAAGAAGGAGGAGTCGGCGGTCGCCAAATCGACGTCGGGATCGATCAGCTGCTGGTAGGGACGGCCGTTCAGGGTGACCCAAGCATCGACCCGGATGATCGGGTTTTCGATCCCTTGCCCGGCGAGCTCGCGCTTCACGTGTTGGACGTATTGCCAGATGAATTGCGGCCGCTGCCTCATCTTCCCGTATTGAAATTCGTTCATCTCCAACAAAGGATCGACCTGGAAGGTCCGCTGCGCGGCCGGGTCGGTCACCCAGATCTTGATGCGGCCCTGCTTGTCCCGCAGTTTCATGTGCCAGGCGAAGAGGTGGCCCTCCTCGGTCCAGCTGACCTCGCCCGGGATGAGGAAATGCCGGAAGGGGACGAGGATTTGCAGGGCGAAGTACAGGCCGATCAGGGCCAGGGTGAGGCGGGGTCCCCGGATTTTGGCCGCGGCCGGGGCCTCCGCGGCGTTCGCGGGTTTCAGGCCGAGGAATTTTCGCGGCCAGTCGGGTTCGTCGAAAAGGGTGGCCGCGGCGATCATCAGGAAGGGGAAGACGCCGATCTGGAATAGGACGCTGTTCGTCAGATTGAAGAAGAGCACGACGAGGAAGGCCGCGAAGCGCGTCTTGCGCCACCACAGGAGGAAGCCGATCGAAAGATCGAAGGCCAGGCCGCCCCAGCTGAAGAAGTAGGGCGCCCAGTCGGTCGTCATCATCGGGCCGAGGAGGGGCAGGTCCGCCGCTTTGAGCAGCCAGCGCCGCATCGGTTCGCCCTGCAGCCAGTCGGCGTTGAGCTTGGCGAGCCCTCCATAAAAGTAAATGATAAAAAATTGGGCGCGGAGGATGAAGAGGTTCCAATTTGGAACGAAGGGGGCGCTCGGTCGAAGGCGCTGCGCGAGCGAGCCCCAGCGCGTCGCCGAGGTAAACAGCATCAGGAAGCAGAGCAGGATGATCGCGTAGTAGTGGTTGTTGTAATAGGCCTTGTCGAGGAGGAAGACGTAGGAGAAGCCCAGCAGGAAGACCAGGACGCAGGTGCGGTAGAGGATGCCGACGGCGATGCCGATTCCCGCGGCGACCATCAGGATCAGCAGGGCGCGGAAGTAGGGTTCGGGCAGCGGCCGCAGCCATTCGAAAAAGGCGTAGCTGAAGCGGAAGCCGGGCTCGAGGTAGTAGTCGACGAAGCGGTCCCGCGCCAAATAATAGTAGGCCTGCCAAGCCATCAGGGCGCCGAACAGGATGCGGAACATCCCCAGCGAGGCGGCGTCGACGGGAGTGAAAAGGCGGCTTAGTTTCACGGTTGAAACACGCGTTTTTAGGCGTCTCCCATTCCTTCTTGCATGTAGTCGGCCACGATGGCGATGATTTTTTTAATAGTCTCGTTGCAGCTTTTGAAAGAAATGAGGTCGAGGGTCTCGTTGCCGAATTTTCTGAAGGCATCGCTGATCAACGCGTGTATGAAGGATTGGGTGGCGGCATCCACGTTCTCGAAATCCAGGACGACCTCTTCGCCGTTTTCGAGCGCCGGAATGATTTCTCCGACCCGGATGTCTCTGGCGATGTCTTTATTCTCCGCGAAGGAGCCTGCCTTTTTATAAATGACAATGTGTCTCATAGGAATCGAGGTTTCTTGTATTTTGCCCGTTTTCGCTCGCGGACCGCGCTGCTGTAAGTTTTTCGAATGGCATCCAGCAACAAGGAGAATTCTTTCGTTTGGTCTAGGGTGATGTCTACGCCGACTATCGTCCCTTGCCAATAGGGAAGGTCGCTCAAGGCGGAATGCCTGTCCTTGAACGGATCGGCGTGCAATGCCAATCTCGAGGAAGGCTTGTTTTTCTTCAGCTTAAAAAAACCTCGACCGCTGTAAATCACAAAAAAGTCTCTGTTAACGCTGGCGATGGATTTGATGAAAAATAATCCGGCGCCCGCGTTCTGTTCGGTGCCGCCCTCGCGATTGGTGGTGCCGGTGATGCCCGGAGTCAAGGCGAGCCGGATGGCCTCCAGGTCGGTGGAGGCCGGCCACGAGCGGTTGATGGTTCTTTTGATTCCGATCCCCGTGTCGGCGATTCCGATTCGTATGGTATTCGTCTTTTTGTAGTATTGCGCGCAGAGCAGCGCCCCGCTTGCCGCCTCGGCGTGCTCGATGACGTTTCTCACCAATTCGCTGACGATATAGCCTATGGTCTGGGCTTGATCCGGACCGAGATGCAGCAAGGGGATCATTTCGGAGATGAACTTGCTCAACTCTTGAGAGTTGCGAATTTGGGTCAGCGGAATGAATCGTCCCGCCGACTCATGCTCGACGATCGAAACTTCGGAGGAGATGCCTAAAATTTTATTCAGCCCCATCCTCGGCAAATAGTGGCCGGAACGGGCTTCAAATTTTTCACAGCGAATATTTTCCGGTCTCACGGTCAGGCCCAAGGCGGCTACCATTGCCAGCACTGCGGGGTGAACGGAGATCCACTTGTCGTTAGCCGTGATCTCCAGGGTCTCCGGATGAGTCGGGTCGAATCTCCTGAGAAAGGAATCGATGTTTCCCAGGAAGGCGCTGTTCGGAAGATGAATTTTCACAAGGTCTATTTACCGGGAATCCCGGTAGTAAGTCAATATACCGGGATTCCCGGTATATTAGGGTAGTCCTATCGCCTATCGGGATAGGCCGCTCGCCTCGAGGTATTATTGTAACTATTTAATATTACTTAATAAAATTAACAGCTTGGGCTGAAATAAAACCTTTTGGGGTTCAGAGAGGGGCCGTTTTCAGGCGTCCCTCCAATTTCTCCTTCAATTCCGGGACGTTCTCCTTGAGCCACTGGATGGTGTCGCGCAGCGTGGCGTCGGGGTCGCGGGAGACGAAGCCCAGGTCTTCCTTGGCGTAGAGCGAACTCAGGCCCCAGTGCTTCGAGGCCATCTCGAAGACCACGGGGTCCGGTAGGATGGGGTGGGGGCGGGGCGGGAGGAAGCGGTCGAGCAGGCCCGAGGTCTTGGCGAGCAGCTTGGCCGCCAGCGGCGGCAGCTGGAGCTTGGGCGGAGGCACCCCGCCCAGCTCGGCGACTTTTTGGAAAAAGGCCTCGATGCGGTAGGTGGTCCCGCAAAGGTGGTAGACCGGCTTGGGGCGCGAGATCCGCATGGCGCGGAGCATCGCCTGCGTCACGTCGCGGATGTCGACGAAGTGCATCCCGCCGTTGACGATGAAGGGGAGCTTGCCGCGCAGCAGGCGGGCGATGTGGCTGGTCGCGCGCATCCGGTGGTCGCCCGGGCCCAGCAGCACCGGCGGGCGCAGGATCACCAGCTCGACGCCCAGCGACTCGGCCAGCTTGCGGCCCTCGCGCTCGGCGCGGATCTTCGAGGCGTAGTAGGGCCAGGAGCCGACGGTCGCCTCTTGGTAGGGCGATTTCTCGTCCGCCTGGCGGTCCGGGGTCGCGAAGCAGCCCACCGTCCCGGAGGTGGAGACGAAGAGGACGCGGCATTTCCGCTCCCCGCCCAGCTCGACCATGCGCAGCAGCCCCTCGACGTTGGTGCGCAGCATTTCCTCGGGCTCGCGCCGCGTGTGCTTGATGACGGCGGCCAGGTGGTAGATCCCGCCCAGGCCCTCCAGGCGAGGATTGCCTTTCCATTTTTTCGGCTCGGTCACCGAGCCCTCGATCAGCTCGACGCCCTTCAGGCCGTGGGTCCAGTTTTGGGAGGCCCAACTTTTCTTGTCGCGGACCAGGGCGATCGGCAAGACCTCGGGGTCCTGGCTTAAGGCTTGGAGCAGGTGGCGGCCGACGAAGCCGGTGGCGCCGGTGACGAGGAAGGGAGTTTTTTTCATATTCAAGCTCCTGTGCAAACCTACGAATCCATCAACCCACCGCCGCCAGGCGCGCGGCGCCCTCTGGCCAGCGGCAGGCCTCGCGGTAGCGATTCAAGTCCTGCGCCTTCGGCCCCCAGGCGTAACCCTCGCCCTTCGGCAGCTGGACGAGGATCTCGCGCGCGACGAGGTCCTCGAGGCAGGCCTCGAGGTGCGGCAGGTGCGCGCCGGGGATCTCCGGCAGCAGCTCCACGGCGGAGCGGAGCGGCACTTGGCCCGGGCGCTCTCCCAGGGCCTCGGCCGCGCCGAAGTAGTCGCGGCAGAGGGGCTGGAAGAGGGCTTGGAGTACCGAGCCAAGGCGCTCGTCGCCCGCCGCGCCGGGGCGCGGCATGGGGACTTCCATGTAAAGATTGCCCCGCAGGAAATGCTGGATCGCCGGGTGCTCCGGAAAAGCGGCCAGGGCCTCGGGGAAGAAATAATGGCTCCACTGGTAGTGGAAGGTCGCGGCGATCGTCGGGTCGACCTTCTCTTCCCCCTTGAGCGGGCTCTCCAGCACGCGGCCGCCGCGGGCCTCGATGGCCGATTTCAGCCAGTCCAGGCCGACTCCCGGCAGGGGGTGCTTTTGCAAGAAGCTGCGCAGGTGGTGGGTGGTGGGCGCCAGGCCCGCCTGCAGCTCGGCCATCACCTGGAGGCCGAGGCCGTTCAGGTCGCTGTCGAGGTTCATCGTCAGGGGCCGGCCGCAGGTCATGTGGATGCGGCCCAAGCGGATCTCGCCGCGCAGGACGCGGCCGATCCAGGCCAAGAGACCGCCCAGCCGCATCTTGGGCTTGGGCGCCCCGCTCAGCTCGCGCTTGAAAGAGTTTTCTTCGGGCAGGCGGTCGTAGCTGATCGAGATCGGCAGGATGCTGCAGGCCTGGCCCGAGGCCTGGAGGCACTTGAGGATCCCGCGCCGCGGCTTCAAGGCCTGGCGCGAGCGGCTGCGCGTGCCTTCGATGAAGAATTCCAGGGCCTGCTTGCGGCTCACCAGGTCGTGGATCTGCCGCGTCAGCTTGGGGTTTTCGCGGCCCAGGCCGCGTTGGACGTAGAAGGCCTGGGTCTTGCGGATGACCTTGCCGAGCAGCGGGATCTTGCCGAACTCTTGCGCCGCCGCGATGTGCGGGATGGCGATGCCCAGCTCGGGATAGGCGAAGAAGAGATAAGAGCAGAGGATGAAATCGAGGTAGCTGCGGTGCGTGGGGACGATCACCAACAGGGTGTCGTCGGGGACGGCGCGGCGCGCGGCCTCGAAGGCCTTGCGGTCGAAGGTGATGGCGTCTGCCGAGCGGCGCAGCACCTTGCGCGCCAGGTAGGCCGAGGCGCGGATCGCGCCGTTGCCCTTGGATCGCGAGGCGGCCCAGCGCAGGTCGCCCTCGAAGCCGCGGTGCTTGCGCCCCGCGAAGGGGACCTCGCGTTCGTCCTTCTTCATCAAAAAGCGGTAGACGCCGCCGCACACCGTCTCGATGTAGGCCTTCTTTTCGAAGTCCGCGTCGTCGATCGGCATCGAGGGCCGGAAGTCGAAGGTGCAGTGCGTGAAGTAGGGAAAACCCGTATTCAAATAATGCAGCTGGCCGGTGAGGCGCTCGACCTGCTTCCGCTTTTTCTCGTTGCCGCTCAGCTTGAACCAGGCGGCCAGGGCCTTGCCGGGCCCCAGGTGCCACTGCCAGTGGCGCAGGCGGAAGGTAAGGTTGTCGGGCCCGGTGTAGCGCAGGTGCGGGTAGCGGTCGAGCGGGTAGCGGCGGAAGTAGCCCTCGATGACGTCGATGTTCTCGCGCACCGAGCAGCTGTGGCGCTTGCCGGCTACCGCGTAGCGGATGGCGGGTTCGCCGGGCTCGGCGTCGGAATCGGTGAAGGCGCTGCGCAGGATGCGGTCGGCGACCACGTCGCAGGGGACGATGTCGAGCCGCGTGGCCTCGTCGACGACTACCGCGCGCAGGTAGCCCGCTCCGATCAAGGCGACGAAGCCGGCGAAGGCCGCGCGGCTGTCGATCCAGCCGGGGAAGGGGTGCTTCCAGCAGGCCGAGACGATGCTGGGCCGCACGATGCTTAAGGGCACCTCGCCGCGGTTTTCCAGCAGCAGGTGCTCGGAAAGGCACTTGGTCAGGGTGTAGGTATTGGGGTGCCCCGTCTCTTTCAAGAGCTTGCGGGCGTCGCATTTTCCGTCGAGGATATTTTGGTAAATCTCGCGGGCCTGGCGCGGCAGGGCGACCGTTGCCTCGGCGACGGGGACCTCCGTCCCGCGGTGCGGCGTCACGTAGGCGGTGGAGACGTTGACGAAGCGCTTCAGGCGACGGCAGGACTTGGCCAGCTCGAGGACGTGGAGGCTGCTGGCGATGTTGGCCTTGGCGGCGACGGGCAGGGGAAGGTCGAATTCGACCGAGGCGGCGCAGTTGATGATGTGCGTGAGTTGTCCGCCCAGCGCCTCGCGGTCGGCGGAACTCAGGCCGCAGGCGGTCTCGCTCAGCTCGCCGCCGACGACGGCGACGCGGTCTCCCCAGCCGGCGGGCAGCTTCGAGAAGCAGGGCGAGGTCGCGACCTCGTGGTGGAAGCGCTCTTGGGGCGAGTGTCCCTTCTTGCCGGGGCGGATCAGGACGTAGACCTTCTCCAGGTCGAACTCTTCCGCGCGGCGCAGGATCTCTTCCAAGACGACCTTGCCGACGAAGCCGGTGACGCCGGTGATCAGGACATGGTGGCCGGGCTTGGTCATTGCGCGCCTCCCGCGGCCTTCGGGGCCGGCGTGTCCTTCGCCCCGACCCCCTGGTTGCCGCTGCCGAAGACGTTGTGGGGGTCGAGGGCGCGCTTGGCCTGCTCGACCCAGGCGAGCGTCGCGGGCGACTTGATCTGCGGGAGGAAGCGCTGGCGCAGCTTGCCGATCCCGTGGTGGTGGGAGAGCGAGCCGCCGTTTTTCAAAATTTCCTCGCGGGCGATGACTTCGAGCTCGGCGTAGACCTCGGAAGGATGGGGAACGCCCTTATAATAGTAGCCGAAGTAGAAGTAGACGCAGACGCCGGTCTCATAGACCTGGGTCACCCGGCAGGTGAGGAAAGGCTTGCCGGGGAGCTTGCGGCGCTCGTACTCCTCGGCCAGGCGCCGCTTGACGTTGGCGCAGAGCGCCTCGGCCTGGCTCCAGGGCACCGAGGTCTCGAAGGACTCGGCGAGGAAGTAGTGCTTCATCACGAAGTCGCGGATGTAGGCGATGCCGAAGGTCAGCTGGTAGCCGCGGATGCCGTTCTCGGCGCCGGCCTTCATCCCGCCCCGGCGCTTGGCCAGGCCGTAGACCGTCTTCTCTTGCGCGGCGACCTCGGCCCGGCTGCCCTCGAAGACGATGGTGCAGGCGACCATCTGCTGCGGGTCGAAGCCCTTGAGCTTCACGACGAAGAATTTTTCCAGCTTGCTCTTCAGCGCCTTGAGACCGGTCGCCTTGGGCTTGAGGGCCATGCCGAATTGGAATTGCAGGTTGTCGACCAGGCGGATGCTGGCGGGCACCGCGTGGGTCTGGGCGAGCTCGTAGAGAAAGGCGACGCCGTCCTTAAAAGTGGGGAAGAGGATCGAGCCGTAATTCTGCACTTCCGGAAGAGGGAAGAGCTTCACCACCGCCGAGGTGACGATGCCCAAATTCCCCTCCGAGCCGAAGAGCCAGAGGCGCGGGTCGCTGCCCACCGACTCGCGGGGGGTGACCGAGCTGCGCTCGAGCTTGCCCGCGGCGGTCACGGCGTGGATGTCGAGGACTAAGTCCTCGATGTTGCCGTAGCGGTTCTTCTTCATGCCGCTGGCGTGGGTGGCGATCCAGCCGCCCAGGGTGGAGAACTCGATCGAGTCGGGCTCATGTCCCATCGTGAAGCCGTGGCCCTTGAGCTGCTCGACGATGTGGCGGCCCACCGCGCCGGCCTGGATGCAGGCCATGCGGTTGACCGGGTCGATCCAGAGGATGCGGTTCATGCGCCGCATGTCGACCGAGACGATGAAGCGGGCCTCGTTTTCGGGGCAGCGCAGGGCCTCGGTCACCGAGGTGCCGCCGCCGAAGGGGATGAGGCAGGCCTCGTACTTCAGCGCCGCCTCGACCAGGGTCGCTACTTGCCCTTCCTCGGTGGGGAAGACGACCAAGTCCGGGATGCGGCCGATCTTGCCGTATTTGATCGCGAACATCTCTTCTTGGGTGTGGCCGTGGCCGTGGCGCAGGCGGATCTTGGGGTCCTGGCTCAGCTGGTCCTCGGCGAAGGTCTTGCGCAGCTCCGCGAGGAACTGGGGATGTGCCAGCGCCTCGGGGATGGGCGTGGGGTAGGCCGGCGGATAGACGTCGTCGGCGCGCACCGGCACTTTCATGACTTCGCTTACCCAGGGGAGCAGCGAGGGCAGCTCCTGGTCGCAGAGCGAGTAGCGCGAGCCGGTCAGCCGGACGCTGCCGTTGCTTAAGATTTCGAATTTCGTGTCGCGAAAGCCCCAGACGTCGAGGCTCTCTTCTTCATCGGGCTTGGGAGCGGGGGCCGGGGGGAAGATGCAGGTCGGCGAGTTTTCCATGCGCGATTCCTCTGTAAAGATTTCCCGGGAAAGAATGGGCCTTGAGCTAGACGAATTTTATAGGAAAAACAAGTCTAAAATAGACTGACATGTCAGTTTAATCTTGAGCTAATTTCCTATGATTTTTCCAGTATTTGACAGGGCGTGCCGAGGTATGAGAAGGAGGTCTTGGCGGGCATCCCCCCTTGCGGGGCCCGCAGCTTTTATGGGCCAACACCTCGACAAAGAGCAGCGCAAGACTCAACTGATGCAGGCCGCCTTGGCCGCCTTCGGCAAGAAGGGCTATCACGACACACAGGTCTCGGACATCATCGCGCAGGCGAAGGTCGCGCGCGGCACCTTTTACCTTTACTTCGAAGGAAAGCGCGAGATCTTCGAGGCGATCATCGCGCAGATCTTCCAGGAGATCGCCGGGCAGATACGCGCCCTGCCGCTCGACGCCGTCGACCAGATCCCGGCGCAGATCATGGGCAACCTGCGGCGCATTACGGCCCTGCTGATGAAGAATCCGCTTTGGATTAAGTTGGTGTTCAGCGACGCGGTCGGCCTGGACAGCGAATTCGACGATCACATCCGAAAATTCTATCAGCTGGTCCTCGACTACATCCAGCGCGGCCTCAGGCAGGGGCAGAAGATGGGCTTCGTGCGCGAGGGGGACGTCGGGGTGCTGGCGGTCTGCCTGCTGGGCGCGGTGAAAGAGGTGTTTTACCAGTACGTCCTGGGCACCGAGAAGCCCGCGATCCGCGACATCGAGCGCGAGATCTACACCTTCGTCATCACCGGCATCATCCACCCCGCGCTGCGCGGGGGCTTGGACGCGATCCTGGGCAGCATCGAGGAGGCCGAGGCGCCGAAGCGGGCCAGAGGCTGATGGAAATATTTTGTGAAAATTACTATTGAGTTAGATGAGAATTTATATCGAGCTGCGGCGGCTGCGGTCGGTGTGTGGGATATCGAAAAACTGGCCGATATGGGTTTGGATTTGCTGATTAAAAACTTCGCAGATAGAAAGCGGCTAAATTGTCCTGAGGTTCCCAGGGGTTCATCAAAACGTATACGCAAGAAAATATCCGGTAAACCTAAGCCGCCTTAAACTTTATGGAATCCTTTGCCGCATAAATCGCGGCCGGGAGAAGCATGAAGGTCCTCCACGAATTTCGCATTCCCTACCAACGGGACCCCGACCTGGCGGGCTTGGTCGCCGCGCACCTAGGCGTCAGCCCCGATCAAATCGGCGACATCCGAGTCCTGAAGCGCAGCCTCGACGCCCGGCAGCGGCACAAGCTGGCCTGGGTCTACTCCCTCGAGGTCTATTTCCGAGGCGAGGAGGTCGCGCGGGCCTTCGAGCCTTTTCCGCAGCTCTCCTGGAAGGGGCCGCCGCCGCTTATCCTGGGCGCGGGGCCGGCGGGGCTCTTCGCGGCCCACACCTTTCTGGCCCACGGGATCAAGCCCGTCCTCTTCGAGCGCGGCGCGCGGACCCACGCGCGGATGCTCAAGATCAGCCGCTACTGGCGGCGCGGCGAGCTCGATCCGGACAGCAACGTCTGCAACGGCGAGGGCGGGGCCGGCACCTTCAGCGACGGCAAGCTGATCACGCGGATCAAGAGCCCGCTGATCCCGCGCGTGATGCAGGCCTTCGTCGACTACGGCGCGCCGCCGGAGATCGCCTATGTCTACAACCCGCACGTTGGCAGCAATTTGATCCGCGAGGTCATCAAGAAGATGAGCGACGACCTGATCGCGCGCGGGGCCGAGCTGCGCTTCGAAACGCGGGTCGCGGCCCTGGACCTGGCCGGGACCCGGACGCAGGGCGTCGTCTTGGCCGACGGGACGAAAGTCCCGGGCACCGGGCTGATCCTCGCCTGCGGGCACAGCGCGGGGGATTTTTTTCATACCCTGCAATCGCAAGGAGTTTGTTTCGAGCCGAAGCCCTTCGCCTTGGGGCTGCGCATCGAGCACCCCCAGGCCACTATCGACCGCTGGCAATACGGCGAGGCCTGCGGCCTGCCGGGCTTGGAGACGGCGCAGTACAAGCTGCAAAGCTATTGGGATGCCGAAAAGGTCGGCGTCTACACCTTCTGCATGTGCCCGGGCGGCTACGTCATCTCCAGCACCACCGACCCCGGGACGATCGTCGTCAACGGGATGAGCAACTACCACCGCAATTCCAAATGGGCCAACGCGGCCGTGGTCTGCAGCGTGGATACCGGGCGCGTCGCCGGCGAGGGGCCCTTCAAGATGATGGAGTTCCAGCGCGGAATCGAGCGCCAAGTCTACGCCGCGAGCCGCGCGCGCGGCGAGGGCCGGGCGATCCCGGCGCAGCGCCTGGAGGATTTTCTAGAGGGCCGCGAGGGCCCGGTCACGGCCAAGTCGAGCTGTCCCTCCGGCATCGTGGCGGCGGATCTCTCGAAGCTGTTGCCGGAGTGGATCGCCGACTACCTGCGAAAAGGGCTCTTGGACTTCGACCGAAGGCGCCGCGGCTTCGCCCACCCCGACGCGGTCCTGCACGCGGTGGAGTCCCGCACCTCCTCGCCGGTGCGTATCCCCCGCGACCCGGAAACCTTCGAGAGCGTGTCGACCGAGGGGCTCTTCCCCTGCGGGGAGGGCCCGGGCTACGCGGGCGGCATCACCAGCGCCGCGGTGGATGGGATGCGGGCGGCCTTGGCGTGGATCGGGAAGTTCGCCCGGCCTCTGTAAGGCAAAGGCGCGCTTCCCTGGAGACGGGCCCTTCGGCTAGAGCGATATTTTTTGCGTAAAAATTTCCCGGCCCAAGGGATCGGGGCTCGTCGCCAAAGAAAAAGCGGTCATTTTTCCAATAAACTTTTCAACTTCGCGTAGGCTTGTTTCACCGACCGCGTCGAGGCCCAGCGGATCAAGGGTTTGAAGAGGCAAAGATAGGGCGGTAGCTGCACTTCGCTAAATTCCATGATTTCGGTCCCCTCCGGCACCGCCTCGAATTTTCGGTAACCTTGATACGGGAATTGCCCGCCCAGGCTGCGAATCCAAATCAGCCGGTCGGGGACCCATTCGGTGATTTCCATGTTCCAATCGAAGGACTGGCCGGCCGTCTTTCGCAATTCCCGGAAAGTGGAGCCCTTGCCCAGGGGGCCTTGGGAGGTCACTTGGACCTCCTGGATTTCGGGCTGCCATTGAAGGTCGTTTTCGACCTGAGTGACGAAGGCAAACACTGCTTCGACAGGGCGACGGATTATCGTTCGAGTCGTCACCCGCAGGCGGCGTAGGCGTTTCCCCAAGCGCTTCAGCCAATGCAGGGGAGAATAGCGGACGGGACCCGGAACCGGGGGAAGCAGGAAGGCTTCCAGGGCGTCCCGGCAATGGCGCAGGTCCAGCTCGCGCTGCAAGCTTCGCTCGCCCATCTTCATGGTCCAGTTATGGTTGCTGCGGAAGACGGGTTTGAGCAGGAAGGAAAAAAGCCGCAAGATGGGTTTGTCGGCCCGCACGGTCCAATCGTAGCTGATCCGCACCCATTCCCGGTCTTGGCTGAGCCGCCAAATCCCCGTGCCATTTAGGTCTCCCTTGGCCTCCAGGGAAAATCCATGCGGTTTCCTGGATTCGGTCACGCGATAATCAAAGCGGATCCGATAGGGCAGCCAGCCTTGCGCGCGGATTTTGCCCCTTTGCCCGACCTGCTCCTTGTCGCCCTTCTCGAGGACTTTCACTTCAATGTAGGTCGAAGGCCACCAGCGCGGGTATTCCGCGGCCTCTCCCAAGATGTCCGAGACCTCCTCGAGCTTCCCGAGAATTTTCCATTCGTCCAGGAAATGGTATTCATGGGAGCGCATCGGTTCGAATCCTCGCCTGCAGGGCCAGGCCCCAGGTCCCGATCAGAGCGAAGGCGGCCAGCAGGAGCAGCATCGTCCAACCGCTCGGACCTTGCCAATCGACCGATTGGGGAAAACGAAAGATCGCGATCCCGACGAAAAGGCTCAGGGCGATCAAGGTAAGGAAGGTGGCTCGAGCGCTCCGGAGGTTGTTTTCCCAGGCGCAGCACCCAAACAGGACGGCCCAGCCGACCAGCCACGCCCCCGTGGCACGGGCGGTCAGCGGCGTTAAATCCCAAGCCCAGAGGGACGAGGCGGCATTTGGAAACAACAGGAATGAAATGCCGAGGGGAAACAGCAGCAGGCTCATGAGGCCGAGGCTTCCCCGCATCCAAGAGAGGAGCGGCGGAGCGGGGTTTGGATGGGCCCCCTTCTTGAGGACCTGTCGAAGCCACAGAAAGCCCAGGATCACCGGGACAAAAAGATAAACCCCCACCCATACCCAAGTGCCCAACACGGTGATGAAGCGGGGAGCCGAAAAGTGAAAGCGGTCCCAGTGCAGGAAGGTGACGATCAGGGTGATGGAGGTAAAGACCCAAACGGCGGGCACGCTGCTTCGCGCGTTAATCCAGGCCTTTTCCCGCGATGCGGCCAATTCCAGGACCCCCGAGGCCCAATAACAGGCCCCTAAAAATGCCGCGGTAACGGGGGACTTAATCGTCCAGGCGAAATAGAGGTCCGTATATTCCGTCAGCAAAAAGAGGGAAACGCCGATGGAAAAAACCAAGATGCTGGCGATGAGCAGCATCTTGCGCATTCCGGGGGCGGTGTTTTTAATAGGCTCCATGTCTTCGCCGGCTACAGACTGCGTCTATTCAAGCGGAATGGAGTGCTGAGGACCGAATGAACGAACTCAACGCCCAAGGGCCTTGTCGTATGCTTTGAGCAGCTCGCGCCCGCCTTCCAGCAGGATCACCAAGTGGTCTTGCATCGCCTCGTCGAAGCCCTGTTTTTCTAGGATTTCGTAGATCTCGATCGATTCGATGGCGGCGTTCTTTTGGTGGCAGAGGATGACGAACTTGAAGAACTTGGCGTCGTCCTTGGGATCGGGGACCAATTTATTGGCGCTCTTCAGATAATCTTCAAAAGCGGCCTTCACCTCGGCGGGCAGGTTTTCGAACATGTTGGATTCCTTCGTGATTTTAATGACGGCCCCAGCATAGCCGCTGGGCGCGCGGCCAGCAACCATTTAATGAGGGGAAATTCCCACGGCGGCGGGCAGGTCCCGGGCCCCCGGCGTCCTCCCCCGCAGCAGCTCCCAGACCGCCTCGAAGCGGTCCTCGCTCCGCCAGGGAAACCGCAGCCTTTGGACGTGGCGCTCCGGCGACCGCGGGTCGACCCGAATGCCCCAGAGCGGCTGCAGGCTTTGCGGGAGGGTGGAGAAGCGCAGGTCGCCCAGTTCGAGGGGTGCCCCGCCCAGTTCGGCCACGTAGCCCTGGGTGAACCAGGCGAAGGTCCGCAGGTCCCTGGCCAAGGTCGAGTCGGGCGGCAGGTTCCGCAGCAGGGCCTCGCTCGAGTAATGCGGCAGGGAACCGCCGCGCCAATATTGCTCGGCGCCGCCGTAAGGCACCCGCAGGGCGTCGACGTAGAGCCGGCCTTCGGAAAGATAGATCGACCGCCATAGGAGGTGCGGGCCCAGCGAGGGGATGACGCGGCCGCGCTCGACGTCATGCCCGCGCGAGCGCGCCAGTTCCGCCTGGAAGTTTGCGGCGCGATGGTGCTGCACGATGCCGAGGCCCAGGTAGGCCGTGGACAGGAGCAGGGCCGCGATCGCGGCGTTGCCGAGGCGCCGGCGCCAGGAGACGACCAGCCCGACCAAGAGGGCGAAAGTATAGAAGGGATCGATGATGAAGACGTTGTCCCAAGCGACCCGCTCGCGGGAAAAGGGCCAATAGAGCATCGTGCCGTAGGAGGTGCAGGCGTCCAACAGGCCGTGGGTCGCGAAGCCGGCGATGGCGGCGACCAGCATCAGACCCAGGGGAGGTTTGCGCCGCAGGAGGAGCCACAGCAGGGCCCCCACCAAGGCCCCGCCCACCGGAATGAAGGCCAGGCTGTGCGTGAAGTGCCGGTGGTACTCGTACATCAGCAGGGGATTGGCCTGGGAGCGGATGAAGACGTCCAGGTCCGGCGCCATGCCGCCCAGAATGCCGGCGACGGTCGCCGCCGGCGTGACCCTTTTTCTTAAAACGGTCTGGGCGGCGACGCCGCCCAGGAGTCCCTGCGTCAACGGATCCATAATATCCCTACACTGTTCAAATGCTCCGCAAAGGTTATACTGCCTGACGCCGCCTAAGGCGAAAAGCTTTTCTATGGAATGGAAGATCCACCGCAGCCTGCAAGAGATCCCCCGCGAGGCCTGGGACGCCCTGGCCATGGGGGATTTCCCCTTTGCGGAATACGACTACCTCCTCGCGATGGAGCTGGGGGCCTGCGTCGGCGCGGGGCCGGGCTGGATTCCGTCTTACCTTGGCGCCTGGGAAGGCGCGCGGCTGCTGGGCGCGAGCTTCCTCTACCAGAAGGACAACAGCCACGGCGAGTTCATCTTCGACTTCGGCTGGGCCCGCGCCTACCACGAGCACGGCCTGAACTACTACCCGAAGTGGGTCTCGGCCAGCCCCTTCACGCCGGTGACGGGGCCCAAGCTGCTCATCCACCCCCGGGCCGACCGCGAGGCGCTGGGCCACGCCCTGCTGGAGCGGGCCCTCGAGCTGCGGCGCCGCGAGGGCGGGAGCGGCCTGCACTACCTGTATATCGCGGAGGACGAGATCCCGACCTTCCGCGACTGCGGGGCGATGATCCGGCACAGCTACCAATTTGAATGGCGCAACGCGGGCTACCGCGATTTCCAGGACTTTCTCGAAGGGCTGCGCCGCAAGCGCCGCCTGCAGGTCGCCCGCGAGCGGCGCCGGGTCGCGGAGCTTCCGGTGGAGATCGTCGCCCTGACCGGTGCGGAGATCGAAGGCGAACACTTGAGCGCGATGTACGGCTTCTACGTTGCGACCTTTCACAAGAAATTGTGCTCGCCCTACTTGAGCCGGCGCTTCTTCGAGGAGGTCCACGCGCGGATGCGCGAGCGGATGGTCTTGATCCTGGCGAAGCGCGGCGGGGAATGGGTGGCGGGCTCGATCAACTACCGCAAGGGCGCGGCGCTCTACGGCCGCTACTGGGGCTGCGCGGAGGAGTACCGCAACCTCCACTTCGAACTCTGCTACTACCGCACCATCGAGTACGCGATCCGGCACGGCCTGGCGCGGGTCGATGCGGGCGCCGGCGGCAGTCACAAGATGCTGCGCGGCTTTCGTCCCGAGCTGACCTATAGCGCCCATTGGATCGAGCACCCCGGCTTCCGCGAGGGGATCCGGCATTTCCTCGAGAAGGAAAAGGCCTTCATCGCGGAGGAGCTGGCCTACGCGCGGGAGCACGACTCCTTCCGCCGATCGGCGGAACGCGAGGCCGAGGCGCCGGAGAGGGAATGATTCGGGTTTCTTAATAAATTCGAAACTTACGAGGCGTTTTTGAACGGGTGGCCGGGCGGGGCCCCCCGCCGCCCGCAGCTTGCGAGGACGGTGGGGGTGCAGCCCGGACAGGTCCCGTTCAAAAACGCCTCGTAAGTTTTGAACTCCTTAAAAGGAAACCGGGATTTTTTCGACCTTGGCGATCTTCAGGGTCGGCCCCGTCGCCCTTCCCACCCCCACCATCTCGCCCTCGGCGGTGATTTCCCAGATGTCGGTGCGGAACTTGCTCACCCAGGTGTCGGCCAGCTCCTCGGGGAGGAGGGCGGGCTTGCCCTGCTTCTTCCAGAGGACCCTTTGCCCGTCCGTCGTGGTGACTTGGATTTGGTAGGATTTTTTCTCGTCGCTCATGGGCGTTTCCTTAAGGCTGGGGTTCGACGACGATCTCGCTGGTCAGGGAGTTGGCGATGAAACACAGCTCGTGCGCGCGCTCGTGCATTTGGCGGATCTTTTCGGGGGTGGGAAGGCTGTCTCCGCCGAAGCGGACGCTCGGCCGCAGGAAGATCCGCGTGACGGCCTCCTTGCCGGCGGCGTTCTTTTCGAGGATCGCGACGGCCTCGTCGCGGTACTCGTCGACGGCGAAGCGCGACTTGGCGGCGATGGCCAGGAAGGTAAGGAAGTGGCAGCTCGAGGCCGAGGCGGCGAGCAGCTCCTCGGGGTTGGGCAGCTCGGCGCGTCCCAGATATTGCGGTGCCGAGGAGCCTTGGATGGACGTTCCGCCGCCGAAGCGCAGCTCATGCGTCCGGTCGTAGCTCTCGTATTTGAAGTCGGGGGTCTCGCGTTTCCAGGCCAGCGCGGCGCGATGTTCGGACATAGGGCGCCTCCTTTCCTCCACCGTATACCCCGTTTCGCGCGGGAAGTCATGCTTGGCAATCGGGGTCGGCGATGCCACAATGCCGCCATGCAGGCCCAGAACCAATTCTTCCAAAGCGGCATCACCCGGGACTTAGGCTTCCGCCTCCAGCAGCTGCGCAAGCTGCGCGAAGTCCTGCAGGAGCACGAACAAGACATCTACCGCGCCCTCCACGAGGACCTGCGCAAGCCGGTCTTCGAGGCCTATGCCGGCGAATTGGGGATCCTCCTCGAGGAGACGAAGCACGCGATCAAGCACCTAAAGACCTGGGCGAGGCCGCGGCGGCCGTCCTTGGGCCTGGTGCATTGGCCGGCCGGCGCCCAAGTCACGCAAGAGCCCTACGGAGTCGCGCTGATCCTAAGCCCCTGGAATTATCCCATCCAACTCCTGCTCGGTCCCTTGGTCGGCGCGATGGCCGCCGGCAACTGCGCGGTGCTCAAGCCCTCCGAACTCGCCACGCACAGCGCGGCCCTGATCCACCGGATGATCAACGAAAACTTTCCGAAGGAATATATCGACGTGGCGGAGGGCGGCGTCCCCGAGACCCAAAAGCTCCTCGAGCAACCCTTCGACTACATCTTCTTCACCGGATCCCCGCGCGTGGGCAAGATCGTCATGGAGGCGGCCGCGAAAAACCTGACTCCGCTCACCCTCGAACTGGGCGGGAAGAGCCCCTGCCTGGTCGACGCCAGCGCCGATCTTGGCGCCGCCGCGCGGCGCATCGTCTGGGGCAAGTTCTTCAACGCCGGGCAGACCTGCGTGGCGCCCGACTACTTATTGGTTCCGAAGGCGAGCGCCGGAGTCTTGATCGAAAAGATGCGCGCGGTCCTGCGCGACTTCTTCGGCGACGACCCGCAAAAAAGCCCCGACTACGCCCGCATCGTCAACGCGGCCCACTTCCAGCGCCTCAGCGAATATCTGAAGCAGGGCAAGGTCCTCGCCGGCGGCCGGACCGACGCCCAGGACCGCTACATCGCGCCCACCCTGCTGGGCGGGGTGAAGACGGACTCCCCCGTGATGCAGGAGGAGATCTTCGGTCCCATTTTGCCCATCGTCGAGTACCAGAGCCTCGACGCGGCCCTCGATCTGATCCTGAAATACCCCAAACCCTTGGCCTTCTACCTCTTTGCCGAGGACCCCAAGGCGGAGGCCCACGTCCTCTCCCGCGTTTCCTTCGGCGGCGGCTGCGTCAACGACACGATCGCGCACCTGGGCAGCCCCGAGCTGCCCTTCGGCGGCGTGGGGGGCAGCGGCTTCGGCACCTACCACGGCCGGCGCGGCTTCGAGACCTTCTCCCACCCGCGCGCGGTGCTCAAGCGCTCGACCAAGATCGACATCCCGGTGCGCTACCCGCCGTATTCAGCCCCTTACAAGCTGAAGGTGGTCAAAAAATTGATGGGTTAGCCGGAAATTCAAGCCTCAGGACGCCCCTGTCCCGGGACGGAAAAATGGAATAAAATTATTCCAAATCAAATCGGAGGCATTATGGAAAGCTGGGAAGAAGAAATCGGCCAAGTCGATCATTTTTACAGCCACGCCCATATCGCCGGGATCTGGCTCAAGAACGGAAAGCTGAAACTGGGCGATCGCGTCCACATCAAGGGCCACACCACCGATTTCGAAGAGACGGTCACCTCGATGCAGGTCGAGCATAGGGACGTCCGCGAGGCCGATACCGGCATGCACGTCGGGATCCCCGTCCACGACAAGGTGCGGGAGCACGACCGGGTCTTCATTATCCATCAATAAGGATCGCCGGCGATTTGCGATCAGCCGAGGCGGCGCGGCCGTCGTTTAGCCGCAGCCCGGCTTGCCCTCCGTCCGGCAGTTGTTGAGGAGGTGCAGCTCGCGCGAACCGCCCATGTATTTTCCCTTTTCCCAATAAAGTTTCGCCTCGAAATGACGCCGCCCGGAGACGATTTCCCGGTTCTTGCCCTGGCAGACCCGTTCTTCCTCGACGCGGAAGAGCAGGTCCGAAACGCCCTCGTGCCTCGTGGGCATGGCCTGCAGCGGCTTCATCCTTTGGCCGAGGCGGCACTCGGGCCGCTCCGGCAGGGCGAAGCCGTAGAGGAAGGGGCCGTCGTAGACGAGGCTCACCCGCTCCGGTCCCGCCAGAAACAGGTTGTAGATGTTGAAGGCCTCCGAGGAATTGAAATGCCAGTTGTTGGCGAGGAAGACGAACTCTCCCGCCCGCACCGGGATCACGCCGAGGTCGGCGTTGAGGCTGACGTGCTGGTCCTGTGCGATCGAGACCAGGTCCAAGAGCTTGAGCGCCGGCTCCACCTGGACATAGGCCAAGAGCCCCGTGCCTTCTTGCAGGGTCAAGACGCGGAGCGAGTCGCCGTCCTGGACCTTCAGAAAGTGAAGGATCTCGCCCTTGGCGAGCGGCGAGCCGCTTGCGCCCGTCTCGCCCGAGAAGCCGCCGAATTCCGCGCGCGGTTTTTTGGAGTCCGCGGCGCCGCCGTCCGGCTTCAGGTTCGGGTAGGCCTGCTTCAGGACGTCGAGGTAGGTCGCTGGGCCCTTGGTCCCCACGCGGTCTTGGGCGCAGACGTCCCGGCCCTTCTGCGCCGCCTCGGGGCAGGCGCCTTGGAACCAAATGGCTCCGGAGACGGCGGAGAAGGGTCCCGCCGCGCGGGCAGTGGAGGCGAAACAAAAAATAAAGAGGAAGGGCGCAAGGCCTCTCCACGAGGGGCGCATCATCGGGGATCTCCTTTTTCGAGGTTGAAATCCAAAACCAGGGCCTTGCCCTGCCCGCGCGGGTCGCTGACGGCCTCGAAGCGCTTGGCCTTCGGGTCGTAGGCGACGGCCTGGACGTTCCCCCAGGGCTTTTGCAGGCGCGTGCCGAGTTTGAATTTTTCCACAATCCAGCCGAAGAACCGATCCGACTCGCCCGACACGTAGGGCGGCTCCACCTGATAATGGAGGCGCTCGCCCGCGACGCTCGCCTTAAGGCTTTCCTGCAAAAAATAGCGCCGCATCAGGGTCTGCAGGACGCTGGTGATGATGCGCGGCCCGCCCGGCGAGCCGAGGGCCAGGAGCGCGCGGTCCTTCTTGGTGACGAGGGTCGGCGACATACTGGAGAGCGGGCGCTTGCCCGGCGCCACCGCGTTCTTCTCCGACTGCACGAGCCCGAAGGCGTTGGGCACCCCGGGCAGGGCGGCGAAGTCGTCCATCTCGTCGTTCATCAGGATTCCCGTGAGGCCCGCGGTGACGCAGGAGCCGAAGGAGAGGTTGATCGTCAGGGTCATGGCGACCGCGTTGCCCTCGCCGTCCATCACCGACAGGTGGCTGGTGTCGCCGCCGTCCTTCTTCAGCCAGGCCTTGACCGGCATGTCCTTGACGAAATCCGGGTCGCCCATCCCGGCGTTGCGCTCGCGAAAGATCGTTTCCATGGTTCCGAGGAGGGCCAGCGTCCAGGTCTCCGGCGAGGGGGATTTTTCTTTTTTGAAAAATTTCTCCAGCAGGATCATCCCGCGCAGGACGCCGACGCCTCCGGAGCTGGGCGGCGGCATGCCCCAAAGCTTGCCGAAGGGGAAGTCCACCGCGAGGGCTTCGCGTTCGACGGCGCGGTAGGCGCCCAGGTCCGCCAAGTCCAAGATCGCCCCCTTGCCGCGGAGGTTTTCGACGAGGGCACGGCCCAGCTGGCCCTGGTAGAATTCCGCCGCGCCGCGGTCGCGGAGTTTCTTCAAGGTCTCCGCCAGCTCTTTTTGCACGAGGATCCCCGTGCCCTTGGGCTTAAGCAGTTCCCGGTAGACCCGCGAGCTGTGGTAGTCGCGCGCCAGGCAGTCCGCCTTTTCCCGGACGCGCTCGCGCAGGGCGGGCTCGGGGCCGAAGCCGTTTTCGGCGTGGCGGATGGCCTCGGCGAAGAGCGAGGCCCAGGGGAGGCGGCCCCAGCGGCGGTGCAGAAATTCTAATCCGGCGATCTGTCCGGGGACGGCGATCGCCAGCGGGCCCAGGCGCGAGGCCTCGGGGTCCAGTTCCGGATTTTGGTACATGTCGGCGCGCGCGGCGAGCGGCGCGGTCTCGCGGAAGTCCAGCGCCTGCGCCCGCCGGGCCTTGGCGGGCCAGACCAGCGCCAAGCCGCCCCCGCCGAGGCCGGAGTTGTAGGGCTCGACGACGCCCAGGGTCAGGGCCGCGGCGACGGCGGCGTCGACCGCGTTGCCGCCCTCGCTCAAGACCCGCGCGGCGGCCTCGGTGGCCAAGGGATGCTGGGTGGCGATGGCGCCGCCTTTTCCCGCGGCGGCGTAAAGGGCGCGGTCGGGGGCCCCTAGCGCGAGCAGGATCCAGAGACACAGCCATGCTTTGCGGCGGGACATGCCGAAAAATTAATGGAATTGACCGAGATAAGCCATTAAAAACAATGAGCTATTTTAAAAGGCAAAGCAGGCAACCCCGGGCGCTCGGCGCCGATAATGGGGCATCCTGAAATTCGGCGGGCACATGAAGGGATCGGGCCGTGGTCCATCGCCCCCTTGTGCCGACATCTTGGTTTTCGCGCCGCGCGGGATTGTCTGGGAACGCCCCGGACTTGTCGGATACCCTCCACGACCTCTCGGCGATCCGCGAATTTCGCCGCGCCTTGACTCCCGATCAATTCGAAGAATTGAAATCGCTGAGCGCCGAGCGCGATCCTCGGGCTTTGGCCGAAGCCTTGTTGGCCTTCGGGATTCGCCTGGAGCGGGCCGGGCAGATATCCGCGGCTATTGAATTGTATCGTTCCTCCGTAGGGGCCGTTCGCGCTTGTCCCCCGGATGGGGGAAACGGGCCCCTACGGATCCGGTTTGAAAATAGGCTCAACGCGCTGCTCGGCCGCGGTCCTGTTTCGCACCGCCTGGAAGACCTCGGCCGCCGCTTCGTCGCCCAAGCCACCGACCCCGCGATGATCCTCAGTTTTGCCGTCGCCGGCGGCCTGGCCGCCTGGGTGCGGCGCGCGAGCCTCGCCTCGTTGGCCCTGCGCGGCGGGGGGATCCTGACGCGCGGCTACGGCGCCCGCCTCGCCGCGGGCGGCGCGGCCGCCTTCGTCGAGGCGCCGGCCTTCGTCGCCGCCGGGAGATTTTTTCGGGGATTGTCTTCGGCTGCGCCCGAAGCCGCCTCGCCCTCTTGGGGGGAAGAGCTGGCCGGCGCCTACCTCTTCCTCGGCAGCTTGAAGCTCGGCGGCTTCGCGGGCCGAGAGCTCGCCGCGCGCCTGACGCAAGCCCCGGGGCTTCGCCTCGCGGGCGCTTCCTTGGGGAGTCTCGGCGGCGTCTACCTGGGACACCGCCTGCAGGAGGGCGCGGGCCTGCGTCCCGTTCAAGACGAGGCGAACCGTTGGGTGGACGGCCTCGACGCCTGGCTTCAGATGATGGCCGGCGCGCGCCTGCTGCGGACGGATCCCCGCGGGATCCTGCTCGAGGCGCGCTTCGAGGGGCTGACGATGCCGCGGCGGCCCGCGGAAGTCGGGGATCTCCCCGCCTCGTCGCCTCCGATTTCGCCGCGTTCCAACCGAATTTTCGTCGCGGCTTCCTTTGAGGACGCCTCCCTGCGCCGGCTCCGCGAGATCCCGGCCGAGGGCTTCGATTCCCCCGAGCGCCAAGCGATGTTCCAGCGCTGGGGCGAGGCCGCGGTGCGCCGCTTTCTTCCGGACCTGGAGGGCAGCGCCCGGCGGCTCGGTCAGAGTCCGGGGGCCTTGGAGCGCCTTTGTCTCCGCAGCGAATTGAGCGACGCGACGGCGCTGGAGGCCGGATGGGCGCGATTGCATTATATGCTGCGTTATTCCGACGCGGAGGGCCGGGTCGGAAGCTACCTCAATTGGATGGGCCGCTTGTTGGCCGTCGAGGCCTACCGCCGCGGCGATATGGCGCGCTTGGATCTCTTCTTCCTCGGCTTGCGCGAGGGCGCCGGCCTGGACCGGCTCGAGCGCGTCGTCGCGCCGTATTTTCCGGGCTACGACCTGTTTCGGGTGATGCCGCGGCCGTCGGGGCCGCGCGCGGCGGCCGGCGGCCTCTTCTTTCTGGAAAACTTTCGGCAGGTCGAAGCCCTGCCCGTCTCGGCCGCGGCCCGGAGGACCCTCAAGGAATTCCTGCGGTATCAGGGGATGTTCGAGACCCGCCTATTTTCCGAAATCCGTGAATTGATGCGGCGGGAACCGGAATGGAAAACGGTGGCCGAGGCCGCCTTGCTGCGGGCGCAAAGCTCGCCGCTGGCTTATCTGCGCATCCTTCGCATGTTGAACGAAATGGAGTCCTCCGAGCGCCTCTATCCCAAGCTGCTCGAGCTGGGCGAGCCGGAAGCGGAAATCCTGCCTTATGGCGGAGGCGACGCCGTCTTTCCGAGACAAGTATCCGTATTGGGATCCGTTCAGGACGCTTATTTGGCCGACACCCACTTCAGTCAATATCTCGCCGCTTTCCATCGCGATTGGCGCGAGTCGCAGCGCACGGTGATGCGCGCGCTGAACGGGATCTGGGCCATGGACGTGATCCGCGAGGTCTGGCCCGCGCCGCGCCCGCTGACTCGGGAGGACCTCCTACGCGCCCTGACCGTCCTCGACGACCCGATGACCGATCCCATCGCGCGGGCCCTGCGCAACCGGGATTTCAACCTGAGGATCCTGGACGACGCCGAGTTCAACGGGCTGGCCCGGCGCTTCAACGGCGACGACCGCGGGGACCTCTGGGCGGGCTTCACGGTGCGCGGCGACGCCAGCTATCCGGAGGACATGATCGCGATTCGTCAAGTCCGCCATGTCTCGGCGCCGGTGTTCCATGACATGGTTTTCGAGCGCCTTGTCGCCCTGGTGCACGAGCACGAGCACCACGCGCATCCCGCCGCGGCCGCCTCGCCGCGGGTCGCCCTGCTGCGCGAGGAGATGTCCGCGCACCTGCGGCACCTGCACTTCCGGGCCCGCAGCGGCTTTCCCGAATCGATCGAGGAGATCCTGCGCGTCTCGCCCTTGGGCCTCGGCATGTACCTGCGCGACCACGTCGAGACCGCCTACCTGCGGCGCCCCGCGCGTTCGATGTACCGCGTTCATCCGATGGCGGAGTCCGGTTTGCCGGAAGGGGAGGGGCTGCGATGACGATACCCGCGGCCATTTTTTTCCGTCGCCCGGCGGCGGACTCCGGCGGGCCCGCTCCGCTGGAAGCCCTGCTCCGAAACTCGGCGCTGCGCCGGGCCCTGTCCGAGGGCCAGTGGCGGGAATTGCGGTCGCTTATCGGCGAGCGGAACGAAGGCCTGGTCGCGGAGGGGCTGTTCGCCTTCGCCGGACGCTTGGAACGCCACGGAAATTTCGAGGCCGCGCTCGAGGTGTATCGGTCCTCCGTAGGGGCCGTTCGCGACCGGCCCCTACAGCGGCGGTTTGAAAGCAGAATCAACGCGCTTACCGCGACCGGCCCCTGGCAAGATCGCTTCGAGGATCTCGGCCGCCGCTTCGTCGCCCAGGCCACCGACCCCGCGATGATCTTCGCCTTCGGCCTGGCCGGAGGGATCGCGGGCCTGGTGCGCGCGGGAACGGCGGCGCGGCTGGCCTTGCGGGCGCCGGGCCTTCTCACGCGCGGCCTCGGCGCCCGGCTGCTCGGCGGCGGCTTGGCCTATACGGCGGAGGTCCCCGTCTTCGTCGGCGCCCACCGCGCCGCGCGGGGCCTGCTGCATCCGGAGGCCGCGAGCGCCCCTTGGGCCGAGGAGTTGGCGGGCGCGGCGGTCTTCCTGGGCGTCTTGAAGCTGAGCGGCGTCCTGGCCGGAGAACTCTTGCGCGGCCGCGCGGCCTCGCCGCTGCTGCGGGGCGGCGTCTCGGCCGCTTCCCAACTGGGCGGCATTTACGGCGCCCACCTCCTGCAGGAGTCCCTCGGACTGAGACCCCGTCAGGACGGGGCGGGCCGCGTGGTGGACAGCGTCGACGCCTTTCTGCAGATGCAGGTCGGCGCGCGCCTCTTGCACGGCGTCTCGCCGGCGGCGACGCCGCGCCTCGAGGCCTTTTTGGAGGCGTCGCCCTCTCGCGAGCTTTCGCCCGCGCCCCGCTTCGCGCTGCGTCCGCGCCAGTCAGAAGCCGCGGCGCCGCCCGCTTGGCGCCTGGCCGCCTCGCGGCGCCCCGGCGAGCTCCCGCCCCGGACGGCGACGCCCGCCCCCGAGGCGGAGAACGCGGCGCGCCGCGAGATCCTCGGCCGCTACGACCGGGAGACCGGCCTCCGCGTCCTGAACGCCTTCGAGGCCTTGGCGAAATTGCTCGAAGTTCCTTTCGGCCGCCTCCACGAGGTCGGCCGCCCTTGGCTGGAGTGGGAGGGCGAGCGCCTGCACCTGGGCCTGCGCCGCCTCCGGCACGCGGTCGAGCACTCCTCGGACGACGGTCTGAACGGCGGCTACCTCAATTGGCTGCTCCGCCTCTCGACCCGGGAGGCGATTCGGCAAGGACGGGCCGATTGGGGACAGCGGCTCTTCGAGCACCTGGAAAATGGGGCCTCGGTGAAAACCATGGAGGAGCTTTTGGCGGAACAGATCCCCGCCTTCGACATCCTAGGATGGAAGGGGGGGAGCCGGTTGGCCCGGGACATTCCGCCCGCCTCGGCCCAGGCCCGCGCCGTCGAGCTGTTGCCCTTAAGCGAGACCGCCCGGGAGGCCTTGCGGCGATTCCTTCGCTACCAAGGCGAGGTTCCGATGGAATTCTTTCGGCACTTGGGCGCTCGCCTGCGCTCGCCGGACCCCGTGGCGCGCCTGATCGAACCGGCGCTCGAGGATTTTTGGAACAGCCCGATCGCTTATCTGCGCCTGGTGAGGTTTTTTCAGATACTGGAACACGACGCGACGATCGATGCCAAATTTTTCGAGCTCAGCGATCCGCTCGCGCGTCTGTGGAGCGAGCGGGAGCGCGACGCCGACGGCTATGTCTTCCTGCGCTCGCAGGGGGACGCCTATCTCGGCGATCGGCGCTGGGTGGAATATTTGAACCTCATGCTGGCCGAAAGCCGCTCGCTGCGCAACCCACTCGAGGCGATGCGGCGGCGGGAGCGCAGCGAGGAGGTCCTGCGCGGCCTTGTCCCCGAGCCGCGCGAGCTGAGACCCGAGGATTTCACCCGCGCCTTCGAGGCCCTGGGCGACCCCGTCTCCGCCCAGGTCGCCGCCGCCTTGCGTTCGGGCGAGGTGGAAATCCGCCTGCTGCCCGACGCCGAGTTCGAGGCCTGCTTCGCCAGCGAGAACCGCGGCCACAGCGGCGCTATGATCCGCGCCTTCCTGCTGCCCGCGGGGGAGGGCAGGGCGGCGGACCAACTGGTCCTGCGCCAGGTACAGCGCGTCTCCGAGCCGGTTTTCCGGCGCGTGCTGCGCGAGCGGCTGGTGGACGTCGTCCACGAGTTCGACCATCACCTCCAGCCCACCTTGAGCCCGCGCACGGATCTCTCCGCGCTGCGCGAGGAGCTGCCCGCGCACCTGCGCCACATCCATTATCGCGCGCTTTTGGGCCACCCCGAGGAACTGGACGCGATGTTCCGCGAGTCCCCGGCGGGACCGGCGCTCTACCTGCGCGACCGGATCGAGGCGATCTATTTTCTGCGCAACGCCGGCCGCGCGGACCGCAGTCCCGCGATGGCGCTGGATCCAGGCGCGGCCCGGCTGCGCCTGGCGGGCCTGGAGGCACAGTCCGAATACATTCGGGGCCTGCTGGATCTGGCCGCGCGGGAATTCGACGGGATGAACCGGGGGGAGGCCGGGCCCCTCTCCGCCAACCTGCCCGAGTGGTTGACCGAGGCGGACTGGGTCTTGGAGCAGTTCCAGCGCGACGTCGTAGCGGCGCGCGGGGCCTTCGGCACGGCGTTGCGGGAAGACGCCCCCGGCTTCTCGGCGGAGCGGGAGGCCTTCCAAAGACTGGATGCCTCGTTTACGACGTGGCGCCGCGCCTCGCGGCAGCTGCGGGCGCTCCACGAGCTTTACTTGAGTCCGCCTTCGATGCGAGGCGAGGAAGAGATCCGGCGCCGCGGCGACTGGCTGGCCCTGCAGGGCGTCTTCGACATCGCCCCGCCGCGCGCCGAGCCGGTCGCGGCGGAAGCCTTGGACCCCGCCTCGCGTTACGAGATCGGCTTGGACCTCCTGCGTCGCTTCCACCCGAATTTCTCTCCCGAGCAGGCCGCGCTCTACGAGCGCGCCGCGCGCGGGCCCATCCGCAGCCGCGACATCGCCTTCGACCTGGACAAGACGTTGGGCGATACCCTGATGCGCTACTTGGCCGAGGACGCCTACCGCGAGCGTCCCCGGGACTTCGACGTGGGGATGGAAGACTATATTCACCAGTACACCCGCCTGCGCCTTCCCTACCGCGGGGTTCAGGCCATGCTGCTTGGGCTTTGGGCCGGCGGCAACCGCGTGCGGCTCTACACCGCCTCGGAGAACCTAGTCGGCAACCACGAGGTCTTCTTCAACGACTTCCCGCTGATCAAGGTGGCGATGGAGATCGCGCCGCCCGGCGACCCGCACCGGTTGGTGGGGCTTCAGGACCTGAACGCGGCGCCGCACTACATGGATCGCCTCAAGTTTCGCGAGCACTACGCGCGGCATTTCGAGAGCGAGGCCGGGAGGGACTTTCTCGAGGGAATCCGCGGCGAGCAGGAGCTGCGCCGTCTCCCGGAACTGACGGTGGCCAAGCTGCCTTTTCCAGACTTCCCCTTCGACGTCTTGGTGGACGATCTGTACTATTTCGCCGGCGATCTGATGACGGTGGGGTTGGGCCGGCGCTGGGTGCGGGCGGAGGGCGACGTCCCGCGGATGCTGGAGGGCTTGGAGGAGTATTTCTCCCGGCCCTTGCCGGAGACCTCCCCCTTGTGGAGGCGATGGCTGGGCGAGTGATGGGATTTAGCTCGGCGGCGGCGGGAGGGTGCTGCTCCGCTCGCCGCGAGGGCGCGAAGCGCTCGGCTCGAAGCGCAGGGCGTCCTGGAAGGTATGCGGCACCCCGTCGGCGAAGCGTCCCGTCTCAGGGTTGTAGAGACCGAAGCTGCGGAGATTTTCCAAATACCAGTCCTGGGCCGTGAGGGTCTCGCGGCCCAAGCGCTCGCGCAAGGCCGCCGTGCGGGCCCCGTCGATCGGCAGGACCGAGGATTCGGTGTCGATCCATTGCAGGCGCGGCCGGCCGCGCGCGTCCCTTCCCCAAATATATTGGAAATCCGTCCCCGCCCCCGAGGTATAACCGGCGATCGCCATCCGCGCCAGGTCGCGCGCCATCAGCGGGTTGAAATCGGCGCGATCCCGAACCGAGAGATCTCCCAGCCCGACGTGCGGCGTGCCCTCGGCCAGGTTGACCACCAAGGCTTGGCGGCCGTCGATCCGGACCAGCCCGTCGAAGCGGACCTCGCCGACGCCGGCCTCGGCCAGGCGGCTTAAGTTCAAGGCCTCGCTGTGGAAGGTCCCGCCCATCGAATGGGTGAGCATCACCAGGGCGACGGGACGCCGCGTGCCGTCGGCCTCGGTGACGTAGCCGCGGAAGGTGGTGCGGCCGCTGCCGACGCCGATAATCTCTCCGGTGCAGACGACGCTCTCGCCGATGCCGCCGCCGACGGTGGCTCCGCCCATGGAGGCCGGCAAGGCATATCCCTCCACCGTCGTGGCGGGAGACGAGGCGCGCATCCGCTCGGACATCTCCACGATGCGTCCCGCGTCCTCGGGCCGCATCCGGCTTAGGCTGCGGCGCACCGCGGGGGAGAGCCGCGAGACCATCCGGGCGACGTCTTCCGCGGTGTAGGCGGCGGGCAGGGCCAGGGCGACGCCCGAGCCGCCGGTCAGCGTGGTGTTGGTGAAACGGAACACGGTGCGCTCCACCGGCGGGACCTCGCCCATCACGGCGTCGGCGCGCTCGGTGCGCAGCGAAAAAACTTCTTCCCCGATCAGGACGGTGTCGCCCATCACCGCGACGTCGGCGGCCAGGGCCGCGAGGCGCGGGGCCTCGCGCACCGAAGGAACCGGCGGACGCAGGGGGACGACGGGGGCCTCCGGCGGGGGCGCCTCGGGAGGTCGCGCGGTGCCGGGCGCCTCGAGACCCAGTTCGGCGTTCACGTCGCCCCAATCGAGGGAATCGGCCGTCCCGGTTCCCGGCCGACGCGGGGAACTTCCGCCCTCCAGGCCGAGTTCCGCGTTGATGTCGCCGAAATCGAAGGGATCGCCCTCGACCGGCGCGCCCTCGGCCACCGCGGGGGCCTCGACGGCGGGCGGACGGTAAATGACTTCGATGCTCTGGGCCAAGCGGGCGAAGTCCGTCTCGCCGATCGCGTTGACGAGCGGCACCGAGGTCGAGTCGCCCACGTGGGCGCTCAGCACGCGTCCGAGCCGGCGCATCGTGTTCTGAAAGGCCGGCCCGTGCACGCTTCCCTCGCGCAGCACGCCCAAGTCGCCGCTGAGATCCGAGGCGGCCTCGGCGAAGCCGTCCTCCGCGAGCCGCGTGGCGATCAGTTCCAACTCGTCGACGGCATTGAGCCGTTCCGCGAAGGCCGGGCGGGCGCGGCCGGAGAAGGCCATATCGATCAGGCCGCGCTGGATCATGTTGCGGCGCTCGCTGACGCCGGGTTCGGGCGGCGCGACCGGCGGCGGGGGCAGCAGCTCGGCGACTCGTCCCGGTCCGGCGGCCGGATCGTAGAGCTCGGCGACGCGGCGGGCGAAGTCGCGGCGCATCTCGGCCGACATCAAGGGCACGTCGGCGCCGCGGAAGGCCGCGTCGAAGCGGCGCGTCCGCACCACGGCGGCCAGGCGCCGGGCGGCGGCCTCGAAGGCGGGGGAATCCACGCTCGCCTCCGTCTCCAAAGTTCGAAGGTCTCCCCGGATGGAGCGCGCGATCTCGGGGTGGGCGCCCTCCAGGCCGTCGGCGATGCTGCCCAATTCCAGCGCGACGGTGTTGTTGGCGAAGCCGCCGCGCTCGACGGGATCGGGGAAGGCGATCTCGGTAAGGCGCACGTCGATGGCGGCGGCGCGCTCTCCGTCGGCCAGCGCCCGCGGGGCGCGGGGGACGGCCTCCACGGGCGTGCCCTCGGGGTTCGGCATGGGCAGGATGCCTTCGCGCGGCGCCGGGTCGGGCGTCGGAGGACGACGCGGGCCCAGGACGACCGTGCCCCCTTCCGCGCCGGATCCGGGAACCACCGGTCCGCCGGGAGGCCCCGCCGCTTCGACGGGAGCTTCCGTGCCTTCGGCGGGGATCTCGAAGCGGAGGACGATCTCGCGACCGTCGGCCAGGCGGATCCGGTCGCCGGAGATTAGCTCGGCGCGGCCGGGGTGGGTGGTGGCGGTCTCGGATCGCACGACCTCTTCCGGCAGAAAACCTTCGCGGGCGTTCGGCCGCACGACGGTGACCGGCTCGCCGCTGGTGTTGAGCAGCATGACCCCGCCGCCCGTGGCGAGGGCGAGGCGGATCGGCCCGCGCAGGCCGGGGATCGTCGCGTTGCGGAAGGGCCGGCGCGCATCGCCGAAATCGACGGTCAAGGTGTCGCCTTCGAGGCGCACGCTCTCGCCGCCGGAGCCGCCGAGGAGCGGGCCTTCGGGCTCCGCGACCGCACCGCGTCGGCGCGGGGTTCGGACGGCGGTGTCACCGGGATCTCCCGGCGCCTCGCCGCCCAGGGGTGGGCCTTCGACCACCGTATCGGCAGCCGTTTCGGCGCCCGCGCGTAGGATGCGTCCGTCGCGGAATTCCATCCGGCCGGTCGCGAGATCCGTCACCACACGATCCATGATTCTGGCGCCCCTCGTGCTGCTGGGATCGGTTCCGGAATCCGCGATGAAGCGGCGGATGGTCGGCATGGCGCTCACGGCGGCCTCCAGCCGGGCCTGAGTGATGCTTCCGTCCCGAACCCCCGCGCGCAGGCTTGCGCGCAGCCTTTCGGGAAAATGACTCGCGATCAGGCCCTCCACTTCGGCGGGCAAGGGAGGCGCGCCTTCCGCCGTGCCGCCGGTTTCGAGACCCCGGACGCCGGGAGCTTCTCCGCGCGCCGCTTCGACCACCCGGCCCTCGCGCAGCTCGAGGCGCCCCTCGGCCAAACCGAGCGCGGTGCGGTTCAAGATACGGTGGCCCGCCGCGGAGGAGGGTTCCACCCCGCCGGCACTGATCCAGCCGCGGATGGCGGGGAGGGACTCGACGGTCGCTTCGAGGCGCTCCAAAGTAACGCCGCCGCTCTCATAGCCCGACCGCAGCCGCGCGGTGACGGCTTCCGGGAAATGCGCCTCGGCCAAATGATCGAAGATGCGGCGCCGCGCGGTCGCGCGGGCCTCGGCGCGGCCCTCGGCCGGGACCTCGACGATATCCAAGGCGCCGTCGCGGCCGGTCTCGACGCGGACCTCGCCCTCGCGGATCCGGCGGGAGAGCTCTCGGGCGGCCTCGCCGCTCATCTCGCCGCCGAGCAGGCGGGCGAAGGCGCGGCGCCGCACCTCGGTGCGCATCATCGGATCGACTCCGTGCAGGGAGGCGTCGAGGGCGCGGAAGGAGTCGCGGATCTCGCGCAGCGTCGACTCAGTGACGGGGCCCCGTGCGGCGCGGCGGGCGAAGGCCTCGCGGAAGGGGCGATTTGCCGCGGCATCGTGCGGGTCGGCGAGGCTCAATTCGCGCGCGAGGCGGTCGGACAATGCGAAGGAGCGGCGGAGCAATTCGCGCGAGGGAGGTTCGGAAGGGTCGGCGTGCCGGAAGGCGGCGAGCAGGTCGGGTTCGGCGACGGGCGGGCGCTCTCCGCGGCCTTCCAGGGGTATTACCGGTGCGGAGCCGTGGCCCAGCAGGCTGGGAATGCCGGGACGGGTGGAATCTTCGCCGCCGGGGGGAGCCGCCTCGAGAGGCGCCTCGGCGGGAGCTTCGGCGCGTCGCTCGGGGCGCGATGGCTCTCCCACCACTAGCTCGCGGCCGTCGGCGAAGCGGATGCGGTCGCCGGGCCGCAGTATTGTCCAGCCTGGGGGGGATCCGGAGGTCTCCGGGGCCAGCGTCTCGGTCATCGCGCGGCCCGAGCCCTCCGGCAGCGGGCGCGTGCGGATCACGGTGATCGTCTCGCCCGTGTGGTTGTCGACGCGGATTTCGCCCGCGGCGGCGGTCTCGCCGAACCAGATCTCCCCGTGATCGGCGACGGAGACGTGGCGGAAGCCCGGACGACTGAAATCGACGTGGAGGACCCCTCCGTCCAGGCGGGAGTTGCCGGCCTCGGTGTTGGCTTCCAAGGAGAGGGTCTCGGAGGTGGGCGCGAGGCGGGCCAGCAAGAGATCGGCGGCCATGCGCCGTCCGGCCGCGCTGCCGGGGTCGAGGCCCATGCCGCGGACTTGCTCGCGGATCCTGGCGACCACGCCGCCCTCGACGCTGACGCCGCCGGGGTGGTCCAGGGTGCGCAGCAGCAGATCTCCGATCAGGCGCTGCCCTTCGAGGCTGGCGGCGCCCCGCGGACCGAGCAATTCGTTGGCCAGCCCCTCCAATTCGGGCCGGAGACGCTCCATCGCCTCGCCGCCGGAGCTCAGGCTTTCCACCGTCGCTCCCGAGGCCAAGGCGCGGCGCAGCAGCTCGGCGCGGACGATCTCGTAGGCCGGGCCCTCGCGCAGGCCGGCGGCGCGCGCCAGGCGGCCGGCCTCGAGCTGCAGGTTTCCGGCGACCTCGGCCAGGTTCGCTTCGGGATGGGAGGCGCGGTAGGAAAACAGCAAGGCCTGTAGCCGCCGGCCCTCGGCGCTGTTGGCGTCGACGCCCAGGACCATCGAGGTGATGCGGGTGAGGTCTCCGGAGGTCTCGCGGCCAACGCTGGCGGCCACCTCGGCGGCGCTCTCGCCGCGCGCCACCCGCGCGAGCATGGCGCTCAGGGCCGTCCTGCCCTCGGGGCTCAATTCGCCCCGCTCGTTGGGACGGCCGAAGCCGAGGCGCTCGACCGCGGGCAAAAGCTCGTGGATGGCGTAGCGCTCGCGCGTCGCCGCGTCCCAACGCTCGATGGCGCCGCCGGTCGCGGCGTTGAACATCCGTCCGGCCAGGCGCATCTGTGCGTCCATCACCGCCGAACCGAGCAGACGCGTGAGGAAGGGGACGTGGCCCTCCGCATGGTGCAGGCCCAGGGCCTCGTTCAGGTACTCGACGCCGGTGAGGCCGGTCAGGGTGGCGCCGTAGCCCAGGGTGCCCACCGCGACGCGTCCGCCCAGGGTGAGGGTGCGGCCCCCGCCGGCGGCCGCCTCGCCCAGCAAGCTGGTGCGGGCGGCGGCCCGGCCGAGTCCGGAGGTCGCCATCCCGATGCCGTGGCAGAACATGAAGGTCACCATCATCGAGCCGAACTGGCGGCCGAAGTTTTCCAGGGACCAATGGTCGGTGCGGCCGGTGAACATGGTTTCGAAGGCCATGCTCGAGAGCGTGAAGGTCGCCGCTTCCGCGCTGCTGCGGACCACGAAGCCCGTCGCGCGCAGGGCCATCGACGAGGCGATCGCCGATTCGGTCGCGTAGGCGGCGAAGGCCATCTCGGCGCCGGCGGCCGCCATGCGGCCCAGGCCGAAGGTGGCGAGCGTCACCACGCCGCTGCGGATGGCGGCGGCGTCGGATTCCGCGAAGATGATGGTCATGTTGCCGAGCTCGGTCAGGATGCCGCTCAGCCGCGCCTCGCCCGGAATGCCGTCCACCAAGGCGCGCGCGGCGTCCCTCGTGTGCGGATTTCGGGTCAAGAGGTTGCCGATCTGCGAGGCGGAGGAGTACATGCGCCCGGCGGAGAGGCTGGAGGCGAAGTCCAGCATCCGGTCGGAGAAGGCGTCGTCGCTCAAGTCGATATCCGCCGAGGCGTTGAGGATATCGCGGATCGGCGCCGCGGCACGGGATTCCCACAACATGTCCCTCAGGCCGTAGTCGTCGAAACGGCGCAAGGCCTCGCGCACCGAGCCGCAGCGTCCCGATAGGATCAGGCGTTGCGCCTCGTCCAAGGCGCTCCGGATCTCGCGCTCGCTCTCGGAGGCCCGCGAGGAGCCGCGTTCCCGCTCTTGGGCGATGTAATCGCCGGCGACGAGGCGAAGGGCGTCGAGGACTTGCAGGGCGCGGGCGCGCCGGACGGCGCCCTCGACGTTGCGCAGCATCTCCTCGGCGCGGGGATTGCCGCGGATCGCGCCCAGCAGCTCTCGGGCGCGGTCGAGGTGGCCCAGGTTCATCTCGCGCATCGCGGGCACCATCTCGGCGATGCGGTGCAGCTCCCGCGGCGCGCCTTCGACGTCGAGGGCGACGATGCGGTCGAGCATTCCGTTGGCCTCGGTGCTCATTCCCGCCTCTTGAAAGACCTGCCCCAGGGTCAAATAGAAGTTGGCGCGTTCAGTCGAGCCTTCGATGCCCTCGGCGTGGGAGACCAGGGGCGCCATCGCCTCGTTGACCCGGTCGCTCAGACCCAGGCGCCCGAAGATCGCCGCGGCCTGGAGGCAGGCTTGCAGCTCCCGACGAGTCGGCGGCGTGTGCCGTCCGCTGAGCAGGACGTGGCCGCTCTGGGCCAGGTCGGCGAATTGGTCGATGGTCCGTTCGCCGAGGGCCCCCAGCCAGGCGGTGTCGCCGTCGGAGACCGCGCGAGTCAAACGGCTGCGAAAATCGGCGATCACCGCGTCGGCGAATTCCGCGTCGACGTGGCGCTCGTCGCGCAGGTGTCGAATGCGGTCCGCCGCGATGTCGCCGATCACCTGCGTCGCCCAAGCGTTGATCTCGGCCAGGTCCGTGCGGGTGGTTCCCGAGCTTTCGGCCTCGCGGCGGCACAGCGTCGCGACCCGCAGCAGGGTCCGCGCCTGGGCCAGGCGGTCGTCGGTGGGCAGGTCCGTGGCGGAGCGGATCGAGTCACGCCAAGCGCTCAGGTGCTCGGGGCCGGCGATGCCGTCCAGGGCCATGTCGATCTCGACGGAGGTCGCGGCGATCTCGATGCGCCGGCGGGAATCCGTGGTGCCGCCGAGCTGGTCGTCGAGCTGGCTGCGCAGGGTGCCCAAGCGCTCGTCGGTGGCGCGGGCGGCCTCCGAGTCGCCGACGGCGGTGAAATAGGAACGGACCGCCAGGATGGAGGCGGCGGTGTCGAGGTAGGCGCGCGGATTGACCAGGGTCCGCGAGACGGTGTGCGCCCGGGTCGTGCCCCCGACGCTGAAGTCGTCGACCTCGATCTCCTCGTGGTACATCGAGGGCGTGGGCGCCGAGGCCAGGCGCCGGGCGATCGGCGAGGCGAGGTCCCGCAGCCGATCTTCCGCGCGCATGCCCGAGCCGTGCAGGATGCTGCCCATCGCGGTAAAGACCTGGAGGCGCAGCAGGTCGCCGGCGTCGGCCGGCAGCGAGGCGACCATCTGGTCGAAGACGTCGTTGACCCGGGCGGAATCGCCCAAGGCGACGAAACCGCGCAGGGCCTCGGCCAGGGCGGTGCGGCGCTCGGCGGGATCGGTCAGGCCCCGGGCCCGTTCCACCGCCGCCTCGGCCTCCGCGGATTGCCGGCAATATTCGGTGAGGCCGGCGGCGCTCAAGCGCGGAAGCAGGGACTCGTCGCCCGCGCCGACGATCTGGTTGACCAGGCGACGGATGGCGTCGGAGGCGCCGGGGCTTTCGATAAAGCCGGAAGCTCGGCTCAACTCCACGCCGTAATCCTGCATCATCGTCTCGACCAAGTCGATCTGGGCGCGGGCCTCGGGGGTGCTATGCGCGAAGTCCCGCCCTTCGACCATTTCATGGGTGGTGGCGGTGCGCAGGCGCGCGCGGAGCTCGAAGAGCTCGGTGAGGTCCCGGCCGATCCGGTCGGCTCGATCCCGATGCGGCAGCTCCTCGGAGTCCAGTCCCTCGATCAAAGTCAGTTCGTTGCGCAGGTCGGTGACGAGCTCGCCGCCCTCGCGGGCGATCGCCTCGTTGCCGGAGGCGGTTTCGCTCAAGTCCCGGCTCAGGCGGATCGCGAGCCGCGACAGGTGCAGCCGGTCTCGCGCGGAATAGCTGCCGGATTCGCCGCGTACGGCGCCGCGGAAGATGTCGCGGGTGGCGCGCATGGTCGCCTCGACGCGGGTCAGCGAGGTGGCAATGGCGCCGTGGTCCGGATGGTCGCGCCAGGTGGGGCTGGCGGTGCTGCGGCTCAGCTCGCGGTAGCAGCCGCGGATGGCGATGAGGTCGTCGACGATGAAATTGGTATCGCCGCTGGTCTCCAGCGAACGGGCCTCGGCGAGGATCTCGGTGAGGGCTGTGCGGGCCTGGGCGTCCGGCAGGCTCGTAAGGCCGCGGATGCGCTCGCGCAGCCGGTCGACGCGGGCCCGGTGGGCGTCCCGGGCGGAGGTCGAGGTCGCGCCCTCGCGCCGCCCCTCGGTCTCGCGCAGGTCCGCGGAGGCCGCGGCCCCGTCGACGCGGTCCGGCGGCGACTCGTTGCCGGAGACGGGGGCCTCGCGGCTTGCGCCCTCGGTGCCGCCGGTGGAAATCGGCAGCGGACCGCGAACGGTGGAGCTGCCTCGAGGATCGGTAGGCCCGGAAATCATGGAACCCCTAAACGATCTGCGTGCTCCCCGGTCGATCGATGATTTCAGGAAATCATCCTATCTATGGATATCGGCCGGAAAGGCTGTGCCAGTTGACAATGAGAACAAAAATTTTCCCCCTCGGCGGATGGGCCGCCTTTGGAATTGTAAGCCCGATAATCCTCTGTTATCAAAGCGTTTTATCGGCCCGGGCTCCGATAGCTCCAGAGGCTGAAAATAGCGCGCTGTGTCATAAAAAAAGGGTCGTCTTCCCTGGCAACCCGGGGCGGCTCCGGCCGATAAACCGATCACTCTAAAGTACAATTTGGCGATCCGCCGTGGGGGCACGAAAAGGACGTCTGCTTGTGACTCTTCGTGCTGCCGCTCCAGGAACGCTCTCTTTCGGGCGCCCCATTGCGCCGCGTGCCCCGGTCGGGGCGGATGCCGTCGTCCCGTCGCCTTCCCTGCTGCGCGCCCTGATGGGCGCCGAGAACGCCCGTGAATTTTCCGACATTTTACGTGAGAACCGGCCGGCCTTTCGCGCCGAGGCCTTTTTGGCCTTGGCCGCGCGCTTGGAGCGGGAGGGCCGCGTCGAGGCCGCGGCCGAGCTCTACGGCGCGGTGCTGGCGATGCCGGGGATCGACGCCCAGCTCCCGCTGGCCCGACAGAGATTCGACGCCCTGCAGGGGCAAGGGCCCCTGCGCCCGCGCCTGGAAAGTTTGGGACGGCGCTTCGTCGCCCAGGCCACCGACCCTCGGATGATCGCCGCCTTCGGCGTCGCTTCCTGGGTCGCCGGCATGACCCGCCTCGGCGTCGGCGCCTGGCTGGCAAGCCGCGGCGCCGGCCTGCTGACCCGCGGTTTGGGCGCACGGTTGGCGGGCGGAACCGCCGGCTACGTGGCCGAGGTCCCCGCCTTCGTCGGCGCGCGGCGCCTGCTGTCCCATTTTTCGCGCTCGGAAGGGGCGCACGAGCCCGGCCTTGGCGAGGAGCTGGCCTCGGCCGCGATCTTCCTGGGCGTGCTGCAGATGAGCGGTTTCGCGGGCGGGGCGCTGGGCCGGCGCTGGGCGAAGGCCCCGCTCCCGCGCGGCGCCTGGAACGCCGCGGCCTCGCTGGGCGGGGTTTATCTCGGTCACCGGCTCGAGGAGGCCGCCGGGTTGCGGCCCGCGCGGGACGAGGCCTCGCGCTGGGTGGACACCGCCGATACCTGGCTGCAGATGCAGGTGGGCGGCCGCATGATGCACGGCCTCGGCGGGACGGCCGGGGCGCGCGCCCGCTACGAGCTGCTCCTCCGCCACGGCCTCGAGACGGCCCTAAGCCCGCGGCCCGGCCTGGCCGCGTCGGCGCGCTTTCTCGAGGGCTCGGCGCCGGCCGCCGCCTATTCCTTCCGTGAGATGATAGGCGCGGAGGTCCCGCCGCTCATCGAGCCCGCCCTGCAACGCCTGTCCCAGTCCTGGGGGCGGGTGGCCGGCAAGGACTCGCTGCACCAGGTGCGGGTCCTAGGCCAGGAGTACGGCGACCTCGACCGCCTGGTCGAGGCCTTCGAACTCCTGCGGCCCGAGGACTCGCGTCGTCTCAACATCTCGCTGCGCCGCCTGCGCCACATGGTCCAGCACGCCCGACCCATCGGCGCGAGGGGAAGCTACCTGGAATGGCTGACCCGCTGGGGCTTCACCGAGTCGGTGCGCCGCAAGGATGCGGCGACCCTCCAGGGCGTCCTCGACGCCATCCACGATGGCATGGAACTGACGACCTTCGAACGGCTTCTGCAGCCGCTCTTCCCGCAGTACCGGATGCAGCCGATGACGATCGGCGCCATGCGCCGCGCCCTGCAGAACTTCAAGCCCGTCCACCGCGCCATCAACATCCTGCCGATGGGCGCCCCCGCGCGCGACCTGCTGCATCGGACCGTCCTGCACCTCCAGGCTATGGACCGCCAGGACCCGCTTTACATGGAAATGGATCAATTCCTCGAGGCCCTGGCCCGGACGGTGCGCGAGAAGGATTCCCTGCTCCCCGATATCGAAAGGGCGATGGCGCCCATCCCGCTCAGCCCGCTGCCCTACATGCGCCTGTTCCGCATCTACCGCGTCATGGCGCGGGAGTTCGACGTCTACACCAAGTACCGCGAACTGACCGGCGAGGGGTTGAGCCTGATCGGGATGCGGAGCCGCATGGACCAACCCGCCGCTCTGGAAGAGGTCGATGGAACCCAGCATAACGGATTTTACGACGAGCCGGAGATGGCCGAGATGTTCGCGAACTTCAACCGCCTGTTTTGGAAGTTCATCGACGGGCATACGGTCGCCAACGCGGCGGCGCGGCGCCGGGATATCTTTCGCCGGCACCTGCCCCAGCCGCGCCCGCTGGCGGTTTCGGACGCATTGCGGATCTTGCGTGAGTTGGGCGATCCGGTCTCTTTGAGCGTCGTCGATTCGGTGGTGAACTGGCAGGTTCGCCTGGAATTCCTGTCCCGGGACGAATTTGAGGCCGAAGTTACGCCCTACGTCGGAGAGCGGGCCCGCAGCATGATCGGCGTCTTCATGCCCAGGCACATCACCGGCCAGCCGGACCGCATTTTGATCAAGCAGATCGAGAATTTCTCCGAGCCCTCTTTTCACGACGCCGCCTTTTTCCGTATCGGTTTTGTCGTCCACGAGCACGAGCATTTCCTGCATACCGTCCCCGGGGTCCGGAGAAGCCGCTTGGAGATCGCGCGCCAAGAGATGCGCGCCTGTCATCGCGAGTTTGAATGGCTGGCCGAGCACGGCGAGTCCGCTTGGGTTCACTACATCAGCGCGGAGGGGGCCGCCGGCTGGGCCATGCAGCTGCGCAGCGTGAACGAGGCCTGGAACTTCAAATACACCGACCCCAACGATTGAAACGGAATATCTTAGCGGGATCCATCCTCGCCGTCTTCCCCGGCGGGGCCCGGGTCTTCGCGCTCGAAGGCGGCCGCGATCGGCAGGCCCTCGGCGGGGCGCGACTGCGGCGGGACGGAGAGCCGAAGCTGGGCGGTGGTCTCGGGGACCAGGGACTGGCCATGGAAGGCGAATTCGTTTAGGCCGATCCGGATGCGGTCGCCTTCGGTCAATCGGACGAAGCCCTGGAAGGGCAGGACCCGCTGGCCGTCCACCAGGACGGGGACGCGGTCTTGGCGGACTTCGAGGATCCACACGCGGCGCGCGGGATCGCCCGACTCGCTGCGACCGCTCAGCGAGAGGACGGGCTCGCGGCCCGAGGCGCCGCGCAGCGTGGGGTCGACGAGGGCGACCCGCGGGTTGGCGGAAGGATTGTCGAGGGGCGTGCGCTCGCTCGGCAGTGCATAGAAGTCGACTTGGACGCTGCGCATGTCGGGCGTGTTTGGCACCAGGCCCAGGGGCAGCGTGCCGGGCGTGCCGGTCGCGGAGGTTTCGGCTTCGGATCTTAAGTTCGAGATCCGCCAGCCCTCGCGGACCGCGACGCCTTCCGGCCTCCGACCGTCGAGCACCGTCTCGATCTCGGCCGTGCTCAGGGCGCGGGGGCTTTCGATCTCTTGGAAGAGCGGCGCCTCGGGGCCGGCCTCGGAATCGAGGCGCAATTGGTAGACGTAGAGCCCTTCGTCCGAGCGGAACCCGCCCCGCGCGACGCGGTAGAGGTGCTCGCCGCCGGCGATCACCAATTCGCCGGAAGTCGCGACGGGCGCGGCGGCCGGGGTTGGCGTCGTCGCCGGGCGTCTCGCGGCCGCGGGGATCGGCGGCGGGACGGAGGCCGGGCGCCGCGCGGCGGCGGGGATGGGCGGGGGCACGGAAGAGCGCCGCGCGGCGTCGGGCGCGCGGGGCGCGGGGGTCGGCGCGGCCGATTCCGCGGCGACCGCGGCCGGCCGGTGCAGGTAGGCGGCCAGGCTGAAATTGTCGGGCTTGAACTTGTCGATCGGCGCGGTCGCGGCCTCGCTGTCATAGACGTTGCACTGGCGGTCGATGAAGAGCTCGCGCCCGCGGTGGCTGAAGCGGAAGCGCCCGTTGGCCGCCGCGGGCAGTTCTCGGGCGCGCATGCGGCGGACGACCTCCATGCGGGCGTGGGTCTCCTCGCGCAGGATGCGGTGCGCCTCCTCGGCGCTGCGCGCACCTTGAATCAATTCGCCCACCACGTCGGTGTCGATGAAGTTTTCCCAAAAGCCGTCCGAGCCGGCGAGGACCAAGTCGCCCTCCTGCAGGACCAGGCCGTGCTCGTAGCCCGCCGCGCGCCGGACCCGGCCGTTTGATTCGGGAATCTCCCCGTCGGCGGTGCCGGCAAGGGCGAGGGATTCATGGCTGCCGACGCCGTTGGTGACCTGGTTGGCCATCGGATGGAGCCGAATCTCGCGCGTGCGCCGCAGGTCGACGCCGCTCTCCTGCATGGAGTCCGCGGCCACCGCGCCGACGTTCTGTTCGACGGTCGCGTAGACCCGGCGGTAGCGCCCGTCGGGTCCCCGCCGGTAGACGCGCAGGCTGGCGTCGCCGGCGAAGTGGGTCTGCAGGACGTAGGAGCCTTCCGGACGCGACGGCGGGACGATGCTGAAGCTGACCGAGCAGGAGCCGCCGCCGTCCGCGCCGGCGCCGGGACGCGCCCGGCCGGGGTCGCGGATCCACCCGCGTGCCGCGGCCATTGCCGCCTCGCGGTCGCGGCCTTCATGAAAGGCGCGGTTGAACTCGCGGACGGCCGCATTGGCCAGCTCCCAGGCGCGCCGCATGTCGCCCGAGCGCCGCAATTCCGCGGTGAAGGCCTCCACGCTCAACTGCGCGGCCGCGTCGCCGTTGCCCATGCCGCCCATGCCGTCGGCGACCATCATCGAGTAGACGCGCCGTCCATGGGCGTCGCGGTATTCCAGCCCGCCCACGTAATCCTCGCCCACCGGGTGCTTGGGGTCGATGCCCTGGGTGGCGACGTAGACCAGCTCGCCGCCGGGCAGCTGCGCGCGGCGGCTGTGACGGGTCAGGGTCTCGGACATTCGAGCCGCGTCCATCCTTTGGCCGGCCAAATGCCCGTCGATCTCGGGTAAGTTGCCGCCCATGACGTTGGGCTGCAGCAGCGGGCGCTCCATCGGCGAGGGAGGCGGCGCGGCCTCGGGGGGCGGCGCGGCCTCCAGGGGAATGACCTCGGCGGCGCGAGCGACGGGGGGGACCGCCGGGGCCTCGGCGCCCGCGGCGGGGATGCGGTCGAGGAAGACGCGGGCCCCGCGTTGGGTGTGGCCCAATTCGTCGATCAGCCCCATCGTCCGCGCCTGAGCGGCGGGGATCTCGAAGGTCACCATGGCCGGCGCTTCGCCGGGCGCCTGCCGGAGGACGGCGAAGGTGGCCTCGAAGCGGTCGGGCCGCGAGGCCGGGAGGACGCGGTCGACGCTGGCGATGTAGCGCCAAGGAGCGGCGCCGGGCTCGGCCCGGTAGGGCCGGAAGACGAAAGAGGAACCATCCTCGGCGGTCACGGTGAAGTCGGCGAAGTCCGCCTCGGCGGCGGGACCGACGGGCGGCGGCGCGACGGAAACGCCCCCCGCCGCGGCCGGGGCGGAGCCCAAGCGGCCGCGCACCCAACGGATTACGCCCAAGATGCCGACGGGCAAGACGGTGCCGAAGATCCCGGCCAGAAGCGAGACGCCCGGCGAGTGTCCCATCGAGGTCATCGCCATCATCAGGCCCGCGCCGAGGAAACTCGCGTGCAGGTTGCCGCCGTCGAATGGGTCGGGGGGCGAGCTGCGGCGCGGGGTCTCCGTCGCGGCTGGCGCCTCCGTCTCGCGCAGCGCCTCGGCGGCCGCGTCGGCGCGCTGGCTGGCCGCGGCGAGGCCCATCTCCGCCTCAGGGACGACGTCGGTCGGCCGGGCCTCGGGGAGTCGGCCGGACAAATACAGGCCGTCTTGCGGGCGACCCCGCTCGATGGGGACGGATTCGGCCTCGGCATAGGTCGCTAGGAAGATGCGCTCCATCGCGGGGGAAAGGGTCATCGCGCTCACCCGGGCGCCGGGGTGGCGGCCGGCCAGATCCTCGCGGAGCGTCCGGGAAAAGCTCTCGTAGAGGCCGCGGCCGCGAAGGCGCTCGGCCAAGTGCACCTGCGCCAGGTGGATTTCCGCGTCGCCCTCGGGATGCAGGATCTCGACTTGGTGATAGAAGTCCGCCTCGGCGAAGCTCTCCCCCGTCAAGAGGCGGCGCATCGCGCCCTCCTCGGTCAAGAGGCGGGGCTCGGCGATCATGAAAATTTCCGTGACGGCGTTGTCCCGGCGGATCCGCAGCCGGAAGGCGACCGGTTCGCGCGAGGCGGCGCGGTCTCCCAGACTCTCGCGCAGGCGTCGGGTCAGGGTGTCGGAGAAGTCCGACTGCCAGAGCGCCGCGGCCTGGTTTTCGTCGATGCCGTTATCCAGCGCGAATTCGGCGGCGAGCTCGGTCGGGGCGCGGCCCTCCGGAAAAAAGGCGGCGGCCCAATCGGAGTCGAGCGGGTGCTCGGCGGCGCCGCGCCCGCCGCGTACCTCCAGAGAGCTCACGGCGCGCCGGTAGGTCGGGGGCGGCGCGACGGCGGCCGGGCGCTCGTCCAGCAGCGCCTCCATCCTCTCGACGGCGCCGCGGATCTCGCCGCGGCTCTCCCGCGGGAGGGCGGCCAAGCGCTCCGCCGGCAGCTCCGGCGGCGCGGGCCGCTCGGCCAGGACGCCCTGCTCGGCCTGGGCCAAGTAGCGCGCGGCCTCGGCGAAATAGCGGTCGACGGTCTCGCGCAGGTCGCGGTTCTCGGGCCGCGCCAGGGTCTCGTTCTTGTAGAACTCGTGCTGGATGTGGCCCCAGCGGTAGAGCGAGCGCGTCTGGATCTGGATCTCGACGGGCAGTCCGTCGACCTCGACGACGACGTGCAGGGCGCGGTAGCCCGAGCGGCGCCCGTCGAGGACGCGGCCGACGCGCTCCTGGTCGAGGAGCGGGCGGTTGTTCTCCAGCAGGTTCAAGTGGACGCGCTCGGGGCCGTCGGCGCGGCGGACCCGGCGATGGCTGGGGAAGATCAGCCGGCCCTCGCGCGAGTATTCCGGTCGCACCTGGAAGCGGCGGCGGATCGCGGCCACTACCGCGAGGGCGTCCGGATAGCTCTCGACGACGATGCGGGTGCCGAACAGGTCGGTGAAGGGGAGCAGCGAATTCCAACCCCGCCGCTCGACCTTGGGGACCACGTCCTCGACGGCCTTGGGACGCCCGTGGGGCGGGATGTCCTCGGCGACGCGGGCGCGCTCGACGCCGACCGCCTCGAGCTCGCCCCACAAGCCCTCGTCGCGGTTCAGGCCCTGCAGGAATTCCAGCACGCGGCGCCCCGGTCCCTCGTGGCGCGCCACCAGCTCGCGGGCGAGGCGCAGGCGTTCGCGGCGATAGGATTCGAGGATGCGCCGTCGGCCCTCGTTCCAAGCGCGGCCGGCGGTGTCGTCCGAGCCGGCTTCGGTCGCGGCGTGTTGGCGCAGCGCCTCGCGGGTGCGGCGCGCCAGCTCGGAGAAGCCTTCCACCTCGCGTTCGGCCATGGCGTCGATCTCGGCCCGCAGCGGGGCGTCGTCGCGCGGCGTTTCCGGCACGACGCGGACCGTTTCCTCCGTCGCGGGGTGGGCGGCCTCGGCGGCGCCCTCGCCGCGGCGCCCGGTTACGGTCTCGGGTCGGCTCGCCGTTCCGGGTCGCGGGGGCGGGACCGTCCGAGCGGAAGCGTCTCCGGGCGAAGGCGGGAGGCCGCGTCGGTAGAGCGCGGCGACGTGGTCGCGGAAGAAGTTGTCCAAGGCGGCATCGCTCGCCGGGAACTCCCGGCGCAGGCGCAGGAGCTCGGCTAAACGACGGGCGACGGGCTCCAAGCCTTCCAGCGAGGCGGCGGGATCGCGCATCACGGCCAAATCGGCGCGGATCGATTCCGCGAGCGGACCGTATTCGGGAAACAGCCCGCCGCTGCGGGCGGCGAAATCGTCGGCGACGGCTTCGATCACCGGAAGCGTGGTCTCTACCCAGGCGTGCGGGCCCTCGTCCACGACGCTAAGCTCCAGCTCGGCGCGCCGCGCGGCGTAGTCGAGATCGGGGAGCCGCGCCGGCGGGATCGAGAAAGGGCTTCCCGCGCCCTCGAGGAGCTCGGGGTGAATGGCGTGGCGGGCCGGCAGCTCCGCGTCGTCGCCGCCCGGGGGCGGCGGAGTTTCGGGTCCTCGCGAGGGGTGCGGACGTTCCGGCCTCGCGGCGCGGAGAAAGACGTAGTCGTTCGCCTGGAAGGGGATCAGCTCGTGGCTGGCCCCCACGTGCAGCTCGATGTTTTGGCCGGGGTCGAGCTCTCCGCCGATGCGCCGCAGCCGCAAGACGCCGTTTTCGACGGCCTCGACGCGGTAGAGCGTGCGCTCGGCTTCGGAGCCTCCGGGCTGCAGGGACAGGGCGACCCTTTCCCCGGACCGCTCGGCGCGCAGCACCACCCCGGGCAGCTGATACTGCTCCAGCGCGGTGCCGGGGGGGATGAGACCCGCCTCCTCCAGGGCGACCAAGGAAGCGACGAAGGCCTCGCTGCGCGCGGCGTTTTGGATGGGCCCCAGCGGATCGAGGGAGTCCGGAAGGGGAGTCATGACAGAGATATCGGTGCCGGCGGCGAGGAGCGTTTCCGAGGCGGCGGGCGGGGGAACCGCCTCGGGGGCGGCTCGATGTCCCGTCCCGGCGCCCTGGACGACGCGCAGGGTCGGGCGCGGCGGCGCCGCTTCCGCCGGTGCCGTGAGGTTGCCCGGACGGGCGGGCTGGGTGCGGCGCTCCTCGCCCGCGGACGGGGTGGCGGGTCGCTCGTCCGCCGCGGGACGAATCTCGGGGATCGGCAGGATCTCCGGCATCGCGCGCGCGTTGCGCTCGACGCGCTCCGTTTCGGCGGCGCGCTCGCGGCGTGCGGTCTCGGCCGTAACGATGCGAATTGCCTGGCGGGCCATGCGATCGCCGCGCTCGGAACATTCCAGGCGAAGGCTGCCGTCGTCTTCGGCGACTAGGCGAAGCTCCGGATCGGAAAAGACCCTGGATTCCCTCACCGTTGCCTCCACGGCGCGGGCGACCGCCGGGAGGTCCGCAGACTCACGAACGACCATGGTCAGGCGCCCGGTCTCGACGGGGCGGGCGCCCTGATCGCCGCGCGCGGGGTCAAGCCAGGCGTCGGCCAGCTCGTAGAAATCCGGCTCGGCGCCATCGATGCCGAGGATGCGGTCGCGCAGCCGCTGTAGGGCGTTCGGCTCCAAAGGACGGCCTTCGACGTCGAAAGTCTCGGCGTCGGGTTCGATGGCATGGCGCAGCCTGGAAAAAAGAATCCGGTGTTCTAGGTTGTCGGGGTGGTTCTTGTCGCGCTTTTCGGTGATTCGCTCGGCGGCGAGCGAGGCCTCGTAGACGGCAAGGCCTTCGTTCTCCCAGGTCTCGACCTCGCGACGGGCCGCGTCCAGCTCGCGGCGCGCCTCGGCCAGGCGCGGGGCGGCGGGCGACTCCCGCTCCAGGCGGTCGATCTCGACGGCGCGTTCGTAGACGCGCCGCAGGGCGCGCTCGGCGCGTCGGGCCAGGCTGACGATGGGCCCCGGGGCGTGGGCGGGGTCGGCGAAATTCAGCAAGTTGGCCCGGCGGCTGCCGCCCGGGCTCAGGCCGAGGCGGGGTCTTTCCTGGGCGCCGGGACTTGGTTCGAACATCGTCGTGTCGGGGCCTTGGGTGAAGGCGTAGCGCTCGAGGGTCGCGTAGGCCGGGGAGCCGCGCGGCACCCTCGGCAGGCCGGCGGCGGCGCGGGCGCGCGCCGCTTCCATACGAGCGGCGTGAAGGTTGCGGATACCGGTCACGTCGGTGATCGGGGTCTCCGCGTCCAGCGCCGCTTCGACGGTTTCGCGCAGGGCGGCGAGCGATTCGGGACGCTGCCCGCTGGCGACGATCCAGCGCAGCAGGGCCTGGGCGCGGGTTTCCGGCAACAGGGCGAGGGTCTCGCCGAGCCGCGCGAGCGATTCGGCGCCTTGTCCCGTCTGCAGGGCCCAGCGCAACAGCTCGGCGCGGCCCGCGGCCGAGGGCCGCGGGATACGGGCCAAGACGGGCTCAAGCTCGGCGGGCAGGGCCTGGGCGCGGGCGGCGGCCTCTTCCAGGCGCAGGCGGCCGAAACGGGGAGTCCCCGGTCGGGCCTCGATCGCGGCGCGGGCCAGCAAGGCGTTGGCGAGGCGCGTGCCTTCGGGACTGAAGGGCGGGATGTGGAGGCTGTCCAAGACCGCCGCGACGCGCTCGCCGATTTCTCCCAAGGGGGAGCGGCCCGCTTCGGCGGGCCGGATCTCGAGGCCGTTGGGCGTCAGGCTCAGCGCGGTCACGCCGCGCAGGGCGTTCCAAAAGACCCCTTGCAGCGATTCGGGGGTCTGTGCGCTCTCGATCGCCCATTCCAAATAACGCTCCCGGGCGGCGGCGCTGCGCTCTTCGCCGAGCAGCACCAGGCGGTCGGAGGCCTCGCGCAGGTCGGAGTGGACGAGCAGGGCGAGGCGCGCTTGGGATTCGGCGGCGCTGCGGGCGTCGCGGACGAAGCGGCGGTAGAGGAAGGCCGCGAGCCGCAGACCCTCTCGGCTGTTCGCCTCGAAGCCCAGGGTTTCGACGCTGCGGCGCAGGACGACCTCCGCCTCGATGCGGGCCTGTAGGGCCTCGGCGCTCAAGGCTCCCGCGCGGAGCGAGGGGCCGGATGGCGTTTCGACGCGGCCGCGGACGAAGTCGACCAGGAGGCGGCCGAGGATCCAGCGGCCCTCGGCCGTATCGGCGCCGACGCCGTTGGCTTCCAGGGCCTCGCGGAGCACCGGGAGGCTTTGTCGGGCCAGGGTCCCTTGCGCCTCGCGCTGCTCGGGGCGGGAAAAATTTTCGCGGATGAAATCGGTTACGGCGCCGGGCAGCTCCGCGGCGGCGAAGATCTCGACCTCGAGGCTCTCCTCTTCCAAGGGACGGAGCTCGCTCTCGTCGACCTCGAGGACGGTCTCCTCGCGCTCGCGGCGGGCCGTATCCATGGCTGTATTGCCCTCGGCGACCCGGCGCAGGGCCTCGCTACGGTCCATTCGTCCCGCCGCGAGCTCGACCAAATAGCCTTCCAGCAATTGCCGCCGCATCCCGGGATCGAGATCGGCTTGGCGCTCCAGCTCGCGGCGCAGCAGGTTTAGGGTGTCGCGTAGTTCCAGCAGCTCGCGGGTGATCCTCCCCTCGCTCGGCGGGTTCGCCGGGTCGGAGAAGAGGCGCCGCAGCAGCGGGCGCAGGGCTTGGTCGGCCAGGGCCGGGTTGTCCGTCAGGTCGTCCAGCCCGGCGCTGCGCAGGACCTCGTTCAAGTCCCGGGCGACGTCGCGCATCCGGCGCTCCAAGCGCAGGGCCGGTTGGCTGGCTCGCAGGAACATCCGGGCCTGATCGGCATCCAGGACGCGGCCGTCCAAGATCGCCAGCAGGAGATCCCGGGCGGCGGTGCCGCGGGTCTCGCCGCGGGCCAGACTCTCGGCGTATTCCCACAGCGAGCGAAGCTCGGGATGCGAAAAGATGTCCCGGGCGCGCTCGATCCGCGCCGCGAGCTCGCGCGCGTCTCCGCCGCGCAGGGTCTCGCGCAGGTTCTGCAGCGCCGCGGTCAGCTCCGGCGAGCGGCGCACGGCGTAGGCCGAGAGCGCCTCGCCCAACTCGCGGAACGCTTGCCGGCCGCGCCGCCGCGCCTCGAGGACCGGCGCCTCGGCGGGGCTTTCCGCCGCGGCTTGCGCCGGCCGCTCCGCGGGTCGGAAGGCCGCGGGCGGGGGAGGAGGCGGCGCCACTTCTTGAATATCCTCCGCGGCGAGCTCGGGGATCGCCTCTTCGCGGGGCCGCGCCGGCGCTTCGAACAGGGCAAGGGCGGGATCGCGCAGGATGGCGGAGACCTCCGCGGGGTGAAGCAGGGTGCCGCCGCCCGCGGGGTTGGCGAGGATGACGTTGTCTTTGCCGAACCAGACGTTGGCCGGCTCGACGCCCAGCTCGCGGGCGCGCTCGCGCTCGGCGGCGTTGACGCGCTCGAGGACGCTCAGCAGTCCTCGGCCGCTGGGCAGCGCGCGGCCGTGCGGGATGGCCACGATTTGCAGGGTGCGAGGCGCCTCTCCTCCGGAGGCGGTACGGGCGGGCGGCATGGGAACGACGGAGACCTGCAGGGCGTTGGGCGCCCCGTCCGGCCCGGCGACGCGCGGCAAGGCTAGCCATTGCTGGAAGACGGTGAAATCCGAGAGCGCCCGAAGGTCGAAGAAGGTCATGCGGGTGTCGCCCACGCGGGCCGAGGCCTCGGCAATGACGCCGCGTTCCGCGGCGATGGCGCGGGCTTCCTCGACCCGGCGGAAAAACTCCTGAGCTTCGGTCTCGCGACGCGCGGGGTCGTTCAGGAGGCCGTCGACCAGGGCCATGGCCTCGCCCATCACCTCGGAGGCCTGCAGCGGCGAGAAGCGGTCGCTGCCGCGGATTCCCTGGCGGCGCAGGATCTCTCCGTAACCTTGGAACAGGGCGGCCTGGAGGCGCACGCCCGGGGTCGCCTCGGAATAGGTGGTGCCGAAGGCGGTGAAATCCTCGAAGTGCGTCGCCGCCTCGATGAGTGCGCGAAGCTGCGGGTCGCGCAGCACCCGGGCCTGGTTGCGGGCGATCCACACCGACCAGCCGCCGTCGGCCAGGTTGTCGGTGGTGACCTCGCGAAGGTCCAGGGCGCGGATCGCGGCGGCGACCTCGACGTCCTGCGGAGTCGCGGTCTCTCGGGTCCGCACGGTGCCTTCGAAGGCGGCGGCCATGGCCTCGGCGTCGTTGCGGGCGTCCTCCAGGGCGGCCGCGTCGCCCCGCACGCGGGTCAAGGCGGATTCGAATCGATCCAACAGCTGCTCGGTGGCGTTGCGCTCGTTGGCGAAGCGGCCGTGATGGTCGACCGTGGCCGCGTCAAGGTGCGCGGTCTCGGGACGGGCCGGGAGCGAGGTGTCGTAGATATGGGTCACGCGGGCCTGACGCGCGCGCGCGGCGCCCAGTACCCGTTCACGCCAGGCCTCGGCGCGGGCCTGGGCTTCGCCGGCTTCGACGCCTTGTTCGATGAGATGATCTCGATAACGCTCCACACGATCGCGGACGCGTTCGCTGTTCGGGTCTTCCCCGCGGCGCAGGCCGCCGGAGACGCGTTCGGCCTCGGCGGCGATCTCGCTGATCGGGCGGAAGCGCGCGCGTCCGGCGCGGGGCGGATCGCCGATCGTCGCGTCGACTGGGACGGCGACGGTTTCGGGCGCCGCGGCGGGACGGGCCTCGGGCGCGCGGGCGTTGCGCGTCATCTCGCCGACCAAGGCGCGGAGCCCGGCCTCGCTGAGCGCGGGCATCTCGGGCGCTTCGATATTTCGGAAATGTTCTTGGATGCGGGCGCGGATCAGCTCGGCCTCGGCCTGGGCGCGTCGGCCGTCTTCGCGGGCCGCCTCGATGCGGGCCTGGACCCGCGCGCGTTCGACCGGGTCCGGAAATTCCTGCGGAGACGTGTCATTCAGCAGGTAAAAGCCGTCGTTGCCGGTGATGCCCGTCAGGGAGAGGTTGGATTCCCTGCCCAGATTCCCGGGACCCCAGAAGAAGAGACGGGCCAGCGCAGCCTGGGCCTCGGCGACGTTCTCGGGGCGCAGACTCGCCAGGGCCTGCGCCAGTTCGGGCGCGCCTTCCCGGAAGACGCGGGTATGGAAGATATTCGCCGATTCGCGGAGGTAATGCAGGGCGAGGGGATTCTCCCGCAAGGTCAAGTCCGTGAAGAGGCCTTCGAAGGCGCGGGCGCTGGCGCGCAGTTGGGCGCGCAGGGGCTCGGGCATGGCGGCGAAGGCGTAGAGCAGCTCGACCGAGTCCGGGGTCAGGCGTCCGTTCTCGAAGCGCAGCAGCAGCGTCGGCGGCGTCTCGGCCAGGGCGCGCACCGCGGCCTCGGCGTCTTGCGGGCCCTCCTGGGCGCGGACGCGCAGCGGGACGCCTTCTGCGGCGAGGCGCCGGTTGAGTGCCGCGGCGTCCGGGGCCTCGAGCCACGCCGAGGTGCGGCGCCCGACCTCGGCGCGCGGCAACGCAGGTTCCGAAGCGGTGGGCGCTTCACTCCTGGGAATACGGAAACGGTAGCGGTAGGGCCGCTCGCCCCGAAACACGATCTGCTGCCCGTCGCTCAAGGTCATCTCGCCGCCGCGCGGGAGGAAGAAGTGGTTTTCGCCGCTCCCCGTGATCTCCATCACCGCCCCGGAAAGATTGCGGATGCGCCACTCGCCCGCGGCCGTGCGGTAGACCTCGGCGTGGTTCGCGGGGACATCGGGGGCGAAGCGCAGCCTCGGATCCGGCGAGCTGGGGATGTGAAGATAGGGATCGAGCAGGACGCGGCCGTCCGCCTCGCCGTAGGGCGGCAGCGCGACGTCGGACTCCGGCCGCGTGCCGATCGCGAATCGCTCGCGCTCGCCTAAGGCCAATTCGATCGGCGGCGCGCCGGGGGTCTCCACCTCGAGCGCGATCTCGCCGCCGCGCACGTGGACGATCTCGCCGTGGCGGGTCATGCGGGAGACCAGGCCCTCGGTATTGCGGAATTCTTCCGAGACGCCGTGCGCGAAGCGCAGCCGGTGCCGCTCGCCGGGGGCGAGGGGGCGCCAAGGGCTGTTCGGGTCGGCTGGGTTTTCGCGCACCGAGATCGGGGCCTCCGCCGCGAGCGATTCGACGGCGTAGCTCCGCCCCACGCCGGGGACGATGCCCGACTCGGGGTGGATCCGCGCGCCGAAGCCCTCTTGGGGGCCGTTGGCGAAGTTCGGGGAGAAGGATTGGTGTCCGCGGAAGGGATGAAAACCGAAAGGACTGAGGGCGTCGGGATCGGGGGCCCGGCCCTCGGCGGTGACGCGGACCCGCGTCCCGCCCATCACGATCTCCTGGCCGCTGCGGATCACGAAGCCGTATTTGCCGACGGGATAGTGGCTGCCGTCCGGCATGACGACGAAGGTCTGGTGCTCATCCAAGTTTTGCACGAGTAGCGCGTCGGGGCCGATGCGCTCGACGACCGCGTGGCGCGGGGCGACGCGCGGATCGGCGATCGCGCCGGCGCCGGCGATGCGCTCGGTGCCGACGGGAATCAGGGCCGCCAGGTCGGGGAAATGCAATTCGAAGGGCTCGCCGGGGCGGGCCGGCGGCCGCAGCTCGGGGCTATGCGCCCGGTTGAGCAAGTCGATGGTGCGGGCCTCGGCGGCGTCGGCCGCCAGGCCGAGGCGGGGAGGTGGAGGCAGCTCGACGGGTTGCGGAGCGCCTTCGATCGGGACCTGCGTCGGGACGTAGATCTCGGCGGCGGGCGCCTCGACGGGCGTCGCGGGGTCGTGAAAGTAGACGTGCACCGCCACGTTGTCCGGCTTGAAGTGGTCGACCAAGTTGCCGCCCTCGGCCGCGTCGTAGACGTTCATCATCTCGACCTCGCCGCCTTGCAGTTGGCTCACCGGGAGGTCGCGGGCCAGGTAGAGGGTGCGGCCGTCCGGCGCGGTGAAGTGGATGCGGGCGCCGTCGGGCAGGTCGTCGAACTGCGGGTAGAGCGAGTCGAGGATGCCCATGCGCTGCAGGGCGAGACCCATCAATCCGGTTTGCGCCTCCTCGGCGGAGCCGCTTTCGGAGACGCGGCGGACGATCTCTTCGGTGGCGACGTTGTCGCCCAATCCGTCGGAGAACATCACCGCGCGCTCCCCGCCCTCGAGGACGATCTCGTGGCGCACCGGCGGTTGGACCCTGGAGGGGCCGAGGCCTCCGAGGACGACGTTGACGTCCGGGTGCGTGCGCATCGCCAGTTCGCCGCCTTCGATCCGTCCGGCGTCGGCCAGCATCTGCACCTGGGACTGGTCCCGGGTGCGGTGGATTACGCGGCCGTCCCGGCCGAAGACCACCGCGCCGGAGTCGCCGACGTGGACGATCTCCATCCGCATCCGCCCGTCGGCCCCGCGGAAGACGCGGTGGGCCACGGCGCAGGCGCCGGCGCCTGGATAACGACGGCGCACCGCCTCGTGCGCGGACCGGAAGGCCCGCATCAGGTCGCCGTGGGCGCTCATCTCGGCTTGAATCACCTCGCCGGCCAGGCGGCTCGCCTGGTCGCCGCGCCCCATGCCGCCCATTCCGTCCAGGACGACGGCGTAACGCGCCCCGGTGGCGTCGACGCCGTGGACGAGCGCGTCCTCGTTGGAACCCTTGTAGCCGACGCCCTCGTGCGTGGCGCCCGAGGCGGTGCCGTAGTCGGGGCCGGCCTCGCGGACCGCGATCGCGCCGCGGCGCGGGGCGCCGGGGGCGTTGTCTTGCAGGACGCCTTCAAAACTGGTCTCGACGGCCGGCGCGCGGGGCGTCTCCGGCGCAGCGAGAGCGGCGTCGGGCGACTGCGCCATGCGCGCCGGGAGTTCCGGGCCCGCGCCGTCCTCGCGAGGCGCATCGCCCTGTTGTCTCTCGCGCCCGCCCCCGTCGGCGTCGCCGCGGGAGGTCTCCCCGGCGCGTCCTCGGACGGCGGCGGATTCGCGGACCCCGGCGGGCGCGCGTTCCGCGGCGCGGGTGCGGGTCGCCCGGCGAAAGATCGCGTAGACGGCGCCGAAACCCAAGGCGATCGTCGCGGCCGTCCCGGTCATCGCCAGGGGAGAGAGGTGCAGGAAGCTGGAAAGGAATTGGGCGGAGTCGGCGACCAGGCCGTGGCCGCCGGAGGCGGCGGCGTCTTGGGCGTGGGCGGTGCCTGGCGCCAAGGTCGTCAGGCCCAGGGTGCCCAGCCCCAGCACGGCCATGAGGCCCGAGTTCATGCGGGCGGCCGCGCCGCGGGCGCTGGCGGCCGGATCGGCGAGATGCGGCGGCAGCTCCTCGGCGCGCGTGCCCGGCGCCGTTTCGCCGGCATCGCTCAAGTCGACGCGAAACCCTTCGTCGACGATCTCGATCTCGGGACCTTCGTCCGCGGCGCGTTCGACGCGGCGCGGGGCTTCGGGATCGGCGACGCGGCCGGTTCCGGCGCCTTCTTCCGAGACGTCGACGCGAACGGTCTCGCGGGCGGCGGCCTCGGCCTCGTTCGCGGGCCGCGGCGTCGCGCGCTCAAGGGCGCGGACCGCGGCGACGAAGCGGGTGACGCCGGCCTCGGCATTGCGGATGCCGGCGATGCGCTGGGCGATGTCGCGGCGCAGGCGGTTGGCCTCGACGCCCAGCTCGCGGCGGCGCTCGGGATCTAGGCCGCGGCGGGAAAGCTCTCGCTCGGCGCGGCGCAGCTCGCGGATCCGTTCGCGGACCTCGGCGACGCGGCGGTGAGCGGCCTCGAGGCGAACGCGGACGTCGCGCGTCTGGGATTCCAGGGGAGCGAAGCGCGGGTCGCCCTCGCGGGCGCGCAATAGGGCGGTCAATTCGCGGACTTCGCGGCGGGCGTGGTCGATCGCGCGGGCGGCCTCGCGCAGCGACGCCTCTTGATGCCGCGCGGTCAACTCTTCGGCCACCACGCGGCGCACGGGCGACGCGGCGTGCGTGCCCGGCGGAACCAGACCGTGCTCTGCCGCGCTGCGTGGGCGCAGGCGGATCTCGCCGGCCACGAGCCGGCGGGCGGCGCTGGGGAGGTCTTGGCCCGCTTCGCGCGCCATCAAGGCGGCCAAGGCCTCGTGCGGGCGAAGTCCGCCCAAGGCGTCGGGATTGGCATCGAGGTGCTCGCGGGCCTCGCGGTATCCGCGCAAGAATCTCTCCCGGCCTTCGGCGGTGCGCAGGGCCTCGGGGTCGGCGCCGCGCAGCAGGTCGTCCAAATGGGCCAGGGTATCGGCGAGGCCTTCATCGGCAAGCAGCCTGAAACCGAGTTCGGCCTCGGGGTTCGCCTCGCGGTCGCGGATCGTCTCGCCGAGGTCCGGCGAGGCGCGCAGGGTGCGTTCCGCGAGGGGGGCGTCGCCGATTTCGCGGGGCAGCCCTGGAATCCTTTCGGCCGGGACCGCAACGGGAGCCGCTTCGGCCCCAGGTTCTCGCCTTTCTGCGGCGCGGGTCCGCTCCACGGGATGCGTGCCGGAGACGGCGGCTTCGAGCAGCGTCGCCAGGGCCTCCGGGGCGACGCGGCCGGCGTGCTCGGGATTGACGTGGGTGAAGAAGAAACGCAAAAAGCGCCGCGCGGATTCGTTGAGCGCAGGCGGTTCGCCGTGGGGGTCGAAGCGTCGGGCGACGTGGTCGACGATCCCATCCAAGGCCTCGGGGGCGTAATTTTCGTAGACGTCCAAATCGACCAGCTCGCGGAAGAAGGCCCGCTCCTCGCCCACGCGCCGCACGGCCGCTTCGCGCGCGGGGCCTTCCTCGGCGCCGCCGCGGTAGGGTCCGCCGGCCGCTTCGCGCCCGCTGCCGTGGCGGGTCGCGCGAGTGGAAGCCAGCGCGTCGGCAAGCGAGACGTGGTGCTCGCGGCGCGCGGTCCGCTCGGCCTCGCTGCGCGGCGCGCCGGGGCGCTCCGCCGCGGCGCGGGGGGCTTCCTCCATGCCGAAGTGCCCCGCCCAGTGGTGCGTGCCCATGACGTGGTCGGCTCCGGCCTGGCCGATGTTCATGCCGATATTGAGCATGATGCCGCGAACGGAGTTGTCCGGCTCGTGGCCGATGATCTCGGTGACGCTGCGCTCGGCCGCCTCGAACCGTTCCATATAGTAATGGTCGCCCGTCGCCTCCCACATGGCGCGCATGTGCTCGCGGCGCTCGACGGCGCGGTGGAAGTCGCTGTCCAGCAGGTCGCGGGCGCCGCGCTCGGCGTGGTAGCGGATATTCTGCGAGATCTGGAAAGTGATCGCCGTCGCCACCTGGCGGTAGAGGAAGCGGCCGACCATGCTGCTGGGGCCGGGGATCGAGCTGAACAGCATCATTGAGATAGGGTCGTTGATCATGCTGTCGGCGCTCATGCGCAAGCCGGAAGCGAAGGGATTGTCCATCGGCCGGTTGAGGATCAGGGCCGAGGTGGAGGCGTGGACCAGGTTGAAGGTGACGCCGGAGGCGACGTGGCCGCCGACATAGGCGATGCCGCGTCCGGCCATCATGGTCATGCGGATCGCGGTGGTCGAGACCATCCGCATGGCGGCGCGCTCGGCCAGGCCGATGACGATGCGGGAGACCGCGGCGCGCGCCATGCCGCCGATGCCGCCGGAGAGGGCCATAAGACCGATGTCGACGGCGAGCTGCCAGTTGAAGGTCTGGCGCAGGAAGTGGCCCCATTCTTCCTCTTCGGGGATGCGCGCGCGGTAGTCGGCGACGCGTTGGCGCAGGTCGGGCGAGACGTTCGTGCCCTCATCGAGGATGATGTCGCAGAAGTCCTGCAAGGCGGGACCCAAGTCGCCGCGGCCTTCCATGCTGAGCAGGTCCCAGTCGGTATCGTCGGCCACCACCTGCTGCAGGGCCGCGAAGGCGCGCTCGGCGCCGCCGGGGTCGCCGATGTGTTCCATCGCCCGGATCAGGCCCCAGACCGAGCCGGTGCGGCCGGCGCCGTCCTCGCCCACGCGCTGGACCGGGATGCGGTTGATCGCGCCGTTGTATTCGCTCACTAAACGGGCGTTGCCCTCGTTCGCGGCGCCGAAGAGCTGCAGGGCCGCCTCAAGGGTCTGCGGCATGCGGTCGGGCGGCAGGGTCGCCAAAAAGCGCGGCAGCTCCATCGTCATGCGGTCGATGGTGCCGATGTCGTAGGGGTATTCCTCGCCTTCCGCGCGCAGGGTGTGCAGGCGGATGCGGGCGAGGCCCCGGACGATGCGCAGCGTGCGGTCGAAGCGCGCCCCCGCCTCGCCGTTGAGGATCGTCGCCGAGACGTCCAGCAACTGTTGGATCTGCGCCTGCGCCTCGGCGCGGTGCGCGTCTCCGGCCGGGTCCGATCGCAGGAAGGCTTGGACCTCGGGATCGGAGTAATAGGCCGTCATTGCGGCGCGGGCCTCGCCGCTGCGCCCCTCGACGGTGAGGCTCATCGCGCGCGCGAAGCCCTCGTAGACCCGGCGCGCCTCGGGGATGGACTCGCCCTCGGCGAATTGGTTCCAGAGGCTGGTCTCCATCCGGCGCATCGCCTCGACCGCGGGCCGCAGGGCGTCCACGTTCTCGGCCTCGGTGCGGCAGAGGAAGCGGGAGTCGAAGCCGTGCTCCATCGCCCAGTGGTAAGCCGAGGTGGCTCGGACCGCGACGAGGGCGCGCTCGGCCGAGCGCAGTCGGCGTTCTTCCGCCTCGCGGGCCTGGGAGAGGGCGCGGGTGAACTGTAAGATCGCGCTGCGCCGCTCGGGGCCGACGGGGATGTCGGCGATCAGCGAGGGCAGGGCGGCGGTCATCGTGTCGTAGTAGACGTTGCGGAAGCTGGTGACCTCGCGGCCGCGGGCGCGCATGCGGTCGACTTCCATCTGATTGAGGAACTGGAGGGACTCGGCGAAGGCCGAGGGCCGCTCCGCGGGCCGCAGGGACCGGATCATCTCGAGGTGCTGGTCGACGAAGGCCTGCAGGCCGTAATCGTTGCCGTGCAGGCGCATCCGCATGCCCTCGCGGAAGCTGTCGTTCAGGAGAGTGAGGATGCGGCGGCGCTCGCCGGGACCGGCGGCGGAGCTCAAGCGGTTCAGCAAGGCGCGCCGCGCCTCGGTCAGCTCGTCGACGATGGCGTTGCTGCCGCCGTCGCGCCCGCCGTAGCCGTCGACCCAGAGCCACATCTCGCGGATGTCGCTGCCCTCGACCAAGCGGTCCGGATGGGCGCGGACGAGATCGTGGATGTGGTTGCGCAGGGCGAGGCGGTAGCGGTGGATCTCCACCAGCATCTCGGGCGAAGGCCGCTCGTGGCGGACGATGGAGGTGAGGGCGGAGAAGGCGCCCTGGATCTCGAAGGGGTCCGCGGAAAATTCGCCCAGGATCGCGTTGAGCTGGACGCGGGCGTCGACGGAAAGCGGTTCGCTGCGCTCGGCGTCCGAGCCGATCAGGTCGCGCACCCGGTTGAGGATCTCCTCGCGCTGGGCCCCGTGCATGTGGGGCAGGATCTCGCGGTAGACGCGGGCGCGGCTTTCAGGGGTGAGCGGCGCCATCTCGGCGTCCAAGGCGGCGAAGACCCGGGAGGCCATCTCGGGCCGGCCGATCTCGGAGAGGCCGGACATCAGCGAGGCCCAGTCCTGAAGCGTCTCGGAAAGCGCGTGCGCCCGGTCGCGCGGCCGCGCCTCGCGAAGCGCCGCCCGGTCCGCGGCGATCCAGCCGTCGACGTAGTCGCCCAAGAGGCCGCTCATGCCCGCGCCGGAGAAGGCGCCCAGGATCAGGGCGCGGGAGGCGAAGGGGTTGCCCTCGTTGGCCGGGTGGGCGGCGATGCTGCCCTCGACGCCGCGCAGGATGGCCGCGCAGGTCTCCATGTCGCCGCCGGCGGCGTAGGCCTGGGCGACCATGATCAGGCGCGCGGCGCCGGCGTTGGGGTCTTCGGAGGCGCGGGCCCGGTTTTCCATGTCTTGCAGCAGGGCGGGCAGCGCCTCCGCGGTGGTCCCGAGCAGGCGGTGCGGCGGCTCCAAGAGCAGGAAGTTCATCGTGCCTTCGGTGTAATTGGCGTCGATCCAGCGATGGAGGCCGTTGTAGCGCGTCCACAGGCTTAGGGCGGTGAAACGGCTCTCCTCGGTGCCGTGCTCCCAGAGGTGCCGGATCTCGCGGCCCAGGGAGTTCATCATCGAGGCGAAGTTGACGTCGAGGCGCCCGGTGCCGACGTAGGCCTCGAGGAAACGCACCAAGATCGCCTGCCGGTCGGCCTCGCTTAAGCCGTTGGTGCGGTTCTCCGGCAGCAGGTTCATCTGGGAGGTCTGGTAAATATTATAGAGGCAGCCCCGCGCGGCCTCGCCGTCGCCCAGCCGGCGGTACTCTTCGTACAGCCGCCAATAGAGCCCGATACGGCCCCGCGTGGTCGTGCCCGCCGAGCTTTGCAGCTGGGCCTGGTATTCGAGGGTGCCGAGCAGGCGCAGGGGGCGCTCCATGTTGAGGACGTTGTCCTCGGGGACGCGGCGCGGGTCGTTGCGCAGCAGCCTTTCCAGGTTTTCGAGGCTCGCGGTCAGATTTCCCCGGTTGCTGCCGGAGACGAAGTTGGCGTAGCGCCCGCCCTCGGCCAGCTCGCCGCGCAGACTCTGGAGCTGCTGGATGAGGCGGTTGGCGTCGGATTCGGAAAAGGACTCGCCGCGGTGCTCCCAGAGCGTGCGGTAGAGGTCGCGCATCGGGTGGCCTTCGGGGAAGGCCGCGTCGGGGGAGTGGGCCGCGGGCGCCTCGCCGGTGCGCGGGGGATTCGGATCCAATTCGCGGAAGAAGCTGGAGCGCAGGTATTCGGGCAGCTCGCCGCCGGCCGCGACCGTGTCGGGGTGGGTGTGCGCGGCGTAGGCTGTCGTCAAATCCCGAGGTACGCGCACCGTTTCGAGCTCGGCCTCGCCCAAGACCCCGTTGATGCGCAGCAGGAGGCGGTAGTCGCCGATCTGCTGCGCGCTGGGTTCGGCGCCTTCGGCGACGCTCAGGCTGGGCAGCAGGCGCTCGGTGGCCAGGGTACGCAGCGAGGCGAGCGAGCGGTCGCGGCGGCTTTGTAAGCCGCCGATCAGGGTTGACTCGGTCGCGAAGGCCTCGCTGCCGGGATCGGAGCGGTGGGCGTTGAGGAAGCCGAGGGCGCTGCGCGAGCTGCTCAGCAGTAAGAGATAATCTTGGGCTAGGGCGGCGGGTCCGCTGCGCAGGCCTTCTTCCACTCGGGATTGCAGGGCGGCGAGGCGGGTGAGGTGTTGCCGGATCTCGGCCAGGCGGGCGTTGGCCTCGGCCGAGCCGGGAGGCAGGGCCTCGAGCTCGCGGCTTAGGTCGCTCAGGCGGCTGGCCCACTGTTGCAGTTCGAGGCGGGGGCCCTCGGTCATCCCGCTGCCGGGGGCTTCGGCTCGCGCGGCCTCGGTGCGGGCCAAGGCGGCCGCGTCGCCGGCCCCGTCGCGAGCGGCGACGGGGGCGCTTTCAGCGGGGCGGTCGACGACCGTCGCGGGAGTGGAGGTGCCCGTCGTTTCCCCGAGGGGACCCGTGACCGGCCCGGAACCGGAAGAAATGGAGGTCATAGACAAAGCTCGGCTTCATCGTGCCCCCATTAAAAGTCGCGAAGACTTTGGACGATATCCCTTATATCGGCGGAATGAGGGGAAGATGTTGAGCCTTTTTATTGTTAAAGGACGATTTTTTCGCCTTGCGTCCGCCTGTGAATTTTACCCAGGTCGCGGGAGCGAAAAAAAGGCATATTTTTAAGGATTTTAAGCGGTTTGAGCACAACACTTGGCGGGAGTAACCGATCTGTTACGTAACACGGGGGCACCTCAACGTCTTTTTTGAGGAGCCCGCCTGTGTCCGAAATCAACATCTCCATTCTTTCCAGACTCTTATCAAGCTATCTTCAAGAAAGACCTGAGGTCCAGGGCGTGGTCCGCAACATCCTGAGCGCCGCCGACGGCGACGGCCAGGCCAACGAGGAGGACCAGGTCCTAACCGACGCCGAGGCCCGCCGCTACATCGAGCGCCAGCACGACCAGGCCCGGACGATGCGGCAGCGCTTGAGCTTCCTGACCAGCCGCCGGGACGCCCTGGTCGGCACCCTCCAGGCCGCCCAAGAGACCCTGCGCCGCGCCAACGCCCCGGAAGAGGTCCTGAACCTGGTCCGGGCCGCCGCCGAGCAGGACAACGACCGCAGCAGCCTGAGCCTGCCGGAGTTGAACGAAGCCATCCGCCAGATCGAAGAGGCCGCCTCGGCCCTCGAGCAGCTGAACGGCGACCGGTTTTTTCACCAAGTGGAGGACATGGCCCGCGACCTGCGGGCGATGGAGCGGGAGGGAACCGAGATCCTCTTGCCCGAGACGGTCGAGGCGCAGCGCGCGGCCATCGACCTCAATTTTTTGAAATCCCTCGAGGAGGGGGATTGGCAGGCCATCGAAGGTCTGGCGCGGCGGGCGGCGCGCGGCGAGGAGGTCTCCGCCGAGGACGTCCAGACCCGCTTCTACATGACGGTGCTCAGCCTGCTCAACATCGCCGGCATCGATCCCGCAAACCGGAGCGGCGATTGGCGCCTGAGTTTCGAGAACCTCCAGGCGGCCTTGGCCCGGATTCCCGTGGCGGACGGCGAGCGCCGCGAGTCGCCCGAGCTGATGATGGCCGAGCTGCGCTACGCCGCCGACTCGGCCCAGCAGGACTTGGGCCGCATCCAAGGGCAGCGCCTGCTCGCGCACCCGGAAAGGACCGACCTCGGCGTCTCGCTGCGCCCCTTGATCGACGGGCGCCCGGAGATATTCTCCTTGGATCCGCGCCTCCAGCTGTTCCGCGACGAGTCGGGCGAGGACGGCATCCTGACCGTGCCCGAGTTGGCGCGCAGCCTGCGCCACCTCTATCGTCATAGCGGCGGCACTCCGCCGAATCCCGACCAAATCATGAACGAACTGCGCGTCCTGGTGACCGCGCAGCGGCCGGAGACCCCCGCCGCGGACGCCGCGCGGGCCCGCGGCGGCGACCCCTTCATCCGCGAGCTGAATCGTTTGGTATTGGAGGACCTGGGGCGGATGCGCGACGGCTTCACCGAGCGCGACCGGCAGCTGGTCGACACGATGGAGGCCTGGGACGTCATCCAGCGGGTGGGCTCGAACATCGTCACGCTGGGCGGCCTGACCACCGGAGGCGACACCTACGTGGAGCTGCGCCGAGGCTTCGCGGAACTGGCGGCGACCCGCCGCGACAATGCCCTGGCCGAGCTGCGCCGGTTGATCACGTACCCGGACGCGCCGTCGGCCTTTTCCGCCATTCCGAACTTCCAGACCTGGCTGTCCCGGCGCTCCGGCGCCGAGGCGCAGGCGAGCATCCCCAACGCGATGGAGTACCTGCGCCGCACCCAGCCCGCGACCGCCGCGATGCTGGACGGGCCCTTCTTTCAGGCGACGCGGCTCTGGAACCTCCGCCGCGAGGGCGACGCCGACCGGCAGGCGCTCCAATGGCTCGCCTTCGCCAACGACCTGCGCGGCGGTTACCGGGGCGAGGGCGTGACCTCGGTGATCCATGCCGTTCCCAATCTGGCCTTCTCGCGCGCCATTCTCCACGCCCTGCGCCGCGAGTCGACCAACCCGGAGATCCGCCGCGAGGCGCGCCTCGCCTTCCAGGACAGCATGGGCTACGACATCACCGACGACCAGGGCAACGTCACCCAGGGCGGCAACGGCGAGTTGGGGCTGTGGCCGGTGGATTGGTTCCGCAATTATCCGGACGAGGCCGTGGCCACTGCGCCCAGCGACGCGGTCTTCATTGGGGCCAGCCTCTACGGCGGCGGGGCGGTTTTCCGCGGCTTCCGCGGCCTGCTGACCGCGGCCGGCCGGCGCGAGCTGATGGTGGGCTTAGGCGAGTTCGCCGGGGTGCGCAGCACCGCGGTGGTGCGGGCGGCCGCCTCCGAGACCCTCACTCTGAACTCCCCCGGCTGGTTCGGCCGTTGGATGATCCGCGGCGCCGAGCGGCGCGTGGCCGCGGCCGAGGCCCAGCTGACGGCGGCGACCACCGAGACCGAGCTGACCGCGGCGCGCAACGCCCTCTCCCGGGCCCAGAACGTCCACCGCATCCTGACCGCTCCGCTCCAAGGCCTCGCCGAGAGCGGCACGGCGGGGGCCGTGGCGGCTACAAGCCTGCGCGGGATGGGCTACGTCCTGCGCGGCGCGGGCTGGCTGGTCGACCAGGGCATCCCCCGCTACGCGATCGCGAGCCAGCTCTTCACCCGTTTCGCCCGCCGCAACCGCTTCCCCTTGATCCTGGATCGGGAATACACGGTGGGGCTGCCGCCTTCGCCGCGTGCGGCGGAGGCCTCCGCCCCCCTTTCCCGGGGAAATCGGGGCGGCGCCCGGGGGACGGGCGACCGGTCGGCGACGCCTCGGGCCGCAGCCGGCGATGCCGGGGCCCCGGCGGAGGCGGCGGTGCCCATCCTCTTGAATCTGACCCAAGACGGCGACGCCGGGATGCCTCCGGCGCTGCGCCTGGAGCTTCCCCGTCAGCCGCGGTGAAGAAGCGCGATTTGACGGAATTTTGCGCAAAATCTCCAAGGGAATTGAGGGCTTCGCCGGTCGCCCGCATCTTGGACGCAACTTTAGGAAAGGCGCCCCGATACTGAGGCGTGGCATGCATTTTGAGCCCCGTAACCAACATTCGTAGGGACCCCTGCATTCGGTCCTGAATTCGATTTATTTGGGAGGAATTCCAAGATGACTCCGATCCAACCCCGTCACAACGGCCTTGTTTGCGAAGCCCCGCCCCCCGAAGAACTGGTTTGCCGCGCGGATCAACCGGAGCCATTGTTCTCGAGCGTGGACGGCTACACCGACGCCTCTTCCTTCCTCGCGTCGACCCCCTCCCGTTCGGATCGGATCCATGCCCGCTATGCCCAGCAAGTTTTAGAGCGCAGCCGCTCCCGAATCCTCGGCGACGCCGGCTTCTCCAGCGGCGGCGCCTCGAACGGCCACTCCAACCCCGTTTCCAGCAGCCTGCTCGGCGCGATCAGCCTGTTCAGCATGACCGGCTGCGCCGACCACGCCCCCCTCAATGAAGACGGCGGCACGGGCGGCGACACCGGCGATCCCGGCGATACCGAAAATCCCCCGATGATCCCCGACGGCGAAGACGGCGGCCTGGGCAGCGGCATCAACACCGCCTTCGGCACGGGCGTCTGCCCGCGTCCCCTGGACCTGGATCCCTCGACCAGCTCCGGCAACGCCCTGATGACCTGCGGCCACAACGGCCTCAACGGCAGCGAGACCGGCGTCGGCCTGATCGAGCGCCTCAGCACCTCGGCCGGCGGCACCGCGACGGCCCTGCAGCTCCCGATCACCCTGAACAACGATTCCGCCCGCCCGGTCTTCACGACCACCAGCGCCACCGGCACCGGCGGCATGATGTACACCGGCTTCGCCCCGCGCAACACGCAGTCGCAGCTCGAGGGCAACAGCGCCCTGTTCGGCAACAGCGGCGTCTTCGCGTGGAGCGAGAGCAACCCCGGCGCGGCCACCCCCGTCCTGTTCGACCGCATGCAGATCAACCTGGCGGGCGACATCCTGCCGATCAGCCTCGAGACCCACGAGACCGTCACGAGCATCCGCCCGAACGGCCCCGTCTCGATGGTGCGCGTCGGCAGCCAGCTCTTCGTGCTCAGCGAGAACCGCGCGCTCAATCCGAGCGACGCCCGCATCACCAACGCCCCGGCGACGATCCACCGCTACAACATCGCCGCCAACGGCTCGCTCAGCCCGGCCCCCGTGGCCGGCGTGCAGCCCGGCAACGTGATCTTCGGAACCAACAGCCAAACCAACGCCTACCTGATCGACGGCGCCTTCCACCCGACCGCGATCGGCGACGTCGGCGACGGCCGCATCGCGGCGGTGATCCAGGGTTCCGACGACGGCACCAACCGCAGCAGCATCCGCGTGCTGACCACCGATTTCGGAGCGGCCTTCAACGCCGATCCGGCGCACCCGGATGAGCCGGTCTCCAACACCATCGACCTGATCGACTCCAACACCCCGGGCGCCCCCGACTTCGTCGTGAACAGCTCGAGCCAGGTGGCGATCACCAACATCGGCGGCGTCCCGCACGCCCTCGTCGGCAGCGCCGACGGCTCGGGCCGCATCGCGGTGGTCAACCTCGACCGCAACTACGTCGAGAACCGCGTCCGCTTCGTCAACGTGTTGGACGACGACAACAACTTCAACACCGACCACGGCGACGTCGCGAACATCGTGACCAGCCCGGACGGCAACTTCGCCTACGTCATCACCGACACCGGCGAGGCCCGCGCGGTCACCCTGACCCCCGGGGCCAGCCAGTTCGCGGTCGGCAACGTCTACCGGATCACGCAATCGGCGCCGGCCAACGGCACCGAGCTGCCCTCGCTGTTCATCGACAGCTCGATCCTGACGGCGCGTCCCAGCGGCTACAGCAAGGCGCCGATCAACTAAGCGTCTCAAAAATTACAGCGCATAAAACCCCCGCGGAGGTAGGACCTTGCGGGGGTTTTTTATTTTAGGGCCTATTTTTTCTTCTTCGGCGCCCAGCGCGGGTCCGGCTCGGTGTCTTGCACGGCGATGCCGGTGATGGGCGTCTCGCGGGAGGGTTCGATCGCGAGCATGTCGTAGTCCTGCTTGCGCTCGGCGCTGTAGAAGCTGATCGAGCGGAAGCCGGTCAGGTCGACGTGGGTGGGGAAAAACAGGTCGAGGGTCTCGGAATAGCCCAGGGGGACGGCCACGGGATATTCGATCATTTCTTTCATGCGCGAGGGCAGGCGGCTGAAGGTGTGGGGGTCTTTGATGCGAAGGCTGTTGTAGGCCTTGACCTTCCGTCCCGCGGCGTCCACGATCTCCCAGCGGTCGCGCAGGGGATTCAGCTTGAGGATGTCGACGCCGTTGTTGGTGAGGCCGACGGTGACGATCTTGTAGCCGGGGATCAGGTTGTCCAAGTCGGCGTTGTACTTGGCGTCGATGGTGATGCCTTGGGCGTGCAGCTCGATGCGGCTGCCGCTGTTGTTGGGATTTTTGCTCTCCTTGGCGCCGAAGCAGGCGGTAAGCAGGATCAAGCAGAGGGCTTGGGGAAACTGGCGGGCGAGTTTTTTCATGAGGTCGAAATTTTGCCATTTCTCCCGATTTGTCAAGGGCTTGTCGCCGAGGAGGAGTTGTCGAGCTCGGCGAAGGGCTTGACCTCCCGAACCAGGTGGCAGGCCACCCGGTGCTCGGGCTTGAGTTCCTCCAAAAGAGGGACCTTTTGGGCGCAAAGCTCTCGGGCGTAGGGGCAGCGGGTGCGGAAGACGCAGCCCGAGGGCAGGTCGATGGGGGAGGGGACGTCGCCGCTGAGCACGATCTTCTTGCGCCTTAGGTTTGGGTCGGGGATGGGCACCGCCGAGAGCAGGGCGTGGGTGTAGGGGTGCCGGGCCCGGGCGAGATCGGAGCCGGGGATCTCCTCGACGATGTGGCCCAGGTACATGACGGCGATCTTCTGGCTTAAGTGGCGCACGACCTTCAGGTCGTGGGCGATGAAGAGATAGGTCAGCTTCATCTCCTGTTGCAGCTGCTGCATCAGGTTGATGATCTGGGCCTGGACGCTCACGTCCAGGGCGCTGACCGGCTCGTCGGCCACCACCAGCTGCGGGTAGAGCATCAGGGCCCGGGCGATGCCGACGCGCTGGCGCTGGCCGCCGGAGAATTCGTGGGGGTATTTCGCGTAGGCCTCGGGGCTCAAGCCCACTTTTTGTAGCATCCCGACCACCTGCTCGCGCCGCTGCTCGGCGCGGCCGACCTTGTGCACCACCAGGGGCTCGGTGAGGATTTGCCCCACCGTCATGCGGGGGTTGAGCGAGGAGAAGGGGTCCTGGAAGATCATCTGGAAGCGCTTGCGCAGCGGGCGGAGCTTTTTCTCCTTGAGGCCGGTGAGCTCTTGGCCGTCGAAGACCACCTTGCCGGCGCTGGGCTCGAGCAGGCGCATGATCAGGCGGGCCAGCGTCGTCTTGCCGCAGCCGGACTCGCCCACCAGGCCGACGGTCTGGCCGGCCGCGATGGAGAGCGAGACGTCGTTTAAGGCGTGGACGTGGCCGACCGTGCGGCCGAGGAAGCCGCCCTTGATGGGGAATTTTTTGACGATGTTTTTGGCTTCTAGCAGCATATCAATAATTCAAACACCGGACCTCTTGTCCTGCGCCGACGTACTTGTTGGGCGGCATCCGCGAAACGCAGGCGTCCACCGCCCGTGAGCAGCGGGCGGCGAAGCGGCAGCCCGGCGGCAGCTTGGAGATGTCGGGGACGCTGCCCTTGATCGTGTGCAGCGGGCCGCCCCGGTCGTCGAAGAGCTTGGGAATCGATTCGAGCAGCCCGATCGTGTAGGGGTGCTTCGGCTTGGCGAAGAGCCGCTTGGCCGGCGCCCGCTCGACGATCATCCCCGCGTACATGACCAGGACGTCGTCGCAGACCTCGGCCACCACGCCCAGGTCGTGGGTGATCAGGATCACCGACATGTGCATGTCGTCGATCAACTCCCGCATCAGCTCGAGGATCTGCGCCTGGATGGTGACGTCCAGCGCGGTGGTGGGCTCGTCGGCGATCAGGATGTCGGGCTTGCAGGAAAGGGCCATCGCGATCATCACGCGCTGGCGCATCCCGCCGCTCAGCTGGTGCGGGTAGTCGTGGACGCGTTTCCCCGGATCGGGGATGCGCACCTTGCGCAGCATCTCGACGGAGATCTCGATGGCCTCTTTTTTTCCGACCTTCTGGTGAAGCTGGACCGCCTCGGCGATCTGGTCGCCCACCGTGAAGACGGGGTTGAGCGAGGTCATGGGTTCTTGGAAGATCATCGCGATGTTGTTGCCGCGCACCCGGCGCATCTGCTCGTCGCTCAGCTTGAAGAGGTCGATGCCGCCGCTCACCGGGATCTTCTCCGCGTCGACCTCGGCGGTGGGCTCGCGCCGCAGGGATTCGAGCAGGATCTCGTTGACCGGCGTCGCCTCGGGCTCGTCGTGGCCCTCGGGCGGCTCGGGGCGTTTGGGGCCGGGCGGGACGGGGGGCGGCGTGACGCCCTCGATCTCGCCGTGGTAGAGGGCCTGGCCCTCGGCGATGCGGCCGGGACTCTCGATCAAGCGGAGCAGGGAGAGGGCGGAGACCGTCTTGCCGCAGCCCGACTCGCCGACGATGCCCAGGACCTTCCCTTGATTCAAATGAAAGCTGATTCCGTCGACGGCGGGCAGGGGCCTCCCGTTGACGGGGAAGGTGATGCGGAGGTTTTTGACTTCGAGAATCTTGGGCATATTACGTCTTCAACTTCGGATCCACGGCGTCCCGCAACCCCTCTCCTACCAAATTAAAGGCCGTGATCGTGAGAAAAATCGCCAGGCCCGGGAAGGTGGTCAGCCACCAGGCCACGTCGATGACGCTCTTCGCCTGGGAGAGCAGCTCGCCCCAGCTGGGGGTCGGCGGGCGGACGCCGAAACCTAAAAAGGACAGCGAACTCTCGATCAGGATGGCCGAGGCGATCCCGAAGCTGGCGCTCACCAGGACCGGGGCCATCGCGTTGGGCAGGAGGTGCCGGCCCAGGATGCGGCGGGTCGGCATGCCCTGGCTTAGGCAGGCGGTGACGAAGTCCTGGTTGCGCAGCTTCAAGAATTCGCCCCGGGTGAGCCGCGCGATCCCCGTCCAGCCGGTCAGGCCGATGACCAGCATGATATAGAAGAGGTCCTGGCCCAACACCGCCACCAGGGCGAGGATCAGGAAGAAGGTTGGAAAGCAGATCATGATCTCGATCAAGCGCGAGATCAGCATGTCCCAGCGTCCCCCGAAATAGCCCGCGATCGAGCCCAAAAAAATTCCGATCAGGGTGTAGAGGCCCACCGCGACCAGACCGACCGAGAGCGAGATGCGGCTGCCGTGGATCAGGCGGCTCAAGACGTCGCGGCCCTGCTGGTCGGTCCCCAGCCAGTGGTAGCGGCTGGGGGGTTCGAGGATCTCCTCGAGGTTGTAGTCGTCGGGCGAATAGGGCACCGGCGCGTAGCGGAACTCGGCGCCCTTGGCCTTCCACTCCTTGAAATCGACGCCGTGCAGCTCGGGGTAGAGGTTGAGGTGCTTGATCGGCCAGAGTTTGTTGAGGATGGGAAGGTAAACCTTGTCCTGGTACTTCACGTAGACCGGAACGCCGTTCGCCAGGACCGGGGCTAAGACGGCGATGGAGGCTAAGAACGCGATCACCCAGAGGCCGATCACGCTGAGCCGGCGCAACTTGAACTGCCGCCACACCAGGCCCCAGTAGCGCGTCGGGGGCGGCGGCTCCGGGGGCGGCTTGTCGGGCTTGCGTTGTGGAATCTCGAGGCTCATGCCGCCTGTTTCTCCTCGAAGCTAATCCTCGGGTCCGCGATCGCGTAGGCGATGTCGCTCAGCAAGAGGCTGAGCAGCGTGAGGAACGCCGAAATCGTCGTGACCGCCATGATCGTCGGGTAGTCGCGCGAGCCGATCGCCTCGAAGGCCAGCTTCCCCATGCCCGGGATCGAGAAGATCTGCTCGATGATGACCGAGCCGCCCAGCAGCGCCGGCAGCAGGGTGCCCAGCAGGGTGATCTGCGGGATTAGCGAGTTGCGGAAGGCGTGCTTCCAGATGACTTTTCGCTTCGTCAGGCCCTTGGCCCAGGCGGTGCGGACGTAGTCTTGCTTGACCACCTCGAGCATCGTCGTGCGCGAGAAGCGCGTGATGAAGGCGAAGCTCCCGTAGACCATCGTCACCACGGGCAGGACCAGGTGCCAGGCGTAGTTGCCCAGCTTCATGAAGAAGGGATAGTTTTCGACGCCCTCGGAGTGCAGGCCGCCCATCGGGAACCAATTCAGGTGGTCGCCGCTCGCGAAGTACATCAGCAGGAGATAGGCCACCCAGAAGGTGGGCAGCGAATAAAGCACGAAGAGCAGCACCATGACGCCCTTGTCCAAAAAGGACTCGCGACGCAGCGCCGCGTAGACGCCCAGCGGGATCGAGACCAGGTAGGCGAGGAAGAACTCGATCAAATTGAGCGTCAGCGTGATGGGCAGGGCCTCCTTGATCTTGTCCAAGACCGGCCGGTGGTCCTTGAAGGAGGTGCCGAAGTTGAGCCTGAGCACGTTGCCCAGCCAAATCTGAAATTGGATGCCGTTCTGCCCCAGCCACTCCAGGGCGCGGCGCGAGGCGTGGGGCTTGTCCTTGGGGTCGGAGCCGTAAATCGCGTCCGTGACCCTGGCGATGAATGCCTCGTAGCCCGCGGGCAGATCGACCTTGAGGCCGTAGAGCTTGAGCATCTGGTCGGTGACTTCCTGCGAGACGGCCGTCTCTTTCAAGCCCTGCGCGGCCTGCAGCTTGAGCGTCGCGGGATTGCCGGGGGCCAGGCGCACGATGAAGAAGGTGATCAGCATGATTCCGAGCAGGGTCGGGATCATCGTGAGGATTCGCTTGAGCAGGTAGGCGCTCATCCTATTTGCCGACCCTCCATTCGAGGATGTCCAAGCCCATCGGATAGACCTTCACGTTCTCGAAGCGGCGGCTGCGCGCCACCAGGGCGGGGCCGCTGTAGAGGAAGGCGTAGGGCTGCTCGTCGTAGATGATCTTGTGCAGGCGGTGGTAGAGCTCGCGGCGCCTCTCTTTGTCGAAGGTCTGGCGCGCCTCTTCCATGATGCGGTCGGCCTCGCCGTTTTGAAAGCCGACGAAGTTGGAGCCCTTCTCCGCCTGCGAGGAGTGCCAGACCTGGTAGGGGTCCTGGTCCAGGCCGAAGGACCAAGCCAGCGAGACCGCGTCGAAGTTGCGGCTGTTGAGGTTTTGCACGAAGACCGCCCACTCCATCGTCTGGATCTCCACCTCGATGCCGGCCTCGGCGAAGTCTTTCTTCATGATGGTGGCCAGGTTTTGGTAAAACTCCGCGCCCGAGGGCAAAAGGAACTTGAAGCTGAATTTCACCCCGTCCTTGTCGCGGATCCCGTCGCCATCGTGATCGATCCAGCCGGCCTCGTCCAACAGTTTTTTCGCTCCCGCCGGGTCGAAGGGGATCTGCGGCAGGCTCGGCTCGTACTCGTAGCCGAAGATCCAGAAGGGCCCCGTCGTCAGCTTGCCCAGTCCGTACTCGAGGTTTTTCAAGATGCCCTCGCGGTTGATCAGCCGGGCCAGGGCCTCGCGGACCTTGCGGTCCTGGAAGTAGGGCCGGCGCAGGTTCCAACCGACGTAGCGGTAGGCGGGCGTGTAGTACTCGTGCTTGGCGAAGAGCTTCTCGAAGGCCGGGGTCTTGGACTGCTTCACCCACTGCTTGGGGTTGAGCGAGTCCATGTCGAGGTCGCCCTTCTTCAGGCGCTGGAAGGCGACGATGTCGTCGGGGATGATGCGGAAGACGATGCGCCGGATGTCGGGAAACTTCGCCTTGTCCCAGTAGTTTTCGTCGCGCTCCAGGACAATCTGCGAGCCCGTGTCCCACTTGACGAACTTGTAGGGGCCGTTGCCGATCGGCGCGCGGCCCGCGGGGTGGCTGTTGAAATCGCGGCCGTCGTCGAAGACGTGCTTGGGGATGATCGGAATGCCGCCGACGAATTCCAGGGCCTTGAAGTAGGGGATCGCGTAGGTGAAGCGCACCGTGTAGTCGTCGAGCTTCTCGATGTTTTTGACGTCTTTGTAATAGACCCGCATGTGGGGCGCGTCGACCTTCTCGTCCATGATCTTCTGGAAGGTGTAGAGGACGTCGTCGGCGGTGAAGGGTTTGCCGTCGTGCCACTTGATGTCGTCGCGCAGGTGGAAGGTGTAGGTCAGCTGGTCGTCGCTCACCTCCCAGCTTTTCGCCATCTTGGGCTTGAACTCGAGCGTCGCGTTGTCGCGCTCGATCAGGCTGTCGAAGACAAATCCGTTGATGCGGCCCTCGTAGGCGTCGGTCGCGGTGATGCGGTTGAGCGTGTCGGGCTCGCTGCCCAGGTGGTAGATCAGCGTGTAGGGGTCTTTGGGGGCCTGGACCTCGCAGGCGCTCAGTAGTCCCGCGAGGGCGAGGCCTAAGGCGAAGCGCAGGCGGCGGCCGGCTTTGTCCCGAAATGTGCTTCCCAAGCGCTCCACGGCTTCCTTCCCTCTCTGGGCCTCGCGGCGGCTTTGCCGGTGCCGCCCGCAAGAGTGAGTCTAAATGCTCGATATGTCAATGGTTTTTGGCGTCGCCCCGAGTCGTGTTACGCGCTGCGCTATAAGAAGCCCGCAACAAGGTCGGGCGGGAGACGACACGCGGTCATAAGGGGCACACATGTCGGCACCTCGAGTGCGATCCGTCGTTCCGGGACCGGATCTCTCCGCCGCTCCGCCGGCGACGATCCGTTTCGACGATTCCGCGCAGCAAGCGATCCGGAAAAATTTTCGGGAGCGGCTCTCGCCCTCGCTCGGCCGCTTCGACGTCGACGCGGCCTGGAATCGCGGCGCGGATCTCTTCCGCCGGGCCGATTTCCAGCTTCTGCTTAAATTCCATCAGACCACCTTGCCGATCGAGGACTCCCCCGACTTGAAAATTCTGGAGGGGGCGGGGCTCTGCGCGCGGTTTCACAGCCACGACGGAAAGCTGGCCGCCTCCGGTCCGGTCGGCTTGGGCGGCTTCGTCGCGCTGGGCGGCCTGTTCGATTTTTGCGGCGTCGATGCCGACCCCGCCGGCCGGCTGATCCTCGACTCCTGCCCCTGTTCCCTGCCGAAGTCCGAGGACATCACCGCGCCCGTCCTGCAAAGCCCGCTGGGGGCCCTGTTCCCCGAAGGTCGTGCGGAGGCGGTACCGCTGCTCCGCTTCCGCAGGTTGCTCGGCGCGGCCTCGGGGGCCTCGGCGGGGCCCGGCGCCGATTTGCTGGGGGCCTTGGTCGAGGCGACGCTCAAGATCACCGTTCCCTCCGACATTTGGGTGGACGATCCCCCCGGCACGCCCGGCGGCAGTTGCCATCCCCTGCTTGCGGGGCTGGAGTTTTTCCTGGATCTCCCCTTGCTGCGAAAAAATATCGAGGAGGCCCGATGGAAGACTTTCGATCTCTCGGGAATCCAGGAGGGTTCGCGTGTCGACTGGCCCCGCCTCGACTTGAGCGCCTTGCCGCTGCCGGAAGGGATCCGCATCCCCGAGGGCCGCGCGGACCTGCGCGTCGATTTCCGGCCGGAGTCGGGGGAGACCGAGATCGTCTTGAATCATTTGGAGGCGCGAGTCCAGATTCCCGCTTTATTCGGGGAGCCAAGCGTCCGGCTGCGGGGCGGTTTGACACTCATGCTGAAAAGGGGCGGCGAGGCGAATCTGGACTTTCGCGATCTGGAGATCGAGCTCCCCGGCCTGCCCCCCGGCCCGGAGGCCGCGCTGGGCGCTTCTTTGCGTCTTAAGGGCGGAGTCCGGTTGCGCTACGACGCCGCCGCCTCCGATCTGAAGATTCAAGGGGCTAAACTGCAATTGGAAGAGATCCGGCTGAAAAGCCTCGCCGATCGCGCCTTGCAGTTCGCCGCCGAGGGCCCGCTTTGGGCGGGGGATGTCTCGGGAAACCTCGAGATCGATTACGACGCGGCCTTAAGCCCGGATCCGCTGCGGGTTTCCGGAGAATTGGCGGGCGGGGTCGTCGCCGAGCTCGACGGGCGGCGCTTCGAGGTGAAAAACCTCCATGCGGTGTGGAGCGGGCCCTTCGCGGAGGGCGCCGAGGGCTTAAGCCCGCGCGCGGAGGACTGGGAGGTGATGCTGGGAGGCGACCTCGCCGTGGCCCTGCCGGGCGCCGCCGCGGGCTTTACGGCGGAGGGGGTGGATTTGTATTGGGGCAAGGCGGACTCCAAGCTCCGCCTGGAGGGCGACGCGAGGCAATTTAAGTTCGGGCCCTTGGCCCTGCGCCCCAAGCTTCGCCTGGAGATCCAACGACAGGACTCCGATGGAAAAACCGCCTGGACGGGGACGGGGGCCTGGGAGCTCTCGGGAGAAGCCCCCCCAATGGGTTTCGGCTCCGAGCTCAGTTTCAAGACGGACCTGCGGGACTCCGAATGGGTCTTGAGCGCCCTGCGCGCCGAAAAATCCGGAAAAGTCTTGGCCGAGGGCGGCAAGGTCCGCGGCCGCAGCGACGCCAAGGGCTTCCGCGCCACCCTGGAAATTCCTCGGGCGCTCGACGGCGCGGGGCTGGAGCTTAGCCTGCGCAAGGCGCCCGACGTCGACCATTTCAACGGAGGCTTTCGGATCGGGCCCGGCGAAATCGCCTTGGCGCCGGGTTGGAGGCTTAAGGGTGCCGAGGTCTCGGGACATTACCAAACCCCGCCTTGGCAGGAGCTGCTGGCGAAGCCCCGCGTGGCCGTCGACCTGCGGGCGGCGGCGCGGCTGGACACGGGTCCCGCCGGCGTCCCGATCTCGGCCGGGGTGCAGGGGAGCCTGAGCTATTCCCCGGAGAAAAATTCCCTGTTTCTGTGGGTCAACCCGCGCGGAAATTCCCCGCTTCGCCTTGGCCCGGCGGAATTCCCCGGCCTGCCGGGCAAGGTCGAGGCCTCGGCCGAGTTTCAAGGGACCTGGCAGATCGTCCTGACGCCGCACGGCGCCCTGGTCGGCGGCCGGGGCGTCGGCCTCCGCGAGGGAGAAGTCTGGTTGGAAACGGGCGAGGGCGACTCCGCGCGGCGGCAGCCCTGGTTCTCGGCATTCTCGGTAAAGGCGGACCAGCTCTGGAGCGTGCAAAAGGGCGTCGCCTACGCCGGGGGCGATGGGATCCGGCTCGAGGCGGACGCCCACCTCGGGGCCTGGTTTCCCGAGCTGCCCGCGGAGGCCTCGAAGCGTCACGTGGTCCTTATCGTGGATCAGGCCCCGCTGAGCTCCCCGGCCTTTTGGAAACTGTTCGCGAAATCCTTGGGAGAGGGAGGAAAGCCCTGATGCCCTGCCGAAAAGTCTCATCGCCCTCGCCCTTGACCCCGATCGCCAAGCCCCTCGCCTCGCTGAATGCGATGCCGGGCGCGGCGAAGCCCGCCTCGCCGGGCGCCTCGGATTATTATGTCTGCGACGGACCGGGCGAGCGACCCGCCCTCGCCGCAAAGCAGCTCGCCTCGGCGGCCGCGCCTTGGCAAAAGCCCGCGATGTTTTTCAGCCCCGTCGCCGCGGCGCCGAGTCTGCCCCCGCCCCCCGATTCGCCGGCGGCGCGCCTGCTCTACGACATCACGACCCAGCTCGAGGACTTCACGCTCAGCAGCAACCTCAAGCTGCCGATGCAGGGCATCGGCTCGGGGAAGGTGCAGACCTTCACGACGGCGGTCCTCAAGGACGGCGGCGCGCTGGTGCAGCTGGGCATCGAGTTTCGCCCCTACGCCGGGCCGCAGTCCCTGCTCAAGCCCCTCGAGCAGGTCCCCATCCTCGGTCCTTTTTTCATGGTGCGGGTCTTGAGCGTCGAGATGGAACCCGCCAGCCGCAAGCTCCAGGCCCGGGTGAAATACCTGTGGTTCCCGGTCACCAAGCAGGTCCACGAGGATTACCTCAAGAAGGCGGAACTGCCCCCGGGACTCGTCAAGGGGCCGGGCTTCGACCTGAACCAGGGGATTCCCGTCTACAGCTGGCAGATCTTGGATCTCGTCTTGAAAGTCCTCGCGGCCAAGGGGACGCAAGTCGCCAAGAACGTCGGCGTCGACCAGGTGAAGCCGCTTCTGGAAGAGAGCGAGATCCTCGTCGAGGGCGATTTCAGCAACCGTCGGGTCCAGCTGCGGGGCGCGACGCTGGAGTTCGGCCCGCTCGCCCCCGGCGAGAAGCATCGCCTGGTGATCACGGGATCCCTGCTCGATCCGGTGGTGAAGGTCCACGGCCTCAAATCCGCCCAGTGGCGGGGCGCCGGGGGCAGCCTGAACCTGAGCAACGCCGACGAGCGGCTCGAGCCCTTGGAACTGCGCGTCCACGTCGATCCCCTCGGCGGGCAAGGCACTCGCTTCGAGGTCCCGGCCTATCGCAGCCGGAAGGTCCGGCTCGAGCTGAGCCTCGGCGGAGGCGGCGAGGGCTTGCGGCTCGGCATGGAAGAAGGCTTGGAGCTGAAGGGCCTGAATTTTTCCCTGACGCCGGAGGGGCCGGCGGTCGATATCGCCTCGCTGGAGGCGAAGCAGGTCTCGCTTCAGGGGCAGGGCCTCGACCTGCGGACCACCCCGGGGGACAAGGCGAGCCTGACGTCCCTGCGGCTCCGCTTCGTCCAAGGGCGGCCGGAATTTCAGGCCAAGCTTAAGGGGAAGGCGACCGGCGAGCTGCGCGTGTCCCGGCAGGGCGCGGAGCTGGGATTTTTAAAATTCGAGGCGCTGGAGGGCGACGGCAGCCTCGGCCTGTCCCATGAAGCCGACGGCCGCGCCCGCCTCGAAATCGCCGGCAAACTTTTTACGAAAATTCCCGAGCTGCGCTTCCTGGTCCAATCCGAAAAGCTGAAGGCCTCGGTCCAGACGAAAGTGGAGCGGGCCGAGGTCGGAGGCGTGGGGCGCCTGAGTCTTTGGCCCGGCTCCGGGCGGGCCCTCCTCGAGGGCTTGGGCGAGAAGCCGATCCGCGTGCGGGGCCTGGACGGCCTGGTGACCTTTCATCAGGATCCCTCGAAGGTGGCGGAATGGGGCGAGCTGAAAAAAGAGCTGGGCGAGGCCTTGGCCCAACAGGTCGTCACCGACTTCTATATCCGTCCCAGCGAGATCGAGTTTCAGGTGGCGCGGATGGACTTGGCCGGGAGCTTCCCTCCGAACGGCTCCCCCGCCCTGGAAATCGCGCAGGCCGAGCTGGGCCCGATCAAGATCCGCGGCGACGTGTGGGGAAAGCTGTTCGCCCGACTTCCGGGCGGGATATATTTTCCCGTCAAGATCGGCGAGGCGGCGAAGATGAAGGACGCCCGCGTCGAGATCGCGAGCCTGCGCGACCAAAAGCAGGGACAGGCCGGACGCGAGATCGCCTTCCAGGAGATACGCCTGGCCGGAGAGGAATCGCAGGCGACCTTTTCGAAGAAGGACCAAAAGCGCTGCGGTTTCGACCGCCAGCACCTCCACGCCGCCCTCGGGCTGTTCCAGTTCTCCCCGGAGAGCCGGGAGTGGCAGGTGAAGGGCCTCGATCCCCACTTTCACATCTATTTGAAGAACCACGTCGGCGGCGGCTGTCTGAAGATCGACTAGCGCGGGGCGGCCCCGGGCGGCGGCTCGGTATCGAAGCGCGAGTCGGGCGGGGCCTTGGCCGTGTCGAGGTCTTGGAAGCTCAGGCTCAAGCGGGCCTTGGGGCGGCGGAAGGTCCACTGCATGGCGTTGGGGCCGTAATCGATGCGGTAGCTCCATTTTCCGGAGGGGCTTAAGGCCTCGTAGCTCGCGAGGTCCAGGGGCGGGACGCCGAGACCGAGGATGTCGCCGCCGCGGCGGACCCAATAGCGGACCAAAGGCTTGTTCTTTTCGCTCGCGGCCTCCCAGCGGGCCTCGGATTGGGGCGGCAGGCGCTTCAAGAGCCGGTCGATCAGCTCCTCGACGCTCAAGGGGAGGCGGAGGGTTTTCTTCAGGGCCTCGTCGTCCTGCGGGATGCGCTCGTAGCGGTTTTCCTGGGCGTCGAAGAAGAGGACCGAGGCGCCGTCGGCGACGACGCGGGCGCGTTCTTGGCCCAGGTCGTCCAAGATTTGGAGGAAGAGCTTGTCCGGCGGGCGGGCCAGCAGGGCCGCGTCGAAGAGCTCGTTTTTGCCGCCGGCGCTCAGCTTGACCTGGACGAAGGCGGAGAGGCCAGGGAGCTCGGCCCGGCGGCGGGCGTAGGCGTCGAGCTCTTGCTGCAGGCCGGCAGAGGCCGCAGCGTCGAGGGCGGTGCGCGGCGGGGCCTTCGCGCAGGCGAGGAGCGCGGCGCAGAGGGCCAGGAGAGAGAAATTTTTAAGGAAATATCTTCTGAGGGGTTTGGGTTTTACGCGGGGCATAGTTTTTTTCCCGTCGCCCCTACGGGCGCGTCAGCGCCGACAGCTTGGACTGGATGCGCTTCAGGTCCTCGATCTCGCGCGCCTCGGGGTGTTCTTGGCCGATGGCCGCGGCCACCGCCGCCTGAAAATACCCGCGGGCCTTCGCCTTGTCTCCCTTGTCCAAATAGACGTCTCCCAGGTGCTCGAGGATGACCGGCTCGTTGGGCGAAAGCTTGTTCGCTTGATGAAGCAGCTGCAGGGCCTTCTCGCGGTTGCCGGCCTTGAAGTGCGCCCAGCCCAGCGAGTCGAGGATGTAGCCGTCGTTCGGCTTGATCTCGTTGGCCTGGGTCAATAGGGCCACCGCCTCCTGCAGGTTCATCCCGCGGTCCGCGTAGGAGTAGCCGATGTAGTTGAGCGCCGAGGAATTCCGCGGGTTGACCTCGAGCAGGCGGCGCATGGTCGCGATGCTCTTTTCGAATTCCCCCTGCTTGTCCTGCAGGACGCCCTTGCCGAAGAGCAGCCGCTCTTGGTTGGGGAACTTCTTCAGGCCCTGGTCGACGGCCGCGATGCCCTTCGCGTATTGCCCCTGCTTGCCGTAGAGGGTGCCGAGCAGCTCGTAGAGCTCGGGCACGTCCTTGCGCACCTTGAGGGATTTTTGCACATGCTCGATCGCCTCCGGGATCCGGTTCATCTCTTGATAGACCAGCGCGATGCGCAGCACCGACTCTTTGTAGAGCTCGGAGGAGGCGGGGACGTTCTGAAAATAGACGAGGGCCTTTTCGTAGTTCTTGCGCTGGGCCTCGAGCAAGCCGAGGTAATAGGAGACGCGGTCGTTCTGCGGGCTGAGCTGCAAGACCTTGTTGAAGCGGTCGATGGCCTGGTCGAAGTCCTTCATCTCGTAGTAGATCAGGCCGATCCGCAGCTTGATCGGGACGTCGTGCGGGGCGAGGTGCTCGATGCGCAGCAGGACCTTGAGGGCCTCGGGGTACATCTTCTTGTCGAGGTAGATCTGCGCCAGGGAGGCCATGGCCTTCAGGTCGTCGGGGTCCTCGTCGAGGATGTCCTTGAAGGCCTGAATCGCCTCGCGGGTCTTGTTCGGTTCGGCGCTGTAGAGGGTGCCCAAATAATAAAGGCCGGAGGTCGAGGCCGGGTCGACCTTGAGCAGGCGCTTCACCGTGGCGACCGCCATGTCGTTGCGCTTTTGCAGGGCGTGCTCGCGGGCGAGCATGGTGTAGCACTCCTCGAGGTCGGGCTTGAGCTTGATGCATTTCTCGTATTCGAGGACGGCGGCGTCGCTTTGCTGGCGCACCGAGAGCAGCTTGCCGCGCAGCAGGTGCAGGGCCGGGTTGCCCGGGTCGAGCTGCAGGGCCTTTTCGGCCTCCAGCGCGGCCTGCTCGAACTGGTTGCCCTGGGCCAGGTTGCGCGCCATCTCGCCGTGCAGGTAGCTGGAGTCGGGGTCGTTGTGCAGGGCCAGGCGCAGGGCCTCGAGGGTGGATTGGTCCTGGTCGCGCAGCTCGTAGAGGCGGGCGTCGATGTAGTGCAGGGCGCTGTTGCCCTGGGGTTGGACGTCGCCCGAGCCGAAGAGCTTGTCGCGCTTGACCGGGGCCTCGTCGGCGGCGACGGGCTCGGCGGCCGTCGCTTGCCGGCGCACGGCGGTGCAGGCCGACGATCCAAGGGCCAGGCCCAGGAGCAGCAAGATTGGAAAAGTGCGTTCGGACATCCGGAACATGTTCATGCCATTAGATTATAAAAAACCCGCAAAAATTTACCCTAGCCGTTTCGCCGCCAGGAAATATTCCTGGTTTCCCTTCTCGCCCGGGATGGCCGCCGGGGCCGTGCCGACCAGCTCTAACCCAGCCCCTTCCGCAAATCCAGCCAGATCCTGGACGATGCGCAGCCTTAAGGCCTCGTCGCGGACGATCCCGCCCTTGCCGACCTGCCCCTTGCCGGCCTCGAACTGCGGCTTCACCAAGAGGAGTACGTCCCAGGGGCCGGGGAGGGCCTCGATCAGCGGGGGAATCAGGAGCTTGAGCGAGATAAAAGAGACGTCCGCGACCACGAGTTGGACGCTCTCGGGCACATCCGAGGCCTTCAAAAAGCGGGCGTTGAAGTTTTCTCGAACGATCACGCGGGGATCGGCGCGCAGCCGCTCGTGGAGCTGATGGCTCCCGCTGTCGAGGGTGTAGACCCGGACGGCCCCCCGCTGCAGCAGGCAGTCGGTGAAGCCGCCGGTGGAGGCCCCGACGTCCAGGCAGACCCGGCCGCTTGGGTCGATGCCGAAGTGCTCGAGGGCCTTCTCCAGCTTGACCCCGCCGCGGCCGACGTAGGGGTGGTCGGGGCCTTTGACTCGGACCGGCGCGTCATTGGGGAAGCTTTGCGAGGCCTTGTCGACCCGCCGCTCGCCCACATAGACCTTTCCGGCCAGGATCAGGGCCTGGGCGCGCTCCCGGGTGGGGGCGAGGCCGAGCTGGACGAGGAGCTGGTCGATGCGGAGTTTTTTTGGGGTGATGTTCAATCAAATATTGGGGCGAAAACGAGGTTCGCCCCTACAGACGCCGATAGGCGTCCAAAATCATCTTCTCCGTCGTCGGCCAGTCGATGCACTTGTCGGTGACCGAGACCCCGTATTTGAGGTCGGCCAAGTTTTTCGGGATGCTCTGGTTGCCCTCGAAGAGGTTGCTCTCGACCATCATGCCGACCAGGCTTTTGTTGCCGGCGATCACTTGATCGACGACCGAGGCGAAGACGCCGGGCTGCTTGTTGTGGTCTTTGTTGGAGTTGCCGTGGCTGCAGTCGACCATGATCGACTGGCGCAGGCCGGCCTTCTCAAGCTCTTTTTGGCACTGGGCGACGCTGGCGGGGTCGAAGTTGGGTTGGCTGTCGCCGCCCCGCAGGACCACGTGGCTGTAGGGGTTGCCCTTGGTCTGAAACACCGAGATCCGGCCCTCCGGATCGATGCCCAGGAAAGAATGCGGCGCCAGGGCCGACTTCATCGCGTTGATGGCGACCTGGATGTTGCCGTCGGTGCCGTTTTTGAAGCCCACGGGCATGGAGAGGCCGCTGGCCATCTCGCGGTGGGTCTGCGACTCGGTGGTGCGGGCCCCGATGGCGGACCAGGAGATCAGGTCCGAGATGTACTGCGGCACGATGGGGTCCAGGGCCTCGGTGGCCGCGGCCAGGCCCATCTCGGTCAGCTGGGCCAAGAGCTTGCGGGCGATCTTCAGGCCTTCCTCGATGTGGAAGGAGTCGTCCATGAAGGGGTCGTTGATCAGGCCCTTCCAACCCACCGTGGTTCGGGGTTTTTCGAAATAGACCCGCATGACCAGGAAGAGCTTGTCCCGGACCCGATCGGCGAGCTTTTGAAGGCGCTGGGCGTATTCGAGGGCGGCCTTGGGGTCGTGGATCGAGCAGGGGCCGATCACGACGAAGAGCCGGGGGTCCTTGCCGTCCAGGATGTCCCGGATCAGCCGGCGGCCTTGGAATACGGTCTCTTGGCTCTTTTCCGAGACCGGAAACTGGGCCTGGATCTGCTTGGGGGTGGGCAGGAGGTTGTAGCCGGCGACGTTGACGTTGACGAGTTTCTGTTCAGACATAGGACGTCGATATTAGAGCCCCGGAAAGGCCCGCGACAAGGGATTTTGTGCGGGGGGACGCTACTTTATGGGATCGAAAACCGATACTTAAGGGGAGCAGGTCTTGACTTAGGGGATGGAGGAACCATTTTTGAATGATTTGCGGCTCGAAAGACCCGCAAAAGAACCAAAGAGGCAGCTATGAACCAACTGGTGGACGGATTGGCCAAAAATCTCCTCGCCCAGACGCAGGGCAAACGCCTGGCGCACCTGCCGCTGTTGGCCCTGGTCTACCTCCAGGGGCAGCGCTCGATGGCGGCCACCCCCGTGACCGCCCTGGAGCTGGCGGCCTACCTGGGGGTGGAGGTCGGCGTCGCCGAGCGGATTTTGGAGTTTTTGGCCTCCCAAGGCGTCGTGCGGCTCTTCAAGGAAGACATGGCCGCCTACTGCCTGACCCGCGAGCTGCACGAGATCAGCGTCTTCGAGCTCTTGCCCCTGCTGCTGAAGTTTCAAGAGTTGATTCCCGCGACCGGCGCGGCCGCCGAGGCCAGCGCGGAGGCCGACGAGAAATACCGGCGCCTGTATAGCGAATTGGCCAGCGAGATGCTGCAGCTCTTCGGGCAGCAATCGGTGAATCAGCTGCCGATTTAAGGGGCGCGACTACAGCACCGCCCGAACCCTTTTCTCCACCCGTTCTTTTCCCAAAATCGCAATCACGTCGAAGATCCCCGGGCTGACCGTCGACCCCGTCAGGGCCGAGCGCAGCGGCTGGGCGACCTTGCCCAGCTTCAGGCCCCGCGACTCCGCGAAGCCGTTGAGGCAGGCGGCGACCGCGTCGTGGTCCCAGGCGCTCAGTTTGGCGAGTTCGGGGAGGACGTCGCGCAGGATCTGCAGCCCCGACTCGTCGAGGCCCTTCTTGCGGGCCTCGTCCGAGACCGTCACCGCGTCGCGGAAGAAGAAGTCCGCCAGCTCGGCCAATTCGACCAAGGTTTTCACCTTTTCTTGGCAGGCCGCGAGGGCGCGCTGGGCGTAGGCCTCGTCCGCGATGGCGAGGCCCCGCGCCTCGAGAAAGGGCCGCGTCGCCGCCAGCAGCTTTTGCGGGGTGTACTGGCGGATCCAGAGGCCGTTGAGCCAGAGCAGCTTTTCGGGATTGAAGACCGCCGCCGACTTGCCGACGTCGGCGATGTCGAATTTTTCCTCTAAATCCTTCAATGAAAAGATCTCCTCGTCGCCGCAGGCCCAGCCCAGCCGCACCAGGTAGTTGAGCATGGCCTCGGGGACGTAGCCCTGCTCTTGGTAGGCCAGGACGCTGGTGGCGCCGTGGCGCTTGCTTAGGCGCGACTTGTCGGCGCCGAGGATCATCGGCACGTGGGCGAAGGCCGGCGTGGGATAATCGAAGGCCTGGTAGAGCTGGATCTGGCGCGGGGTGTTGTTCAGGTGGTCGTCGCCCCGGAAGACGTGGGTGACCCGCATCGTCACGTCGTCGACCACGACGACGAAATTGTAGGTGGGCGTCCCATCGGTGCGGGCGATGACGAGGTCGTCCAGTTCGGCGTTGTCGAACTCCACCCGGCCCTTGATCAGGTCGTCGACGACGGTCTTGCCCTCGTCTTTGGAGACGAAGCGGATGCAGTAGGGTCGCGGGTCCTGGGCGGCGACGTCCTTGGGGAGGGCGCGGCAGGTGCCGTCGTACTTGGGCTTGCGTCCCTCCTTCATCGCGGCCTGCCGCTTTTGCTCGAGCAGCTCGGCAGGGCAGAAGCAGCGGTAGGCCTTGCCCTCGTCGAGGAGTTTTTTGAGGTGCTCTTGGTGAATCGGCGCCCGCTCCATCTGGTAGTAGGGGCCTTCGTCGTAGCTTAGGCCCAGCCAGTCCATCGCCTTGAGGATGGAGTCGATGTACTCCTGGGTGGAGCGCTCGCGGTCGGTGTCTTCGATGCGCAGGATGAACTTTCCGCCGGTCTTTTTTGCCATCAGATAGTTGTAGAGGGCGGTGCGGGCGCCGCCGATGTGGAGATGGCCGGTGGGGGAGGGGGCGAAGCGGTAGCGGTTCATGAGGTACTCGTTATTTACGGACTTTTAGGTCGGATATCAGTTTGAGGACGTTTTGGTAAACGATCTTTCGTTGGGCGATTTCGATGACTTCGACCCATATCTCTTGCCGATTGATGCGGTACACGATTCGGTATCCCGAGACCCGATAGCTGTTCAATCCCGCCAATTGCTCTTTAAGCGGCTTGCCCAAAGTTGGATCGCGTTCCAGTTCTTCCAGCGCTTTACGGATTTTGCTTTTTAAGTCGGGATGGAGCCTGCGCAGGTAGCTTTGTAGGTGCGGGGGCAGGCGGACCGTGTACTTTTTCATTTTTTGAAGACTTCTGCGATGGATTTTCCCTTGCCGCCGCGGGCGAAATAGTCCCTGCCCTTCTTGATTCTTCGTAAGAGCTTGGGGTCGGAAAGGATCTCGACGGTTTCTTTCCAGGATTCCCATTCGTCGAAGCCCATAATGACCGCCGAGGGCTTTCCGTTTTTGGTGATGATGTATTCTTGGCCGAATTTGTCCGCCCGCCCCACGTATTGCAGGAGGCGGGGGCGCAGGGCGGTGACTGGGACGATTTTTGCTTCCATGGAGAACCTCGTCTAAGTGCTACTTAATTATGTACCACTTGTCAATATTGTTACCGGTTGAGGGCGGTATTTTTTGCTTTGGGGCATAATTTCGGTGGCGTGGGTGTGGAAGTTGCTTTTGGGCCTTCGCGAGATTTGATTTTCTTAACCCGGTTCTCAATTTTATGTTATCAACCCCCTATCCCTATGTTCCAACAAGTCTTCAAAAACATCGACGACGTCCTGCGCAAGGAGGCCGGTTGTACCACCGAGCTGGACTACACCGAACAGAGCTCCTGGCTGCTTTTTCTCAAATACCTGGACGGGCTGGAGCAGGATCGGCTGACCCAGGCCAAGCTGGAGGGGAAAAAATACCGCTACATCCTCGAAGAGCCCTACCGTTGGGGCAACTGGGCCGCGCCCAAGGGCAAGGACGGCGCCATCGATCACAATAAGGCGATGAGCGGCGACGACCTGCGGGATTTCGTCAACCAGAAGCTCTTTCCCTATCTGCACGACTTCAAGCGGAGGGCCGCCGCTTCCAATACGATCGAGTACAAGATCGGCGAGATCTTCGGCGAGATCAAAAACAAGATCCAGAGCGGCTATAATCTGCGCGAGATCATCGACGCCCTCGACGGGCTGCGCTTCGGCTCCCAGGCCGAGAAGCATGAGCTGTCGCATCTCTACGAGGCCAAGATCAAGAACATGGGCAACGCGGGGCGCAACGGCGGCGAGTATTACACCCCGCGTCCCCTGATCCGGGCGATGATCCGGGTGGTGGGGCCGAAGATCGGCGAAACGATCTACGACGGGGCCTGCGGGTCGGCGGGCTTTTTGTGCGAGGCCTATGAATATTTGAAGGGGGATGGGAAGAAGCTCGGCACCCGGGAGGCGAGGCTTTTGCAAGAGCGCACCTTTTTCGGCAAGGAGAAGAAGTCGCTCGCCTACGTCATCGGGATCATGAACATGATTCTGCACGGCATCGAGGCGCCGAATATCGTCCATGCCAACACGCTTTCCGAAAACCTCCAGGACATCCAGGACAAGGACCGTCACGACGTGGTGCTGGCCAATCCGCCCTTCGGCGGCAAGGAGCGCAAGGAGGTGCAGCAGAATTTCCCGATCCGGACGGGCGAGACGGCCTTCCTCTTTCTCCAGCACTTCATCAAGATCCTCAAGGCCGGCGGGCGGGCCGGCATTGTCATCAAGAACACCTTCCTCTCCAACACCGACAAGGCCTCGGTGGGCCTGCGCAAGAAGCTGCTGACGGAATGCAACCTGCACACGGTGCTGGATTGCCCCCAGGGGACCTTCCAGGGGGCCGGGGTGAAGACGGTGGTGCTCTTCTTCGAGAAGGGGGCGCCCACGCGCAAGGTCTGGTTCTACCAGCTCGACCCCGGCCGCAGCCTGGGGAAGACCAATCCCCTCAATGACGAGGACCTGGCGGAGTTCGTGAAGCTGCAAAAGACCTTCGCCGATTCGCCGAAGAGCTGGGGCCTGCCGGTCAAGGATGTCGATCCGGAGACCTTCGATTTATCCGTGAAGAATCCCAATGGGGGCGGGGAAGTGAAACACCGCAGTCCCAAGGAGATCTTGGAGGAGATTGCGGCCTTGGATGCGGAGAGCGCCGAGGTGTTGAGGAAGATTAGGGCGTTGGTATGAAGGAGGGGTGGCCCACAAAACCTATTGCCGAGGTTTGTGAATTTAAACCTTCTAAAGCAGAAGTGCGATTACGGGTTGCCGATGACGCACTCGTATCGTTTGTTCCGATGGAAGATTTAGGAATCGGCCGTAAGTCCCTGAACCTTTCCCAGATTAAACCGCTTTCCTCTGTAATTGGTAGTTACACTTACTTCGCAGAAGGCGACGTGTTGCTTGCGAAAATTACACCATGCTTTGAGAATGGAAAACTGGGTATCGCTAGCGGTTTAGTGAACGGCGTTGGATTTGGTTCCAGTGAATTTATTGTCCTTCGACCATCGGAGGTTCTCGATAAGGAATTTTTATACTATTTTCTGGATCGTTCGAATTTTCGAACTGAAGGGGAAGCTCGGATGGGCGGTGCTGTAGGCCAGCAACGAGTCCCAAAGGAGTTTGTTGAAAATTATCTCATTCCCGTCCCTCCGCTTCCTGAACAACGGCGGATCGTACGGATATTGGACGAGGCCTTTTCGGCCATCGCCGCGGCCCAAGCCAAGGCCGAAAGGAATCTCCAAAACGCGCGCCATATCTTTGCAAGCTACCTGCAAACGGTCTTCAGTCACAGAAGGCCAGGATGGGTAGATAGAAAATTATCGTCACTTTGTCATGAGATAACAGTTGGTCATGTCGGACCGATGAAAAAAGAATACCAAGTCAGTGGAATCCCATTTCTTCGCTCTCAGAATATTCGTCCTTTTGAAATTTCGATGGAAAATGCGATGTTCATTAATGAGCGATTCCATCGAGTTCTCAAAAAGTCGCAACTTCGTCCTGGTGATCTCGCAATTGTGCGCACTGGTTATCCAGGAACGGCTGCGGTTATCCCCCCCGAGTTGACTGATTCTAATTGTAGCGACTTGGTTATTGTGCGGCCAACCAAGGAAGTTAGTCCGCATTTTCTTGAGGCATTTTTCAATTCTGATTTTGGAAAACAGCTTGTTCTTGGCAAACTTGTTGGGGCCGCACAAAAACATTTTAATGTTACCTCCGCGAAGGAAGTGGTTCTTCATGTTCCGCCAGTTTCGGAGCAGCACATGATTCTTAAAGGGATTGATTCGGTTCGCGCCGAAACCCAACGCCTCGAACGCATCTACCAACAAAAACTCTCCGCCCTCGCCGAATTAAAGCAATCCCTCCTCCACCAGGCCTTCAGCGGAAGGCTATAAGCCCGGCCTTTTTGAGGAATAGTTTAGAGAATTAGATGGGGATGATTCTTGCTTAAAGTCGGTCGAGTATTCTTAAATATTCTGGAATAGAGATTTTCAAGGTTCGCAAATTGCATTTAATGTCGCGGGTGGGGAGCATGCCCTTTTTGCTGACGGTCACGATGACCGGACGGATCAAGTCCTCGCGGGTATATTTTCGATGAGCCCCGCCATGTTTGTGAGCGACATGTTTACACCCGACATACAACAAGAACTTCTCGAAATCCTTCCAATGGATGGGAGCAAATTTTGCCACGTGGTTAGCTTGGAATGTGGTACTTTAGAGTTTCTCGCGCGATGATGGCGGGGGGAATCCAGCGAGGGGTATCATCTTCGGTCACTTTTTTCCATCCACAGTCTTCAAGGACTTGGTCGAGAGTGCCTCGCGCAATGACATCCTCAAAAAAGATGTCCATAACCTGCGTAAAATTTTTCTTGGCTTCCTCCACGGTATCGCCGTGCGAAGACAGCTCCAAATCGGGGCAATAAACCACAAAAACCCCGTCTTCTTTGAGCAGGTTGATATTCAACTCTACCGTCAAGTGTTCAGAGTTATTAGTTTTTTTATGACGAATCGTACCCATTATTTTATCCTAGTTTATTATCGGCAGCGCGTTCAAGGAAGTTCCAATTTCTATTCGACTTAATTTCCGCCCTTTGTATCTATTTCTTGACCTAATGTATACAAACTATCATACTTTGTATCTATCTTGAAAAAGATGGATACAAAAATCGCGATGCCCATGAAACTAGGCAAAATTATTAAACAAAACCAGGGATACGAGGCCTTTATCCCGCTGCCCTTTCCGCCCCAGGAGGGCTTTTTTTGGGATTCCCGGCTCCTCAAGAAGGCGGACGAGGCCACCCGCCTGTTGGGCAAGCTGGACGGCATCACCAAGCTCTTGCCCGACGCCGACTTTTTTCTGCGGATGTACCTGCGCAAGGACGCAGCGTCCTCCAGCCAGATCGAGGGCACCCGGGCCACGATGATCGATGCCATCGAGGCCGAGGCCAAGGTGCGGGCCAATGTGCCCGCCGACGTCGACGACATCCTGCACTACATTCAGGCGCTTAACTACGGAATGAAGCGGATGATGGAAGATGATTTCCCGCTTTCGCTGCGTTTCATACGCGAGCTGCACGCCAAGCTCATGGACCAGGCGCGTGCGTCCCACTTTTCCGATCCTGGGGAATTCCGCAAGTCTCAAAACTGGATCGGTGGGACCCGGCCCGACAACGCCGTCTTCGTCCCTCCGCCGGTTCCGGACATGCATCGGGCCCTGGACGACCTCGAGCGTTATCTGCATTCGCAGGACTCCACTCTAACGCTGATCAAGGCGGCGCTGATCCACGCCCAGTTCGAAACCATCCATCCCTTCCTCGACGGCAACGGCAGGACCGGGCGCATGTTGATCACATTCTATCTTTGGAAGGAAGGCTATTTGGAAAAGCCGGTGCTGTTTCTCTCTTCCTTTTTCAAAAAGTACCAGGACCTGTATTACGATCGCCTGCACGGCTATCAAAAGCACGGCAAGGTGGTGGAGTGGGTCGATTTTTTCCTGGAAGGCGTGATCGAGATCGCCCAAGAGGCCATTCAAATCGTGGGCAAAATTACCGCCTTGCGGGAAGCGGATATGCTGAAGATTCAAAAACTGGGGAAGCGCGCCTCCGAGAGCGCCGCCTTGGTTTTGCCCAGGCTCTACGGCCAGCCGATCGTCAATGTGGCCTTGGTGCAAAAGTGGACCGGGTTTACCCGGGCGGGGGCGCAGAC
>JAANMT010000072.1_pt1 | contig 92429 bp, 59 predicted proteins | sample 7279711 | NCBI WGS metagenome assembly JAANMT01 (sample SAMN14094538, study PRJNA606508) | bioreactor metagenome | isolation source: A lab-scale SPAN reactor treating ammonium-rich wastewater day 1 | place: Ireland: Galway | collected 2017-01-16
TCGGTCTCTTCGGCCTCCGTGTACAGCTCATTCGGCAAGACGCTGGTGTAATCGGGATTGCTGTTGTTCGCCGCGCTTAAGTTGAAGTCAAAGCGGCGGATGCTCTCGTCGGGATCGGGCGTCGGCGGGGTCAAGTCAAAGGTCTCGATCCCCAGGAAGTTCACCGGTAAGTAGTCCGGCGTTCCCCCGTCGGTCAGAATCGTCGTGCCCGTCACCTGGAAGGTGTTGTTCAGCGAGTTGAAGTCCAGCACGTCGCCAAGATCCTCCGGCGTCCCGCCCGGAGCGTTCGGTTGACCATAGACCGGCGCCCCGCCGTTCACCGTGATCTCGGCCGTCTGCGAGGGCTGTACCTGGAAGATATCGTTGTCGCCTTCGCCCCGCACCGTGAGTTGCTCCAGGTGCTGGCTGTAATCGACGACCTCGCCGCCCGCGGTCACCGTTCCGCCCGTCTGCGGCATGGCGTGATTCACGATTGCGAAGGTGTCGGCCAAGTCGGTGGGGACGGTCTGTCCGTGGAGCGTGGCCTGGTCGCCGTCGCTGGCGCCGCTGTCGCCAATCTGGATCGTTCCGGACAGCCGGCCGAAGTGCACGATGTACGCATCGTCGCCGCCGGCTCCGTCCAGCAGCGCGGCGTCCACCGTGTGCCCCACGCCGGGGTTGATGGTGATCGTATCGCTGTCGGCCCCGCCCAGGATCATCGCCTGCGCGGCCGAGACGATCGTCCCTGCCACGCTGATGGTCGTTCCCTGGCCGGGGTCCGCGTCGCCAAAGTCGCCCACCAGCGTGACCCGCTTGGTGGCCGCCGCGGCCGAGACCGTGGAGCTATTCGTGAGCGTCAGGTTATCGCCCGCTTGCAGCGTCACGTTTCCGGCGGTGCTGGTGACCGAGATCGTGGTGTTGACCGTCAGATTGCCGTTGGGGGCCGTGTCGGCGGCGGTGAGCGTCACATTCCCGCCGGCCATCACATTGTCGGCGACGGTGAGCGGGCTGGCGTTGGTGATCGTCACGCTGCCCGAACCGCCGTTAACCACGCCCGGCAGGCTGTTCACGTTGCCGATGGTCAACAGTCCGCCGACCGTGTTGTCAATCCGAATGTTGCCGCTGGTGGTGTTGCCGGCGGCCAGCTCACTAACGGCCGTTTCCAAGGCGTTGCCGCTGCCGATCCCGCTCACCGCCCGTAGCGAAGCGCCCGCTGCGGTGATGTTCACCGGCGCGCCGCCCGCGTCGGTCATGGCGCCGGCCGCTGCGTGCAGGTCGACATTGCCGCCCGCGGCGTTGATCGTCCCCACGGGCATATTCGTGGCGATGTCCCGCAGAAAGATGGCGCCGCCCTCGGTGGTCGCGTCCACCCGGTTATCGGCGTTGATCTCCAGCGGTTGGCCAACGCTCGAGCCGATCGTGCTGCCGGCGCCGGTCACGCGGAGAACTACGGTATGGGCCCGCACGTCGCCCACGCTGTCCGCCGCGGGGCTAGTCAGATCGCCATTCTCCACCAGCAGGTTAAAGACGCCGCCGACGCCAGCGGTCGAACTGCGCATCTCCAGGCCGCCGGCCGTGTCCACTAGGAAGTAATCGTTGTTGGATCCCGTGTGGAAGACCTGGAGCGAGGTTCCGTCGATCTCCAGCCGGTTGGCGGCGCTGGCGCCCAGATTACGGGCCGCCGTTTGCAGGCGCAGAAGGATTTCGCCGCCGACGATGTCGGCTACGCCCGCATCGCCCGCGGCGCTGACCAGGTTGCCGTTATTGACGGTAATATCCACCGCCTGCGATCCGGCGTTCACATTCGCCGCCGTCACGTTCCCGGCGGCCAGTGTGGCGAGGGTGATCGGGCCGTTGGCCGTGGTCACGTTGGTGAGCGTCACGACGTTGGCTTCATCGATGTTGATGGCCCCTGCGGCGCTGGTGGTGGCGGTGAGCGTGTCCACGCTGGTCCGCAGCGAGTTGGCCGCGGCGATGGCGCCGGCCGAGGACACATTCAAATCGGCCGCGGTCACATCCACGCCCGCGGCGTCGGCGGTCACGCCGCCGGCGCCGCTGGCCGTGAGCATCGCGTTGCCCGTGGTGGAAAGACCGCCGCTGCTAAAGGCGATCGTTCCCGCGGTGATGTCCGCATTGCCGGCCCCCAAGTCCAGCACCGCGGAGTTGAAGTCCACCGTGTCATCGTCGCTCCCTAGGACCGTGAAATCGGCGTCGAACGCCCCAGCAATTGACGACAGCTCAAGCACGTCGGCGCCAGCCGTGTTATCCACATCGATCGTGAGCGACACCCCGGGGTTGGTGAAGGTCACGCTCTCTCCCTGGCTGGAATCAATAGTGCTCTCGCCCGCGCCAGGACCGGCGGCCAGCGTAATCGTCTCGTCGCCGCCGTTGAAGGTGAAGATGCGGTGGTCGGCGTCAATGCTGTCGTCCACCGGCTCCAGCCCGGTGTAGGTGATCACGGTGGTCCCGTTGTACTTCACGAAGCCGTCGTGGTCATTCGTAAACACATGCTCCACGGTATCCGCTTCGCCGCCGACAATCTCCAACGCGTCGCCCGGAGCCACGTTCGGATCGCCGCCGGCATACACAATCCCATTCGCCGGCGCAAAGACCCCCGCGAAGTTGTGAATGATCCGCAGCACATCCTTACCGTCCAGGCCGTTGAAGGTGAGTTTGGTCGCGATGTTAAACGCCACCTCTGGTCCCGGGACGTCATCGGTGGTCAGCGTATAGAAGCCTGAACTAGGCCCGGTGGCGGTCACTGCGAGAATGTCATCCCCCGCGGTTCCGTTGATCGTTACGTCACCGCCGACTTCCAGAGATTCGATCTCGTCATAGACGACGTCTTGGAAGCCGCCGGTGGCGAGTGCGCCGCCGTCGGCGCCATCCGGCGTGAGCGCGGCGCTTTGGCCCGACGGCGTGAGGAAGACCAGCTTATCGCCATTTTCGCCCATGCCCAGCGGCGCATTGGGGGAGCCGCCATTCACGGCAATCACGGTGGTCAGGTGCGGCGCCGCCCAAATCACATCGTCGCCGCCCAGCGCATCCACGTTGAGCGTTCCCACGCCGCTAAAGGTGATCGGCTGTATGTCGCCGTCCACACTGAACACGTCGGCGGAAATTGCCCCCACGCTATTCACATTGATGCGGACCGTATTGCCGCCGTCGTTGACGCCCCAACCGAGTGTGGTCACATCGGCCAGGTTGCCGCCGACGGTGTTATCGTCTACCCGCAGGTTGGACAGCGTGAGCGCGGCCTTTGCGGCGCCCGAGGTGGCAAGGCCGGTGTCGTACCCCGTGATGCGCAGGTCCTGAATCGTCACGTTCTCGGCCGCAACGTCGATACCTACGCCGCCGAGGTTCGTCGGCGCATTCCCATCCAGCACCACGTCGGCCGGATTGCCGGTCGCGCCGCGTAGACTTAAGTTCGGCACGTCCGCCAACACATTCTCGTTGTACGTCCCCGCTTCTATCTCGACGGCGCCGCCGGGGGACACGGCATTCACGCCTTGCTGGATCGTGGGGAAGGCGTCCACCAGGTAGGCGGTCGCGGGGCCGGCCGGTCCGTCGGGGTCTTCGCCGGGGATGGGCGTTGCAAAGTTGTCGTCGACGTACACGTTGGAGATCATCGCGGGCATGTAGGCCAACACCACGTCGTTCCCATCGCCGCCGTTGTAAAAAATCCGCCACTGCTGGCCGTTGAAGGTGAAGGCGTCGCCCTGGTTCAGTTGGCCGTCGGCCAGGTTGCCGGTGGTGATCGCCGCTCCGCCTACCACCAGCGACGAAAATTCGCCCGTTACGGCGTCGGCTGCGCCGTCGTTGTCGATCAACACGATTCGATCACCGAGCGCCCCACCGGCAAAGGCGCCGGAAAGGTTGAGCGAGACACCTGGCGCCGTCGTGTCAATCGAGACCGTACCGTTAACCGCCAACTGGTCGTGCCCGGCCGCGGCGGGCGTTAAGCCGTTCACCTCAACGTGGAAGCTGGCGCCGGCGTCGAAGGCCGTGTTACCGACCGTCAGAATGCCGGGGCTGACTCCCGGCGCCACGTGCCCTCCGGCGTTCACCGTGAGCACGCGGTTGTTGATGGTTCCCGTCCCGCCCAAGGTTCCGCCGTCGTTCACGGTTACCGCGCCGCCGCCGCCGGCCGAGAGGGCGCCGTTCACCAGCAACGTTCCGGCGTTGACCGCGGTGGCGCCGGTGTAGGCGTTGTTCCCGGCCAGGGTCAGCAAGCCGCCGGTCGTCTTGGCGATGGCGCCGCCGTTGTTGATCTGGCCGACATTCTGAAGTACGCCGCTTTGCAGGTTGAGCACGTCGATGGTCGTCGCGCCGCCGAGGTTGTGATTCGTCATGTCGAGCACGCCGCCATCGAGCGTGATCGTCGTGGTCGCATTGCCGCCGTCGACGATGTTCGCGTGAGACGTGAAGGTTCCGCCGGTGATGTTGAGCGCGCCGTTGGCCGATCCACTGCCGGTGCGCGAGGCCAACGTGAAGCTGCCGCCAGTGTTGACCGTGAAGGCGCCGCCGTCGACGTTAAGGACCGCGGTGGCCGCCCCGCCGCCGCTGCTCGACTTGGCGGCCAGGGTGAGCGTGTTGACGGTGAACACGCCCTCGTCGAAGTGCAAAATACCCGAGCCACCGCCGGTGCTCGTTTGATCCGCCTTGCCCATCAGCAGCGCGCCCACGGCGACATCCACCGCGTGGCCGCGCAGGTCCAACGTGCCGGTGGCGGTGACGCTCGTGCCTGTTCCGTTATTGCTTCCCAGCGTGATGTTCGCCGTGCTGGCGCCGCCGGCCTTGCCGCGGAGGAGCAGCGAGCCAGGGCTACCCGCGGCCTGCGACGCAAAGGCGATCGACGCGCGCGCTTTGGAGATGCCGACGTTAATGACGTCGGCCTGAATCGTATTGACGCCGGCGCCCAGCACCAGCGCATTGGGACCGCCGTTGTTTCCGTTTGAGTGGCCTACGTGTAGCGTGTTGGCGGCGATGGTGTTGCTGGTGTCGGAAAGCAACAAGGTACTGTTGATCCGCGTGCCAAAGCCGACACGGAACAGATTCACGTTCGCCGTTAGCGCACCCAGACCGGCCAGGTCCACCGTCGCCTGGTTTTCGGTGGAGTTCTGGCTGGCGTTGGAAAGACCGATATCGACGTTGGCCGCCGTGTTATCGATGTTCAGTTCGCCCGGTCCGCTCACCGTCAGGTTGGTGGTTTGCCCGTTGACGCCCGCCACGCCCACCGCAAAGCCGCCGTTCACCAAAAGCGTCTGGCCGGCGCCGACGGTAATCACGTTGGCATTCGCGCTGTTACTGCTGGAGCGAAGGGCGCCAACCGCCTGGCTGAAGGTCGCCAGATCGAAGGTTCCTGTAGTCGCCCCGCTGCCAACAGTGAGAGTGGTTCCCGTGGGCAAGGCGTTGGCTGCGTCCAAGCGCAACGTCCCTTCGGCGATTGTGGTGGCGCCGGTGTAGGTGTTGGCGCCGCCCACCGTGAGCGCGCCAGCGCCCGACTTAACGAAATCAAAGTTGTTCTCGTTCGCGGTCACGCCGCCCAAGAGGCCGTTGATGGTGAAGTCGCTGGCGTTGTTGATGGTCAGCGTGCGTTTCGTTGCGCTGCGGTTCACCACGCGGTTGGCCGCGCCGGCGCCGCTGCTGGTCAACCCGGCAATGGCCTGGCTATGTCCGTTGAGTTGCAGCACTCCGCTACTTGCGCCATTTCCTAACGTCACGACCGTGGTGACGGGCAAGCGGTTCGCGCCCGAGATCACACGCACCGTCCCGCGCCAAATGGCGGTGTCGCCGTCGTAGGTGTTGGCGCCGCCAAGCTCCAGGATGTTCGCCTGAGCGGCGGTGGCATTCACGATGATTCCGGCGTGGTTGTTGGCGACGTTCGAGATGACGGCGTCGATCTTGACGGTCCGGTTGCTGGAGTCTCCAGAGCCTGCCAGGGTGATGGTGCGCGTGGCGCCGCCCAAATCCAGGTTTCCGCTAATCCGGACCTCATTCCCGGTAGCGCCTGCGTTTAGCCGGTTCACGTTGAGCGTAATATCGCCGCCCATCGTCAGCACGCCGGCGCCCGTTTGGACTCGCCCTCCGGCGACCGTGTCGCTGTTGATCGTCAGCCCGGCAATCGTCTCGTTCTGGCCATTCAGATTAAAAAGAGCGTTTTGCGAGCCGGTCGCTTTAATCCCGACCGCCGAGGCGTCGTTGATCTGGTTCGGCCGGTCCAGCCTGAGCGTGGCGGCGCCGCCGCCGCTGCTGGTGATCTGCGCACCGCCGGTCCCGATGGCGTCGGCGCCACCGGTTTTGTCGAGCACCAGCACGCCGCGCATGACCGAGGTCAATCCCGAATGGGTGTTCGCGGCGGCTCCGCCCAGCGTGATCGTCCCCGTGCCGGTCTTTACCAGCGCTAGTGACCCGTTGGTGTCTTGCAGGACTCCCGTGAACGTGCTACTGGCGTTGTCGGCGCCGACCGTCAGGGTCGATGCGCCCGCCGCCGTGTTTTCGACCACGCCAGATCCCAGGAGACCGTTGATCGTTTCGCTAAAGCCGGCCAGGTCGAGCGTTCCGTTAACGGTCACGTTTCCGTGGCCCGCTCCGTCGGGAAGAACATTCGAAGCGCCTAATTTGAGTATGCCCTGGTTAATCAGAACCGCGCCGCTGAAGGCGCTATTGGTATTGCTTAACGTCAGCTCGTCGGTCCCTTGCTTGACCAGGCTGCCACTGCCGGCCAGCGATCCGGCGAACGTGTTGTTGATTGTGTCGTCGCCGGTCATCAACGTGTTGATTCCCAGATCAAGCGTTGTGCCGCCGAGCGTATCGAGCGAAGCGACCGTCACCGTCGAAGCCGCGGGCGTGGAATCTTGGGCGGTCAGCCGCAAGGTTTTGGTTCCGTTCAACGTCGCTACTTCGTCGTAATTGCCGTCGTTGACAATGATGAGGCCGTTGTTGGAGACCGCGGCGATCGCGGCGCCGAGGGTGCGAAAGGCGTCGATTCCCAGAATGGCCGGTTCGGCGGCGGCCGTGCCTTGGTCGGCGTCGGCAATCGGTTGGCCGTCGTTCAAACCGGACCAAGTATCATCCACATACACCGTGGTAGGCGTGGCGGCGTTGACAAGCACCACGTCGTTCCCATCGGCGCCGTTGCAAAAGATTTTGAACGTGGCCGCACCGAGCGTGATCGTGTCGCCCTCGGCGGGCGTGCTGCTGGGGGCTGTGCCGCCAGGCGAAGTCTTGTCAATCAGCTTGACGGTTTGATGCAGCCCTGCCGGCAACACGCCGCCGGTGAAAGTTAGCGCGGCCCCGCTCAGATCTACATTGCCGCTGACCACGATTTGGTCGTAGTCGGTCCCGGTCGTGGCGTAGGGCGAGTTCACCTCGAACTGCACCGTGCCGGTGGGCGTGAAGTCGCCGTTAATGGTCATCACACCGGGGCTGGCGCCGGCCGCAAACGTACCGGAGCCGGCCACGTCGCCGTGGATCGTCCCCACCCCGGCAAGCGTGGCGCCGCTGTTGACCGTGACTTCGCTGGCGGTGATCGCTTGTCCGTCGCCGACCTGGAAGGTTCCGCCTTCGAGTGAAATGGCGGCCGCGCCGGCGCTGGAGGTGTTCCAGGTGATCGAGTCAACTTCGCTCAGGAACTGCGGACCGGTCGAATTGGTAATGAGCGTGGTCGCATTGAAGGTCAGGGGATCGCCGCTGGCGCCGATTCCGCCCGAACCGGCATTGATAGTGAGAACATCCGCCGTGATGCTCGTCGAGGCTGCGACGCTACCACGGGAATAATGGGTCACGATTTCTTGGGCGCTAAGCGGCCGGTTGTAAATTGCCGGCTCATCCAGGCGGAAGTTAGCGCGATTTGTTTCGCGGTCATCGTCGCCGACAAAGATTTTGTTATTCGTGTGGACCGGCGTTCCGAGTCGCGGGTTCGTCCCTGCCGACAACATGGTTGGGACAAGCGTCCCGTCAACATAAATTTGTTGCAGTCCTGTGGCCGCATCCCAGGTGGATACCACATGGTGCGTCGTTCCTACCGGAAGCGCAGCTACGGTGTCGACGGAAGAAAACCCGGTGTTCGTTTGAACGTGGGCGCGGAGCTTTCCGCCCACCGTCGCGTAAAGCATGAGGAAGAAATCCAGTCCCGGCTCGCCATCTCCGACCAGGCTCATAAAGCCCATTGGCGCACTATCGAACCGGACCCATGTCTCGACCGAATAGCCGGTTCCGCCAGCAAACTTCTCAAAGCCGCCGGTGGCCATGCGGTTGCCGGTTTCCGTGGAAAGCGACATGGCGGTATCGGGATCGCCGGCAATCAGGCCGACGGTTCCCACGCCCACGCCCGCCGTGTAGGTTCCGTTGGCCGCGGCGCCGGCGCTGCCCAGGTTCGTAGCCGTGGCGGCGGTGCTGGATTCGCCAAGCCGCCAATACGCCACCGGCGCGCCGGACTGGACTACTTGCTGGTAGCCGCCCAAGGTTACGGGACCATTGAGCGTCACGTCACCGCTGGCGGTAATCGTGGCGTCGTTCAGTTGGATTGACTCGGCGGTCAGTGTTAACGAGTCGCCGAGCGTCAGCGAATTGTTGACCGCGATTACATCATTGTCGCCCTGCCCGTCGATCACCAGCGAGCCGGCAAAGTTCGCCGCCAGCGAAATGATCGAAATCGCGTCATCGCCGGCGCCGCCGTGGATCGTGACCGAACCGCCCGCCGCCGGATTGGCAAAGTCCGTTTGCTCGAACGACCCGTTCAAACTCCGCAGCCGCGTCATCCCGCCGCCCAGGTCTTCGATCACCGCCTGGTCGCTTCCCGCCGGCAGGTTGAAAATTACGTTGTCGGCCGTACCGGCGTTGGTGATCGGCTCTAGGCCCGTGTAGGTGATGACGCCATAGTTCGATAGATCCACGCTCCCGTCGGTGGCGTTGGTGTAATCATAGGTAACCGTCTCTTGATTTCCGCCGGTAATTACCAATTTGTCGCCCGGCGCGGTCTCCGGAGCGCCGCCGTAATACGCTACACCGCCGACAGGAATGGGATTGCCGCCGCTGAGGTCGACGATGAGCGTGTCCGCGAGTGAGGAACCGTTGACCTGGAGAGACGTTAAGTCCGACGTCGGCATGCGCAACAATTCCGATCCATCCTGAGTCCGAAGCACGGTGTCCGCGCCAGAGCGGAATAGTTCAAAGGGTCCGCCCGACGGCGGAAGCGTTATTTCGCCGTCAAATTCTTCGGTAATTGGAGGCACGTTCCCCATGGTGTTTTCGTTACCGAAGCCGTCGGTCACGGTAATCGAAAAGTGGTTGACCTGATTTTGCGCAAGCGGGATGTTGATGGAGAAATTCGTCGCCCCGTTCACCAGTTGCTGGTTCGCGCTAACGCCCAGCGTGGTGTTAAGAATCTGAACTAAGGCGTTGGCCTCGACGCTGCCTTGGATCGTGAAATTGTCGGCGTCCACCACCAGCGCCATGGCCGGATGCGTAATCGTGGGAGTTCCCGGTGGCGTCGTATCCACGAGCGAGATGCGGTAGTCTTCCACCTCGCCATCGCTCGCCTCGCCGGACGGCAGAGGAGTACCGGCCGAGCTAACGCGAAACCGCGCGTAGGTTGGGCCCACGACCGCCGTAGTGGGAATCGTGACCTCCAAATCGTTGTCGCCGTTGTTGACGGTCGCGGCGTCGATCACTTTTTCTCCCGAGTCGTCCCAGTCGCCGTCCGCATTGAAGTCAATCCAACCGTCTAATGTCGCTGAACTTGCGTTTTGCAAATCGACCGTCACGGTAAACGTCGAGCCAACCTCCACGGCGGCGGGCAAGGTTACCCCGTCTTCGTCATTGCCATCGCCGTCGGCGTTGGCCGCGGGTTGTCCATCAGATTCCGTGTCCCGGGTGGCTCCCAGTCGTGGTCCGGTGGCGGCGTGGCGGGCGCCGTCGTCATCAAGGTTGGTGGGATAGCTGCCCGCAGCGCCTGATTGCATGGCGGTTGGCGCGTCGCCGAAATCGAGTAACGGTCCCTCGCAGGGATCGCCGACGCCGTCGCCATCGGCGTCCGCCTGCCCTGGGTTGGCAACGGCCGCGCAGTTGTCACAGGCGTCGCCGATGCCGTCCCCATCGGCGTCCACCTGGTCGGGATTGGGCGTCACGGGGCAATTGTCCAGAAAATCAGGCACGCCGTCGCTGTCCAGGTCGGGCAGCGCGTACTCAAAGGCCCCGATATCGACGGCGTCGGTTGTATCGAAGTCGCCATCCACAATCCGTGCGAAGCCGGTCCCGCGCTGGTCAGTCGTTAAAGGGTTGCCCGATGCGTCAACCGCCAGCGCATTCGAGCCTCGGTCGATGGCGGGGCTATTGAAAGCCAGAGCATGCGTGCTCGTCGGCCCGCCGTTGTTCTGATGCGTCGTGTCGAGCACGGTCGCAATGTTGATGGGGCTTCCGCTGCCGTCGCCAACAATGTTGTTATTGCCCGTCGTGAGGTTGCCGTCGCTGTCATGCGTCAAGCCGCCCGCTGAACCGGGATGCCCGATCAGGTTGTTCTTACTATTGACCGTATCGAACGCGCCATCCAGGTCGTTGCGATTAGAGACAATGTTGCTCGCACGTCGAAAGTTCCCCGCCACAATTGTATTTGTGAGCGTGACTATTCCCGAGTGGCGTTTGATACCGCCGCCCAATTGCTCGGAATCGTTATTATCGGCGTCGGCGAGATTGCCCGTGATGGTGCTGTTCGTAACCAGCGTTGTCCCCGAAGCATGATTGATACCGCCGCCTTGGCCGTTGGCCTTGTTACCCGAGAGCGTGCTGTTAATAACTTTTGCGGTGCTTTGCACCGTGACGTGAATGGCGCCGCCGTCTAAGCCTGATGTGTTGTTCGCAAGGGTGCTATTGATAATCACAATTTGGGCGCCCGAGCCTTCCACGGCGATGCCGCCTCCCGAACCGTTGGCAACGTTGTCAACCAAGGCGCTGTTCGCCACGTTGAGAATGCCTTCGACGAAAACAGCGCCGCCGGGGCTGCCCGATTTCGCATTTCCATGACGCACAGTGACGTCATTGAGTCCTAATGAACCGCCGGGAAGGACGTGAAATACGCGGTCCACGCCGTTACCGATTGCTGTCCCTGCCTCGATAATCGTATTGGCGGCGCCATTCCCGCGAATGATGATGTTGGAGGTAATGTCCAAGTCACCCGATGCAGCGGCATTCTCGTTCGTGATGGTTCGCGCCAAGCGTACTGGCAGGCCATTCAGACTCGGTGCGAACTGAATCTCATCGGCGCCAGGCGTGTTATTCGCGGCCATGATCGCTTCGCGGAGACTAATGCCGGTATCGCCAGGTGAGTTTTGAAGCGCCGCAATGCTTGATGTATCCCCGTCCAACAGATTGTCTTGCCGTACGTCGACCACAACCACAGCCAAGAGGCTCCGGGTTTCCAACATCTCCATTCTCGTAGCGCTGGGAGCAAAGGAAACCCGGCCGTGGCGGCGCACCGCGGAGCGACGCTTTCCGGGGCGGCGGATTGCCGATAAGGCTTGAAAGACGGCGTCGCGGAAGTTGCGGCGGGAGCGGGGAGACATGGATGGCCTCGGTTGCGCAGAGAGCGGGGTCAAAAGGTGCGGTCACAGCGCATTTCAGGCGCGGGCGAAGCGGCGCACGCGCCGAAGGCAAAGGCCCCATCGCAGCCAAGACGCGGCGGGCGGGGCTAGTTCCCGAGTAGCAGTACCCCTGACTCTCGTACCGGGCTAGATTGGCCGGTCGTGACGCCAAAGGAAGGATAAATTTTTGTAGATTGTAATTTGCCCCGTAGAGACGTCAATTAGGAAATTTCCCTTGGCGCAAAATAGCGCGGCCATTTCGGCTGCGTTACTTGGCGCTGAACATTCCGAGGAAAAGCGAGTTTCCCGCGCTGGGGAGCGAGAGAACGCGGCCGGTCAGGGCGTGGCAAGCTGTGCACACACTTCGTCAAGGTGCTTAGATAATCGGTCCCAGGGATTGGCGGCTTGCGGATCGCCCAGACGGTACGGGGCTTCCGTTACGTAGCACCAACGCGCGTACTTGCGCGCCGTTTGGAGCTGCGCGGGATCGAACTTCGGCTGGGAATGGATCAGCACCGCGCGGGTGAAGGGGGGATAGTCGGCATAGCCGCCAAAGTAATCGCCTTTTAATTGTTCCTCGGGCGGCCAAGCGTTGCCCTCGTGGACCACAATCACATCGGCGGCGTGGGCGGCGAAGTAGCGGCCAGGCGTTGCGGCGCCGGGGTTGGCGACCGTCGGCCAATAGCCGATGTCGTGCGCATACTGGCGGAGGGCCGCTTGATGCCGGGCGGCGGTAGCAGTGTCTTCGTAGATCATCTCATCGAAGAAAATTCCCTGGGTGCGCGGGTAGAGGGACAACCACTGGTCCATGTCTTTGCGCACGTCGGCAACGGGACGCTTCCCGTAACTGGTGGTTACATACCCTAGAACCACGCACCCGGCGCCCAGTAGGCGGTCGATAGCCTTGGTGTAGTTGGCGTCCACTTGTTTGCCCGGTCCCGATGCGGGATTGACGATGACCCACAGGGGAACCGTCTCGTAACGGCGCCGGAGGTCGATCAGGCGGTTGTAAACCGGGTTAGTGTGAATCTCGGCCGGATAGACATAGAGTGGCACGAGCAGCCCGGTACGTTCCTGGGCCCGCAGGTGAAACTCCTGCGCCTGGCGCCGCCGCTGGCTGGCGGGCGATTCGTCGGCCGATAATTCGGCCGCCAACAAGAGACAAGAAGCGACCGTCAGAAGGAACAACCAAGTACGGGGCAAGACGCGAACCTTTCGATTCATCCGACGATTGTCCTCACGAACGGCGCCTGCCCCCGGGTGCGCGGGTTAATCGAGTTTGGGAAGCTCGTCCACGGGGACTGTCACCCGTAATGAGCGCGGAGTTCCCGCTTGGCGCTCAATCAGACCTAGCTTGTGCAGCCGAATGACCATGCTATGTACCGTGGGCGGCGTGGTGCGGAAGTACTGCTGCATGTCGGCTTCCGCGGGCGGACGGCCGTTCAGCTTAGTGTAGTAATGGATATACGCCAGATACTGGCCTTGCTGGTAGGTGTAGGACGCAAAAGCCGATCATTCAATTTGCGGAGCGATAATCCGGTGAACCGGCTCAACCGGGAGCGAACGGTCCTCAGCCTAGTCGCGACGATTCGGCGGCGTCAATGTGAATGGCTGGCCAGCGGCGGCGTGCGGCGGTGTTTCATTTCCTCGCCCACCTGGCGAAGTTCCTCCGCGTTGAGCACTTGTGCCGCCAGCCCAAAGACACGCTCTTCTTCCAGCGGGATATGCGCGGCGTAGATCGTGGAAAGCTCATCGAGCGCGGTTTCCAGGGCGACGCGGTCCGCGGGGTCAAGGCGTCCGGTTTCCAACCACCGCCGACCGAGCACCTCAACCTGATCGTGCAGGGTCTCGGCGCGCCGGTGGTCCCCTTCAAGCCGATCCAATTCCTCAAAGGCGGCCTGGACGGTCGAGTCGTCGCTGCGGCGCATCCGCGGAAACAGAGATTCTTCTTCATCCGCCGTATGCCGCGGCGCCGCCTGCTCAAAGTAGGTGAGCGATTTCTCCAGGGCTTGCCGCCCTTCCTCATTCAACTCGCCATCGCCAAACCGCTGAAGGACGGTAAGCTGCACGTCAAGAAAGTGCTCGATCCGGCGGTGACAATCCGCAAGCATGGCTAGCGGCTGCGTGAAGTCGGCCAAGGGGGGGCCGCCTAAGACGATGGGAAGCATGGGGCACTCGGTTCCAGATGATGAAGTGGGACTACCTGCCTTATTCTACACGTCAAAGTATAGAATTCAAGCAGCGCCTGGCACGTGGTTGCGGGACGGTATCTCTTCGCACCGTGCTTCTTTGTTTTTTTGGCAGGCTGAAAGCCTGCCCCATATTGGTCAAATCGAAACTAACGCCGCACGAAGCGTTGGACGCGTTTGCCTTCGATCTCGGCTACGTAGACCCGCCCTTGGCGATCGACCGCGATGCCGTGCGGCAGCTTGAACTGGCCGGGCGCCGTTCCTTCCGAGCCCCATTGGTCCAGCACCTTGCCTTCCAGCGTCATGCGATAGCACTTGTGCGCTCGGCCATCGGCCACAAACAGCGACTGGTCGGGCGTAATGAAAACGCCAAATGGCGCAAAACCGCCGTAGAGACGCACAAATTTCCCTGACTGGTCAAACACCTGAATCCGGTCGTTCTCGCGGTCCGCCACGTGCAACAGCCCTTTGGCGTCGATCGCCACGCAATGCGGCAGATTGAATTGACCGGTCCACGATCCCTTGCCGCCCCACGCCTTCACGAACTTGCCGTCCTTGGTGAACTTCGCCACCCGGTTGTTGCCATAGCCGTCGGAGATGAAAAAGTCCCCGTTGGGGGCGAAGGCGATATCGGTCGGCCGATTGAAACTCACAGCGTCTTCGCCGGGCATGTCACGGCGCCCGAGGATCTTCTTCACGTCGCCGGAAGGAGCATACTGGATGACGGTGTGGTTCAGGTGGTCGGTCACCCAGATGTTGTCTTGGGCGTCGACGCGCGTGCCGTGGACGGCGGTCAGTTCGTCATCGCCAAACATGTGGATCAGTTTGCCGGCCTCGTCATAAACCAAGATGGGACGCGGACCGCGATGCGAAACAATCAAATGGCCTTGCGAGCTAAACGCCAGACCGGGCGATTGTCCCAGCGTCAATCCCTCGGGCAGCGTCAAAGAAAACGTGGCGTCGGGTTGATACGTTTCGGCGGCCGGCGCCGCCCACGCCAGGCCGAGAACGGCCACCGCGGCGCCCAAACTGCAAAGGATTTGTCGAAACATCAGCGTTAGTCCTCTTCGGAAGGAGAAGCCGCGGCGGACGCCGCGGGCGAACCGAACGACGCCCGCACATACGCCAGCACATCGGCAATTTGTTGCGGCGATAAGACGTAGCCAAAGGGCGGCATCGTCTTGCCGGGAATACCTTGCGAAATGCGCGCAATCAGTTCTTCGTCCGACTTACCAAGCACGCCGCCGGGCCGGGTGAAGTCGGCGGCTCCAAGGCCAGGCAGGCCACCGCCGGTTCCCTCGGGGCGATGACATTGCACGCAAAAGGTCGCATACACGCGCTTTCCGAATTTCGGATCAGCGGGCCGCGGTTTTTCGGCCTGGACAGGTCCCGAACCGCCCGCCGTGATCGAGCCTTCGTACCGCCGGCCGTCGAGCGTGCGATTCACGGTGTAATAGGCGTAAGGGTCCGCCAACGCGCCGCCTTGAGCCGACGTTACGCCCTGCAATTCCAACTCGTACACGAAACCGGGATCAAGGCGGCTGATGTCCAGCTCGACGACCTTAGCCGAAGGATCCAGGCGCACCGCCGATACTTGCATTTCTTCTTGATCGACGCGCGGAGAGCCATAGTGCTCGTGGTACACGTAACGAAAGCGGCTTACGCGGTAATTCGCCGCCGCGGTCGCCGATTGCGGCTGCACAGGGGCGGTGAACTGCAAGCGAAAACCGCGCGGCGTCAGGCGTAACGTGCGAATGGCGAACGGCGTCGCCCCGGTCCACACGATGCGTTGTAGCCCGTCGCCTGGCCCCCAACCGCGCGTGGTCTGCGCCACGTACAGTGAGCCGTCAGGTGCGAACGCCATGCGCATGCTGCCCTGGCGCAACGGCACGCCCGGGCGCGGGGCGGCGTCGCGAAAGTATTTTTTGCCTTCGGCGCCCGCGGGGGCGACCAGGTTGTTCGCGCCATTGTTGGCGGCCAGCGCTTCTTGTCCCACCGCGTCGCGCAGGAACGAAAAGCACGCGCCTTGCCATTGTCCCTGCACAAGTTCCAGGTCGACGCGGCTAATGAGCTTGGTAAAGTCGCCAATAAACGCTTGCCCGGCGAACGGCCCGAAGCGGCCATCGGTTTCGTCCCAAACCGGCTCGCCCGGCGAACCGCCCATCGAGCCGTGCGGCAAAATCACGCTGGGCGGCGTGCGCAGCGCGGCAAGCGTCTCCAAGTCGTGTGGCTTGCCGCGGAGCTGGTCGTTCCATTTGAGCGACGCCGGATGCCCGTAGAATTTACCCCGCTCAACGTGAATGAGCGCGCTGGAGCCGATGTAATCTCCCTGCTGGTCGGTCACGAAAACTTCGCCCGCGGGGCTAAGGCCCACGCCGCACGCCTCGCGAAAGCCGCACGCCCACGGCATGATCTTGCCGTCGGGCGCGACCTTGATGACCCACCCCTGAAAAGGCCCGAGCGATAGTTTCTGTTCTCGGGCGATGCGGGAAAAGTCAAGCGGCACGCGCGGCCACAGCACGTTGATCGGCCCGGCGGCGTCGGCCAATCCCAGCGCCATCACGAAGTTTCCGTCGCCGTCGCGCCGAAGCCCGAAGGAGTGCTCGTGCCAATTGTCGGTCGCGGCCCAGCCGTCGGCCAAGGTGGTGTAGTCGTCGGCGGCGCCGTCGCCGTTGGTATCGCGCAGCCGCGTCAACTCGGGCTTATGCGCCACGTAGACTTCGGCATCGGAAACCGCGATCAGCCCGAGCGGCTCGTGGAATCCGTGGGCAAAGCGGCGCCACTGGCCGGTGGCGGGCGTATAGGCCCACACGTCGCCATGCCGATTGGCCACGTACAGCCGACCACTGGGCGAGAATGCCGCGGCCGACGCTTCGGGCGACATCGCCCGCGGCAAGGCGACTTCTTCGACGCGATACGCCGGCTCGTCGGCCACGGCGGGTCGCGCCGCGACGAGGAGCAAAACGCAAAGCGCGGCGGCAAGCAATCTCATGGTTTCTCTTTTGCAAACTGAATGCGCAAAGTGACGGTGGCCGATTCGTTCAAATCCAGCCGCCACGCTTCGCCCTCGCGTTGTGCGGGATGCACCGTGATTTGTGAGTCCGGCTGGGAACCGACAAGCAACCATAGCGTTGTCGCCGGCCCCTCGAAGTGCAACCGGCGCACAAAACCATCGCCAGCGGGAAAGGCCGTCAGGTGCTCGTCAACCGCGATCTCGTCCACCTGGTATCGCAGCGTCACCCCCTTATCCTCGAAGCGATAGCCACGAAACCGCATGCGGGGAATTTGGTCGCGGTGGGTCACGCGCAACGGGCCTTCGAGGGCGTCGCCGAAGAACAAGCGTCCTTCGACGATCGCCGGTTGATTGATCTTTTGGGCCACCGTGGGCCGAAGGTCCAAGTCTCCGCTCCAGGCATAATTGACACCTCCGCGTTGCGGGTCAAAGCAGAGCCAGACCCCGCGTCCCAGGCCGATCGCCAGCGAAGCCGGCCCCGACTCGGGCATTAACGTGCGATAAACCTGCGGCTCGGAAGACGACGTATCGGGCGCCGCGGGCGGCGGTCCTAGCGGTGCGCCGGCGGGGCGCAACGCCACGGCTCGCTCAGGCCCCTGTTCGGCAATCTCGATAAGATACGCCACCAGGTCGAGAAACTGCTGCCGGTCGGCCAACAGGTTCACTTGTCCTGTGGGCATGACCGAGATGGGGCTGGATTGCCGTGCTTCTATTCTGGACTTGGGAAACGACCGGCGCCGGCCTTGTTGTCCCACGTCGCGAATTGTCAGGGTGTCTGCGTTTTCCTCGACCAGAAACCCCGTCAGCGCTTGGCCGTCGTCCAGTTCCAAAACAAGGGCCTCGTACCCGCGACGGATCGACTGGGACGGAGCAAGTAGGGACTCGACCAGATGCTCGGCCGTGACCTCGGGCGGCAAGCGAGCCAGGTCCGGCCCCAGCACGTTGTCTTGGTCGCCCGCGACATGGCAGCGAATGCACGCCAGATGCGGTTGATGAAACAGCGAGGCGCCTTGACGAGCATCCCCACGGGAGCGCGCCGCGGCGGCCAACTCGGCCGAGGTTTCGGCCAACAGTTGTTGCTCTAAGGTGGTTGGCGGCGGCTCCGCAGCGCACCGCTCTGGGGCGACGAGCCAGAAGAATAGCAGCCCCATCGCCGCTGCCCAGGGTTCGATTCGTCTCCTCACCCACGTCGGCTCCCGTGAATTGGTCACGCGCGCGATGCTCCAGAGAAATACACGCAAAGGCGGCCTCACAGCGCTGGAGGGTAGGCGGGGAGAAACGTAGCCAGACTGGGACCAGAGTAGGAAGACCGCTAGGCAATGTCAACCGTCGCTCCCTCGCAGCGCGCGGCAAGGTTCGGTGGCGATTGCCAGAAATAATCACCCCACGGACCGCAACATCGTCAGGCGGGAGCGCAACCGCGGGCCTGGCGTTTTTCGATGGTCTTGGCGTAGAGTTGCTCGTACGTTTCGGCGCTTCTCGCCCAGGACCAATCCTGCCGCATGCCGGTTGTCACCAGGCGTTCCCAGATTTTGGGCTGTTGGCGGTAGGCGTCGCAGGCGCGCCGCAAGGCGTGCTCCAGAGCAAACGAGGTGTAGTCGTCAAAGACAAACCCATTGGCCTTGCCCGCCGCGAGGTTATCCGGCGTAGCGTCGGTAATGGTGTCGGCCAGGCCGCCGGTGGCGCGGACTACCGGCACGGCGCCATAGCGCAAGCTGTACATCTGATTGAGGCCGCATGGCTCGAAGCGGCTAGGCATGACGAAGATGTCGCTTCCCGCCTCGATGCGATGGGCCAGATCGTTGCTGAACGACAACCGCGCCGCAACTTTCTGTGGATGATTGCGCGAGAGCCTTCCGAGCAGATCGTGATACTTCGGCTCGCCCGTGCCCAAGATGGCCCACTGCACGTCTTCCGAATCGACCCAGCGTTGGATCACTTCCTCCACCAGATCCAGTCCTTTCTGGTCGGCCAGACGGCCAACCAGCCCCACCAGGGGAACTTCCGGGCGTGCGGGCAGGCCCATCTCGCGCTGCACGGCCATCTTGCACGCGGCTTTACCCTGCGCCCAGTTCTCGACGCTGTAACGCACCGGCAAGCGCGGGTCGTGCTTGGGACACCACTCCTGATAATCGACCCCGTTCAAGACGCCGTGCAAATCGGCCGCGCGGGAAGCCAACACCCCCTCCAAGCCAAATCCCTGCTCTGAGGTTTGGATCTCGTGCGCGTACCGCGGGCTGACGGTGGTAATTGTGTCGGCAAAGAGGATCCCCGTCTTCAGCAGGTTGAGTTTGCCGTAGTACTCCAATTGTCGAAAGTTGAAATATTTCCAATCCAGCCCGGTAAGCAGCATGTCCCAGTGCCAGAACAGGCCCTGATAGGCCATGTTGTGGATCGTGAACAGCGAGGCGATCGTCTCGTAGCCGTGGGTGTGGCAGTATTCGATCTTAAGATACGCCGGCACAAGTCCGGTTTGCCAGTCGTTGGCGTGGACTAACTGGACCGGCCGATTGAGCAGGCGGATGGCCTCGACCACGGCCCGGCTAAAAAAGACAAACCGTTCACAGTTATCGCGGTAGTCTTCGCCCCCTTCGCGGTAGAGTTCAGGCCGGTCAAAGTAGTCGTTGTTTTCGACCAGATAAACGGACACGTTACTGTTGGGAATGCGGCTTTCCAACAATCGCCCGCCGACGATCCGGTTGCCAATGGGAATATCAAACCGGACGGGAGTCACCTCTAGCGGCAATCCCGACTGCCGAGTCACCCTGTAGGCGGGCATGATCACCGCCACATCGTGGCCTCGGCGCGCCAGTTCCACCGGGAGCGCGCCGCACACATCCGCCAAACCGCCTGTTTTGGCGAAGGGGGTTGCTTCGCTGGTGGCCACCAGAATATTCAAAGCACAAACTCCCAAAGGGACAAAGGGTTTGGTGTTCTCGATACTGTATTTCTTTGCCGCCGACAAGGGCCGCGTTGAACATTCCCGACCCGCCAGGACACCAATCTTTGGTTTGGCGTCCTTGGACCACTGCGGCTAGAATGAAAGGGCAAACCTGACCGCAAGGCCGTTCCGTGGCGAAGTTAAATATTGATGAAATCGTAGAAAACCACTTTGCGCGAATTCACCGCGCCGCGCTGGTGCTCTGCGGCAATCCCTGGGACGCCGACGACTTGGCTCAAGAGACGTTCCTGGTGCTGTCGAAGCAGCCCGAAGGGTTTCAAGGACGCAGCAGTATTTATACCTGGCTGTATGGCGTGTTGCTCAATTTGGAGCGGCGCGAGCGGAGACGCTACGGCGTGCGGAACCGCAAACTCAAAGTGGTGTGGGAGAATCAGGCGGAAACCGACGTATCCGCGCCGCCCGCCGCCGCCGCCGTTGAGACCGCCGAGTGGAAAAAAAGCCTCTGGTCGCGCGTGGCGCAGTTGCCCGACGGTCAGCGGCAAACCCTGGTCCTGCGGTTCAGCGAAGGACTGGCGTACCATGAGATCGCTGAAACGCTCGATTGCCCGCTGGGCACGGTCAAATCGAGAATCTTCCACGGTTTGGCCGCTCTGCGGCGGATCCTTGAGGAAGAAGGCGACGACGCCCGGCAACTTCCGGCGTTTCCGCACGAAGATGTAAATCACGTAGGTTGAGCGATCGGTCTAGTTCAGGCGCGCAGGCATGACGTTTACCCCCCGAGTTGTTCGCGATGATGAGCCCCTGCCGCACCAACCGTCCTCGGGCGACACGGCGGAACTCGTTCTGCCCGACGATCTGGCGGCGCTTGCTTCGCAGCTAACGCACGATGCGGTCACGTTATCGCAACGGTTTCCGGCGCGCGCGCCGCGGTCGGCGGAGGTTGCTTCCTCCCCCATCGACGCGCCTCTGGCGCGCCGCGCGGCGGACGGTAGCGGTGGTCGAAGCGATGCGGCTCGATTTCTGGGACCCGCGTTGGCGCTCATCGTGACGATGGCCGGCGCCGCGGGCTTTGTGACGACTTGGCCGGAGCCGAGAAAAACCACCCCGAGCGTTCAAACCCCACCCGAAGTCGCCGCGCCGGCGACGGGCGCGGCGTCTGCGTCTTCGCGGAACGCGGCGTTGGGGCCGCGCGACCAGCACGCCACCAATCGAGACCCGCGGACGGCCCGCGAGTTTTCGCCCGCGCCGGCGTCGTTTGTGCGCGAACTGACCGGACCGGAGTTAGAAGGGTTCTTGGATCTTCTGGAAACCCACGACGCAGCCTCCACGCGATTGTCGATCTGACGCGCTACGCGGACGTGGGATAATCCCGGCTTGATTCCTTCGGTAGACGGACATGGTGAGGATGGGGCGATTGGCGTTTGTGCTATGGGTGGCGGCGATGGTCGCTGCGCCCGTTTCCGCCCAAGGCTTACCCTCCTTGGAAACCGCGGCGGGGCCGTTGCAAGCCGCGACCGTGACCGTCCGCGTTTCGCCCGTGATCGATGAAAAAGCGGCGCCAGCCCCTCCCGCCGCATCCAACCGCGATGTCTCGGCGCCGCGAATTTCGATCTATTCCGGAGTGTTGCTGGCAGAGCGGTTGGTGGTGACCCACGTGGATGCGGCGGTCCGCGCCCGATTTCGCTTGACGCTGCCCGGCGGCGACCGCGTTGAGGCGCGGCTGGCGGTGCTGGACGAATACTCGGGCTTGGCGCTCCTGGAGGCTGAAGGTGAAAAACTTCCCTCGTTGCCCCTGGCGGACGAAACGCCCAAGGCCGGGGCGTGGATCCTTTCCGCGGCCGGGTGGGGCGCCGAGTCTCCCGCCGTATCACTGGGCGTTGTGGGGTCGCAAGAACGCATGCTGCCCGGCGGGCGTTTCCCCCCGGTGCTCCAGTGTGACTTGCTGACCACGTCCACGTCGCGCGGGGCGGGCGTGGTCAACCAGCAAGGCCAACTGGTGGGCGTGGTGGTGGCGGTCGAGAACATGGAGGGCCGCCGCGGCTGGACCTACGCCGTGCCCGTGTCGCACGTCCGTCGCTTGCTGCGCGCCCGCGAAGAACGCAAAACGCTGGCGTCGGTGGTGGTGCTTAAGCGGCGTCGGCCTGTGGTCGGGATGACTTTGACGGGCGCGCGGGACGATGTCGAGCGGGTGCTCGTCGAGCGGGTTGCCCCCGCTGGCCCCGCGGCCGAAGCTGGGCTGCGCGCGGGTGATCGCATCATCGCCGCCGATGGTCTCAACATCCGCTCGGTCTACGAGGCGCAGCGCCTGGTGCTGCAAAAACAACCCGGCGACAAGCTCGCGCTGCTCATCCAACGCGAAGGCGCCGAACAGACGCTGGAGGTTGTCTTGGGCGGCGGCGTTGAGTTACCCGCACCCCCTCCCGACCAGGACATTGCCGATTGGGTGCGCCCCCAGGTCGATATCGAAGGTCTCGGGCAAGGCCGCTTCCGCACGCAAGACGGCCTTGGCGAGGTGCGCGAAGTCTTCGCGCCGGGCGCGGAAGCTGGCGAAGACGACGACCTTCGCCAACGCGGCCCCACCGAGCAAATTGAACTGCTGCAAAAGGCCCTCGACCGCTACCGCCAGGCCATCGTCTACTTGCGGGATGAACTGACCCGACGCGAACAAGATCGCCAGCAGGCGGAACGCCGCCTGGAACAACTCCAGCGCGAGATTGAGCAACTCGAAAAGCAGTTGAAGTAAGCGCCCGCGCCACCCTGCTCCAATCGAAGCATGCTCCCCTCAAGAGGATGGACTCTTACGGAATTCTTACGACTCCGGGAGCATCTTCGCAAATATTCTTGAATTCTCTATCTACCCGAGATTATCATGGACCGGAGTGGGACGCTTAGCTCGGTCCGTCTCCGCTGGGAAACACGCGGCCGCTTTCGTCCGTCCACAGGCAACTCATCTTCGAGGAGAGGTTCATGTCCCGGCGTCTTGTGGTATGGGGAATCGTCGCCAGTTTGCTAAGCGGCGCAGCGGCCGAGGGGGTAGCGGCCACCAAGGCGGAAAAACGTCGGCAGGCCGAGAAATTGGTTTCTGAAGCGCTCGCCCGCGAGGTTTACGGCGCCACGCACGAGCGGCAAGCTCTGCTGGAGCAGGCCGCGGCCGTGGCGCCCGACTATGCTCCCGCCTACTGGCACCGCGGTTTCGTGCGCCAGGACAATCAGTGGATCAAGGCCGACGAGGCGCCCCGGCTGGCGGAGGAAGACCGCCGACTGGATACCTACCACCATCTCCGCAACGAGAAGCCCAATACCGTCGCCGGGCAACTGGAACTGGCCAATTGGTGCCGGGAACGCAAGTTGGTCGACCGGGAGCGCGCCCACCTGCATCGCGTGGTGGAGCTGGAGCGGGATCATGCCGAGGCCCGCGCCCGGCTCGGTTTCCAGCGCATCGCCGGCGAGTGGGCGTCGCTGGACGACATCCACGACTCGGTGCGACAAGCCCAGGCCATCCAAACGTCGATGACCGTGTGGGGCCCGAAACTGGAAAAAATTTGCGAGGGCCTGAGCGGGCGCGGCGAGCGGATGCGTACGGCCGCCGTTCAACGCGTGCGGGAGATCAATACCATCGAGGCCGTGCCGGCCCTGGAACGCATCCTGTCGCCCCATAGCGAGGAAGCGGCGCTCTTGGTCGTCGAGGTGCTCGGAAATCTGACCGACCTGGAGGCCACGCGGTCGCTGGCCCGCCATTCGGTCCTATCGCCGTGGGAGACCGTGCGCAAGGCGGCCGCGCAGCGTTTGAAGTCGCGTCCTCTGGAGGACTACGTGCCGGCGCTGCTCGGCGAGATGTACACCACGGTGCGCACCCAAGCCGATGTCGCCCGCGGCCCCGGCGGGCGCTTGCTCTACCGCCATAGCTTTGTCCGCGAAGGGCAAAAGCAAAACCAACAATTGGTGGTGGACACAGCCTACACGCGCGTTCGGCAACCGGGCGGCGACGGCGAAGAAACGCTGGCCCGCGCTCTTAACAATCTGTGGATGAGCGCCGTCAACCGCGAATTAGCGGCCGAGCAGCAGAACCGCCTACAGGCCGAAGTGAACGAGCGAATTAGCGTGGCTCTGAACACCGCCACCGACGCCAACTTGCCCACCGCGCCCGACAAGTGGTGGACGTGGTGGAACGAGCAGAACGAGGTATTCGTGGCGGGCGACAAACCGGTTTCGACAATTCAACAGGCGCAGGAAATTCATGTGTCGGATCGAATTGATCCCTCGCTGCTGGCGAGCGGCGGCTCGAGCGGCGGCGACCAATACGCCCTGGACTGCCTCGTGGCGGGTACCCCGGTCTGGACCGCGACCGGCGTGACCGCGGTCGAGCAACTGCGTGTCGGCGACATGGTCCTCTCGCAACATCCCGAAACCGGCGAACTGGCATACAAGCCGGTAATTCGCACCACCATTCGTCCCGAGGGCAAGCTGGTCCGCGTGACCGCAGGCGGCGAAACCGTGGAAACCAGCGGCGGCCACTTGTTCTGGGTGGCTGGCGAGGGCTGGGTTAAGGCCCGCAAGCTCCAGTCAGGCCAGGAACTGCATGGAGTTTACGGTCCTGCCCGAGTGAGCATGGTTGAAGAAGGCAACGAGGCCAAGACCTACAATGTTGAGGTCGCCGATTTCCACACCTATTTTGTGGGCCAGGAAAAACTCCTCTGCCACGACAACACCATCAAGCAGCCCACGGTGGCGGTTCTTCCTGGTCTAACTGAGAAGTAACTCGCGACTTGAACGCAAGAGAATCCTCCCGAAACTCGCCCGTCGTTGCGGCGAGTTTTTTTGTTGTTGCCCAAGTGAGGTGAGGGTTTCCTGCCCAGTCGCCCCCTTCGGCGGTGGGATTCTTTCCTGTATAATTCTCCGACACTCTGGCAAGCCCAGGGGGTTCATGTTAGTAGTCGCGGCATTCCTGGCGCGGTCATAAGCCTCAGTGTTCCCACCTTGGCTTCTCCCCTGATCCCGTCATAACACGGACGACGACCAATCGCGCAGGTGTTCTTCGGTACGACATCTGCTGCCTTGTTAAGACAGCATTGACCCGCAAATCGCGTGGGCGTCTCGGTTTTTGGCCGAATTTTCACGCCTTTTTTGTAGGCTATTTGCTATATTTCAGATTGGTAAGTCCTAATATTGTGCAGAGGCAAAAGTCTTCGAACAGGAACTCGAACATAGGAGAAGAGACCATGTTACGTCTAACAGCAAAGAAGAGAGGCCCAGGAGGTTTCACGCTGGTCGAGCTACTGGTCGTTATTGCGATCATCGGCATTTTGGTGGCCCTGCTGCTGCCCGCTGTGCAAGCGGCGCGCGAAGCGGCCCGGCGCTCCCAGTGCAGCAACAACCTTAAGCAGCTTGGCTTGGCCCTGCACAACTACCACGACACCCACCGGGTGTTTCCGCCTGGCTCAATTGCCACCAGACTCAACACGGCGAATACCCCTCCCGGCTCGATGTCTTGGATGCCGATGATTCTGCCTTTTATTGAACAGGCTCCCCTGCATGACCAATTGCAACCCTACATGGTGACCGTGGATTCGAAGATTTTTCCGAGCGACCTGATGAATACAGTCATCGAATCGCTGGTGTGCCCCTCGGATCCCGCAGGCGGCAAAACCACAGCAATTCACGGCGGAGGAAATCCGCCTAGCCATGATTACAATGACGGTTTCTGCGGCAATTACCTTCTCTGCAGCAGCGGCGGCGGACCTAGTAGTGCTCCCAATCTGGAAATCACTCAAGCCAATTCCACGAATTTGAATGGCATGTTCTACTACCTCTCGAAGACGCGCATGGCGGATGTAACCGATGGCACGTCAAACACCGTGATGTCGGGCGAAATTCTTCTGGTGCGGGAATCGACCGGGCAACGGGACTGGCGCGGCCGGTATTACCGCTGCGATCACTTGAGCAGCCTTTTCAGCACGAATGAGACGCCCAACACCAAACTTCCGGATAAGCTCCGCACGCTGGACGGGATTAGTAATCCTCCCGTGCCTACGACCGGGGGGCTTTCCGAGCCAAACGCCATTTACGCCCGCAGCCGGCATCCGGGCGGCGTGCAAATCGGCCTTGCCGACGCCAGTGTGCGGTTCGTCGCGCAGACGGTTAACCTCCAGACGTGGAAAGACCTGGGGACGCGCAACGGCGGCGAAGTCCTGGGCGAATACTAGGCAAAACCTTTGAACGCTTTCAATCGGACAGGTCGGCGCACCGCGCGGGGCGCCGGCCTGTCCTCGTTAATACCTAGAGGAGACGGCCTGCCATGTTTTTTCAAGCGATGTGCCGTAGCTGGCTCGCGATGATTTCTCTCTGCCTGCTTCTCGGCTGCGGCGGAGGCGGCGACACCGTGAAGGTCACCGGCACGGTGCTGTTCGATGGGCAACCGGTGGAGCAGGGCGATATTATCTTTCGAGCAGCCGATGGCAGCGCCGCCGACGCCGCGAAGATCGAGGGCGGCTTGTACCACCTGGAAACCAAACCTGGCTCGAAACGCGTCGAAATCAACGCCACGCGAGAATCTGCGACGCCCGCGCCCGATGGGTTGCCCACGTTGGAAAATTACATCCCCAAGCAATACAACCAAGCTTCGACGCTCACCGCCGAGGTTACGGATTCCGGGAAAAATGATTTTTCCTTCGAACTGAAGTCCGACGGCTCCTAATGCAACTTCACCAGGCATCGTATCCAATGGCGCGGGTGGCGTCAGAGGGTTGTGAACTGTCCGTAGCGGCGGCGTCTCGCCGCCGAATGCTTCGTTAGGCGCCGTATTTTTCGGCGCGACTCGCGCCGCCGCTAAGACGGCAAAACAAAACGTTCCCGGCCGCTCATAACTTGTGAATCTTTCGCAAAGTAGGTCTTGCCTGCCGAGCGGGACCTTCTTTCTGCCTGCGATCTCTGTGGTTTTTTCTAGGGAGGTCCCGCCCGGCAGACGGGACCTATCATACATTTCACAACCGCTCAGCCCCAACGGCGCAACGAAGCGTCGCATTTAATTCATAACGGGGCTTCCGCGCGGAATCCCAAGGGCGCACGGCCCTATCAGTTGGGTTTGGGACTAGACGCCGGATGTTCGGCAATCGCCGCCGTGGCGGCCCCGCGACGCATGGCCCATTCGGCCCATGCCCGCCAGCGACAAAGCAAGGCCAAAAAGGCGGGCACCAGCACCGGACGCACCACAAAGGTGTCTAGCACCACGCCCAGCGTTAAGGCAAAGCCCAATTGCACAATGCCCGGCAGCGGGATGGCGTTTGTGCCTACCAGCCACCTCAGCGGCGGTATCCACGGTGCGAGCGGCGGCGCCCAAGCCCCGGCCGTCATCGAAAAGAACGCGCCCGCCATGATGACTCCGCAACTCGTGATGATCCCCCCGGTGCGCACCAGCCCACGGCGCAGGCCGCCGAACGGTCCGTACCGCGCTTGCTCCTCGAACACCCGCGTCGTCAGGTAGACGTTGTAATCTTGGCCGACCGCCACAAGGATCACGAACAGGAACAGAGGGACTTTCCAGTCCAACCCCAAGTAATCGCTCCCGTCCAGCCACGCGAAAAATCCGTGGGTGATCCCCATCGTCACGTAATACGTCAGGAGCACCGAGGCGACCATGTACACGCACACCAGCGGACGGCGCAAGATGGCCAGCAACACGGCCAGCACCGCCAGCGTCACGAGGACCTGAATCCGCGAGGTGTCGGACTGGGTGATGGTCTGCAAATCGCGAATCCCCGCCGTCGTGCCCGCATAGGCGAAGTTTGCCCCCAGCCAGAAGGAACTGGGCTGATCCGCCAAGTCTCTCAGGCGAGCGTCGATTCGCGACAGCGTGCGGGCGGCGGCGGGAGAGAAAGGATCGTCCTCCAACACCACGTCCAGGCGCGTGGCTTCCCCCTTCCAACCAGGCGTTTGCGCCACGTAAACATCCTTGGAGCCTTGATGGGGTCGCAAGAACCGCGTCTTCAGACCGCGCCGGCTGAACCCCGAGACGCCTTTGGCGTTGGGCGGCGTGACTCCAAGCGGGTCGCTCAGGCTGCGCACCGAGCGGACACCCTCCACGTAAAGCTCGGACGTCAATTGCGCCACGGCTTGGCGACTCGCCGGGTCCTCGTTAAAGTCGGCGCCGGGTCGCACCGCGATGAGTGTGACCGGACCGCTTTCGCCAATAGGGAAATGGCCGCGGAGCAATTCCGCCCCCGCCCGCGCTGGTCGGTCCTTTGGCAAGGACTTCAAAAAGTCATAGGTCACATGATCCGCCCGGCGCCAACCGTAGGCGCCCAGCGGCGCCAGGGCGATCATCGCCAGCACCAGCACCGCGCCCGGGCGTGACGTCAGGGTCCGCGCCAACGACCACCAAAGCCGCGAGACTTGCCCCGCGCTCGCCGGCATGTCTCGGGACGTGGGAGAACGCGGTTGGAGACGCGTGGGCCAGAACAGCACGTCGCCAAACCCCCGCAAAATCGCCGGCGCCAACGTCAGGCAGGCCGCCAGCGTGACCAAAAGACAAAGACCGATAACCGGCCCGCTATGTTTGAACTTGCCGAAATCGGCGAAAAACATCGCGCCTAGCCCGACCACCGTGGTCAGCGCGCTCGCGGCCAAGGCATCGCCTACGCCGCCTAGTGCTCGCGTTACCGCCTCGGGGCAAGCGTGGCCAGCTTCGCGCTCCTCGCGGTAGCGGGAAATCAGGAACATGCAAAAGTCGGTTCCGGCGCCAAACAAAATCACGACCACAAAGATTCGCGTGGTGGTGAAAATCTTCAGATCCCACCAGGAAAATCCCGGCAACTGGTCGACCTGCGTGAGTAGCGCCACGGCGCTCGTGGCCGCCACCAGCGAAACCGTAATCGCCGCCAGGGGCGCCATAACCATCAAAGGAGAACGATAGACCACCAGCAGAATGAGAAAAATAATCGCGATGGTGAAGGTTTCGGTGTTGCGGATGCTCTCGGCCGAAGAGCGCAGAATTTCGCCTCCCACCGCCGCCGAACCCGACACGCCGAGCGTCAATCCTGGGGCGATGGCCGGAGTCCAGGTTTGCTCCACGCGGCGAACTTCCTCCTCGATTCCCTCCAAGACGCGGATATTGTCGGTCGCCAGGAACTCATTCCCTAAGTGGAGCACGATCAGCCGAGCGTGATCGCTGGAAAGCCGATCCCCGAGCACCTCGTGGTCCCAGGTCCACACGTCGAGCAGGGGAAGCTCAAAATCGATCACCGGCGCCGTAGGGTCTGGCCGAGACGCAAGCGAAGGGTCAAGTTCCGTCGCCCGCTTCCGTACCTCTCGGGCTTTGTCGTGCATCCCCTGGAGTTGGAGCGCCACGGCCCGGTTCCAGTATGCCGCGGCCAACGGTTGATACGCGACCCCGTGCTCGCCTCGAAACTCGTCCTGGTACTTGGCCAGTTTCTGGTCAAAGTCAATCGCGTTCGCCAATGCGTGCTCGGCCGCGTGAAACTCCGACACCGCTTCATCGCGCAGGGCCTGCGCCTCGGCGGTTCGTCCTTGGGCCGCCAGCGCCTCGGCCTCGGCCGTCCATTGACCGGTGCGCTGCAAGGCCGACGCCGCGTGCCAATTCGAAAAACGCCTCGCCAGATCGTAGGAGACAAAAACATCCTCGCGCTGGAGCGATTGCTCCTTGCGGGCGGCGACCACCACCACCTGGCTCTTGGATCGCGTGTGGGGAAAGGCCTGAGACAGGAGGTGCTCGCCCTGCACGCTTTTCATGTTGCCAGGCAAATACGCCAGATCGCCGTCGTGAGCAACTTCGCTCCACGAGGGGGCGATCCACCGCAAACCTACGCATAACAGAGTCCAAGCCACAATCGTCGCCAGCCAGTGACGGACTACAAATTCCCCAAGGCGACCAAACATGGCAGGACCGGATTTGCGGGTGGGGGCGACTTTATCAAACAGGCGGGCAAGGAAGAGGCGGGCGAGGGAAATGGCTGCAGGGTGCTATCCTAGCGGCCCCCAGTGAGACCTCCAAGACCGGGTTGCAATCCACCACTCCGCAGGAATGACAACCGCACCGCCAATCACCGACGCCTCCCGTTTGACCTATCTTTCTTGTATTGCCTCATTTAACGGACTAAGATCGAGTTAGAGTCTATCGAGGGATCGAGGCTCCGCCAAGTTGCCTTTGCCACTCTCGGAGCAGCTACGAATACCCAAGTCGTGTCAGCCCGAGGCAGACACGTGCGAGCACCCATTGAGATTACCGCCTTTCGCGCCGTTTCTCCGTCATGTACGGAGTGCGCCGGGCCACGGCTAATTATTGATTTCTTTTGAGGTCCACCATGAGACACCTTCGGCCACTGGTTTACGCGCTCTGTTGTTGTGGTTTGGGTTTGGTTTGGCCACAAACGGCTCCGGCTCAACAAGCTGCGGGCGTGCATATTGATCCCGATGGCGTACTCCGCATTAAAGTGGTCCACAACGACTTAACGCGAGCGCGCGTGGATGCGGCCCGCGCGGCGCTAGCGCCCGAATTGGCGCGGAAGAGCGATGTTCGCAAGATTTCGTTGAATCGGTTGGAAGCTGCGTTGGCCCGGCGTTTGGCGGAGGGACTGCCCCCCACCGACGAGATGATGAGTCTGGCCGGTCTGACTCAATTGCGATACGTGTTCTACTACCCAGAGTCGGGCGACATCGTCGTTGCCGGGCCTGCCGAAGGTTTCGTCGAAGACGCCACTGGACGCACGGTGGGCCTGGATTCAGGCCGGGCCACGCTGCTCTTGGAAGATTTGGTCGCGGCGCTCCGCGCGTACCCCGCCACTGGCGAGCGCGCCAAGTTGATTAGCGTATCGATCGACCCCACCCCAGAGGGGCTGGCGCAGATGCAGCAGTTCCACGCCCGCATTGCCGGGCGAGTTACGCCCGGCGACGCGGGCCGGATTGTGCAGGGTTTACGCGAAAGTCTGGGGCTGCAAACGGTTTCGATTCGCGGAGTATCGCCGCAAACGCACTTTGCCCAAGTGCTGGTCGAGGCCGACTACCGCATGAAGCTGATGGGAATTGGCCTAGAAAAGCCGCCGGTCAAAATCGCCAGCTACGTGGATCGCGCCAACCCTCGCGATGTGTCACGCAACGCCCTCCAACGGTGGTATTTCACGCCGAATTACGAGTGCGTGCGCGTGAGCGAAGACGAATTGGCGCTGGAGCTGGTGGGCGAGGGAGTGAAACTCGTCAACGCCGACGAACTTGTGCAGGCCGGCGGCGCCCGCGTCGCATCGGCCACCGGCAACCGCGCCAGCAAGGCGTTTACCGAAGAATTCACCGCCATGTATGGCGAACTTGCCCAGCGCGTCCCGGTTTACGCCCAACTGCGGAACTTGATCGATCTGTCGGTGGCCGCGGCCTTTATCCAGCAGCAAGATTACTATGCCCAAGCGGGTTGGAGCGCCGAAGTCTTTTGCAACGAGGCCCAATTCTCGATTGAAAACCACCAGACCCCGCTACATGTCGAGACGGCCTGCACCGCGGTTTGGAAAGGCAACACCCTGATGACACCCATTGGCGGCGGGGTGAATATCCAACCGCGGTTGGCTTTGCGTTCCGAGAATCGTCTTCCCGACGAAAACAACCGCTTGCAAGAATTCCGCCAGCAGATCGACGTGCGGGCCTTGCCGAAGGAAAACTGGTGGTGGGACTAACGCCCTTGACCCTCGAACGGCGGGCATGAGGAAGGTCACGCTTCCATAAAAAGAACGACGCGCAAGCGAGGTGAAGGCCGGAACCTTCTCTCGCTTGCGTTTTTTGTTGCCCTCTCAAGTAGTCGTACTGGAACGTCCAATCATTTTTCCATAGCGGCGCAAGCGCCGCCGCTAGGTAGAGGTACAGATTGGCGGTTTTTACACTAACCCGAAGCGTTAGCGAGGACGGAAATGCTGTCCTCGCTAACGCTTCGGGTTAGAGCGGGTTCAGCAAGAATCTCGAAAATCGCCAAACTTTACCACTACCCTTCGGCTCGCTTCGCTCACCCCACCCTACATGAATTGACTCGAAAGCCCCGCAGGGGCGACAGAGGGGATTGCTAACACCCTCTGTCGCCCCTGCGGGGCTTTCAATCATTGAGGCAGTCGTTCCCTAGGAGCTAACGCGTCTGGCTACGCCCCTGCGGGGTGAAAGATTGTGCGGCTCGATTTATTTCCCATCTCTGCGTATTGGAGTCTCGTTTCTCCTAGGTCGCGGCGCCCCCCGCAGGCCCCAACCCTGGTGCATCGCAGCAAAAGGTTTGTGGGCTGCAGAGGCTCGGCGGTAGGGCGATTGACTTGGGGCGTCGCACACTCCTGCACGACGCCAGTTCATTCTTGCGCAAGCAACAGGGCGAAGCAAAGTTCGGTCATCGAAGAAGGGTCGGGGGCCGTCTTTCTTCTGCGCCCACTTTGCCTACGGCCCCTGATCGTGTCCGCCGCCGCCCTGACCTCCTGGGGCGCCTGGGGCGCCTGGGGCGCCCGGGGCGCCGCGGTTGCCGCGTCCGCGGTTGCCTCTTCCGGTGCGTCCTGGAGCGCCAGGGCCGCCATATCCCGGCAATTGGCTTCCGGCCTCGCCGGAACCATACGGAGACGCGCCGCCATAACCGGGATACATGGGGTCGCCCCCTTCGGCCATCAGTTTGGGTTTTTCCGGCTCCTTGAACACGTTGTTGTTGTATTCGAGAAGGTCGTCCAGCTCGTTATGGACCACGAGGTTGCCCGAGGCGTCTCGGATCAGAATCTCGCCGGGCGCCGTTTGGCCGGCGGTGCTACGTTCGATGCTGGGGAGCGATCCCCCGCCGCGAATGTCAAGCACCAGGGTATTCGTCTGGAAGTCGTATTCCGGCAAGGTGACCACTTGGAGCGATACCGGGTGGAGCACGTTGGCCTTCCCCTCAAAATTCAGTACCGTCCCGCGCATGGCGGTCTGTTCGCCGGGAATATCGGCGGCCTTGGCGTGGTCCCAGACCATCGCCAATACCTTGGCTTCCGGTTCGCTACCGGGTTCGGGAACTTCGATGCCGCGATCACGATCAACCAAAGACGTCTTCTCGGGCGATACCTCGCCCGCCAGAATTTCCTGTTGCGGAGGAATGGTCTTGGCGTCGCTCCATTCGCTCCAATCGGTCTCAACCCAGTAGGTGCGCGCGGGTTGGCCGGTGGATTGAGATTTTTGCGCGTCGTCGCTGTCGATCTTCTTGACGCGCGCGATCACTTTGTCCTCGAGATAGGCAATGGGCGGCGCCTCGCGCGGGTCGGCCGGATGGTTTGGATCGAGCAAGTACAACTTGACGCGGTACTTATATTTCTTGCCCGGCGCGATGTCGAAGTCGAAGAACCGGAACAGCTTGTAGTCCACCGTGGGGCCAGGCGGCTTGATAGCCGCGCCCCCGTAGGCAGCCGAACCGGATGCCGAGCCATACGACGATCCGTAGGCTTGACCCGAGGCGCCGCCGTAAGGTTCGTAACCGGTTTGGCCTCCGTAGGCCGATTGTCCGTAGGGGTCCGCAGCGCCGTAGGCGCCCTGGCCAGCCACGCCTGGCGATTGGCCGTAAGCGCCGCCGTAGCCCTCGCCGGCCGCACCCGCGCCATATGCCGCCGCGCCATAGGCTCCCGTGGCTCCAGGATACCCCGGCCCCGCGCCGGCCGCGCCGCCGGGACCAAAGGGCGCGCGACCTGCGGGACCGACGGCCCCACCGCTGCCGGCCGTGGGAGGCGCCGCCTCGGCGGGCGACGGCAACGGTTGACGCGCCAGCGGAACGATCTCGCGTTTCGGCGTTTTCGAATGCAGGCGGAAGGGGTCCAAGTCGCGCATCATCAGCGGCGGCGCAGGAACTGTCAGCAGTCGGTCAAAGTAGGCCGGATCGACTACGAACTCAGGCGTGCCCGCGTACCAGTTGCGCTGGTACCAAGCGGCGGTCTCCGGCGTCCAGGTCTTTTCCTGACCGGCGATGACTTCGCCCGCGTCGTTCACCTCGACGCGCTCGACCTGGTAATAGAAGTATTGGGGAATGTCGCGAAGCGGGTTGTAATCGTGAGCGTCTTGGAAGGTTTGCTCAAACTCGCTCCATTGCTTCTTGTAGGGCACAAGCGCCTTGACGGCCATGAAGTACTTACCCACGGGCAACGTGCCCGTGGCGCCGGCCGCCGCGCCGTAGCCCTCGCTCCCGGCGGTTGAACCGGCATACGAGGCCGCGCCGCCATAAGGCGAACTGCCCGCGCCGTAGGCGCCTCCGCCGCTGCCGGCTCCCGGACGATAACCAGGCACGTTTTCCAACTGTTCAGGCGTGGCCACGGGGCCTGCGGCGGCGGTCGTTCCGTAGGCGCCCGGGGCGCCGTATTCGGCGCCCGGCGGGGCGCGGTAGCTGCTGGCCGTGTCGCCTGCGCGGCCGGAAGGACCGTAGGCCGAGCCTTCGGCGCCGGGATACGCGGGTTGATCATCGCGCCGGCGGCGGTTGTTCTTTTTCTCCTCCTCCAGTTTGGCCAGTTGGGCCTCCTGGGCGGCTTTCATTAACTGGTCAGCGGTCAGGTTGCCCATCATAGCGATGGGGCCGTAACCAGGCGTAACTTCCAGTTCTTCGGGCGGCAGGAACGGCGGATCGGCGCGTTTTCCTCGCAAACGAAAAGCCGGCGTATTCCAGTCCATGACATTCGCATAGGCGGTCGGATCGACCATTTGCAAATCCTTACCGCGCGCGCCTAGCCGCTGCGTCAGTTCATAGGCGTGGCGTTCCTCCTCGTCCTTGACAGCCTCCCATTGCGTAGAGTCCAGATTGGTTCGGGCGCTGTTGGCTTGGTTGCGGAGGTGGATCGGGTTTTTGCTGGGGTCGATCCCTTCGACGCTCAGGCCCGAATACACAAAGAACGCCACCAAGAGCGCGACCACGCCCAGGATCAACTTCTCGACGTGCTTCGCAAAGAAGTTGTGGCCGCCAGCGTCACCGAAGTTGAGTTTGGGTTTAGGTTTCTTCGCCATCGTCCTAATTTCTCCTCGCAGCCCCTGCGATGAATCTTAAGTGAACCAGCGTCTGAACTGCAAAATGACCCGCGCGGAGGGCAATCGCGCCTCCTCGTGAACGTTCAACTTGGGGACTTGGACGCTCCGGCGTCGGCGGTGAGCGCGTCGGCCTCGCCCGTGGAAGGATCCCGCGTCTTGTCGATCCCCAAGGCCTGTTCGTTGACGGGGTTGTAGATGTACACAATACCGTAAATCTCGACCACAACGTCATTGCTGGACTGCATAGCCAACAGGGCGGCGTTTCCGCCGGCGCCATAGCCGCCGCCGTAAGGCGACTGGCCGCCCTCGCTTCCCGTGCCGAAGCCGCTGAAGGACGAGCTTGAACCGCCACTCAGGCTGCCGGCGCCAAAGCCACCGGCGCCGTAACCGGATGAGCCGCCGTAGGCGCCGCTGCCCGAGGTTGCCTTGCCGGCTTCGCCGCCGACGCGCACCTGGCGGACCTCGACGGTCAACGGCGAGTTGCCGCACTCGGTCAGTAGCTTGTGAATCTTGCGTTGATCCATCTGGCACACCAACCGCACCGGCATGCGTTTGGCTACCGCCAGATAGACTTCCTCGGGATTTTGCGTGACGTCGGCCCGCAGTTTCTCACCCGGTAAGGGTTTGTAGGTTTTGTCCACATAGCGGAAGCTGGCGGGGTCGATAGCGACCGCGCCAACGCCGCCTGGCCCCGCGCCCGATCCATAGGGCGACTGGCCCATGCCCCCCTCGGCGCCTTGCTGTCCGTACATGGAGGTCGGATCCATTTCGCTCCCAGGTATGCCCGGTTGAGAGCCGGCCATGTCTCCACCAGGATACCCACCCTCGGCGCCGGGGACGCCGCCCGCGCCAGGATACGCGCCAGGCGCGCCCGATTCGGACGCCGACAGGACGGGCGTAATCAACCCGTTGCGGCCGGCGGCGTCGCGTCCCAGTTGAATGGACCCGATCGCCTTGATGTAGGCCTTATGCCGTTCGGTAGCACCGTCGTTCGTCTTATTGATGATCTCCATGAGGTTTTTCAGCACCCACAGATCCTCTTGGGCGTACAGCACTTGGAGCGTGGTGGGAACGCCGCCGGGCTGCTTGGCCCAATGAAACTTGGCCATCAATTGCGATTGGTCGGCCTGGGTCCACTCGACCACCGGAGCTTCGAGCGGGACTCGCGTCTCGGGGCCGCCATAAGGGCCTTGGGCGCCTGGCGCGCCGGCGCCATACTGCGAGCTACTGCTCTGCGAGTAAGACGTCCCCGCGCCATATTGCCCGCCGCCGAACCCGCTGCCGTCATCGGCCGCCACCGCGGTCCAACGGGCGCCGATGATTTCCGCGAGCTTTGGCAATTCGTTTTCCACGTAGTTCGCGTATTCCGACCGCAAATCGCGCGGCAGTTCGGCTGGCGCCGGGGTGGGAAACGCGACCTTGGCTTCAATGGGGCGCAGCGGCTCGACCGCGCGCCGGAACTTGGCGGTCAGTTCTGAGGGCCAAATCAGGATCGTATTCTTCTGGTGGTCGTATTGGGTTTGCCAAACGCCCTTCACGTAGTTTTGGAGATCGCGAATTCGCAACTCCATCGCCTGATGCACGTCGGGGTTTGGCGGATTGACCTTGGAATTGATCTGGCCCGTGGTGGAATAGCCGGTCTCTATTTCCTTGAGGTTCGTCTCGCGTTCCTCCTGCAAGCTGGCCTGGGTCATATACCAGCTTCCCAGGCCCACAAACGCGATGACGCCGCACAAGATCCAGAAGTGATACTTCTTGACGTGGCCGAGAATTTTCTTGACTTGATCCATGAGGGACGCCTTCTTCTGGGAGCGCCGTTCCGCCTATCGAAATGATTCTGAATTGACTGCTGGGAATGACATGCAATGCCTTCCCTTGGATTTCCACTCTTACCGCAATGCAGCCGTCGCCGGGCCTAACCGGGAGGCGCCCCAGCGCCGGGCGGTGCTCCCGCAGCGGGAGCCGCGCCTACTCCCGGCGGCGCTCCCGCGCCAGCCGGTACAGCCCCAGGCGGCGGAGCGTTATTCGGATTGTTGGGAACAACCGGCGGCGCGCCCGCAGGCGCGTTACCGGGCGGTCCGCCGTTGACGGCCGGCGCGACCCCAGGGGGCGCTCCCGCGGGAACGCCGTTGGGCGGAGCCTGTGGACCGGGGCCAGGAACGTTGGGAGCCGCCGCGCCGGGCGGAGCGCCGGCAGGCGCTTGCGCGGGAGCGGCTTGTCCTGCCGCTGGCGGAACGCGCGGCGCCGCAGCGGGTGGTTGCTGCTCTTGCGGCGGCCCGGCGGGTACATTCTCGGGCGCTTCTTCCGGCGCCGTGTCCGCGACAGGTTCGCCCGCTTCGGCCGCGGCGGCCTGGGCGGCTTCGGCCGCCTTGCGGCGGATCGTCAAACGTTCGCTAATCTTCTTTTCTTGCCAAGCGAACTGCACCACGAATTCATATTTGGGCGCCTCGAAATCTTTGGGTTGCTCGGGCTCATCGGTTTTCGCTCCGGCGCGGTCGGCCGCGCCCCCGCGCGCCGCGGGGTTGCGCGCGGTTCCCGTGGGACTCGTTCCCATGGGGCCGGGCTGTCCGAAGCCGCCAAAGCCTGGCGCAGCGCCCCCTTCGCCAAACCCCGGACCGTAACCGGCGGCCGGGTCTCCCGTGGTGGGAACCGCCAACGGATTGGGCACACGGTGTTTTTTGTCGATTTTCGTATCCTGGGCGATGATGGGGTACATAATCCCCAATTCCTTCATTTCCCACAGGATGGGCGGCTGACCCGGCCCCGGCGGGAGCCAGACCTCGCCCTCCTCCAAGTTGCGAATGAGGGTGCGGCGAAGGTGCTTGGAGCCTTCCATCTCGCGCTTCAGGTTGTAGTAATGGTAGCCACGCAGCTCGATGACCCACCCCGGCCCGGTCGGACCGGCGCCCTCGGCTGGCGCTGCGTTGGGATCGGCGTTCGGGTCCATCAGCATCGGATCGGTTGCGACGGGATCGACCGGAGCCTCGGCCGCCGGGGCTTCTTCGGTGGCGACCGCATCGGCCGCCGCAGGGTCGGCGGCGGCTTCGGCTGCTTCCTCATCTGCTTCCAAAGCGCGCTCGTTTTCCAAGTAGCGTTGCTTGACCGGTTCAGTGTACCACCGCGCCAGGTCTTCAAAATATTGTGATTCGATGGCGGAGATATACAGCGTTTCCCGCTCCCCGAACGGCAGCTTCATCGGGTCGGGGGTCTCGCCGGGAGGAATGTTCGGATCAATCGGCAAGGCCGCGTTGATCGCCCGCAACAATTCGGTCCAGAGCAGACGGCCATCGGCGTTGCCAATCACTTCTTCGCCAATCGCCTCGACCAGGGCTAATTGATCTTTGAGGGTTTTGTCGGTGTTCTCGTAGTCGGTGGCGGTCGATTGAACGCCCTGCACGGTGGTCAGGGCGGTGGTCCAGGTGACGCCTTCCAATTCCCGGTCTTTCTTGACCGTGGACCAGGCCAGGTAGTGGAACACAAAGTTCAACATCAACCCCAACAGCAACACCGCCAGCGCGGCCACCGCCCATGGCTTCTTCTCTTTGATCAGCCGGGCGGTCAGCAGCTCCCGCGGCACCAGGTTGGTGGCCAATTTACCCTTACCCAGCCCTTGCAGCGCCAACCCGTAGCACACGGGAAACGCCAGAACGTTCTCTTTGAACGCGGGCGAATCGACCACGTCGGCGCCTTCCAGCTTGTTAAAAGCCTCGGGCTTGATGACCTCCATTTCGAGGTTCTTTTCCAGATACTGCGGCAACCCCGGCAGTTTGGACGTATTGCCCAACAGCACCATCTTGCCCAGTTGAGCGTTGCGGTCGTTATTGCGGAAGAAGTTGATCGACCGCCGCACTTCTTTTTCCAGGTCGTTAAACACAGGCCGCATGGCCTGGAAGATCGTCTTGGGATCCTCGGCCTGTCGGGCGTTCCGCTTGAGATGCTCGGCCTTGGCAAAGGTGAGCTTGAGATCCTTGGTCAGTTGCTTGGTGAAATGATTGCCGCCCAAGGGAATGCTGCGCTGCCAGACGCGGTAGCCGTTGGTAATCACCAGATCGGTCGTTTCGGTGCCGATCGACAGGATCACCGCGTATTCCGGGGGGCTTTCGGGGTCGTAGGTATCGACCTCCGGCAGCATGTCGTGGGCAATGGCGTTGTAAATGCTCAGTGGGGCCAGTTGGACCACGTCCAGCTCGATCCCGGCCCGCTCATAAGCCGAGATCGCCCGGAAGACCTGGTCGCGCTTCATCGCGAACAAGCCGACCTCGGCTTCCATCGCGAAGCCTTCTTCGATGATGGCGCCCGGAAGCTGCTGGTAATCCCAAATAACCTCTTCCAGCTTAAAGGGGATTTGCTGCTTCGCCTCGTACTTGACGATGTCGGGGATTTTCTTCACCTCGACGGGGGGCAGCTTGATAAACCGCGCCAACCCCGCTTGCCCGCTCACCGACACCGACACCCGATCCCCCTTGGTGGGGTTGCGCGAAAGAAACTGCTGGAGCGCTTCGCGAACCAGTTCTTCCGCGTCGGCCTCTGGTTGGGTAAGTAGTTTAGGGTATTCGATGTAATCGAAGGCGTCGGCAATAACGGTTTCCCCGTCATCGGCCAACGTGCAACGGATCGCCTTGAGGGCACATTGGCCAATATCAATGCCCCAGACGGCATTTCGCTTCGCCATAAGAATTCCTCGCTGTTCCAGGGCGGCGTCACCACGCGGGACGATGAAGGTGGTTCATCGTCGCAACCCGACAGCTTAATTGCTGTAATCGGAGAATAAAGACAAGACGAGAAAAGAGCCGAAGCCGCCGGCCGCTTACTTCGGTTATTTTTTAATGTAATGGAGCGCAAAAGCGCTTGTCAATCAATTCCTGAGCGATTTAACTTCTCTGCGGCAAAAATCTTAGGGCAAACCCCTCGCGTTCCGCCCAGGGGAATCGATCGGCAACGGGAGCCATCGTCGCCTCCTTTTCTCAAACGTGTCCCCGCAGGGAATTGTTCGGCGCAACGCTCTCCATTACAACGAAACGCACGAAAAACCAACTCCAACTGCCGCTTGCCGGCGCTGCCCATGACCGACATCTACTCCGATCTTGTCTGGCGAGGCCTGATTCACCAGACCACGGACGAAAAAAACCTGCCGCAGCTCCTCCGAACAGGGGGGCGCACGGTCTACGCTGGCTTTGACCCGACCTCTGACAGCCTCCATGTGGGTGGGTTAATGCCCCTAATGTACCTGCGGCGGTTCCAGCAAGCCGGCCATCGGGTGATTGCGCTGGTGGGGGGCGCCACCGGCATGATTGGCGATCCCAGCGGCAAAAGCGAAGAGCGCAACTTGCTGGACGCCGAGGCGCTCCGCCGCAATGTGGAGGGTATTGGGCGCCAGATGCGACGCTTTCTCGACTTTGACGGCCCCAACGCCGCGGTGCTGCTTAATAACTTCGACTGGATGAGCGGCTTTTCGTACCTCGATTTCCTGCGGGACGTGGGCAAGCATTTTCCTGTGAACGTGATGATGGCCAAGGACTCCGTCCGCGCCCGGCTGGAGCGCGACGACGTGGGCATCAGTTACACCGAGTTCAGTTACATGCTCTTGCAGGCTTACGATTTTGTGTACCTGAACCAGCACTACGGCTGCGAGGTGCAGATTGGCGGCAGCGATCAATGGGGCAACATCACCGCCGGCATTGATCTGGCCCGGCGCATGAAGGGGGTACAGTTGTACGGCGTGACCTGCCCGCTGCTGCTTACCTCCTCGGGGCAGAAGATGGGCAAGACTGAACGCGGGGCCGTGTGGCTTTCGGCCGAGAAAACCAGCCCCTATTTGTTCTACCAATACTGGTTGAACGTGACCGACGAAGACGCCGGCCGCTGCCTGCGGTTTCTCACCGAACTAGCGCATGCGGAGATCGAGGAATTAGACCGCTTGCGAGCCGAAACGCCCCAGCAGCGCGACAGTCAACGCCGCCTGGCCGAAGAGTTAACCCGCCTGGTCCACGGCGAAGAGGGATTGGAAGCCGCCCGCCGCGCCAGCGAGATTTTCTTCGGCGCCGAGATCGCCAACCTGAGCGACGCGCAGCTTGTGGAAATCTTCGCCGACGTGCCCAGCAAGGAACTTCCTCGCGACCGCCTTGCGGGCGAAGGACTCGGCATCCTCGACGCTTTTTGCGAATCGGGCCTGGCCAACTCCAAGAGCGAAGCGCGGCGGATCGTGCAGCAAGGCGGCGCGTACATTAACAACCGTCGCCGCGACGGCCACGAGACCCGCCTCACCCCCGCCGACCTCGCCAGCGAATCCGTGATGGTCCTCCGCAGCGGCCGCAAAAAGTATGCGCTGCTGCGGTTTGTTTAAACTTGCTCCCGTCAGCGACTGGGCGAAAGACCGAAGACAAAAGAGGAAAGACGAAAGCGGAAACGAATCGCCGCACTTCAAATGTGGAATGAGGCGATTCATTTCCGCTTTCGCTTTTTACTCTTCCGCCCGCGTGTATTGTGTTGGATGATGGCTTTCCCAGGGCTGCGAGAGCCGTAAGCAGCCAGATTTCTTCGTCATCCCCGTGTTTTGTTAAGCCTGCTTGCAGCGTTCCGTTAAGCTTCGGCGAATTCGCCGCTTCCAGCCGCAATAGCGATTGAAGGGCGGCGGTGCGGCTTTGTACAACGCAGGGGTTGATCAACATCGCCGATCGTGATTGGCGATTTCCGCCATGAATGGCCTTGCCGGTTGACTTGACCGAGCGTGCAGGGGCACGCGGCCGGCATGCGGCTTTCCTCGCCCTTAACGAGGCTTGATATTGATTATGCGAGTTTTTCCGAAAAAACGCGGCTTTACATTGGTTGAACTGTTGGTGGTGATCGCCATTATTGGCATCCTGGTGGCGCTCTTGCTGCCGGCCGTGCAAGCGGCACGAGAGGCGGCGCGGCGGATGCAATGCAAGAACAACTTGAAGCAGATCGGGTTGGCCATGCACAACCATCACGACACGTTGGGGCACTTTCCCTATGGCGGTTCCGATGGCCCGACCAAGACTTGTTGCAACGCCGACAACCGCGACGGCTGGAGCTGGGCATTCCAACTGACGCCCTATATGGAGCAAAACGCGGTCTACGAGACGACCAACGACAGCGTGGTTGCGATGACCGTGATTGGCGGCTACTTTTGCCCCTCGCGGCGGGCGCCGGGCGTGTACGGCACTTCGGCCAAGAATGACTACGCCGGCAACGGCGGCAGCACGATGGGCAACGCCGGCCAGGATGGCGCGCTGGTGCGGCAGTGGGCCAAGCTGACCCAGCCGGCGGGAACCAGGCCCGACACCCGTCGCCGCATGGCCGACCTTTCAGATGGAACGTCCAACACGCTGCTGGTTGCCGAAAAGCAGGTCCACCCGACCACCTGGGGCAGCGCGGGCGGAGACAATGAGCCGTGGAACAACGCCGGGTGGGACGAGTGCGTGGTGCGGTTCGGCAACGAACTGCCGGCGCCAGACATCTTGCACCCCGACAAGTCCAAGCCCACCCACTGGTCGCGCAAGTTCGGCAGTTCGCACCCGGGCGGGGTGAATACGGCCCGCGCCGACGGCTCGGTGGCCTTCGTGGCGTACACCGTTGACGCCACCCACTGGCTTCGGTTCTGCACCATCAACGACGGCCAACCCTTGCCGGGTGCTTTCTAACGGGTTTTTCACGATGGTATAACGGGTTCTTCAGTGTGGTGAACTCGCTCCGCGAGTGCACCCCACTAAAATCCTTCGCACCTGCCTGAAAAACGCTCTAAGAATCGTTGAAGTCAAGCCCACGCGGGGCGCGTGGAATGGGCGCTCGCAAGGCGCGCCGTTCCATGAAGGCCAGGAACTTTTATTACAAAACGAGGTAGTTCTTATGCATAAGACGGTGTTAGTTCTGTGGATGCTGATCGCGGTGGCGCTCAGTGCGCTTCCGGGTTGCGGCGGCGACACCGCCACGACGATTCCCGACTCGGTATCGGCCGACCAGGTCCAGCAACTCGAAGCATCGCAACAGCAGGTGGAAGCCGAGGAAATGCAACAGCGCGTGGCCAATCCGTAGGTCCACCGCTCCATGGCAAGGAAAGACGCTCGTGGCGCCGAGTTTCGTCGCCCCAGAATGGGAGGCGGCGTGCATGGCGCCGCCGTCGTTTCTTGGGCGAGCGGGCGATTCGGGCTGAAGTGCGTTGTGCCTGCACAAGCCTGAAGCGCCGACGAAGTCCGGGCGGCCGCCTTTGCTGGCGTTTCAGGCTTGTGGGGATAAACGCCAAACTGTAGCACAACCACGCGCTACGCTCCTTGGACAAGGGTTTCGCCCTTGGATTACATTAAAGGAAGCTATTTACCCAATCGCCCTGCAATCCCTTGGCTGTTATCGCTTCCTTTGCCGTCCCCTGAGGAACTCGCCATGAACCGCTTCCTACTGGCCATTACTTTGATACTTCCCAACCTTCTCGCGGCGCCGGCGGCCTGGGGGCAGAAAGACACCAAAAAAGAAGCGTGGATTCCGCTCTTTAACGGCAAAGACATGACGGGATGGACGCCCAAGATCAAAGGGTATGACCTGGGCGACAACTACGGCGACACTTTTCGCGTGGAGAACGGCGTGCTCAAGGTGTCGTACGACAAGTACGACAACTACCAGGAACGCTTCGGCCACCTGTTTTACGCCGAGCCGTTCTCGCACTATCGGTTGCGCGTGGAGTATCGGTTCGTGGGCGATCAAGTGGCGGGCGGCCCCGGCTGGGCGGTGCGCAACAGCGGCGTAATGCTCCACTGCCAACCGCCAGAGACGATCGCCAAAAATCAGAGCTTCCCCGTCTCGATCGAGGTGCAGTTCCTGGGCGGCTTGGGGACCGGCGAGCGTCCCACCGCCAACCTCTGCACCCCTGGCACGCACGTGGTGATGAACGGCGAGCTGCTCACCCGCCATTGCACCAGTTCCAAGTCCAAGACCTACCACGGCGATCAGTGGGTGACGGTCGAGATCGAAGTTCACGGCGACCGGCTGATCAAGCACATCGTGGAAGGCGAAACGGTGCTGGAGTACACGCATCCCCAACTCGACCCCAACGACGCCGACGCGAAAAAGCTTATCAAGAACAACGACAAAGCCGTGCGCGGCGGCTACATCTCGCTCCAGTCCGAAAGCCACCCCATCGAGTTCCGCAAAGTTGAACTGCTTAAGCTGGCGGAGTGATGCTACGAGCTCTTTAAGTAGCGCCGCAGGAAACCGCCAGCGATCTCGCTTGCGGTTTCGCGCTGGCGGCGCATGCGCGCCGCTACTTCGGATCCGAGCAAAGTATAAAAACCGCCGCTAGGGCAACCATGACCCCAAACGTGCGGACGTTGAGCCGATGCGCGGACAGCAAGACCGCGAACCCCGCGCACCATACATAACAGCCGACGAGCGTATTCGTCGGGTCTTGGAGCGGCACGGCCCACACGCCGATCACGGCCAGCGCCAGCGCCACGCCAAGCCATTCCCCCTGGCCGCGCTGGAGCCGCCATAACCAGAATAGCGAGACGACCGCCAATAGGTTCGCCAGGTTCATCAGCGTGACCCACGCCAAGGTTCCCAATTCGGACCACGTGGGCGGATCGGGCGCACGACGGTTGGCGACGAACTCGACAATCCCTTCGGTTTCGGTCGCGGCACACATATAGGCGGTCTGCCAACCGTAAATCACCGTGTTGTTACAGCCCTTCATCGCGGGTAGGAACAACGACGCCGCCAACAGCGCCCAAGCGACGTAGAAAACCTTGGGGCGCGCCGTGCGGGTTTGCACCGGCGCCAATCGGCCGCGCGTGTTGAGCCACGCCAGCAACAGGCCGACCGACATGGCCAGCGAACCGGCGCCCTTGACCGCCGCCAGGGCCGCCGCGCCGGCTGCGGCGGTAGTGAACCAGAACGCCTCGCGCAGACTGAACTGCCACGGCGGCATGGCGGCTTCGGGCCTTGCCTCGGCCGCCGTCGATGTTTCGTCAGGTTGCGTTTCGAGAGGCAGCATACGGAAACACGCTCGCGATCGCGCCGCCTTGACGTGGCGCGATTGGGTTGACCAACGGCCGCTTACAGTTCGCGAATCTTGATCTTCCGCAGCGCCAGCGGCAGGGCGTGATCCTGAAACCCGATGTATCCCTTGTCGGGTCGGCCAGCGAGTTTGGGGTCTTTCAGGTTGACCTGGTTCACCACTTCGCCGTTGAGTTTGACGGTCAACTTCTCGCCTTCGACGCGAATTTGAAAGTGGTTCCATTCGCCTGCGGGTTTGGCGGCGTTCTTGGTGGGCGGGATGGCGGGAATGATGCCTCCCGAGTCGTGGTCGGTCAGCCGGGCGTCGGCGCCCTTGGCGTGCGACTCATAAATTTGGACCTCAATCCCCTTGGCCACCGGGCTATTCTTGTCGCCGACGTTGAAGTAAAACCCGCTGTTGCCCTTGGGCTGGACCTTGTATTCGAAGTCGATCTCAAAGTTATCGTATTCCTTGTTCGACCACAGGTACGCATCGAAGCGAGACCAGCCCGACTCGCCCGGCCGCGGCGTCAGCGTGACCACGCCCTCGTCGTCGATGGTCCAATTGCCCTTGGTCGTCCAGTGGTTTTCAAGCTTGTTGTCTTCCAAGAGGTTGGTCGCGTTGGCCTTGTCTTCGGCCTGCGCCGAGAAGCTCAACGTCAAGGCCGCCAGCAATGCGGCCGCGAGCGTTCGATACGTCATGATGCATTCTCCGAAAGGTGAACAGGATGAACGTGGTTTCCTCGCCGCGTGGCGATTGGCCGCTTTCAGGATAACCGCTAAATACGCGGAATTGCAGACCTGGCGCAGCGCATTTCAAGGCGAACAAATTGACGACGTCCAGCGAGACTGTCACAATCATCCATCATTATTGGTCGAACGATATTACCACGCCCCTCTGCCATACAACCCACGGCGCCCATGATCCCGCTTCGTCTTGCAATCGCCTGGGCTGTACTCGCGCCGTGGACTGCGAGCGGGCAAGACTGGCCGCAGTTTCTGGGGCCAGGCGGGCAGGGACGCGCCGAAGTAAAGGGGCTGCCCACAACCTGGTCGGAAGGGTCGGCAAACCTTGCTTGGAAGGCCGACATCACCGGCCTGGGGTGGTCGTCGCCCGTGGTGCAAGGCGAGCGCGTGTGGCTGACCACAGCCGCCGAGGAAGGACGTTCCCTCCGCGCCATCTGTCTTGACGCGCGCACCGGGCGGGAACTGCATAACCTGGCGGTCTTCGACCGTCCCGAGTCAAGCCGTGTCCATTCCAAGAACAGCCATGCCTCGCCCACGCCGGTGATTGCCGGCGACCGCGTATTCCTCCACTATGGAACCTACGGTACGGCCTGCCTGTCGATAGCCGCGGAACAAACGCCGCGCATCCTATGGCGAAAGCAACTGGCGTATCAGCCCGTGCATGGCCCCGGCGGATCGCCGTTATTGTTCCATGATCTGCTGATCGTCAACTGCGATGGCGGCGACGCGGCGTTTGTGACCGCGCTGGACGCCAAGACCGGCGAAGCGCGGTGGCGCGCCGATCGGCCCGACAACCCGGATAAGAAATTCGCCTTTAGCACACCGGTAGCAATTGACGTGGACGGGACCGCGCAGATCGTCAGCGCCGGCGCGGGAAGCGTTATGAGCTACGATCCGCACACTGGGCGGGAGATTTGGCGAGTCAATTATCCCGGTGGTTACTCGGTGGTGCCGCGGCCCGCATTCGGGCACGGCATGGTGTTCGTTTCGTCGGGATACGACCGCCCCACGTTGTATGCCATTCGCGCCGATGGACAAGGCAACGTGACCGAAACCCACGTGGCGTGGACGCTAAACCGCAACGCGCCGCACAATCCTTCGCCGCTGCTGGTGGGCGATGAGTTATACGTGGTCAGCGATCACGGCGTTGCGATGTGCGTGGACGCCCGCAGTGGAGAGGTTCACTGGCAACAGCGGCTCGGCGGCAACTTCTCGGCGTCGCCGGTTTACGGCGACGGCAAGATTTATTTTCTCAACGAGGCGGGCGCTACCACGGTCATCGCCCCCGGCAAGAAATACCAGGAACTAGCGGTGAACACGCTCCCCGGCCGCACCCTCGCCACCCCTGCTTTGGTCCAAGGCGCCGTATTTCTCCGCACCGACCAACATCTGTACCGCATCAAAAAATAAGGACGAAGGGCGAAACAAGACGAAAACTTGGCGATGTTCGCCTTTGCTACTGGTGTTGGGTAGAACGGCGCGAGACAAGCTCGCGGCTTGGGAAACAACTTTCGACTTTTGGCCTTCGACCTTGCCCGCGATCCTGCTACTGACCGACGATCCTCGTCAACGCCAGCGTTGGGCCGAAGCGCTGGCCCCGCTCTCGGCGCAGGTTTACGGTGGGTGGTCCGAGGCGCCGCGGGATGCACTGATCGACGTGGTGGTGACCGATCAGCCCTTCAACGCCGAATCCCTGAGCGGCCCCGGCCACCTGTTGCCGCAGCCAGACATCGCGGTGGTGGCGGTCGCCGCGCCGCTGCCGGCCGATGTTTCGCCGGCCGTCGATGTTTTGCTTCCGCACGACTTCGCGCCGCGGGAGTTGTTGGTGGCGTGTCGGCTTTTGGGCGAGATCGTCCGGTTGCGCCGCGAACGCAAGGAAGGCGCCCAAACGCAGCACGCGCTGCGGCAACTGGCGCTGACGGATCCCCTCACCGGCCTGGCGAACCTCCGCGCCTGGGATGAGCAACTCACGCACAAGTTTCTTGTAGCGCAGCGCGAACGACGCACGCTATGTATAGCCGTGTTCGATGTGGACCGGTTCAAACTGGTCAATGACCAGTACGGGCACGCGGTTGGCGACGCGCTCTTGCGGTCGGTGGGGTCGCAATTGGCCGCAGCGGTCCGGCCCGGTGATCAGGTGGCGAGGCTCGGCGGAGACGAATTCGGACTGTTGGTTTTGGGGATTGCGCCGCAAGACGCTTCGGCCCTGGTGGAACGGGTTCGACATTCGCTCCGGCAAGCGCCGACCGCCGACCGTGCGAGCGAAGTCACCGCTAGCGCCGGTTGGGCGTTTTTTTCCGCCGAGAAAGAACTCGCGACGCCCGAAGCGCTTTACCAGGCGGCCGACAGCGCGCTGCGGCGGGCGAAAGCTGAAGGCCGCGACCGCACAGTGTCCTTCCATCATGGGGATGCGCAGTGACTTTCCCGCGCCCGCCCGTCGCGTTTTTCTCAAGTTCTCGCCGCGGCGCGTCGATTTGCCGGTTAGCGTGAATAGCGCGATCAGGAAGAATTTGCGGGCGGACCCGCCTCCCTCCACTGTGCGGGGCAACTCCAATTGCCGCTTGTATAGGGGCTAGAACCGACCATGATGATTTCGCAGGGTAGCGGCTTCTGGACAATTGCGGTGCTTGCCACGACAGGTTTGGCTTTTGCTGGATGTTCCACCACGGCCCAAACCGGCGACGCCAACCCGACCTCGTGGCTCGCCAACGAAACACCAGCCGCCGGGAACGAGATTCCCCCCGGTCCCCACTACACCGTTGAAATTCGCCGCGCCGGCCATACCACGCAGTTTGTGCGCATCCCCCATGCAGGCGATACCCACTTGCAAAACGTGTTAGAGAAGTCGGGGGCCACGAAAAAAATTCGCAAGATGGAACTCTACGTGTTGCGCACGCCGCCCCAAGGCGGCCCGCGACAACGCCTGACAGCCATGTACGACGTCGGCGATCGGCGCGTGGCTTGGGAGTCGGATTACGCCGTTTATCCAGGCGATCACGTGGTGGTGATCGAAGACACTTCCACCGATTTCGACAACCTGATGAGCAAGTTTCTCGGTCCCTTGGGGCACAATTAAGCCGGTTTGTTCATCGACAGGTAGGGTGGGTCGAGCAAACCGCGCTGCCTGGTGAGTCTGCGCTCGCTTATCGTTTGCCAAGGCCGACTAAGTTGGCAAATCAGACCGGCTCGGTTTGCGCTGACCCACCCAGATCTTGAGGTCGCTTGACCCAACCTACATGAATAATCCGGGGTAAGCCAACCATCGGCCCACGATGCTTCGCAATACTTCTCGCTTTTGGGTCAAAGCGGACTATTCTGGGTGAAGCCGAAGTCGGACGACTTCCAAATCTCGTCAATCGAACTGAATTCCCGCGACTTCAGTCACGTCAAAACGTCACCTTCGCCCGCGCTACCCGACTGAGCGGCCGTTGCGCGCCCTTTGGCGGGATGGTATCATGGGAATGGCGGCGCCGCTTGGCTCCTGTCGTGAGCAAGCGGGCGCAGGGGTGCTCCGTTCCTTCCCTTTCCTTTCGCGCGTTGATGTTTGCTTCTGGCGAAAACCGCGCCGCGTGGATTCAGCCCGATCAGGAAGACCTTCTTGACCGGTTTGAGGAGGCGTGGAGCGAGCGTCCTCCCGCCGATTTGGCGGGGTTCGTCGCCGGAGAAGCGTCGGACGCCCCCTTGGAAGGAGCCCTGCTGGAAGAACTGGTCAAGATTGACTTGGAGTATCGCTGGCGCCTCTATGGCGAGAATGCGTCGAAAAGCTTCGCAGCCCGCCGGCTTGCGTTACCCGAACAACCCTCCGAACCAGACTTCCCATCGACCCCACGGCTGGAGGATTACCAGCGACGTTACCCACGGCTGAGCGTTTCGCTGGAATTGATCGCCGAGGAGTATCGCGTCCGTTGCCGGTGGGGCGACCAACCTTCGCCTAGCGAGTACGTCCGGCGATTCTCGCAGTTCACCGCGCTGTTGCCGGGTCGCTTTCGCCGAGTGGAAAAGGAACTGCGCAGCGAATCGACGCACGGTACGTCGGCGGGCGGCACGCACCACGAGCAGGTTTACCCGCCCAATACCGAGGCGATCGCTCCCAATGGCGGGCCGCTTGGATCGGATATGCCTACGCTGCACGATCTCAGCGATTCGGCGCCGGCGCCCTCCCAGGCCGCCTCCGAACCTGAAGCCGCCTCCTCGCAGGATCGGGCGCTGCGTCCGATGCCCGCCCGGTTGGGACGTTACGAGGTGGTGTCGCTCTTGGGGGAAGGGGCGTTTGGCGTGGTGTACCTGGCGAATGATCCGCAGCTTAAGCGGCAAGTCGCCATTAAGACGCCCCATCGCCGGCGCGTGCGCAACCGTCGCGCGCTCAACCAGTTTCTTGAAGAGGCGCAGCTCGCCGCGCAATTGCGGCATCCCGTGCTGGTGGCGATTCACGACATACAGGCTACCGCCGACGAGTGCTTTCTGGTGATGGAGTACATCGACGGCAAGCCCTTAGCCGACTTCCTGCGCGACGACTGGCCCCCGCGGCGCGACCTGCGCTACGCGGCCGAACTGATTGCCGAGATTGCCGCCGCCGTCCACGAGGCGCACAAACAAGGGCTGGTGCATCGCGATCTGAAGCCGGCCAACATCCTGATCGACCAGGCCGGCCAGCCGCACGTGACCGACTTTGGTCTGGCGCTGCGGGAGGAGGATCAGCGCCGCCGCGCTTGGGAAATTTCGGGCACCCCGGCGTACATGGCTCCCGAGCAGGTGCGCGGCGAGTCGCATCGCCTGGACGGCCGGTGCGACATCTGGAGCCTGGGCGCAATCTTGTACGAGCTGCTCACCTGCCGCCGCGCGTTCGACGGGCGGAAGGTGCATGACGTGTTCGATGAGATCGTCCACCGGGAGCCGAAACCGCCCCGGCAGATCGACGACACGATCCCCCCGGCGCTAGAGCGGATTTGTTTGCGTTGTCTGGCCAAAGACATCTCGGCCCGCTACACCACCGCTCGCGACCTGTGCGACGACCTGCGGCAATTCCTGGAATCCACGTGGATGGACGCCAGTCGCCGCGAGGGGCCAGTGATTATCAGTCGCACGGCGTCGCTGCCTGTCCCGGCCTCGATCGGCGCTTCGACGCAGCAAAGTAGCCTGGCCGCTTCGGCCGACCAATTGCCGCAACCATCGGGCGCGTTTATCGGCCGACAACGGGAAGTATTGGAAATCAAACGTGCATTGCTGGACGACAAGGCGCCCGTGGTGACGCTCTTGGGGCCGGGCGGAGTTGGCAAGACCCGCTTGGCGCAGCAGATTGCACACTTGTTGGCGCAGCCGCTGCCGGGCGGATGCTGGTGGGCGGACTTGAGCGCCGTCACCACCGCGGCGGGTGTGGCGAATGCCGTGTTGGGCGCGTTTGGCGCCACCACGAGTGAAGGCGAAGCGCCGGAGGAACGCGTCGCCAGCGTGCTGCACTACCGCCCGCGACTGGTGCTGGTGCTGGACAATTTTGAACAGGTAGTCGAGTACGCCCAAACAACCGTAGGTTTCTGGCGGCGGCGAGCGCCACACGTGCTGTTTCTCGTGACGAGCCGCGAACCGCTGGGATTATCGGGCGAACGGCAGTACGAACTTGCGCCCTTGGCGGCGCCCGATCCTCGCGAGATTCCCGAGTCGCTGGCGGCGGCGGCGAAGTATCCCAGCATCGAGTTGTTCGTGCGCCGCGCCCAGGAGGCCGACGCCCGGTTCACCCTGGACGCCACAAACCTGGCCGACGTGGCGAGAATTTGCGCACAACTGGACGGACTTCCCTTAGCGGTGGAACTGGCCGCCGCGCGGATCAAGATACTCAAGCCCGCGCAAATGCTCAAGAAATTCGACCAGAAATTACAGTTCCTCAAGTCGACGCGCCGTGACTTGAGCGACCGGCAACGCACGTTGGAAGGCGCCATCCAGTGGAGCTACGACCATTTGGAGGAATGGGAGCGGCGGGCGTTCTTGCAAGTCTCGGCGTTTGTCGGCGGTTTTTTTCTGGAAGCAGCCGAAGCCGTGATTGACCTGTCTCCGTTTCCCGACGCGCCGCCGGCCATCGACGTGGTGCAAAGCCTCCGCGAGCAATGTTTGCTGCGCACGCTCGACGAGCGCTACGAACTGCGGCTGGGGATGTACCAGTCGATTCGCGAGTTCGGCGAGCAAAAGCGCCGCGCGGTATTTTCGGCCGACGAGGAGCGGGCGCTTCAAGAACGGCTAGCGGAGTGCTTGATTGCCTACGGCGAAACGTGGAGCCACGCCATCCACACGCACCAAGGGCTTGAAGCCCTGGATCGTATGGCCTTGGAAACCGAGAACCTGTTCGCCGTGCAAGATTGGGCCGCCGCGCACGACCGGCCCGACGTGGCGGCCCGTGCGATTCTGGCGCTCGCCGAAACACTGGCGATCCGCGGACCAGCGGACCAGCGCTTGCCACGACTAGAGGCGGCATTCAAGGCGGCGCCTCCGGAGTATCGCGCCGGGTTGCTGGTCCGCTTGTCGAACGCCTGCCACGCCTCGGGCAATTGGGACTTGGCCGCCTGGTACGCCGACCAAGCCGTGACCGAGGCGCAACCAACGCGCGACATGGGCGAGTCGCCCGGCGCGCCGGCGGCCGACCGCCAGTTGTGCCTCGTGCGCGCCTTGCGGCAGCAGGGTCTGATGCGCCGCCTGCGCGGCGACATGAACGGTGCGATCCAATCCTTTCGCCAGAGCGAAGCGGCCGCGCGCCAGGCCGATGACCGGCACGGCATGGCGGCGGCGATTGCTCAGCGCGGATTCGCAGTCTGGCAACTGGGTCAGTTTGACGAAGCGCTTCAGTGCTACAGCCGCGCCGAGGCGCTGGCCCGCGAACTAGGCGACCGCGCGGACCTGGCGACCATCGCCCGGCAGCGCGGACACCTGCGCGCCCAGCGCGGCGATTATACCGAAGCCCTCGCCGATCTGGAGCAAACCGAAAAGCTGGCCAAGGCGCTCGGCGACCGCCGGTTATTGCACCTGACGCTTTCCGCCCGCGGCACCATCTCTTCCGAACTGGGCAAGTACGACGAAGCGCTGGAATGTTATGAGAAAGCGGAGCGTCACGCCCGGCAACTGGGCGAGAAGCGCGGCATGGCGGTCAACCGCGGCAACCGCGGGCTGGTCTACGCCGACCGAGGCGAGTACGAGAAGGCGCTTACCTGTTACGCCGACGCCGAATCGCTCAACCAGGAGTTAGGCGTGAGCGCGGGAATCGCACTGAATATTGGCAACCGCGGGGTGGCCCTGGCGGGCCTTGGCCGGTATGGCGATGCGCTGGACTGCCTCGCGGAAGCCGAGCGTCTGCACCAGCAATTAGGCAATCGTCTACAAGGAGCGATCAACCGCGGCGAGCGGGGGACGGTGTTGCTGGCCCAAGGCAAAATCGACGACGCGCGCACCTGCCTGACCGAAGCGCTGCAGACCTTCGATGAACTGGAAGCCAGTCACACGCCCGACGGTTTCAACTTCCTGACGGCGCTGGCGTCGGCGCACGCTCAGGCTGGCGAACAGGAGCAAGCGGCGCTGGTGGTGCGCCGGGCGCGGGAATTGGCTCAAACGCTACCGCTCACGCCGGATCACCCTCGCCTGCGGATCCGTGCAAATCTGGAATTACTCCAACGCCTGACGGCAAACGCGGCCGAGGGCCTATGAGCGGCCCACCTACGGAGTTGTGAATAAAGGACGTTCGCGTCCAAAGCCCGAGCGCCGCAGAAGCCCGACGCGGGACGCCGGCGCGACGAGCATGCGCCCGTCACCACTTGACGACGACAGGCGTACCCCGGCTGACGCCAAGCATGATACGAGCGCTGTCGCCCACAATCGTTAATTCCAGCTTACCGCTCTCGCCGAGGATGGCGAGGTAAGTCATCGGCGGCTCGGCATGGTCGGCGCGGAATATCCCCATCGTTTCGTGCTCGTCGCACACAATGGTTACGCTCTGGTCGGTGGGCGCATTCCGGAGCTGTTCGACGGTAATGTCGGTTACCAGATTACCTGTCTCGCTGAACGAAACTACGGCGCCTTCGATTTTTCCGGCCACAAGCGAATCTCCGCCGGGGGTGAAGTTGGGGGTATTGTACGGTCTGGCGGCGCGTTCTCCAAGGTACGAACCGGTGGAACGGCCTGAAATGCACTTCCGCCGTTATCCCGACGCTGTGGCCGATACCGTGACCGGTTCGCCCACGCCAATCCCCAGAATTTTTTGCGCATTCCCGCCAACCATCGCGATTTCCAAGCGATCGTGCGATCCCATCAAGGCCACCACTTGTTCCGCCGCCGCCTCGCCGTAGGTGCGGCACAGTCCGCAAATGGTCTGACCGCGGCACGCGACGCGGAGCGTCTCGGGAGGGCCAAGACTCCGCAGCCGTTCACGTTCGATGTTGGTAATCAAGTTGCCAAACGTGTCAATCGTGCAAACCTCGCCCGTGACCTGTTTGCCGTCGGTGAGCGCTTCGGGCCACGCCAGGGGGACCAGTTGCGCACATGGCTCACCCAACAAACCAGGGGAAACGCCAAGGCTCAAGTGCGCGGCGACAGGCGCCATGATATCTCGACCATGAAACGTGTGCGACACGACGGGCCGCCAGTAGCGGCGATCAGTTAGCGTGACGATTTGCGACGGCGCATGCCGCCGGGCCACCAGGCCCAGCAGGCCGTTGTCGGGCGCCACATAATGGCGTCCGTCAATGGCGGCATACACGATCTTCCGGGCTGTGCCAACCCCCGGATCGACCACCGCCACATGAATGGAGTCGGGCGGGAAATGGAGCGTGGTTTGTTCCAGCGCCAGCGCTCCCTGGCGAATGTCCTGCGGCGGAACCGCATGCGTCAGGTCGATGATCCGCGCCTCGGGCTGGAGCGAAAGGATGACCCCTTTCATCTCGGCCACATAAGGGCTGCCTTCGCCAAAGTCGGTCGTTAGCGTGATGAACGGTCCAGCCATGAGGGACTCAGATCGCGATAGGCGCCGCCCATCTACGGGCGGGCGAGCGAGCAGCGAACGATGGTTATGATCGGGCGATCAACTCCAGGCAAATGCGTTTGACCTCACCGGGGTTCACGTTGGGGTTCTTTTGCCGCGCTTGGCCGATCAGGGCGCCAATGGCCTTGTCCTTGCCGTTCTTCACATCGGTCACCACATGCGGGTTGCGGGCCAACAATTCCCGGCACAGGTTTTCCAGTTCCGAGGATTCGACTTTCTCAATGCCGAGCCGCTGCATGCCCTCCTGCGCCGTAACGCCGCTTTGCACCATCTCGGCGAACACCAGCCGCGCGCGGGCGTTGTCCAGTTCGTTGTTCCGCACCGCCTGAAGTAATTCCGCCAGCCGGGCGGCGGTAACCGAGAAGGATTCGATCGAGCAACCGGTTTCCTTGAGCGTTCGCATCACGTCCTGTTGGAGCCAATTGCTGGCTTGCTTGCCGTCGCCGCCGGTCTGGGCCAGTTCCTCGAAGTAGGCGACCAGGCTGGAGCCTTGGTTCACGATCACGTCGGCGTCGTACGCGGTCACGCCGTACTGCGACTGAAGCCGGTCGCGCGTCGCGGCCGGCAACTCGCCCAGCGCCTGGCGCACATGCTCGACTTGCTCGGTGGTCGTGACCACGGGGCACAGGTCGGGATCGGGGAAGTAGCGGTAGTCGCTCGACTCTTCTTTGTGTCGCTGTCCGCGCGTGACTTGCGCCTGGTCGTCCCAACCGCGCGTTTGCTTGGGCACGTCGCCTTTTTTCACGCCCGTTTCCCGCCAGACCTCGTACTGTCGCTGCGCCTCGTAGGTCAAGGCTCGCTCGACCGCGCGGAAGCTGTTCACGTTCTTGACTTCGACGATGGGCGTGGCGACCTCGCCATCGGGCGTGCGAATGTGAAGGTTGATGTTGGCGTCCACCCGCAAGCTCCCTTCCTCCATGTTGCAGTCTGACACATCCAGGTACGACAACAACAGTTTCAACTCGGTCAGGTAGGCTTTGGCTTCCTGGGGCGAGCGCAAGTCGGGATGGGTGACAATCTCCAACAGCGGCGTGCCGGCGCGGTTCAAGTCGATGCGGCTATCGGCCTTGCCGACCGCTTCGTCGTGCATGCTCTTGCCGGCGTCTTCCTCCAGGTGCGCGCGGATGATGCGCACCCGCTTGGGCGGAAAGGCGCCCTTGGCGTCGGCGATCTCCAGCCAGCCTTCTTGCGACATGGGCAAGTCGTATTGGCTGATCTGGTAGCCCTTGGGCAAGTCGGGGTAGTAGTACTGCTTGCGGTCCCACTTGGTGTAGGCGGGGATCTCGCAGTTCAACGCCACCGCCGTCCGCAGCGCCAGTTCATAGGCTCGTCGATTCATCACCGGCAGCGAACCCGGCAAGGCGATATCGACCGGGCTGGTCTGCGTGTTCGGCGGGGCGCCAAAAGCCGTGCTACTGCGCGAAAAGAGTTTCGTCTGGGTCTTGAGCTGCACGTGCGTTTCCAGACCGATCACGATGTCATAAGGCAAGTCGTCGCCAGCGTTCATGCAATTCTCCGAACGGACCGCGCCTTTCGAGGCCACGGGCGGAAGGCGTTGAAAGAACCTCGCGGCGCCCCGGCATTCTCAGCGATTGTAACTTTCTTGGCCCGTTTGCGGGATGCGTGGGAGATCGCATGGCGCCCCAGGGACGCAAGAAAATACTGCGGAATTTCGTAAAAAACTATAGGCAGACCGCGGGGTAGTGCTATCATGATAGCACGGTGGAAATGTTGTCGGTAAGCGGCAATCCACTTACCCATTTTCACCAAGTGGCCCTGTGGGAGACATGGTAATGGCTGAGAAAAAGAAAGCCGCTGCACCCGCCAAGAAGGCCAGTCCCAAGGCGAAGGGCGCCAAACCCGCGAAAAAGGCGCCCAAGAAAAAGAAGTAGGAAACGTTGTAAGGAAACATCCGTCGTTGTCCGGCCGACCAGCGGCTCGGTCGGCCGGACCGACGGCGCCCGATTTCTCAGTTACCCGATTTCTCAGTTACAAGACCGCACTCGGCCACGCCTGAAACTTCAGTTGTTTCTCGCACCAGAGGGCCGTGGTCAACAAGTCGCGCTCGCCGCGCCAGCGACCAATGAGTTGCGCCGCGCACGGCAGACCGTCTGGCGCCAAGCCGCAGGGAAGCGAGACGGTAGGCAGCCCCGTCAGGGACCAAGGCGAATTGAACGCCGGATCGCCCGTGGTGGCTAAACTGGCCGGAGCGGGCGTGGGGGCGGCGGGGGTCACCAGCGCGTCGAAGCCGGAGAGCATTTCCATGGCCTCGTGGCGGAACATCGATTGAAACTTCAGGGCTGCTGCATAGTCGACCGCCGTGAACGACAGCCCCTCTTCAATCAAGGCCGAGACATTGGCGCCATAGTGCTTGCCGTGCGCCGCGTAGGCGGGGCGATGATACTCCGCCGCCTCGACGGCCATAATGCGGCGGTGCATGGAATGGACCTCCACGAAGTTGTCGGGGAGCCGGCACTCGGCCACGGTGGCGCCAGCCGCCTCGAACCGCGCCAGGGCGTCGCGGAGCGCCTCGCGCATCGCGGCGTCGGCGCGTTCTTCAAAGAATTCCCGCAGCACGCCAATACGTGGCGGCGCGCCGGCGGCGGGAGATGTCGCCAATTCTTCTTCACTTAGCACGCTCCAGATCAAGGCTAGATCCGCCACCGTGCGGGCAAACGGGCCGACATGGTCCAAATGGAACGTAACCGGCACGATGCCTTGCAGACTCAAGCGGCCGAAGGTGGGTTTCATCCCGCACACCCCGCAGTACGCCGCCGGCCGTGTAATCGATCCGCCGGTTTGTGTGCCCAAGGCCGCGTAGCACATGCCCGCCGCAACCGCCGCCGCCGAACCGCTGCTGGAGCCGCCGGGCGTATGCGCCTCGTTCCAGGGATTGCGCGTGGGCGAAGGATCGAAGCAAGCGAATTCCGTGGTGATGGTCTTGCCGATGAACACGGCGCCGGCCCGCCGTAGTCGCGCTACGACCGGCGCATCGGCCAGCGCGGTTTGACCACGTCGCAAGGGCGAACCCGCCTCGGTCGGTATGCTGATGACATCGATCACATCCTTCACGCCAAGTGGTATGCCGTGCAGCAGGCTCCTTGGCGGCTTGCCGGATCTCAGTTCTTCGCCCAACTGCTCCGCCTGCTCGCGGGCGCGCTCTTCCTCCACGCGCACCCAGGCGTGCAACCGCCCGTCCAGCCGTTGGATGCGGTCCAAGCAAGCTTCCAACAAAACCATTGGGCTGACGGCGCCAGAGCGGATTTGCTCGGCGGCCTCGACCAACGTGGCGGGAATGTCCGGCATGCGTTCACCCTCTCGCATTGGTGGAAAGAAAGAGAAAGGAGGTTGCCTCGCCCCGGCATTCCTGTTCGAGACTTGCGAAAATCAAGGCGGAAAAGGCCCTCTCGTCATCTGATTGAAACGACGGCAAGACGTCCCGCCGCATGGGCGTGGAAATAGGCTACTCCAAGTCGGATTCGTCTTCTTCTTGTTCGCGAACGCTGAACTCCAGCTTCCACCGTCCGCCGGTCTGGGGGCTGAAACACCAAAGCTCGAAAACGCCGAGTTCGGTAATGCGGGTATGGAAGCGAACGGGAACATACGGTTCGTCAATCGACTCGTCCGCGGGTAGCACTGCTTCGACCGAGTCGGTCTCGACCAAGTCGTCCTCGCTCCACGAGGGAAGCACCGTTCCCGGGTTGTCTTGCTTGCGCACGGCCGAGCTAAAGAAACGGAACTGCGCAGGCTCGCCAATCACCAGGCCGATGTCGCCCGAGGGAACATCGGCTTCGGTCCCTTCCTCCATGCCGATCGGCGCCACGCACAACGCCCGCAGCGGACGCGGGGCGCCGGGCACGGCCAGGCCCGAAGTTTCAATCCCCACGTAGTACGCTCGGGCGGTGCCGCCGCGAATGCGAACGCCGCCATGCTCCTTAGTCCATCCATAATAGGCGGCGCCGCGGGCGACGGCGTAGTCCAAGTCGTGTTCGCCTTCCAGGGATCGCGGGGAGTTTTCGTTCTGACTCCACCCGCGCACGACTTGTAGTAATCGCTCGCGCAGCACGTCGCTCTTGAAGACGCCGCCGTTGAACAGAACGTGCGTTGGCTCGATCGGTCCCTGTTGCGGATCGCCGTGGGCGCGGAGGAACGCCGCCAGGTGCTTGGTGATGGCCGTGTCGCTCTCGTAAGGCAAGCCGATTTCCTGAAAGCCTGAGGCGCGGCGCCGGGCGGGCGAATCATCGATCGAGCAAGCGGGCAAGAAACCGCCAGTCAACAATTTCAGCGCGCTTTCGCGATCCACTTCGACCGACACCGTACCGCCGATCAACTTGCTGCCCCGCCCCAGGACCGACACGGTTTGCTTGCTCGGGCCGTCATTGGCCAGCAGCGATTCCTTGGCCGCCCGGCAAGAGTGCCACAAGGCGACCGACTGCCAAGGATCAAGTTTGACGTTCTTTTGGGCGAACAGTCCCGCCACGTGGTGAGCCAAGGCCAGGTCCATGTTGTCGCCGCCGACCAGCAAGTGGTTGCCGACCGCGATGCGTTGCAGTTGCAACTCTCCGCCCGCTTCCGACACGCCCACCAGCGTCAGGTCGGTGGTGCCGCCGCCTACGTCGCACACCAGCATCTTGTCGCCCACCTTGAGCCTCCGCCGCCAGCGGTCGCCTTCGCTGCTTACCCAGGCGTAGACGGCGGCCTGGGGCTCTTCCAGCAACACGAAATCTTCCGGCAGCCCGGCGGCTAGGGCCGCTTCCCGCGTCAATTCGCGCGCGGCGACATCGAACGACGCAGGCACCGTCAGCACCACTCGTTGCTCGGCCAGCGGCGCGTCGGGGAATCGAGCATCCCACGCCGCCGCCAGGTGCTCGATGTACCGCTGCGTCGCGGTGACCGGAGAAATCTTGCGCACGTCATGGGGCGCGTTCCACGGCAGGATCGGCTCCCGCCGATCGACCCGGCTATGCACGAGCCAACTCTTGGCGGCGCCAATGGTGCGATCGGGTTTTTCGGCGCCTTGCAAGCGGGCGAACTCGCCCACGGCGTAGTCGCGGCCTTGCGCCCACGGCAGATCGAACGCGCCGTTGGCTTCATGCTCCTCGGCCAGGTACAGGAACGAAGGAAGCGAGCGCCGGGCTTCGATCGTGCCTGGAGCCACCAATTGCGGCAGCGGCAGCAATTCGGTCTTGGGCCGTTCGGCGTCCAGCGCCGTATACGCCACCACGCAGTTGGTGGTTCCCAGGTCGATGCCGATTACATACTTGGCGGTCATGGGCGCTTATGGGAAGGACGAAAGTCGAAAGGTCGAAAGTGATCGTATCGGGACGGCGTTTGGCTGGTTGACCATCGAACACCGTGTTCGCCTGGGCCGGAAGTCCGAGGATGGCAGGCTCCGGCCAATGGCAACGATGGCTTTCCGGTTCTTTAATGAGACGTTGCGCCGTTGTGCGAGTGTGGGGCGGTTTACACTTCCACTTCGATCGGGGAGATGACGCGGGCGGCCTCGGCGTTGCCGGTCCAGACCGGCGTTTCGACGCGGGTCGCCTCCCAGCCATGATGCACCAAACGTCCCCGCGCGGGCGGTTCGCCCGAAGTTTGCCCCACCACGCGGTAACGACTGGGGTCGAAACCCGCGGGAAGCTCAAGATTGCTTCCTTCCTCTTGGGTGGCGATGGGGGCAACGCCAAACCATCGCTCGACAACCTTGCCGCAATCGCGATGTACATCACGCGCCACGGCGCCCACCTGGGCGTCGGAGAAACCGTCGAGCGGTTCCTTGAGAAAGTCAACAAACCGCGCCTCGCGCTGGAGCGCCGCCAACAGGGTCAGCGCTTCGCTCCGCTGCGGCTTGACGGGGGCAGGGGGCGCGGGAGCAGGCGCCGGCTTCTCGGGGGCTTTTTCCACAACGCGCCCTTCCAGCAAGAGCGGCTTGATCTGCTCCGCCGTGGGCGTGTCGAAGAGGATGCGGAAGAATGCCCGCAGGGCCAACATCAAACGCATCGGTTTGCTCGCTTTCGTCGGAGATTCGTGAAGGACGAAAGCTAGTACAACCCTTGCCCTGTTGGTTTGTCAACGGGCTACCGGCGCTGCGCGCCCATAATCACGCGAATGACCACGCCGATAATCACGGCGATGATCGTGCCAATCCCGCCTCCCCAGCGCAAGCCGTTGTACTTGCGCGAGCCGTCGGGCTGTTCCACGTATGCAAAGGCGATGCCGCAGTGGGGGCAGCGGTCGTTGATGTGCTCGGGCACGCTCTTGCCGCAACTGCTGCAATAGTATTCGACCACCTGCGTTTGCATGGACATGTCTGTCGGAGGCATCGGGTTGTAGGCCAAATCCGGCCCCATCCCGTGCATAGGCGGCGGTCCGCCCAAGGGCGCGGTGCTCGCCATGTCGTGCGAGCCAGGCCCCGAGGGCATGCCCGTGCTGGTGTAGCCGGGCATGGCCGTGGTGGGATCGGCCGCGTGACCGGGATACCCGCCGGAACCGGCGTTGCCCATCGTCACATCGTAAGGAGGAGCCGAAGCGCCTGCGGCGCCGTGCATGCCGCCAGCGTCCATAGGCGTCGTCGCGGCATGGGCGGCATAGCCCGGTGGCTGGGTCGTAAATGGGGGTGGCGTATAGGTTGGCATGGGCGGGACAGGAAAGGTCGGCCCTGCCGCCATGCCGCCGCCGGCATCTACGGTGTAGGGAGGCGGCGCGTACGCCGGCGCCTGGGCATGGCCGCCCAACCCCGCGGCCCCCGCCACACCGGCGGCGACAGGCATCGCCGCCGCGCCCTGGGGACCGCCGGATTGCTGAGCGGCCAGTTGTTCGGGCGAGGGCATCAGGTCGCTTTCGCCACGGGCGTTGAGAAACGCCCACAGGAACTCTTGATCCTCGGCGCTCAGGTTGGCGATAGCGCAGGTGACGGTTTTGCGTCCCTGCATCAGGACCACCTGGGCGCCATGAATCCGGATGTATTTGGCGCGGATATGTTTGCCTTGCCGATCCGTCCAGTTGCGCATCCTCGCCACCCCATCCGTCTCATCGGCGCGTCGTGGCTCGCTTGGGGTGGAAGATGAACTCTCGTTGTCGTCGTCCTCCGATTTGCCGTCTTCGGATTCTTCTGGCTCTTCGGTAGGTCCTGCCGGCGCCGGGTTCGCTTCGGGAACTCCCGCGATGCGTTGAAAGATAAATTGTTTATCGGCATCCGAAAGGTTAGCCAGTGGGACCGAAACTTCCCGCCCGGCCATCAACAACACCACGTTTTGGCCGTCCAGCCGCACGTACTCGGCTTCGATTTGCCTGCCCTGGTAATTCGTCCAGGTACGGGCTTCGGCAATTCCCGAAACCCCCGCTAGCAAAGCACACGCCAGCCACGGCCGAAAAGAAGCGATGGAGGACATAAGTTGCCCAAAGGAGAAGAGGCAAGGACGCTCCCTTCGATTGTCGGAGCGTGAGGTTTGAGAATAAGGCAGTTTTCGACAAATGTCAAGAAAGATATCGAACCTGCTTGATATCTCGCACCCCACGTTAGACGAACGGGCGGTGGAAAAGTTCCACGCTTACCATTTTAGTCCCAAATCCTCGCCCCCTGTCTTGCGGTCGGTGCCGCCTTTGAGCGGGCCTTTACGGCGGGGGATGCGCGGCTCGGGTGGCGGTTCGTCCGCGGCTTCTTCCGCTTCGGCCGCTTCCGGTTCGGGTGGCGGGGCGGCTTGCGCCTGCTTGAGCGACAGATTGATCCGCTGCTCTTGGCCGTCAACGCCCAACACCTTAACCTGCACTTCCTGGCCTTCCTTTACCACGTTGGTGACTTGGTAAACTCGGTGGTTGGCCAACTCAGAAATATGCACTAAGCCTTCGACGCCCGGTTCGAGCTTCACAAACGCGCCGAACTTGGCGATCCGCGACACCACGCCGGGCACGACGGTCCCCACGGGGTATTTTTGCTCGATCTGGTCCCATGGGCTGTCTTGCGTTTGCCGGAGCGATAGCCCGATCTTACCCGTCTCGGCATCAAAGTTGCGGACCTTCACCTTGACGCGCTGCCCTTCCTCCAGCACGTCGCGCGGGTGGTTGACCCGCTCCCAGCTTAATTCACCAATGGGGATCAACCCATCGACGCCCGGCCGCAGTTCCACAAAGGCGCCAAAATCCATCAGCCGCCGCACGACGCCTTCGTACTCTTGCCCGGCCTCCAGCGTCTCCAGGAAGGCGGTCCGGTTCTGCTCGATCTCTTGTTTGAGTAACGCCTTGTGGCTGAGCACCAGGTTGCCGCGGCGCTGGTTAGCTTCCTGCACGATGCACGGGAGCTTTTTGCCAACGTAATCGCTAAAGTCCTCGACACGGTATAACGCCACCTGGCTGGCAGGGATAAATCCGCGGATATTGTTCACCGTGCATTCCAGACCGCCCGTGTTGGAGCCAGTCACGCGGGCTTCCACCACGGCGCCGGCGTCGAGGTCGGTCCAATCGCTCACCTCGATGGCGCCGCCGGGGATGCGCAATTCGAAGAGGCCATCCTCGCGGTTGCGGCCGCCGACGACCACTTCCATTTCTTGGCCCACACTCGGCGGTTCTTGGAACAGGAGGAGCGAGATGATCCCTTCGTTCCGCCCGCCTAAGTGAAAAAACGCGTTCTCGGAGTCAATTTTGATGACGCGTCCCTTGACCTTCTGCTCGCGTTGCAACTCCTGGCCGAACTCTTCCTCGGGAGCGCCGCCCAAGAGGGCTTCCATCGAGACGCCCGCTAGGGCCTCGTCGATTTCCTGTTGGAGGTCGGGAGCGCTGCGCTGCACGCGCGGCGGAGGCAGCGACGCATCGGGTTGATCCTCGCGCTCGGGGTAAAGGCGCGCGGCGCGGTTCTCGACGCGGGCGTCGGGATCGCGTTCGGTGCCAATCTTGATCTTGCGCGGCGGGGGCGCCTCGGAATACGCGCCAGCAGGCTGGTCGGGCGCGGAATCGTCACGTTCGAGCGGTTGGTTTTCGGGGGAATCGACAGACATCGGACATCGATGGAAAAGAAGAACTCATGCGGCTCGCGCATTCCCGCGCGTGCTTGCTCGCAATCCCTTATCATATCATGCGCCCGGACGGGGTGACAGGGAACTCCACAGAAGGTAGTGGCGCCGTTTGGCGATTTTCGAGATTTTTACTGAACCCACCCAGATCCGAAGCGTAAGCGAGGATAGCACTTCCGTCCTCAGTTACGCTTTTTGACGTTGAGCTGTTCGTTGGCCCGCCCCTGCCGCGTTTGCTCGGCAGAGCGGTGATTTTGCACTAGGCTATGAGAAAACCACGTTTCCTCGCTTCCCGCCGAGCTTGCTCGGTGGAGGAACAGTGCAGCTTAGAAACTTACGCTTCAGGTTAGGGCAAAAATCGCCAAACCGTACCACTACCCTCCACAGAGAACGCAACCCAAGGCCGTTCCTGCCATTTGCACGAGGATTCTGACATAGCGAAATTGGCGGGACTCGCTCTTTGGGCGCAAAGCCGCAAGCAAGCACGCTTGCGGCCACCGCCGCATCGACCGGCGAACGGGGGGTCTTGGCATCGGGGGCGGAGTGGCCTACCGTGACGGGCGCCACGAGGATTCGCCTCGCATCAGGGAGTTTTTCACCGTGTTCGCCTTTGACCCGCAGCAGTACGGACCCGCGGCGGCGGTGTTGCTCAACGCGGAACGCCTTCCCGAACTGGGGCCAGGAATACCTAACCAGACGGCCCATGCGCGGCTCCGCGGCTTGACGCCGGAATCCCTTTTTGCGGGCCAGGCGATTATCGATCGCGAGATGGCCCAATGCTGCCTGGCCGGCTTATGGCTGGAGCACAACTTTCTGGAGGAGTCGCACGCGCTTAGCCAGGCGATTCACACTGCCGCCGGTAGCTACTGGCACGGGATCATGCACCGCCGAGAGCCAGACTTCTCCAACGCCAAGTATTGGTTTCGCCGGGTGGGCGATTATTCTATCTTTGAACCGCTGGCGGCCGGCGCCCGAAAGATGGCGCAAGCCGAGGACCTGGATCGAGCTGCGGCGTTTCTAACGAAGCAGGAACGATGGGATCCGTTCCAATTTGTCGATCTATGCGAGGCGGCGCTGCGCGGAGAGACTCGCAATGTCGAACTTTGTCAGCGGGTCGCCCGCGAGGAATGGCGGCTGCTATTCGACGACTGTTACCGGCGCGCCGTGGCGCCCGCGCGTTGACTCCCCCTTAGGCGGGTCATTAGAATTCGCAGTGGGGTAAACCTTCTTTACTCTTCACCTGAGGGGGGAACCGCACGTGTCGGCGTTTCTCATTGCCAAGAATGGGCCTGCGCACGGCCAGAAGTATCCACTCGACGACGAAGCCGTATTGGGCCGCCAACCGGGCTGCGACGTGCTGATCGACGTTGGCGCCGTCAGCCGTCGTCACGCCAAAGTGCTGCGCGAGGGGCAGGAGTATTACGTTGAAGATCTCCAAAGCCGTAACGGCACGTTTCTGAACGACGACAAACTGGAGTTCCGCCGCCTGCTCAAGCACGGCGACCAGGTGCGCGTGTGCGACGTGGAGTTTGTGTTCCAACTCGATCCGCCGCCCAAGGAAAAAGGCGGCAAGACCGATTCCTTCGCCCCCGGCGGCGCGGGCGGCTTGTCGGCGGGCGTGGAAGGATTGTCCGAAGGCTCCCATTGCTCATCCTTCCTGGTCGATGACGGCGAGACCGCCAACAGCAGTTCGACCATCATGTCGAAGGTCGACGTGACCTCGACTGCCCGTGGCGTCCACGTGTCGGCCACGGCCGAGACCCGGCTCAAGGCGCTCATCGAGATCACTCAGAGCATGGGCCGCGCGGTGGCGCTGGACGAAGTGTTGCCGAAAGTGCTGAACAGCTTGTTCAAGATTTTCATGCAGGCGGACCGCGGGTTCATCGTCTTGGAGACGCCCGACGGCAAACTGGCGCCGCGCTGGGCGCAGGCGCGGCGCGGCGACGGCGAGTCGATTCGCATCAGCCGCACCATCATCCGCCAGGTGATGGAAACGAAGGAGGCCATTCTCTCGGCCGACGCGGCCAGCGATTCTCGGTTCGAGATGAGCCAGAGCATCGCCGATTTTCGGATCCGCTCGATGATGTGCGCGCCGCTGATCGGCGCCGACGGCCGGGCGTTCGGCGCATTGCAAATCGACACGCTTGACCAGCGCAGCCGCTTCACCAAGGAAGACTTGGAAGTGTTGGCGGGGGTGGCGTCTCAGGCGGCCATCGCCATTGAAAACGCGCAGCTTCACGAACAATCGCTGTCGCGCAAGGAACTAGAGCGTGATTTGGAACTGGCCCGGCAAGTGCAGCACGGGTTCCTGCCGAACGCCAAGCCCGGCGCCAGCGGGTACGTGTTCTACAACTACTACCAACCCGCCCACCACGTGGGCGGCGACTACTTTGACTACGTACAGCTTCCCGACGGCCGCCTGGCGATCATTGTGGCCGACGTGGTCGGCCACGGCGTCGCGGCGGCCCTGCTCATGGCCAAACTGGCCGCCGAGATGCGGTTCTCTCTGGCCACGCACCACGAGCCGTCCCTGGCTCTTGCCAACTTGAATGATCACCTCAGCCGGCTGGAGTTGCAAGAGCGCATGGTCACGCTAGTCATGTGCGTGCTTGACCTGCAAAGGCACGAAGTGACGATGGTCAGCGCGGGCCACATGCCGCCCATCGTGCGCAGCCCCAACGGCGAGGTGCGCGACGTGGGCGACGAAGCCGTGGGATTGCCCCTGGGCGTGGTCGAGGGCATGGATTACGACCAACACCAGTTCACGTTGGAGCCAGGCGAGATCGTCACGCTTTACACCGACGGCATCAACGAGGCGATGAACGTGGACGACGACGAATACAGTATTCCACGCCTCAAGGTCATGATCGCCCGCCCGGCGCCGTCTATCGAAGCGATGGGCGAAGCCGTGTTGGCCGACGTGCGCCGCCACATTGGCGCGCGCCCCCAGTACGACGACATGTGCCTGGTGGCCTTTGGGCGGCTGTAAGCACAAGGCCGCAAGCCGGTTGGCTGAAAAAACCGCCGCGCCCCCTTCGCGTCTTGGCGAAGTATAATGGCGTTGCGCCGAGGGAATAGTCGGTGCGCGCTTAGATGCTCCTTGGTCAAGTTATCCCATTCATCTTCCTGAAGAGGCTCGCTGTGTCCGTATTGGTTCGCTATTTATCCTCCATCCTGTGTGGGGCGTCGGCCCTGTTGTTGGCGGCCCAAACCGCCCAGGCGGCGGACGCCTGGGTTGTGTACGAAGGCGGCGAGGGGCCGGGAAAAGGCAAGCACGTCGTCCTGGTGAGCGGCGACGAGGAGTACCGCTCGGAAGAAGCGCTCCCGCAACTTGGCAAAATCCTCGCTAAACATCACGGCTTTCGCTGCACGGTGCTGTTTGCCATCCATCCCGAGACGGGCGAGATCGACCCCAACCGCAACAACAACATTCCCGGCCTGGAAGCGCTCCAGACGGCCGACCTGATGATTATCGCCACCCGCTTCCGCAATTTGCCGCCCGAGCAAATGAAGCACCTGGTGGACTACATTGAGTCGGGCAAGCCGATCATCGGCCTGCGGACCGCCACCCACGCCTTCAATATGCCGGGCGACCACCCCTACGCCAAATATTCGTGGCAAAGCAAGGAATGGGAGGGCGGCTTCGGCCGGCAGGTCCTGGGAGAAACCTGGATCAATCACCACGGCCAGCACGGCAGACAAAGCACCGGCGGCTTGCTCGCTCCGGGCGCGGAAGACCACCCCATTTTGCGAGGCATTAAGAATGGCGACATCTGGGGACCTACCGACGTGTACGGTGTGCGCCTGCCTCTGCCCGGCGATAGTAAGCCGCTGGTGCTGGGCCAAGTTCTGGAAGGCATGAAACCCGGCGATAAGCCGGTCTCGGGCAAGCAGAACGACCCCATGATGCCGATCGCGTGGACCAAGACTTACACAACCGAAACTGGCAAGACGGCCCGCGTGTTCACGACCACGATGGGTTCCTCGACCGACCTGGAGAGCGAGGGCGTGCGGCGGATGCTGGTCAACGCCGCCTATTGGGCGGTGGGTATCGAGAACCAAATTCCCCCGCAGTCCAAGGTGGACCTGGTGGGCGACTACAAGCCCAGCCCGTTCTCGTTCAACGGGGCGAAGAAAGGCGTCAAGCCGCAAGACCACGCAATGCCGAAAGACGCCTAGCGCTTTGTCAACGCTTGACTTTGGTGTTGCGGCATGGGATTTCGGTACCGGCGGCTAGCGCCATTCCGCTCACGTAGTAAGCGGCAAGGCGCTAGCCGCCGGTGGCATTCCGCTCGTGACGACGCTCCGCGTCGCAAATGGCGTGCGCCCGCGGACGGACCGGCATTCTCCACCAGGAATTGCAAATTGCAAAATGAAGAATAGGCGCAGTGAGCGTGGGAACGAGGGTAAGTTTTCCGGCGGCAAGGCGCCGCCGCTACGGCGAGGCGTTTTCGATTACTTGGCCGTATTCGGGCGCGGGCTGCGATTCGAGCGGTAAAAGCCGATGCCCTCCAGGGCCAGATAGACCTCTTCCAGCGTCTTCTCGCCAAAGTTGGAGATCGCCAGCAAGTCGTCGCGGGTGCAGTTAAGCAGGTCGCGCACGGTAAAGATGCCGCGTTCCTCCAGGCAATTGGTGGTGCGGACCGTCAACCCGATTTCCGCAGTGCTCATGTCGAGCTTTTCCATGCGGCTTTGGGTTTCTAATTCCTCCATGCTCAGGCGAATGCGGGTTGTCGCCATGGGCTCCCTCCCAAATAGAAATTGCGGTCAGAGAAACAGCGAACGTCGGGTCGCTTGCACAACCGGGGTAATATAGTCCGCCGAACCGCAATCGCAAAGACCGCTGCAAGCGCAAAAAGAACCCTCCGCAGGTGGGGCAGGAACCTACGGAGGGCCAACGGACCGAGCTACCTCGGCCCATCGCATCAATCATAGCTTACGAATTCAACGCGGCGGCTGGGCCGCCCCGGAATGCGAAAAACGCCAAGGCCCACGACCGCCCTGGCGATTTCGCGACAACCGAAGCGGCGCTTTAAAACACATCGAGCATAAAGTGATGCCCGGTGTGCCAGCGGCGTCCCTCGGGATAGTAGTTGTGCCATCCCCGGTTGTAGACGGGGATCCGCATTTCGGGAGGATAGCGGTAATACAACGAGTCGCTACTGCGGTAGTACTCGTTCCCCCAGAAGTTTTGCGGGTAATAGACGTAGGGATAGTGGTAGAACCGCTCCCAGTCTCGAAGACTTTGCGAGGCGCCCCACACCCGCCCATAGGCCCGCTCTTCGGCAGCGGCGCGGTCGTGAGAGACGCAAGCGGCGACGGCAAGGGCGCACACGAGCGCCGCAACGGTGCGACGGATCATCAAACCTCCCCCTGGGCTGGCGATAGAGCATGCAACCGCGATTGGGGCGCAGTTGGCCCCGGCGGATTTTTTCGGCTATCTAATACCCAATCGGCCAGATGCATAACCGTTGTTGAACGAAGATTCGCGAGAACCGTCATCTTCGCTACCATCTCGCGGGCGCCGTCGCGGCCTTGCTTCTTTTTGGCCTGCGATTGACAATGGGACTCCCCTGTTTTCTCTCCGTTCGTCTCGCCCGTTTGCGTCCCTTGAACTCGCCCTCCCCCTCTGCCGCGCAACCTTCGACCTCGTCGGCGTGGCTCGGACGATTGAAACTCGTCGTGCGCGCGGTAGTGATCGCGTTGGTGGTTTGGGGCGTGTGGTACACCGTCCAAAAAGCGGCGCGGAGCCTGCAAGAAGAAGAATTCGCCTGGTCGGACCTGGCCCGACTCGATGTTCGCTGGTTGCTGGCGGCGGGGGCAATCTACCTGGCGGGATTGGCGCCGGCGTGCTGGTTCTGGCGCCAGGTGCTCCGCGCGCTGGGCCAACGTCCGATGACGTTGCCGCTCGTGCGTGCGTACTTTATCGGGCATCTTGGCAAGTATGTGCCGGGCAAAGCCCTGGTCGTGGTGCTGCGCACCGGCCTGATTCGTGGAGCAGGCGTGGACGCCACCACCGCCGCGGTAAGTGTGTTTGTCGAGACGTTAACCATGATGGCCGTAGGCGCCGGGTTTGCCGCCGCACTCTTGGCGGCCTTATATCGAGAGCAACGTGGTTTGCTGGTCTTGGGCGTCGCGATGGCGCTGGGCGCCGGCATTCCGACGCTGCCGCCGATTTTCCGCCGCCTGGTGATGATCTTGCAAGTGAAGCGTCTGAATCCGCAAATCGAATCGGCCCTGCGCGGCCTCGACTGGCGACTGGCGCTCGGCGGCTGGACCGCCCTGGGGCTTGGCTGGTGCCTATTAGGCGCCAGTCTGGCGGCCGTACTCCAAAGCATCCCCGGAGTTGAAGTTCAAACCAGCCAGGCGCCATTGATTGCAGCCACCGTGGCCTTGGCCATGGTCGCCGGCTTCCTCTCGCTCATTCCAGGTGGGTTGGGCGTGCGTGAATTGGTGGTGATTCCCCTCTTGGCGCCGGTGTACGGCCACGGCACTGCCATTGTCTCGGCGGTGCTGTTGCGTTTGATTTGGCTCATCGCGGAACTTTCCGCGTCGAGTATTTTATATGTGGCAAGGCCAGTCGCATCACGCGCCGTTGCGCCCCAGCGCGACGCGGCCGATCTGCCGGAACCGCGACCCTAAGCGGCGCTGCGCCACGGCCTGTCATTTTTCCGCGTCCATTGGGTCGGAAGGAAGTCTCATGCTCTCGATCGTAATTCCCATTTACAACGAAGTTGAAAGCCTCGTCGAGTTGCATCGCGAGATTGACCAGGTGGCCGAGCAGGAAGGCTACGAAATCGAACTGATCTTTGTCGACGATGGCTCCACCGATGGCTCCTGGCAAGTCGTCGAACAACTCGTCGCGCAGGACGAGCGAGTGCGCGGGATTCGCTTTCGTCGCAACTTTGGCAAGGCCGCGGCCTTGGACGCCGGCTTCGGCGCTGCGCGGGGCGAGGTGGTGTTGACCTTGGACGCCGATCTTCAGGACGATCCCCACGAGATCCCCCGTTTTCTCGAAAAGATGCACGAGGGGTTCGACGTCGTCAGCGGTTGGAAAAAAGTGCGCCACGACCCCTGGCATAAAGTCGGGCCGTCCCGGGTGTTCAACCGCATGGTCGGCTGGCTGACCGGCGTCCATCTGCACGACCACAACTGCGGTTTCAAGAGTTATCGGCGCGAGATCTTCGACGAGGTGCGACTGTACGGAGAACTCCATCGCTTCGTGCCGGTACTGGCGCATGCCCGCGGTTGGCGCGTGGGCGAGATCGTCATCAACCACCGTCCCCGCAAGCATGGCCATTCCAAGTACGGCGTCAAGCGAATCGTCAAAGGTTTCCTCGATTTGCTGACGGTCTATTTTCTTACCGGTTTCGGTCAGCGCCCCCAGCACCTGTTAGGAGCACTCGGTCTCTTGTTCTTCATGCTGGGCGGGCTGAGCTTGGTCTTCCTCGTAATCTATCGCGCGCTCTCGTGGAGTCTGGAGTTTGCGGAGCCGATGCACCTGCACTCCTCGCCTTGGTTTTACCTGGCCATCACGTCGCTCTTGCTGGGCGCGCAAATGACTTCCATCGGATTTCTCGCTGAATTGATGACGGCGTACCTCGGGCGCAATCACGACGCTTACTCGATCAAGCAAGAGTTAGGGTTTCCACGCGACGCCACGAAGGTCGCAGCCCATGTCCCCGACGATTCGGCTCGGTTGATGTAAGCGAGATCGGCGTTTGACTCACCGCCAGCCCGCAATCTCTCTTCGTCGCTGGCAATTTAGGTGAGAGGAACACCCCCCGGCCACGTAAAAATCCCGCATTCTCGCCTAACAAATTCGTAGGCAGTAGCCGTTACATGTGCTAGGATGTTGCCGCTACCTTATCTCGTTCCTCGATTCAGGGGACCGCACAAATGCAACATGCTGCCGACCGGGCGGCTATCTTAGCCGCACTGAAGGAGAGCCTCGGTCGTTATGACGCCTGGGGACTGGAACGGCCCACCAACTCCTCCATGCGGGAATACTTAGGCGCCTTGGCGGAAGTCGGAGTCGCGCCCCGCGACGCAGCGGAGAATGCGGCGAAATTCTACGAATGTTTTCGATTTGGCTCGGCTTCGGCGCCCGTTGACGAAGTCACCGCCGTAATCGCTTCGCTCGAATCCGCGGCCGCGGAATTAGAGACGCTGGAAGAGGAACAGCGCGCGGTCCTGGCGGAGCGACTTCGCGAACGCCTGGCGCCCAGACACCCGCCGCTGGCTTCTCCGCCGTCGACCCCGTGGCAAAATACCCCGACACTGCCGCCGCTCCGACGATCGGACGAAGCCCCTTGCTCTTTGGTGTTGGAAGCCCGTCGTCGCAAGATGCAGGCCGAGCGCGGTCCGTCCCGCCTTTGGACGTTCATGGCGGTCGCCTTGGCGATGTGGACGCTCATGGTCATGGCAGGCAGCATCTGGCAACAAAAACGTATCGAGAACGCGCTCACGCACACCGACTGGGGACGGCCAATTCTGGCGAGTTTACGAGGTTACGAGCACGCCAGGCCGTTGCTGCGCGACCGTATCCTGCGCGAACGGCGCATGGCGACGCCCTCCAATTTTTTGCGGTTGGCGCGCGAGCACGTCGAGCGCCGGGAATACGCCGAGGCGATTTACGCCTACCAACAGGGTCTCGTGCGCTGCCGCGAAAACTCACCTGAAAAATCGATGCTGCTCAACAACCTGGCGTGGTTGTTGCTCACGGTCGAGGATCCCGTCTACCGCGATGCGGTCCAAGCCGCGGAGCTTGCCGAGGAATGCGTCGACATCGCTTGCGCCCCGGAGTTTCTCGACACGCAGGCCCTCGCATACTTCCAGAACGGGCGGTTCCAAGACGCGGTAACCGTGCAAGAAGAAACCGTGCGGCGCGCGACGCAAACAGGCGTGGACTCGGCAGTCTACAAACAGCGTCTTCGGCACTTCCGACGCGCGCTGATCGCGATGTCGGATACTGACGCGAGCTCGTGATTCCGCGGGCGTTGTTTGGAGAATGGCTGAACTTGGAAAAAGTTCAGCCGCATCTTTGGTCGAGCGAAAGTAATCATGCGGAGCGCCGTCGGGCGCAACTTTGTCGCGGTTCTCGCGAACCCCAATGCGTGAAATCGCCTAACGAGTCCGCGTCGGCTTGGTCAGATCGCGGCGTTTTTCTTTTGGCAAATAATCGCGCTCGACCAATTCCGGATCGTATTGGGTCCACGATTCGCGGAAAGACGCGGCGCGGACCTCGCGCAGCACCTCGCCATCGTGCCATACGGCCGACCAGTCACCGCGCTCCCAGTTCCGCACCGGGTATTGGCTCGGTGACTTCAGCAACCGCCAGGCGCGCACCTGGTAGTGGCTCATGGCGGGGGACCAGTCGTAGAAAATTACCTGGTCGAAGACGTGCTTTCCATGCTCGTCGAAGAAGTGATTGACCTCGGCCAGATCGACGGTATCGCACGTCACGTCCTCTATGGGCGTGAGGCTCATCGCGGTCAGGCAGAATGCAAGCGTTGCAGAAAGAGCATCCACGGGCGTCCTCCTTGACGTTTGGGAAAGCCGTCATGGCTTGGTCGTAGTTATCCCGGGACAGGCTTCAGCGCTTCTTTTATCGGCGCGAACCTTCGTGTGTATTAAAAAATTTGTTGCTGCGACGCAATAGCAGTTTTCCGGTGAATAGAGGCTCGTTTCCGCAAACCGAGCTGGGCGTATCGAGCCGTTGACCAGTCTTTCGCGTGGCGTCGGAAAGGCGACTCTCTGATGCGGAGCTGGCCGCCAATCACCAAATCAAACTGCCTTTCAATCGCTTTGCCCTCCACCTTCGCGATTGGCTTTCCAGCGTTTCCAATCGCAGTTCCCTTCTGCGTCGGGCGGAACGATAGGCGCAAACTGGATGTCTTGCCCCGCGCCCCAATAATAGGTGAAGGCTCCATGGCTTACACCATCGAGCGTCCAGCACGTGATTGTCCTCCGGACGTACCAGTCTGGTCCGCCTTGGTCATAGCCTTCGACCGCATCCAGCGCGAGGAGCGTGGCCGGAACGTCCTCCGGCGCCAGGGTCCAAAGCTCGCCGCGCACTCGGTCGCCGCCCTCGACTATTGCCGGGTAAGGGCCTAAGTCATGCAGCCGCGCATAAACGTAGGCCGGCTCCACGCACAACGGCGGTCGCGGCCAGCACCGCTCCCGTACTTCCCCGCGCTGGAGCGTGCCATAGACGAAGAACTTCGCAAGCTGCCCAGGCTGCGAATCCATTTTGTAGCACCGTTCCTTCCTGGCTTTCCAATTCTCTGACGACAGGGCTTATTTATCGAACGGAACGCCCTGTGCCGCGTCGCCTCCGGACAAACCGAAAAATCATTTTAATCCGCGCGACCGGCGTCGCCGATAAAACCGGGTGACTTTTTCTCTCTCTCGGGAGTGCGGACTGTGAGCCAAATTCATCCCACCGCGTTGGTCAGTCCTCGAGCATGCCTCGGAAAGAACGTCTCGATCGGTCCCTTTTGCGTGATCGAAGACGACGTGGTTCTGGGCGACGATTGCCGTCTGGCTGCTCAAGTGACCATCAAGCAAGGCGCCAAACTTGGTCCGAACAACGTGGCCCACGAACGGGTGGTATTGGGTGGCGAGCCGCAGTACCTCAACGCCAAGCCCCCCTTCGGCGACGTGACGATCGGCGCCAATAACGTGTTTCGCGAATGTGTCACGATCCACCGCGGCTTGAAACCTGGCCACACAACGACGTTGGGCGAGAGCAACTACCTGATGGTCAACGCTCACGTTGCCCACGACTGCACCGTTGGCAACTACAACGTCATCGCGAACAACTCCATGCTTGGCGGTCACGTGACGCTGGAGAACCATGCCTATGTGTCGGCCGTGGTAGGAGTCCACCAGTTTTGCCGCATCGGTAGTTACGCCATGGTGGGAGGGCAAGCGCACGTCAACAAGGATGTGCCGCCCTACGTCACGCTGGACGGCCTGACCAGCCGCATTGTGGGTCTGAATCTGATCGGTCTGAAGCGCAAGGGCTTTACCCCGCAAGATATCGCGCAACTTAAGGAAGCGTATCGCGTGATTTACCGTCGGGGTCTGACCTGGGCCGAAGTGTTGGCAGCGCTCGGCCAGCAGTTTTCCAGCGGCCCCGCAGCGGCCTTTGGCGCGTTCTTTGCCGGCGGACAGCGCGGTTTCATGCCGGAGCGCCGCACGCCGCGCGCCGCGTCGGTCAAGATGCCGCACGAGCCGACGGCGCCAGAAGACGTTCCCGTGCTGCGCAAAGTGGCCTGAGCACGGTCGCGCGGTCAATCGCATCACAATCGCGGAATTCGCAAACCTTGCCATCGCCCAATCGGAGTGATGGTTGAAGTCGCGCGAACGCAAGCGATTCCAAGGCTAGGGCGGAGGGGGAGCGTCGCTATGAACGCCCACCCATTCTTCAGCCAGCTCATCGTCGAAGAACCGAACCCAGGCGCGCAGCGGAACCTGTTGCTCGCGGAGTACTTCTCGCACCGCCGCGACACCCCGATGCAGGTCGGTCAGGGCCAAATCGATGTAGGTGTAACGCACGCCCGTCCCGCCGCCGATCACGCAACCTAACCGCCCCGGTATGAGCCGCGCATTGATCGCGTTATCCAGCGGCTCGCGGTCAAGATATTTCTCGGTGTCCCCGTTGTTGGCGTCGGAGCGGTCCAGTTTCACGTAGCAGAACGTCTCGCCGCAGCGCGAGAGCCGCGCCGAGTGAAACAGCCCGCCCGTGTTGCACGCCTCGAACACTTCGGGCCAGGCGGTGCTGGCGACCACCAGGTCATCGCGCTGGGAATAGTCGGCCGCTGTCTCGGGTTGCAGTTCGTACACGGTCCACTTTGACTCGGAAACCCATTGCCACGAGGGTTGTGCGGGAAGTTGACTCCGTTGCTGCTCGACAAGCGTTTGCACCCGAGAACGAAGTTGCTCCAGCGGAGCTAGCCGCGCCGGATCCGCCTTCCCGCGGGTTTTACGGAACAACCCGCGCAGTCCGCTCTTGGGCAGCGGTTCGACCTCGATGCCGCCGATCCACGTATCAAGCACCTCTTCCCCCAGGAGCGTTTCGGCGGCGACAAAGGCATGGTAAAGCTGCTCCTCATCGCCAGCGTCGGCGCAGTGCGGCAGAACAAACACCAGGTCGATCTTTCCCGTCTCGCCAACGTCGGCCTGGACTTTGGCGCCGGAAATATCGCCGCCCGTGCGCGCCTGCACGGTCTGCACGGCCATCGCTTCCGTCTCGGGCAAGCGGTAAGAATAAAACTCCCAGCCCGCAATCTCCGGCGCCCGCGACAACAACGTATTCACCAACGGGCGCAGATAGTGCTTGGCTTCAGGGGTAATCACCAGGCGATGCCCCGTCTCGCGCGCGGCGGGGCCGAACTCCCACATTAGCCCATCGTCGATCACCCGCAAGTGTTCGCTCATCCAGGCGGGCAAGTCCCATTCGCTCTGACCCGAGAAGAGCAGGTCAAGATCGTGCGCCTTTTCGTGAAACGCGTCCCACCAGGACCCAATTTGCCGAAGCTTCTCCGCGCGATACGCCGCCTCTTGCGGATTCAACGGGTCAAGGAAAATCCAGCGCATGGTTGAGAGAGCAGACATTCCTGTCCGCCGGCCAAAGACAACGTGCGACGCTCCGGTCCAGACACTCCGTCCGACGCATTCAGAGAGGCCGCCTCAGTATAGCGCCGCCACCCAATCCCTGGCAACGCACGACGCACAACCGCTAATTGTCAAAGCGAGCGCGATGGCGTTCTTCCTCGCGCTCGACGATGCGTTCCAGGTCTTCCGGCAATAAATATTGCTCCCGAATCAGGCGGCGGCACTCCGCTTCCAACTTCTCGCGATACGCAGCCCAGGCGCCGTAGCGTTCCTCCAGCGAGCGGCGCGGGTCGCCGCGCTCGGTGCGTTCTTGGATGGTCGCGGGGAAGGGAAGATAAGCCCCGATCAAGCCGACCAACTCGTTCTCGGCGCCGAGTTCCCGATGACGCAGGTTCCAGCCCGTGTACGTGGCAAGGGGAACCGCCACCTCGGGCGGCAAGAGGCAGCCGCGGTCAATACCGTCTTCATCGCACTTGGGCGCCAGCACGCGGTATTTGCCGAGCGTTTCGGGAGGCTGCTTGGCGGCAATGCCATGCTCATGCCAGTCGGGTCCAAGGTCCAACCATCGCGGTTGCTGGATGACCTCGGGATAACGCACGCCGGGAATCGGCGGAAAGCCCGTGTGCGCCTGCTCCCAAGATACCAGCGTTCCCTCGGCGATCTTAGGATACACACTGGGCGGCGGCGGCGCGCCGTCGTTGGCCCACGCATCCAGCGCGGTCAGGAGCGCACGCAGCAACGGCCGGTAATCGGCGGGGTTGGCCAACGCTTGGCCGCCTCCGCGATTGGGAGGATACGCCGACGGTCCATGCTGTGTGCCGCCGAACGCATAGATCCGCACGTTCTCTGGCGGCTGGCTGTCGCGCTCGCCGCTGGGGTCAGTATGGACGAGCGAGCCACTCCGCGACCAATATTCCGCCGACGACTGCGTGTGCATCACCTTCGGCAACACGCCCGCATCCTCGGCCCGTTGCTGAATACCTTCCCGGCGACCGGTATACGGGTCCGTGTGCGTCTCGTAGGCGAAGGGAAAGCGGTCACACGGCCAGTCATGCAACTCATGTTGCGTGTTGAACGCGGTCGGCTGGGCGAAACGATGGTTGAACGATCCCATTCCGCCGCCCGCCACGTGCGGTATTAGTCCCTCGAACACCTGTCGGCCGCGCTCGTCCTGGTTGAAGCCAGAGTAGAGAAACTCCCGCAAAAACCGCGCGCTTTGCGAAACGCCAAAGCCATGCGCTCGGTCCACCGCGGGGCGCCCCGCGAGCAGTAAGGGGTTGCCTTCGCCTTCGCCGCGTTTAAGCGCCGTCATCAAGTCTCGGACCGCGGCCAGCCCGACGCCCTGCACCAACGGCTCGTGGGCTTCGTACACCAGTTCATAGAGATATCCCGGCTCAAGGCCCGCGGGCAATTCCAAGTCAATCAACGGCAGGACATCGCGTGATTCCGATTCGCTTTCGGTCACGTGCAGGCGGAACTGTTCGCGCGGAATCGGCGTGCGGGGATCGCCAGAACGAAGCCGCCAGGTCAACGTCGCCTGCCGCAGTCCTTCTTCCGTTGGCCGGTAGGCGCCATGATTCTCGCGATTAACGCTCGCGCGCTGTGTTGGCAGATCAACCGATACTTCGTACCGCACCTTGCCGCGCACCGTCTGATTGTTCTGGGGCGCCACGCGGGGAGCCGCGAGCCGCAACCGGGCGTCGCCCGGCAGCAGTTCGGCGCTCCAACCGCTCCACACCACAACCCAGCCTTCGCGCATCAAGAATCCATTGCCCGCCGCCTGCGGGTTGTTTCCTCCCGGCGCGTCGTTCAGGAACCGCAGCGCCAGCTTGTTGCCGCGGTTGTTCACGTCGTACAGCGCCGCACCGCGCGCCTTCGACAAATCTTGGGGAGCGAGGATAAACAAGTCGGCCGAGAACTCAACGCGGCCCTTTCCGTTCGTGGGCGCTAACGCCAAATCCACAATGGCGAGGTTTTGCGGCGCCTGCGGGTCCAGGGCGTAATGCACCCGACCGATGATCCGTTCATACGGGCCGGCGTCGCCGAACGCTTCGCCGCCGGCAAACGGCTCGCGCGCGGTGATTTCAAACCGCGTCACCTCGGCGCGAGCCGAAGACATCCAGGCGGCCAGCAGGCCCGCCGCCAGGCTAAAAGTTCGCCACGCGCGCATCGATTGGCTCCCGAATTTTGGATTCCCGTGGGGGAGGCATCCTGCCTGCCATTCTCTCAATTGCTTCTTAGCAGGCAGCGCGCCTGCCCCACGGAAAAAATGGACTACGACCGCAAGCGTTTCCATGTTGCCAAGCGGCGGCCGAGAACGCAACAATACGTGGTCCCTGGCGGCGCCTGGCCGTCTCTCTTGGGCTGGAAATGGAGTCTTCGTGGACGAAAACCAACTATTCTTCCTATACCTGGCGGGTGTACCGCTGCTGGGCGCGTTTGCGCACTGGCTGGCGTGGCGGCTGCGGCTGCCTTCGATCTTGCTGTTGCTGTTGTTCGGAATTGCCTTGGGACGTTTCGTGGATCCCGACGCGGCGCTAGCAGAACTGGCCGACGCGGACGAAAGCTTGGCCCCTAAGATGCTTGGCCCCATCGTCGCGCTCTCGGTGGCGGTGATCTTGTTCGCGGGCGGGCTTTCACTGCGTTTGGCGGAACTGCGCGAGGCGGGCCAAGGCGTGATGCGCCTATGCACGATCGGCGCCTTGATTACCTGGTTGCTGACTTGGGCGGTGGTGCAAGGGCTGTTCGATTACGACGCCCGCATTGCCGCCCTGTTTGGCGCCATTATGGTGGTCACCGGCCCTACGGTGGTGATTCCCTTATTGCGGCACATCAAGCCGGCGCGGCGGGTGGGGTCGTTGCTCAAGTGGGAGGGAATCGTCATCGACCCCGTGGGCGCCGTGCTGGCGGTGCTGGTGTTCCAGGCCATCTCGGAGACCGGCGCCGCCGCGCCTGTTGGCACGCTCGCGGTGTCGCTAATCAAGACCGTGGCGATTGGCGCGGGGCTAGGATTGGGCGGCGGATACTTCCTGGCCGAAGTGGTCCGCCGCTATTGGGTTCCCGATCACCTGCAAGGCGTGGTGTTCCTGACCGTCGCGTTGGGAGTGTTCGCGGTTTCAAATGTTCTTCAAGCGGAATCGGGCCTGGTCACCGTCACGGTGCTGGGCATCTACCTTGCGAACCAGAAAAAAGCCCCCGTGCGGCACGTGATCGAGTTCAAGGAGCACCTGGTCGTGCTGCTGGTCGCCTGCCTGTTCATCGTGCTGGGGTCGCGGCTGGAGCCGAGCGATCTCTACGGCCTGGGCTGGCGCGGAATCGCCTTTTTGGCGCTCATGGTTCTGGTGGTTCGGCCGTTGTCGGTTATGGGCGCCACCTTCAAGACGGAATTGGGAAGGCGCGAGCGCTTGTTCGCCGCCTTTGTGGCCCCGCGCGGAATCGTGGCGGCGGCAGTCACGTCGGTGTTTTCGCTGGAAGTGGCGCACATGCTGGACGCCCTGCCCGCAACGCCCGCCGTGGACGCCTTGCGCGAACAGGCCCGCAGCCTGGTGCCGCTGGCCTTCTTGTTGATCGTGGGCACGGTGGCAATTTACGGAATAACGGCCGGTCCGCTGGCGTGGTGGCTGGGACTGGCGGTGGCCAAGCCCCAAGGGTTAGTGCTGGTCGGCGGCCGAAAATGGGCCCGCGAACTGGCCGCTCTCTTGCACAACGAAGGCGTGCGGGTCGTCATCGTCGATACCAACTTTCGCAACGTGGTCGAGGCCCGCATGATGGGGCTGCCCGCCTACTGCACGAGCATCCTTTCAGAGTACGTACACGATGAATTGGACCTGAGCGGCGTCGGGCGGATGTTGGCCCTCACCTCGAACGACGAAGTCAATTCGCTGGCGTGCATCGAGTGCGCCCACCTCTTCGGCCGGGCGGGCGTCTACCAACTTCCGCCACCGCGCACCGCTGAAAAAAGCCACCGCGAGTCGCTTTCGGAGCACCTTCGCGGACGGGTGCTGTTCGCTCCCGACGCCTCCTACGACGAACTAACCCGCCGCTTCGCCGCCGGGCAACAAATCAAGAAGACCCGGATTACCCCCGAATTCACCTTCCAAAAATTCCGGGAACGCTACGGCGACAAAGCCTGGGTCTTGTTCTTGAAGACGGAATCCGGAGAGCTCAAGATCGCCACCGCTGACAAACCGCTCCAACCCGCGCGCGGCGATACCGTCTTCGCCCTCGTCAAGCCCGTTGAAGAGACAACATAGATTTCCGTGAGTGGGGTCCTCTCGCTGGGCGAGCTTGCCACGCTTTTGCTCGCCCTGCTCGCTCAAAACCACATCCGCTTGTCAACCACGTTTTGCAGCGGCTGGCCCGCCACAAAACGGCCGAGGTTCTCCAGCAACACGTTCAAGTGCCGCTCGGCAATGCACGCCGCGTAGCCGGCCACATGGGGCGTAAGGATCACGTTGGGCAACCGCCAAAGGGGATGTGTGGCCGGCAGCGGCTCTTGCTCGAACACATCCAGCGCGGCGCCGGCGATCTCGCCAGCCTGCAGCGCGGCGGTCAGGTCGGCCAGATCGACAATTGCCCCCCGGCCAATGTTGATGAAGTGCGCGCTGCGCCGCATCGCCTGAAACTCCGCCCGGCGGAACATTTTTTCCGTATCGGGCGTGTGCGGCGCCGCCACGACCACCCAATCGCTTTCGCCCAAGACCCGGTGCAGACGTGCGGGCTTCTCGATCCGCTCCACTTCGGAGGGCAAGTCGGTCCGCACCGAATCGACGGCGATCACGCGCATCCCAAACGCGCTGGCCCTGCGCGCCACCTCGGAACCGATGCCGCCCAACCCAATAATCGCCACGGTCGAACCGGCAAGGTGGCCGTGAGCGCGGTCAATGGCCGACACCACGCCTGGCCCGGTCCGATTATCGACCCGCGCCGCTTCGCCCCCCACCGGCGCCCAGAGCGCGTCGCGCTGGTTACGGAGGTAGAGGTGCAGGTTGCGGGCGAAGCACAAGACATAGCCGAACACCTGCTCGGCGATCACGTCGGAGAAGATGCCCCGCATGTTGGTCAGCACTAGCGGATGCTCCACCAGCGCGGGAAAAACGTAATGCTCCAGGCTGGCCGTGGGCGACTGCACCCACCGCAACCGCCCAGCCGCCGCCAGCAGGGGCGGGGTCAGTTTGCCAAAGAACGCGTCGGCGTCGGCAATTTCCCGCACCGCCGCCGCCTCGTCCTCGGCCTGAACGACCGTCATCGGCGCCGCCGCGGCAATGATCTTCTCCCGCCGCTCGTCATGAATCGCGGGGTACAGCAATAGTTTCATCGAAAGGAGATTCCTCCGAAGCCAAAAAGAGTCCTGGCAATTTCATGCTTCAACGCACGAGGGGGACGGTATCCCATCATCCGCCAGCCCACGGTCGCGTTCACCACTCGGCGGCTTTCAATACAAGACGACCGAGAGATTGTGAATGTTTCGGCAAGTAGGTCCCGTCTGCCGGACGGGACCTTCCGCCGTCGCCGCGTTTTCGCGGTTCGGCGGGAAGAAAGTCCCGCTCGGCAAGCGGGACCTACTAAAGATTCACAACCTCTGACGCCTAATTGGCATTCTCAAAATGGACATTACCAGCCCATCATCAACCATAACCCACCCGCATTACGTTAATTTCCTAAGAAACCCGCAAAAAATGGCAATTCCTTTTGCCTCATCACAGTATTCCGTGGTAACATACCCCCCCTGCTCGTGCAGTATCAAGGGGAAAGCATCGGCGACCGGGGCAAACTCGTCGCCAGAAAACGCATAAAAATTTATGCGTGATTCCTGGCCGCTGCTCGCCCCTATTAGTTTAGCCACCTCTCGCATGTCGTTGCGTTATGGCTTTCAAGCATCGTCGGACTCAGGAGCTACTCTGTCTCGCCCGCGCTGGAGACCGCAATGCCTTGGGGCAATTGCTTGACGAGCACCGAGCCTACCTGCGGCTATTATCGCAAAGACAATTGGGACCGCAACTTAACGCCCGACTGGACGCTTCGGACCTGGTGCAGAAAACCTGCCTGGCGGTCGTTCGCGATTTTGAACAATTTCGCGGCGCGACCACCGAGCAGTTCATGGCCTGGCTGCTCCGCGTTCACGAGCGAACGATCCACGAAACGATTCGCGGCCACGTGGGCGCCGAGCGGCGGGCGGTGAACCGCGAGGAGCCGCTGGCCGAACACCACCTGGACGACGCAGCCCAGCGCCACGACCGGCAGGCGTCGCCCAGTTGCAAAGCCCAGCGGCGCGAGGCCGCCGCCGCACTAGCAAAGCGCCTGGAGCGGCTGCCCGACGATCAACGAGAAGCGGTCCGGTTGCGGTACCTGGAAGGTCGGTCCGTGGCCGAAATCGCCGAACATTTACAACGCTCGCCGGGAGCGGTGGCGTCTCTGGTCTATCGTGGGCTGGAGAACCTCCGCCGCCTGAGTAACTCGAAGGAAAATTGAATGAACTCGCTCGATCATCTCAGCCCCGAAGATCAGAACCGGCTTTGGAAAGCCCTGACCGACTACATGGAGCGGCAGGACCGGGGCGAGTCGGTCGATCCGTCGCAGTTGATCGCCCGGCATCCCGACCTGGCCGAGCCGATCCGCTATTACCTGGAAAACGTGGCCCTGATCGAGTCCTTGGCCGGGCCGGCGCGGACGGATGGTCCGAATGTCGATGTTCAGGCGCCACCCGACGCCCCGCGGCCCTCGTCGGCGACGGCGCTCGAAACCCTTGCGCCCACCGCTTCCGACACCTCCCGTTCGGGCGGCCCGCGCAGCGCGTCCAGTTCGCCGCTTCCCGAGCGTTTCGGCCGGTACCGGATCGAACGGCTGCTGGGCGAAGGGGCGATGGGCGCGGTCTACCTGGCCCACGACACCGAGTTGAACCGCCGTGTGGCGCTCAAGGCGCCCAAGTTCACCGGCCAGGACGAGTCGGACCTCAAAGAACGGTTCTACCGCGAGGCCCGGGCCGCCGCCGCGCTGCACCACCGGAATATCTGCCCGGTCCACGACATCGGCGAGATCGACGGCCGGCAATACATCACCCTGGCTTTCATTGAAGGAAGCACTTTCGCGGACCTACTGGGTGCGGATGAACGCTTCGCCCCGACGCAAGCGGCCCGATGGGTGCAAACGCTGGGCGGCGCGCTTCAGAAGGCCCACGAGCGCGGCGTCGTCCATCGCGACCTCAAGCCGGGCAATATCATGCTCGATCGCGACGGCGAGCCGGTCATCATGGATTTCGGGCTGGCGCGGCAACTGAACCAGGGAGACGCGCTGCGGCTGACGCAAACCGGCACGCTCCTCGGCTCGCCGGGGTACATGTCGCCCGAGCAAGTGGAAGGCGATCCGCAGCACATCGGTCCGGCCACCGACCAGTATTCGTTGGGGGTCATTCTTTATGAGTTGTTGACGAGCCGGCTGCCGTTTCATGGGTCGTTAGCCTCGGTGCTGGGACAGATCGCCACGCAGTCGCCCCCGCCGCCGTCGCAGTGGCGGAAAGACCTCGACCCGCAACTAGAAGCGATCTGCCTGAAGATGATGGCCCGCACGCCGGCCGACCGCTACGGCTCGATGGCCGAAGCGGCTGAGGCCCTGCGTCAATGGCTGGTAACGACTTCCGCCGAAGCAACCGCCACGCTCCACACCTACGCCACCTCTCGCATCCCCGCCCCGCCTGTCGAGTCCGCTCCTCATCGAGCTACGGTGATCGAATCGCAAGCCGCGGCGCCGGTTCCCGCGGCGGGAGGTCGCGGCCGGTTCTACGGCGTGGCGGCGCTGCTGCTGTTGGGCCTGCTTGGCGCCGGCGGTTGGCAGTTGGCGGGCGTCATCTTCAAGCTCCCCACATCCGACGGCGTGCTGGTGGTCGAGGTCAACGAACCCGACGCCGAGGTCCGCGTGATCGACGCCCAGACCGGCAAGGTCGAGATCACCCGCACCAGCACCGGCGAGAAGCTGACCATTGCCGTCGATCCCGGCCGGAAGCGGCTAGAGATCAAGAAAGATGGCTTCCAGCTCTACACCGACGACTTCCAAATCGGCCCCGACAAACAGGCCGCCATCGCCGCCCGCCTGATCCCCCAAGAGACGCCGAAGCCGCAGGTTCCACCGGCTCAGGCAACGGCGAAGAAGCCCGCCGATCCGCCTCAGGCGCCGCTTGTCGTGTCGAAGGAGACGGAACCGAAGGCTCCCCCAGTCGCCTCGTCCTCGGAACCACTCGCGGCGTGGCGCCCAGTCCCGGTCGGGCAGTCGCCGTTCGACAACCTGGACCCAGACGCCATCCCGGCCGAGGAGCGGTTCCCCTGGCAGCCAGAGGAATTGGTGGCTGTGGTCGGCAGTCATCAGCGCCGGCAGTGGGCCCAGATCCGACAGATTGACGTGAGTCCGGACGGCCGGTGGATCGCTTCGGTGGCGTACCACTTCGCACATTTCGAATTAGGAGAGCGGCGGGTTTGTATTTGGGACGCCCGCACGCGCACAATCGTCGCGACTATCGACACGCCCGATGACTCGGTGGCCTTGTGCGCCGTGTTTGGTCCCGACGGAAAGCGGCTGGCGGTGGCGGGCGTCCGTGACGTTTGGCTCTATGACATGGCGCCCGATGAATCGCGGTTCGTCGTGAGGAACAATGAGGACAGCCCTCGCGTCCTGCCGGGCGGCGCCGCCAATGACCTGCAATTCTCGCAAGACGGGAAGACGTTGATGGGAATCGGCTCGTGGGGCGACAAGCGAGGCGTCAAGATCTGGGACCTCTCCGCCGAAGATCCGCAACTGCGGGCGTTCATTCACGACCCCCACTATTCCGGCAACACGCAACATAAGACCGCCGACCTGAGCCCCGACGGAAGCACGCTCGCCTACTGCGCGCCCGAGCCGAATCGGGTGGTGGTGCTGGACCTGAGCGGGCCGGAAATCCGCGAGCGGGCGGTGATCGACTTTGGCGACGTAACTCCCTGTGCGTGCGTCATCTCGCCCAACGGGAAGGCGCTGGCGGCCAGCGGGAGAGATGGCAAGCAAGTCGTCCTGTACGACCTGACCGCCAACCCCCCGACCGTCCGCGCCACACTGCCGCACGAAGATACTTGGTTCTTGTACTCCCTCCGATTCTCGCCCGGCGGCCGGTGGCTGGCGAACCTCAATCATACGAACATGGCCCTATGGGACCTGACCGCGGACAAAATCGGGCCGGCGCCGACGATGGTAGAAAGTACCGGCGGCAGTTGGGGAACCTCGGTAGCCTTCGCGCCCGGCAACGACGACCTGGCGGCGTATCCCGGCCCCGACAACACCCTGAAGTGGCTCGACCTCTCCGGCGATGAACCCCAGGAGATCGATCCCCAGCCAGCGTACGCCACGGAATGGGCGCCGACGCGGCTGGTTTACGAAATGGGCTGGTTGCCGGTGCGGATGAGCGACGGCAAGACCCAACTGTGGGACTTCCGCGGCACCCGGCCGCGGCCGCAAGCGTGGCTCGATCCGGAGTTGTCGATTATTAGGAGTCGCTACACGTACCTCTCGCCCAACGGGGAGCATGTGGCGGAACTCGATGGGAGCAACGGCCGCTGGCTGGCTTGGTCGCCCGCCGGGTACCGAGTGGCGGAGTCGTTTCGATTCGTCACCGCCCGCGGCGAATCCTTTAGCGGCAACGGCGGAAAAGGGCTGGTGAAGTTCGGCAATGCGTTGGACGGCTGGTCGATATGGGACATCAACCAGCCGCCTGGCTCCGCGCGGCCGCTGCCTGGCCTGGAATGGCCGGAAGAAGTTGCACACACCGCCGTCAGCCCGGACGGGCGGTGGGTGGCGATTTCATCATATAGAGGTTCGCCACCCACGACAGAACTTTGGGACGTCAGCGGCTCTACCGCAGTCCATAAGGCGACGATGCGTCGTGGCATGACGCGCTTCTCACCGGATAGCCGATTCCTGGTCGGCGTGGAGTTATACCACTCGTTCTGGCTCTATGACCTGACGGGCCCCGAGCCGCAGCGGCGGTGGACGCCCCATGGTTTGGATTCGAGGCAAAGCGTTGTTGAATTCATGCCGGACAGCCGGCGGTTGGTAGCGGCCGGCGGCCAGGGAGCGCTGGAGGTCTGGGATGTGGCGGCTGGCGCCAAGGTCTGGGAGACGCGGCTCCCCGGCCCGATTCGTAGCGTGGCGGTGGCCGACGACGGCCGGCACATCTTCACTGACAACAACAATGGCACGGTGTACGTGTTGCGGGTTCCCGACCTGCTGACGCGCCCGGCGCCGGCGGACTACAGCGTCGATCCCGTCGCCGAGCGGAAGGCGGCCGAGTGGCTCGCCTCGTTCCCCGGCGAACGGTGCATCGTGACCACGAATGACGGGCAGGGCGTCACCGTGGATAGCAAACTGCCCGAAGGCCCGTTCTTTGTGCAGTGGGTCTACCTTGGCAGGCTAGACCTTGATGACCCCGCGCTGGCGAATCTTGGCCGTTGCCGCCGCATCACCTCCTTAACCCTTGAAATTAATCCGCGCTTGACCGACGCTGGATTAAGGCATCTATCCCACCTCGCCTCGCTCGAAGGACTTGACGTTCGGAACACCGGGATCGGCGACGGCCTGGCGGAATTGTTACGGCGCTCGCCGAACTTGCAGCGTTTGCAACTGCACCAATCCAAGGTTACCAATGCCCTCTTGCCGGCCTTGGCGGACTGCCCGCGGCTGTGTTTGTTGACGCTGCCAGGCGCCCCGGCGCCGATCGACCTTTCCGACGTGGCGACCTATTGCCCCCGCCTGAAAGAACTGACGATCCCTACTGGCAGCCGCATCAGCTCGCCGGACGGCCTTTGCCGCATGGCGAATCTCGAAAAGCTCGACTGTGAAGGAGCGTTTCTGGCCGGTCAGGCGCGAGAGGGATTGGGAGCCTTGTCGCGTCTTTCCCGCTTCGTGATCCATTCACCGTCCGACGCCGCGGTGGCGCGGCTGGCGCTGCTCGGCGGGCGTGTACAGAGGCTGTGGCTGGGGCATCGCGACGACCCCGACGCCGAGCTGACTTCGGCCGGGTACCGGACTTTGGGGAAGCTCCACGCCCTGGAGCACCTCACCATCGGCGAGCCAAGCGGCTCGCCGACCGATGACGACCTGTTGGCGCTGACCGAGTTGCCGAAGCTGCGCGAACTGCGCATCGCGTTTCCCGCCGACGAGCGGAAGTACACGCCCGAAGGCATCGACGCGTTCGTCAAGCAGCGGCCCGACATCGACCTCGCGATCGACGGCCGCCCCTACCCACCGACCGCCGAGTGAGGCGGCCGCTTCCCGCGGCAAGCAGATCGGTTCGCGAATGACCCCAACCAGAGAATGAAGGTTCCGCTCGGCATGCGGAACCTACTTCACGTAGTCGGCTTCGAGTTGGTAGTAAACGCCGCCCAGGCCGCTGACGGGCTTGAGGCGGTCGTCCACGCGCAAGACGCCGGCCAGCTTGCGCATTTGGAACGAGTAGCGGATGCGGTCGTCGGTGCGGATGTTGACCTCGACCATATCGGTCAACTTGGGCTGGCCGCCAAAGCAGCAGGTGCCGCGGTCGGGGACCAACACGAACCGCTGGATGTTGCCCTGCTGGCCATCGGGATAGACGTAGCCCTTGATAAACACCTTCTGGCCATCCAACTGGAGCGCCGCGGGCGGAACCGGCGAGTCGATTTTATCGTCGGGCTGGAGATCGGCAAAGCTGATGCGATGATACCCCTCGGGCACCTCCAGCGCGTACACGGCGGCGTGAAAGCCCAGGCCACCGACGAACACCACGGCGCACAACAGGGCGCCCACCCGGGCAATGCCCAGGCCGCTCCATTCTTCGGGGTAACGCCGAATGGTGCGCATGGCCGACACGCCCAGCACCACCCCTAGCCCCGCCAGGATCAACAGCGTGGGGAATAGCAGCCCCGCGATGGAAACGAACCCCAAAGCCAACGCCATGACCGCCGAGCGGTTGACGGCGCGGTACATGATCGCTTCGTCGAATGCGCGCTGCTCGGCTGGCTGATGAAGGGAGGGTTCCACGTCGGTCATGCTCATGGCGTCTCTCGACGAAAACAGATAAGGACGTTCATCCGACACGGGAAGACGAGAATTCGTTCCGCGAAAAGCGAGCCGGCGCCGCGATTTTACCGGCGCACCGTGCGAGCAGCCCAAGTTAAACCGACCGCCGTTAATAAAGTTACGCCCAGCGGAAGGAGAAAGTTCGGGGTCCGCGAACTTTCGCGGGCTTGGGCGGTCGGGGCGGGCTGATCGTCCTCGTAGGAAACGGGGTAGATCAAACCGTCGTTCGGTTCGACGGCCGACGTCTTTTTCTCGGTATCCGACGAACTAGCATCGCCGCCCGACGAGGGCAGGAACGGGAAGAAGGTGTTCGCCCGCCGGACCGCGGCCGGGTCGATCTTCTCCAGTTCAGCCATGTAAGTCTTGGCCTCGGGGAGCGGGCAGGCCCGCAGGTAGTTGATTACGGGCACGCGGACCCAGCTCGATTTTTCGTCGGCGATCTTGAACAATTCCACCAGCCGCGGCATCGATTCCCAGTCCTCCCAGCGAGCCAGGTCGGGAATCACCAGATCGGCCAACTGGGGCCGGTCCAGCATGTGCCGGAGCGACTTGACAAGCTGCTTCTGCGGAATCACGTCGGTTTCGGTCCCGTGGAAGCGGATCGCCATGATGGCGGCGTAGGTGTCGGCGTACTCGGCTTCCTTGTTGGCCAAGAAGACTTCATCGATCAGCGGCAGCCCTTCGGCGCCGGAGAGCGTCAGGTAACAGGCGACCATCGCGTCCAGGCCCGCCTTCACCTGGCGGTCGTCGGAGCGAAGCATCTTTTCCAAGAGCGGCAGGTCGGCCTTCGAGCCGCACACGCCGAGCATCGTGAAGTACAACCGCTTGCGGCTGGCGGGAATGTCGATGTCTTGAATCCAGGCCAGCAGTTGGTCGTGGTTCATCCGGTCTTTCAAACCCTGCACCGACTCATAAGGGGACTTGGCGAATTCGTCGTAGGCGTCTCGGGCCAGCATTTCGTCGCCGTCTTCCAGATATTGCTGGAAGAACGCCAGGCGGTCTGGTCCTTCGGCCGGGAGCGTGAGCAACTTGGGCAGGTATTCCCGCGCTCGTTCGGTCAGTTGCAGCGGGGTGGACCACATGAGCTTGGGCGGGTCAACGCCCATGACCAGGAACGACTCGCCTTTCTTGCCGTCGCCAAAGTAAACGGTCTCGATGACCTTTTGCCCCGCCAGCAGATCTTCGCCCTTGAGGACTTTGACAATTTCGAATTTCGCGGTGATCACCTGCGACGAGGGATCGTCGCTGGTTTCGCCTTCTTTGACCGGCGGGGGCGGCTCTTTGAGGTGCGCAATGGCCGCCACGTCCATGGAGGCCATCTCTTCGCTAAACGTTTGCGATACAGCGGTGCAGAACGGACAGGCGCTGGCGGGCGCGGCCCATGTCACGATCGCGATCACCAACGCGGGCGTCAGAACCGAGAGAAGTGCGCGCGGCATGAAAGGCATCCTTAAGTTTGCAGGGCCAAGGAGGGAAACCAGCCCAGGTAGGACATGTCAGCTTCTCTTATTATTGCCGAAAAATCCCGTCGCGTGCATAGCCAAGGTCCAAAAAACCGCGGAAAGTGGCGATACACGGAAAAAACTTGCGGTTTCCTCCCAAGAAGTCACGGCTGGAGCGAGCGAGCCACGTCGGTGCGGTACGCCTCTACAGCAGGCCAGAACCCCACCACCACGGCCAACAAAATTAAAGCGGGAATGACCCAAACCTCGGTCGAGAAGGGAATTGTGAGCGCCGGGCCGCCTTCCCACAGCTCGACTCCTTCCATCGGGGGGGCCACATCAAGAAACCCGATTTGTACGCCCGTGCGCTCCTCGATCAATCCCGAATTGGCCGCGATTAGCCCGTGGCCCGCGACGAATCCCAAGGCCGCCCCGGCCAACGAGAGCAGGATCGCCTCCATCAGGACAATGGCCATGACCGTACCCCGACTGGCGCCCAAAGCGCGCATCACGGCGATTTCATGGCGGCGGTCGCTCATCGAATTATAGATGCTCACCAAAATCGATAAGCCCGACACAATGCAAATCATGACGGTCAGAATCAACAGCACCGCCTGAACGGGGCCGACGATGTTTTCGAACAGATTGAAAATCTCGCGCACCGGCAGCACCGCCTGGGCCGTGCGACCCCGGTCGATCTGCTGCACCAGGCCTGCCGTGACCAGCGGGTTGACGGTGCGAACCAGGATGCCCGAGACAGCGCGCTCGGAGACGGGAAGCGGCGTTGACGAATGGACCTCTCCTTCGGGATTAACCGTGGAAGGCGGCGTTTCGGTGGCGTTGGCGGCGATTTCTTCGGCGGGCGGATTGCCGCTGGCCGCGCCTTCCGCTTGGCCCATCTCGAAATCCTCCAACGGCGTGGCGTGGTCGTCCATCAGGTAAAAACCTTCGATGTTGATGAACGCCGCCCGATCGTTGGGCGTGCCAGTGGAGCGCAGAATGCCCACCACCGTAAACTGCTGGGCGTGGGTGTGGCCGTCGGGGACGCCGTGGCTCGGCGAGATTTTGTCTCCCACCGAGATTCCCAACTCCCGGGCGACCACCGAGCCGAGCACCGCCTCGTAAAACCCGTTCTCCTGGCTTCGCGTTTGAAAGTTGCGGCCCTCGCGGAATTCGTAGTTCAAGTTCCCTTCGGGACCATACGCCAAACTGTCAAACATGGCGGGCGTGGTTCCCACCACGCGGAAGCGGCCCAGGTAATCGCCCAAGCAAACAGGCACCGCGACGGCGGTGTAGGCCGCAAACTTTCCGTCTCGATCTTCGATGCCCGCGAACGGGGCCCGCGCCGCCGCGTCTTGAAACTCCAAGAAGTAGCTATAGGGGATGATCCCCACCGGCTCGCTCAGATAGTAAACCGTGTTGAGCGTAAGCTGGAGTTTGCCGCCCTTATTGGGGCCGACAATCATGTTGTAGCCAAGGCTGGAGTTGTTCTGGAACTGCGTGGAAACAATCCCGTACAACAACAGCACTGATACCACGAGCATCACCCCCAGCGCCATCGACAACGTCGTCAACACCGACGCCAGGCCGCGCTGCCGGATGCTCCGCCAAGCGATCTTCCACAAACTCATGTCTTGCTCACCTGCCTGGCGACTTGGTTGATTTCTTCAAGGCGATCGACGCGTTCAAACTGCTGGGCGACTTCCGCGGCGTGCGTGACCACGATCAACGCCACCCCCTCTTCCCTGCACGTCCCGCGAATCAAGTCGATGATGTTTTGCTGGTTCCCCGGATCGACGTTGGCGGTCGGTTCGTCCGCCAGGAGCAGTTTGGGACGATTCGCCAAGGCCCGCGCCACCGCCACGCGCTGCTGCTCGCCCACCGAGAGTTGCGACGGCCGATGATGGCCGCGATGTGATAGCCCCACCCGTTCCAAAAGCTCCCGAGCACGATTGGGATCGTAACGGCGGCGGGCGAAGGTCATGCCCAGAAGCACGTTCTCCAGCGCCGAAAATCCGGGGAGCAGATTGAACGTTTGAAAGACGTAGCCGATCGTCGAGGCGCGGAGACTATCGGCGCCGGCCTCCGATAATTTTGCGACGTCGCGGCCGTCGATCAACACGCGGCCCGAGTCGGGGCGACTGATCCCGGCGATTACGTGCAGTAGCGTCGTTTTCCCGCAACCGCTCCGTCCGACAAGCACCATTTGCTCGCCCTCGCCCAGCGCGAAGCGAGGGACGTCAAGAATCGGCAGGCGATGCCCGTCCGGCTCGATGTATGACTTTTTGAGGTCTTCCAGCAAAAGCATGGGGAACGCGGGGCGGGAGACGACGGCCGGCCGAAAACGGCTTTCACGTGCGGGATGATTCGTTGTTGAAACTTACACCTAACCCCCCGCGGCGCAAAGGCCAAGCTACTCCCTCCCTACGCAAACCGCCAAGACAAAGTTCAGTCGCTCCCAAGGTTCGGGCGTTTCCCGCATAGGATGGATGAAACGGCGTTGGCCGCGAGCGGCATCGCTGGCGGCCAATGCCGGGCCGAAGCTAGGCAGGGAGCAATTAGAGGTTGTAAACCATTCCGTCCCGGCGGCGAGAGGCCGCCGAAGAATGCGGCATTTAACGAAGCATTCGGCGGCGAGATTCTTCATAGCGCACCTCCCGAAACATTTCGACCTCGATCCGCAACGCCCACCTCCAAGATGCTGCAGCGCCTGCCTTAAACGCCCTGACACCGCCGAACCGCGCACGAAAAAACCCCCGCTTGCTGTTTTCAGCGAGCGGGGGTTTTTGAATTGACCTGGCGAGACCTACTTTCGCACTGGTAGGCACTATCATCGGCTCGGAAAGCTTAACTACCGTGTTCGGGATGGGAACG
>JAANMT010000074.1_pt1 | contig 91674 bp, 86 predicted proteins | sample 7279711 | NCBI WGS metagenome assembly JAANMT01 (sample SAMN14094538, study PRJNA606508) | bioreactor metagenome | isolation source: A lab-scale SPAN reactor treating ammonium-rich wastewater day 1 | place: Ireland: Galway | collected 2017-01-16
ACCGGTTACGCCATTATGATGAAGATCGCGGATATCGAGGTGTAATATGCAATGGGCGATTGGAATTCTCCTGGGCCTGGCTCTACTCGGCGGCGTCATCTACATGGTGATAGTCGGCAATCGGACCATCGCCGAACAGGATGAAAATATAGACCCGCTGATGACGCGCCTCGCCGAGTTTAGCGAGCGCGGCGAAGTGGCCTCCCTCGAGCAGATCGAACTCTCTCAACCGTTCAGCCAGCGCGTCATCGTCCCGATCGTGCGCCGCCTGGGGGAATTCTCGGCGCGCTTCACGCCGCAAAAAGTCCTACTCGACACGACCCGTAAACTGGAACTGGCCGGGAACCCGGGGCGGATCGACGCGGCCACTTTTCTTACCACCCGTTTTATCGTTCCGGTGGTGTTCGACGGCCTGTTATTCCTGATCGCCCGCATTTCGCCCTCGCCGTGGCCGGTCTCCAGGCTGCTTATGGTCCTGCTGGTCTTTGGCCTGCTGGGATTCTTCTTCCCTCAACTATGGCTGACCAGCCGCATCAACGCCCGCCAGAAAGAAATCCGCAAGGCCATGCCCGACGCGTTGGACCTGTTGACCATCTGCGTGGAGGCCGGCTTGAGTTTCGACTCGGCCATATCGAAAGTAAGCGAAAAATGGGAAAACCAGTTGTCGCTGGCCTTTGCCCGCGTGATCCGCGAGATCCAACTCGGCAAACTCCAGCGCGAAGCCCTGCGCGATATGTCGGACCGCCTCGATATCCCTGAGATGACCAGCTTCGTGGCTGCGGTCATCCAGAGCCAGCAACTGGGCGTCAGCATGGCCAAGGTGCTCCGCATCCAGTCTGAGCAGATGCGCATGAAGCGCCGCCAGCGAGCGGAGGAGGAAGCCCACAAAGCGCCGGTCAAGATGATCTTCCCCATGGGCCTCCTGATCTTTCCGTCCATCCTGATCATCCTGCTCACGCCTGCTCTCATTCAAATTACCGACGTGTTTGGAGCCGCCCTGGGAGGACCGTAAATCGTGACCCAGCCCCACTGGTCGTATCCGCTGTACCGTCTGGCATGGAGCGGGCTCGACTGGTTGTTTCCGCCCCGTTGCGGCGGGTGCGGAAAGGCGGGTTCCCGCTGGTGCGAAGAGTGCCAGGGAAAAGTCCCGTTGCTGGCCGGGGCCTTGTGCGAAAAATGCGGACAGTCGCTTCCGCAGGCGGGCTTGTGCCGGAGCTGCCGTTCCGTTCCGCCGCCCTTTCGCGCCCTGCGCGCCTGGGCGGCGTTTGATTTCCCTGTCCGCCAGGCCCTGCATCGATTGAAATACCGCCGCGACATGGGGTTGGGCGACGCGCTAGCCGTCCCTCTGGCCGAATTTACGCGCTCCCTCTCCTGGCCGCTGGACATGATCGCGCCTGTTCCGCTCGGACAAAAACGGCGGCAGGAACGCGGGTATAATCAGGTTGACTTGATCGCTCGTCCCCTGGCGCTCGCGCTCGGCCTGAACTATCGGCCGGGCGCGCTCAAAAGGCAGCGCGAAACCGTCTCGCAAGTTGGACTCTCCGCGTCCGAACGCCGCGAAAACATGCAGAATGCCTTTATCGCAAACGCCTCTGTCGTGCGGGGAAAGATCATCCTCGTGGTGGACGACGTATCCACTACCGGATCCACCCTCTCGTCTTGCAGTAACGCCCTCCTTCAAGCGGGCGCTGCCGAAGTCTACGCGTTGACCGTAGCGCGGGCGTTGTCCCAGCACGGTCTGAATCAAGTCTAATCACCCAATCCCCAGGAGGTCCCCATGACTGACCATCAAGTGGACGTTCAAACCCGCAATATGGCAATGACCGACGCCATCCATGACTACGTGACCGGCCGGGCGGAACGCCTGACGCGTCACCTGCCGCAGATCGAAGACGTGCGCGTGGAATTGACTTATCTTAAATCGGCTCGCAACGCTTCAGACCGCTTCACCGCCGAGATCACCACGCGCGGCAAGAACCTGCTCTTGCGCGCCGAGGAACGCGCCGACGACTTGCATGCCGCCTTCGACACCGCCCTCGATAAACTGGACCGCCAGATCGAGCGCTTCAAGGGCAAACGCAACCGCGCCCGCGGCGACGGGCGTTCCGCCGCCGAAGTCGCCGAACAGATCGTGGACGACGAGACCGGCGAACTGACCCCCCTGCTTGCCAAACGCAAAAAGTTCACCTTGTATCCGATGAGCGAGGAGGAGGCCATCATCCAGATGCGCGAACTCGGTCACGAAAACTTCTTTATCTTCTACAACGTCGAGTCCAGCAAGATCAACGTGTTGTATCGGCGTCGCAACGGCAGTTACGGCCTGATCGAGCCGGAGATCGGCTGAACCGAAGGCCGGATGAATTCAAGACCCTGAAGGTCTGCGCGGCTTTCGGGGTCTTTTAGGAAATGGAAATGGAACCGTTTGATTTCGACGATGAGTTGAGCGCGGAACAGACCGCCCCCGGCCGCGTCGACGCATTAAAAATCGAAAAGTCAATGACCGAACTGCTCCGCGCGCTCGGCGAAGATCCCGGGCGCGACGGCTTGAAAAACACGCCGCGCCGCGTGGCGCGCATGTACGTTGAACTGCTGGCGGGCTACTCGGCGGACCCTGCCGCCATGATCAACGGCGCGCTCTTCGATGTCCAATACGACGAAATGGTGCTGGTGCGCGATATCGAGTTTTATAGTTTGTGCGAACACCATCTCCTCCCCTTCACCGGGCGCGCCCACGTGGCCTACATCCCCAACGGCAAAGTGCTGGGTATCTCGAAGATCCCGCGCGTGGTGGAGATGTACGCCCGCCGGCTCCAGGTGCAGGAGCGCATGACCCGCCAGATCGCGGATTTTCTGCGCGATCTCCTCAAGCCGCAGGGCGTGGCGGTCGTCATCGAGGCGATGCACATGTGCATGATGATGCGCGGCGTCAAAACGCACACCGCCCGCATGACCACTTCGGCCATGCACGGCGCCTTCCGCGCCAACCTGGCCACCCGCGAAGAATTTTTGGCGAACATCTCGCGCGGTTCGGGGCCGCTGCGCCTCTAACGCCGCCGCCGTTCGACCTCCACCGCCACCGAAGCCGCCTCCGCCACCGCCCCGGGCTTATCCACGCGGACGACGACCCTCGTCACCTTCGGCTCTTCGAGACATAATTCCGCCAGGTCGTTCGCCAGCGCCTCGACCGTTTCCCGCGCCGCGTTTTCCACGCAGGCGCGGATTTTTTTGGCAAGCGCGCTGTAATCCACGCAGTCGGCGATGTCGTCTGTGCGCGCCGCGCGGCGCGTGTCGGCGTATGCCGCGACGTTGACGACGATCTCGCGCGGCGTCGTCCGCTCCCAACTGTGGATGCCGAGGATACCGCGCGCTTTCAAATCCTGGATGATCACTTTGTCCATTGTCAAACTCCAGCCGCATCATACCTGCGAACCGCGATCCTGCCAATCCGTTTTTTAGGCGGCCCCGCGCCGCCCTCGCGAGACGGCTCCCCCGGCGCGCGAGGGCGTTCTGCGTTTTTTCCCGTCGAGGGTAAAAACGCAAATTGCTAGTGTATAATACATACGCTATATTCCCATTCCACACTAAGGCATTGTATGGCAGGCGCAACTCCCAATATTTCCGCCGATTACTGGCGAACCCTTCAAGTCACATCCAGCGATATCGAATTTCTGCAAACACACCTGTTCGAGCGCGAGACGCCTCTCACGCCTCGCGAACTTGTCTCTGTGTTGGTCGCGGAACGGATCCGCCTCGAGACTGAATCCGCCGCCAGGCAGCGGGTGGCAACAAAACCCTATCTCCCCAGGGAAAAATATGCGGTCGGCGATCTGCTGAACTTCCCCGCCTTGCGGGCCGGTGGACGTGTCGTGACCGTGCGCGCGGGAGTCAATCCCGAACTCGGCGCGTTCGACGTGTTGACCGTCGAAATGGAGAACGGGACGCAAAAACAGTTCGCCGCCGCGCTGGAAAATCACAAACTGAACCGTCCTTCGGCCGCGGAGGAATCCGCCTCCGCCCTGGACCCCGAAGCGGTCGCGCTGGACTTCAGCGCGGAACTCGAAGCGAAGGTCGACTCCGCTTTCGCCGCGGACGAATCGCTGGTGCAGATCGCGGGACGCTGGTTCCCGCGCGCCCTGCTGCTCGACATCAACGCCGGTCATCTCAACCTTGCCGAGGCCGTGCTGGATATGGCCGGCGGCGAGCCGCTTCCCACCTCCGCTTTGATGAAGGACCTCGAATTGCCCGCCGGCGTAAACCCCAGGCTGGCGGAATTTTCCCTCAATTATGCCCTGCAGGAGGATAAACGTTTCGACGAGGTCGGGCCGGTGGGGACGGTGTTGTGGTGTCTGGAGCGCCTCGAACCCGAAGGCGTGCGGACCGTTCCCGCGCCGTTGCAGTATGCGGAGATTCCTCACGACCGCGCCCTCCTTTCTCCGCAGATGCTGGCGCTCGAAACGCAAGTGGACGATGAGTTGAGCGAAGCCTCCGCCCCGCCGTCCGACGAGGCGACCATCAGCCTGCTCTATCCGCACTGGCGGGCCGGCACGCTTCCCGTTTCGGCGCGCGCCCGGCGGCTGTTTCCCAGCGCGTACGAATCGGCCCGAGTCCGCTTTACGCTGCTGGACGAGAAAACGGGAAAGAAAATCCCGGCCTGGGTTGTCCGAAAATCTGGGTATGTATACGGATTGGCCGACTGGTACAAATCTTATGAGTTAATGCCCGGGGCGCTGATCCGCGTCCGCAAGAGCAACCAGCCCGGGGAGGTCCGCATCGAGGCGTTGACGCGCCGCTCGGTGCGCGATTGGGTGCGGACGGTCATCGTCGGCACGGACGGCGGCCTCGTCTTCGCGTTGTTGAAGCAGCAGATCGCCGCCGAATTGAACGACCGGATGGCGATCGCCGTCCCCGACCCGGACGGGGTGGACGCCGCCCGCGAGCAGGCCGCCAAAGTCCGCCTGCCGTTCGAGGCGTTGACGAAAAACGTGATGCGCGAACTGACCAAACTCAGCCCGCAGGGACATGTCCACGTGCAGGAACTGTACGCGGGCATCAACATCCTGCGCCGCGTGCCGCCGGCCCCGTTGATGGCCCTGCTGGCGTCGCATCCTGAATTTGCGCACGTTGGCGATCTGCATTACCGCCTGGATGAATGACCATGACTGAAACCAATCCCGAACCCCGAGTTGCGCGGCGCCCCGTTTTGAAACCGACGGCCAAGACCCCCTTCCAGATCGACTTTCAGTGGTGGAAGGAGAACGAGCGCGATTGGCAGGTATACCTGCGCTCGTTGTTGTGTCCCGCCCACCAGGAAGCGCTGGCGTCGTTGGAGGAAGGCCAGATGATCGACTGGGTGGACGAAAACACCGCCGAGGTGCGCGAAGTGGACGGCATCCAGCACGCGTTGATGAGTCACTGCGCGCGCCAGCCCGAATTCGTCACCCCGCAGACCGCGCTGGTGGAGGCGGTATTCCGCCTGTTCCTCGTCAACGGCAACCAGCCGATGAGCGCGGAAGACCTGGCGGTCAGACTAGGACGCCCGGCCAACACGATTTTAAGCACGCTGGCGGGCCCGCGCGTGTACAAGGGCCTGAGACCGGCGTAACCTGGATCGTCAGTTTGCGTTACAACCGACCATGCCCCCGTAGCTCAACGGACAGAGCAGTTGCCTTCTAAGCAAAAGGTTGAAGGTTCGATTCCTTCCGGGGGCGCTGGGTTGACGAGCACACAAATATAAAGGTAGATGAGGTAATCAAGGAGAAAAATGACAACCGAAAGATTTGGAATCATCAAAGTTGGCGGGCGCGACGCCACCGTTATCGGCGACGATGTGAAAGTGGGAGACGCCGCGCCCGAGTTCACCGTCCACGCGTTGGACTGGTCCCTGACGCGCGGGCTGGCCGACACCAAAGGCAAAGTGCGGATCATCGCCGCCGTCCCCTCGCTCGACACCGACGTCTGCGACCGCGAGACGCGGCGCTTCAACCAGGAAGCCGCCGCGCTCGACAAGGACATCGTCATCCAGACCGTCAGTACCGACCTGCCCTACGCGCAGAAGCGCTGGTGCGGCGCCGCCGGCGTGGACCAGGTGATGGTCCTCTCCGACCATCAGAACGCGGAGTTCGGGGAAAAGTACGGCGTATTGATCAAAGAGCGCCGCATCCTGCGCCGCGCCGTCTTCGTGGTGGGCCGCGACGACAAGATCGTCTACGCCGCCTACATGCCCGCGCTCGGCGACGAACCGAATTACGAAGAAGTGATCGAGGCGGCAAAGAAGGCTTTGCAGGCGTAAGCGTGATCGCCGGGCGGATGTCGTCCGCCTGGCAGCGAGATTGTAAGGCGGGATGCCATCCCGCCTTACGGGAGAGCGTGAAATGACCACCATTATCCGTAAATCCGAATCTTTGCTGACCGAGAGGCGGCGCGACCTGGTCCACGCGGTCAGTTGGACGACGCGTTCCAGCGTGTGGAGTCCGCCGACCGACGTCTACGAAACGGACGAAGCCTACGTCGTCCGTGTGGAGGTGGCCGGGATGCGCGAATCCGCGTTCGAGATCACGCTCGAGGGCGAATTCCTCCAGGTCAGCGGCGTCCGTCCCGATGTTTCGGGGCGGCGCGCCTACCAGCAGATGGAGATCCGCTTCGGCCATTTCAGCGCGGCCGTCGGCCTGCCCGAACCGGTGGACGCGGACTCCTCCCGCGCGGAATACGCCGACGGATTCCTCACGATCACTTTGCCGAAGAACAAACCCGTCAGGGTGGAGATAGAAAAATAGAATGTGCGCCGACCGCTGGAACAGCGCCGCCAACGAATTTATAAACTGGATGTGGGAAAACGAATTCCCCGCCGATTCATTTCTGTCCTCGCTTTTTTCGCGCCCGAAGAAAAAAGACGAGATGGACGCGGCCAAACCCGAACCGACGGAGGAGAAACCCAGGTATCCCGACGTCCTGCCCATTCTGCCCCTGCGCGGCGTCGTCGTCTACCCGACCACCGCCGTCCCGTTGACGGTTGGACAGCCGCGCTCCGTCCGTTTGGTGGACGAGGTGACCGCCAGCGAGTCGAAACTGGTGGGACTCGTCGCGGCGCGCGACCCCGAGCTGGAGCAGCCCGCCCCGGGCGACCTCTACCCGATAGGGACCATCGCCACTGTCCACCGCCTTTTGCGCGCCCCCGACGGAACCGTCCGCCTGCTCGTGCAGGGACTGGAGCGCTTCCGCCTCGGCGAGTTCGTACAGGAGGAACCGTATCTCAAAGCGCGCGTCCTCCTCGCTCCCGAAACTGTGGAGAGCGGGCTGGAGATCGACGCGCTGGCGCGCAACGCCCGCGACCAGTTCCAGCAGATCGTGGGACTGATCCCGTCCTTCCCCGAGGAATTGGCGCAGTCCATTCTCTCCATCGAAGAGCCGCTGCAGACCGTCTATACCATCGCCAACTTCCAGCGCATTGACCTGACCGACGCGCAGCAACTGCTGGAGATCGACTCCGTCACCGAGAAACTGAAGAAACTCATCGGCCTGCTGGTGCGCGAGGGCGAGGTCTTGAGCATCGGACAGAAAATCCAGAACGAAGCGCGCGGCGAGATCGAGAAGGTGCAGCGCGACTACTTCCTGCGCGAGCAGATGAAGGCCATCCAAAAGGAACTGGGCGAACGCGACGAGCAGACGGTGGAGGCCGAGGAATTCCGCAAGAAAATTGAAGCCGCCAAAATGTCCGAGGAGGCCGACAAACTGGCGCGCCGCGAACTGGAACGGCTGGAACGCCTGCCCACCGCCGCGGCCGAATACGGCGTCATCCGCACGTATCTCGACTGGCTGGTCTCGCTGCCGTGGAGCGTGCAGACGGAGGACAACCTCGACATCGAACACGCCCGCAAGGTCCTCAACGCGGACCACTACGGGCTGGAGGACGTGAAAGACCGCATCCTGGAGTTCCTGGCGATCCGCAAATTGCGCCTCGAACGGAAGGACGAATTTTCGGAAGAATCGGAGGACCGGATCCGCCGCGAACGCGAGGGCGTGATCCTGTGCTTCGTCGGGCCGCCCGGCGTGGGCAAGACCTCGCTGGGACAGTCCATCGCGCGGGCGCTGGGACGCAGGTTCACGCGCATGTCGCTGGGCGGGATGCGCGACGAGGCCGAGATCCGCGGCCACCGCCGCACCTACATCGGCGCGATGCCCGGACGGATCATCCAGGCCCTGCGCCGCGTCGAAAGCCGCAACCCGGTCTTTATGCTCGACGAGATCGATAAACTGGTCTTCGACTTCCACGGCGATCCCGCCTCGGCCCTGCTCGAAGTTCTGGACCCCGAACAGAACGTGGAATTCCGCGATAATTATCTCGAAGCGCCGATTGACCTGTCGCAGGTCATGTTCATCACCACCGCCAACACGCTGGAGACCGTCCCGGGGCCGCTGCTCGACCGCATGGAGATTATCGGGCTTTCGGGTTACACCGACCGCGAGAAGATCGCCATCGCGCGCGGCTACCTCATCCCGCGGCAGTTGCGCGAGAACGGACTCCGTCCGAAAGAAGCGGCCTTCACCGACGAAGCCCTGCAGAAGATCATCCGTCAGTACACGCGCGAGTCGGGCGTCCGCAACCTGGAGCGCAAGATCGGCGCGGTCTGCCGCAAAGTGGGGACGCGTATCGCCGAGGGCAAACGCGCCGCCGTCAAAGTGACGCCGAAAGTGGTGGAGGAACTGCTCGAACATCCGATCTTCCTCGGGCAGGAGGAGATCAGTCGCCGCACCTCCGCGCCGGGCGTCGTCCCCGGCCTGGCATGGACCTCCTTCGGCGGCGATATCCTCTACGTGGAAGCCACGCGCATGCCCGGCGGCAAGGGCTTCCAGGTGACCGGCTCGCTCGGCAATGTGATGCAGGAATCGGCGCGGGCGGCCTTCTCCTACGTCCGCTCGCGGGCTGCGGCCCTCAAACTGCCCGGCGACTTCTTCGACAAGAACGATATCCACATGCACGTCCCCGCGGGCGCCACGCCCAAAGACGGTCCCTCCGCGGGCGTGACGATGGCGACCTCGCTCGTCTCGCTCATCTCCGGGCGGAAGGCGCTTCCGCATGTGGGGATGACGGGCGAGATCACGCTCCGGGGCCAGGTGCTGCCCGTTGGCGGGATCAAGGAAAAGGTCCTGGCCGCGCACCGCAACGGCCTGCGGACGGTCATCCTGCCGAAGCGCAACAAGCAAGACCTGGACGACGTCCCCGACGAGGTCAAAAAGGAGATGAAATTCATCTTCGCCGAGACGGTGGACGACGTGCTGAACGCCTCGCTCGAAAAGGCGAAGGCGCCCGCGAAAGCCGCGGCGAAAAAGCCCGCCGCGAATAAATCCACGAAAGCGAAATCAAAATCGAAGGCCCATGTCAAACGTTCTACTGGCTGAAGACGACGTCACAATGGTGAAACTGCTCGAGACCCTTTTGAAAATGGAAGGGTATCAGGTCTCCGCGCTGGACGCCGACGCCAGCGTTGCCGAGGCGGTTCTCGCCGACCCTCCCGACATCCTGTTGATGGACGTCCACCTGTCCAATAACAACGGCATCGAGGAGCTGAAAAAATTACGCGCCGCGCCCGGCGGGGGAGACGTGCGCGTGCTGATGGTTTCGGGGCTGGACTTTAAAGCCGAATGCCTCGCGAACGGCGCAGACGGCTTCCTCCAAAAACCGTTCATGCCCGACGACCTGCTGTCTGCCTTGCAAAGCATGAGTTAGCGCGCCTTAAGAATCGGATGACGCTCCGTTTTGGAATTCTCACTGTCTCTGACCGCGCCGCGCGCGGCGAACGCGCCGACCTGAGCGGACCCGCCCTGGCGGATTTCGTCCGCGCCCGCGGCTGGAACGTCTCTCGCGCGGACGTGGTAGCGGACGACCGCGCCCTCATCGCCTCCACGCTGACGGACTGGTGCGTCCGCGGCGACCTCGACATCCTCCTCACCGCCGGCGGGACGGGCTTCGCCCCGCGCGACGTCACCCCCGAAGCCACCGGCGACGTGATCGAGCGCGAAGCCCCGGGCCTCGCCGAGGCCATCCGCGCTGAATCGTTGAAGGTCACTCCCCACGCCATGCTCTCGCGCGGACGGGCGGGCATCCGCGGGAAAACCATTATCATCAATCTGCCCGGCAGTCCCAAAGGCGCGGTGGAGAGTCTACTGGCGGTGGCGGAGGCGCTGGAGCACGCGGTTCAGTTGTTGAGGGAGGATGGAAATGCCGAGGCGGGACATACGCGGCAAGAGCAGTAGAGACGCGGGAAAGCCGTCGGGCGAAGTGAGATTCACCACCGGGAACAAGACCCTCCCTACGCGCTACACGTTCACGGGACAATGCAGTTACGTCAGCGATGGCGCCACGGACTTGGGCAACGCGGGGTTGGGGTTGATGTTCTACAATGCTCGCTGGTATGACCCTTATCTTAACCGCTTTACCCAGTCTGATTCCATTTTGCCATCCGCATTCGAAGCTTTCTTGGGCGTAAATTCGCCGGGATGGACTGGTTCGGACTTGGAATGGTTATTTACAACGCCTGATTGGTAAAAGTGTTGAGGGAGCACGTCGAACATGAAAATCCCAAAAGGGTTTCTAGTTTTTTTCTGTATCTTGGGAATTGTGCTCTGTCTTTCCCTATTCCTGTCTGAATTTCTGCGAAGAGACGACTGGAAGAAAGAGACAACTCCATTGTCAAAAGAAACTGTCACAACTTTGTGCAAGAACTTGTTGCTAAACAATCAAGATCCCTTGTGCAACGGTTTCAAAGATGTCTACGCTATCGATTTTGCTGATGTGTTTGAAGACACTTTCCTTCCAGCGACTGGAAACCCTGCAACGTATCAGGATGTGGAAAATAAAATTGGAGATTACAAAGTTGAATGCCAACCAGTTGTGCATTTGCCAGCATCGGGCTACAGTTACTTTAGGTGTTTCTACGATTTGAACGGCGACGGATATTGGAGATACGCTTTCTATTTCTATTATCCTAGCGAAACACTTTTTAGTATTCGCGCTGGCAGCCCAAACGATTAATCTCTCCTCTCGCGCCTTACCAATTCCATACTCTCCTCCTTCGGCGGTGAAAGCGCCTGTTCTGCGCCGAACAGTTCGCGCAGACGTTGTGCGATGGCGAGCCTGGGCAGGGCGCGTACGATGAGACGTATCAATACGACCCCGCTACTGGAAATCTCAAAGCCAAAGGCGATATGACGCTGGATTATCTCGATTCGAACCATGTCCATGCTGTGCCGAATGCCAATGGCAACACCTACTCCTACGATTCCAACGGCAACCAAACCACGCGTCACATCGGGAGCGACATCTTCTATTTGATTTACGACGTAGAGAATCGCCTCGTGGAAGTGAAGAAGAACAACGTCGCCATCTCGCAATTTACGTATGATGGCGACGGGAAGCGTGTCATGTTCGTGATTGGCGGCGAGACCGTCCGCTTCGTGGGCGGCTACTACGAGCGCAAAGGCAGCGAGATCACAAAGTATTACATGGCTGGCGCGCTCAGAGTCGCGATGAGAAAAGTCACTTCCCAAGCGGGCGTAATGAGACGGGGCGGAAGGAAAGCATGATTTGTTTTCCCCTTTTCAGGTTCTGCGAACAGAGTTCTTTTGCTGGTAAGCCGCGATCAGCATGATTCCGCCGATGAGTATCAGGATAACCGACTGAACGAGGATCGGCTGAGTCACGCCTGAAACCGCGTCGCTGACCAGGCTGCGGATCAAGTTCAGGATGGACGCGGGCAGGGAGGCGGGCAGGCGCGGCGCGACGTAGGCGGCGAATCCCAGCCCGAGGAGGGCGGAAGCGGCGACCGAGACGAAGGTCCCGAAGAGTCCCGCCGCAAAGAGCGGAATCCCCCACCAGGTCAGAATGTCCCGCCAGCGGCGGACGGCGAGAATCCCGACGAGGAGCAGAAGTCCGAGCGGGAGCAGGAAGCTGAGGCGCATGAGCGTCCGCAGGCTGCGGAGCGATTTCAGCGGGCTTTCAGCGCCGACCTTGCTGGGAGTCAGGTCCACGCTGTCGGGGATGGAGGCGGCGATGGCTTGAACCTGGCTTTGGATGAGCGGCTGGAACAGGTCGAGCAGGCTGTCGGACGGGTTGCACAGCATGAACGAGGGCGCCTGCCCGAAGAGACTGCCGACGGTGAGTTGGGCGATCTGCTCGAACGAACAGGCGGGCTGGGCGCGGACGATCCCGAACAGGGCCTCCGTCCCCGCGGGCCCAGCGAGGTGGTTTTTGAACGCCGTCAATGAAACGACGACCGCCTCGCTTTTGCCGTTCAGGTAATCGAAGACCGAGGCGACGGCCTGCTCGGTCATCGGGCGGCTGACTTCGGGAGGCAGGAGGGCGCGGAAGAGCGCCTCCCAGTTTTGGGCGGGGACCAGGTTCAGGTAGTTGCGCGCGCTGTTTGGATCGTCGGAGGCGGGCGCGCCCATCACGGTCTCGGCCGCGAGCGCGGGGAGTCGGTCGTAGAAGTTTTGGCGGTCCAGCGCGGCAAGATAGAGGTCCGCGTCGAAGAGCCGCCGCTCCGCGTTGACGAGCAGCAGCGCGAGTCCCGCGGTCAGCGCGAACAGCGCCGCGCAGGCGACGGCGAGGAATTTTAAAAACGGATCGAGGGAATTTCTCATGCGCTTATCGAGTATGTAAAGCGACAGTCCCTTCAGCGGCGACTGTCGCTTTATCGTCGGGCGAAGTCCGCTTATTTTTGCGCGAACGTGTCAATCAGCAGTTTGAAATTCCCGCCCACGGGATATAGGATCGGGCAGGTGCAGCCGCGCTTGCGATACTCTTCCACTTTTGCTTTGGCTTCGGCGGGAGTCCCCGAGGCCGTGATCTTGTGGACGAGGCTGTGCGGCACGAGGTCTTTGGCTTTCATGATCTGTTCTTTGGTCGCGGGCCAGCCGAGGATGGACTGGATCTCGTGGATGACCTCGTCTGAGACGTTGGAGGCCTTGGCGATGTGCGGCTGCTGCGCGATGTACTGGCAGAGCAGCATCTTGGTGTAGTCCACGGCTTTCTCGTGGTCCTCGTCCACCGAGCAGACGATCAACTGCGGGCGGTCGAAGTCCTCCATTTTACGTCCCGATTTTTTCAGGCCGTTTGCGAGCAGTTCCATGGCGTTGTCGTTGTATTCAGGCGCGACGCAGTAATTCAGCACCACGCCGTCGGCGATCTCGCCCGTCATCTCCATCATCTTGTCGCCCGTCGCGCCGATCATGATCGGGATGTTGCGCGGCTCGCGGCGTCCGTACACTACGTCCAGCTCGATTCCGTCCACGTGATGGAATTCGCCGTGGAAGGTGACGCGCTCCATGTTCAGCAGTTTCTTCAGCACGGTGACGGTCTCGCGCATGGCGGTCAGCGGCTTTTTGCGTTCGATGCCGACGTTCTTCGCCAGCGGGTCCCACCACGCGCCGATCCCGCAGATGACGCGGTTCGGGGCGAGGTCGTCCAGCGTCAGGAAGGTGGCGGCGAGCAGGCCGATGTTGCGCGTCCAGTTGTTGATCACGCCCGAACCGACTTTGATGCGATTTGTCACGGCGGCGTAGGCCGCCATCGGGACAATGGCGTCGCGCACGAGGCGCGACTCCGCCTGCCAGACGGCTTCGAAGCCTTTTTCTTCGGCGTAGCGCGCGTAGTCCAGTCCATCGCGCAGGTCGTGCGAATCTTGCAGATATAGAGCGACACGTTCCATGGTTGATTATCCTTTCGAGTAATGATATCGGCAGGCGATGATCACGAGTTCGTTTTTGATGACCCCATAAACCAATCGGTGTTGGTCGTCAATCCTTCGCGACCAGTAGCCCGACAGGTCGGCTTTCAAGGGTTCAGGTTTGCCCATTCCTTCAAATGGAGTTTGAAACGTCTCTCGAATTAACTGATTGATCCGTTTTAAAAGTTGACGGTCTCTTTCCTGAAACCAAAGATAATCTTCCCAGGCCGATTCGGTGAAAACCAGTTTCATAACTCGGTCAACGCGCGCTCGGAAGTATAACCCGCCTTCGCTTCCGCGATGGATTTTCGAAGATGCTCCGCGTTGGCGGGGTTTGAGAGAAGATAGGCGGTTTCCTTCCACGCGTTGAATTCATCCAGCGGAAGAAGAACGATTTGCTGGCCCGAATCGGTCGCAATTAAGGCAGGTTCGGCGTCCGAAAAAATCTTCCTGATCAGGGCGTCGAGGTTTTTCTTTGCTTCGCTAAGGGTAACAACGTTCATGGTTCACCTTTCAGCGCTTATCCAATCGCTGATCGGATTATACCCTGATTGAATCGGCGGGCAACAGACACGGCGCTTCGGGCTGACATGAATAAAAAGGATTCCGCAAGTTCTACTTGCGGCTTTCCCGAAGTAGAACTTCGGGATTCCAAATTTTCATCATTCGGGGCGAACCTCCGTTTATGGATGCTTTGTTGTTGATATGAGTAAAAAGGATTCCGCAAGTTCTACTTGCGGCTTTCCCGAAGTAGAACTTCGGGATTCCAAATTTTCATCATTCGGGATGAGCCCTCGTTCATGGATACAAAATTACAATGCCTGCAACCGTTTCCACACCTGCGGCGCGAGTTCGCGCGCCCGCGCGGCGAGACGTTCCTCGTCCATCGTCAGAATCTGCTTGTTCCTCATCAGGATTTTGCCGCGGCAGACGGTGGTGTCCACGACGGAATCGGTCATGCCGAAGATGAGATGACCGAGGAAGTTGCTCTCGTCCATCGGCGTGGGCGGGATGTAGTCGAGGATCGCCATGTCGGCGGGACGTCCCTCGGCCAGTTCGCCAAGTCGGATCCCGAACTGACGCTCCGCGAGGTCGGCGTTGTTTTGCAGGAGCAGTTGCGGCGCCTCCGTGAATGCGACGCGCGGGTCGCGGTTGTCGAGACGATGGAGCAGGTAGGCGGCGCGCATCTGGGTGAGCATGTCCGAGTTCATGCCGTCCGTGCCGAGTCCCACCAGGATGCCCTTGCCGAGCATCTTCAGGATTTGCGTCACGCCGACCGCGTTGTTCATGTTCGATTCGGGGTTGTGGACGATGCTGGTCCGTGTGTCGGCGACAATGTCCATCTCTTCCTCGTCAATGTGGACACAATGCACGAAGATGGATTTCTCGCCCGTGACGTTCAACCGATGCAGACGCTTCACGGTCGGGACGCCGTACTTTTCGAGGGAATCCTGGCGGTCGGCCGCGTCCTCCGCGACGTGGATGTGGCAGCCGACGCCCGCGTCCCGCGCGATGCCGACGCACTTCTCAACCGTGTCGTCCGCGACGGTGAACGAGGCGTGCAGTCCCATCATGGCCGCGATCTGACCGTCGCTTTTGCCGACCTTTTTGATGAAGCGTTCGTTCTCCCGAATGCCCTCCCCGTGGACGTTGCGGTCCGAGACTTCGTAGCACAGCGAGGCGCGGACTCCCGCCTGCCGCACCGCGGACTCGATGATGTCGAGCGAGCCGTCGCTGGCGGAGGGGGAGGCGTGATGGTCAATGATGGTCGTCGTCCCGTTGCGGATGCTCTCGATCAGCGGGATCTGCGCCGAGAGCAGGATGTCGTCGCCGACGATGGCGCGGTCCACTTTCCACCACAGGCGTTCGAGGACTTCCACGAAGTTGGAGGCGGGCTCGCCGGGGATCGCCATGCCGCGCGCCAGCGTGGAATAAAAATGGTGATGCGCGCAGATGAAGCCTGGCAGGACGACTTTGTTCGAGCAGTCCACCGACTCGGCGTTGGGATATTTTTGCTTCATCTCCGCGGCCGCGCCGATGGCGATGATGTTCTCACCGTCCGTCACGACCGAGCCGTTCCAGAGCACGCGGTTATTTTTGCCGAGGGTGACTACGATCCCGTTTTCAAATCGAGTGGTCATGTGTCCTTCCTTTTTGAGTGTGATGAGCGACGCGGCGCGTTTTGCGATATTTATTAGAAATCATATCGGCGTTCTTTTTCTGCCGCGAATGGCGCGAATTTCACGAAAGAGTCCACTGAAACAAGGCAATCTCACCGCCAAGCGCGCGAAGGTCGCTAAGAAAAAACCAAATTTCGGATTCATTTTTAATGAAAGCCAAGTGAATCTTCAAAATTCTTAAATCGTTTTTAAATTTCTTCGCGTTCTTTGCGGTCTTAGCGGTAAGAAATGGTTTTTTCAGTGAAGTCACGAAAAATCTTGAAAATTCGCGCGCATTCGTGAAATTCGCGGCCGAGAATCTTATTTCTGAAGGAGTCTCTTCCCGAAGGGCGCGGTTATTCCTGATCCGCCGGCGCTTTGAATCCGTCCAGCAGCGCCAGGTCTTCGGGCAGGTCCAGGTCCAGTTCGAGCGAGGGGAGTTTGACGACCTCCAGCCGCGCTCCCGCTTTCCTGGCGTGTTCACAATGCCGGCGATACGAGCCGACGCCGAAGTCGTACTCGATCAGCCCCGCGGGAGACATCAGCAGGGCGTTGGTCCCCTCTTCGCGGCGGTCGGGGGCGATGACTACCACAGGCGGGTCTTTCGCCCGTTCGATCAACGCCCGGATGTCGGCGGGTTCGAGGAGCGGCAGGTCGGCCGGCAGGATCAACACCCCGCGCGTCGCGTGGATTTTCGCCACCACGGTCGCGCGCGCCAGGGCGGTGTTCAGGTGCGGCTGGCCGTCCTCGCGGACGGTGCGGGCGCCGTGCCTGCGCGCGACCGTCAACGCGTGCGGGTCGCGGCTCACTACCAGTACCTGTTCCAGTTCCTTCAGGCTGGTCAGCGTCTCCAGCGTATGTTTGAGAAGTTTTTCGTTTAGTTGCGCGCGCTCGTCCTCCGAGAGCGTAGTAGACAGGCGGGATTTCCCACGCCGCAGCGGTTTTACGGGAACGATGGCCCAAAGTGTCATGTCGCATTTCCAATGAATTGCAGGACTTCCCGCGCCAGCCGGGCGCGGTCCGCAACCGTTTTCATATATGTATTTGTGACCAGCGTTTGAATTTTAATCTGTTTTGCGAGTTCTGAGTCCGCCGAATCCACTACGATTCCCGTGAGAAAATTCTCATAATGTCCCGCCACCGCCAGCGCCGACGGTTCGATGCCGAGTTCCGCGTACATTTTCGCGGCTGGGCCTTTCACCGTCTGCCCCGCGATGATCGGAGAGACCGCCACGCGCGGGACGGCGGACGGCGGGAGGCGGAGGACGGCCAGGATCGGGTCAACGCTGACCCACGGATTCGACGGGCAGACGACGATCGCGTCCGCCGACTCGAACGCTTCGCGCGTCCCCGCAGCGGGCGAGGCCGCCCCGAGCCCCTCAAACCGAAAGCCTTTCACGCGCGGACGGCAGCCGCGGTGGACGAAGTATTCCTGGAACGGCAGATCGCCCTCGTCCGTCTCGACGATGGTGCGGACGGGTTGGTCGCTCATCGGCAGGACGGTATGCTTCACGCCCCACGCCTTGCAGAAATCGCGCGTGACCCGCGAGAGGGACTGTCCCTCTTTCAGCCGCCGCGTCCGCTCGACGTGCGTGGCGAGGTCGCTGTCGCCGAGGTTGAACCAGTCCGCCGCGCCGAGGCGTTTGAGATTCGCCATCGCGTTCCACGTCTCGCCCGCGCGTCCCCAGCCCGTATCGGGATTCGCCAGTCCCGCCAGCGTGTAGCAGACCGTGTCGAGGTCGGGAGAGATGGACAGCCCCAAATGTTCGAAGTCGTCGCCAGTGTTGACGATGACGGTCAAATCTTCGGGAGGCAGGATCTGGGCGAGTCCGTGCGCGAGCTTCGCGCCGCCGACTCCGCCCGCGAGGGCGAGGATGTTCATAAGCGTATTGTGACTTCTTCAAATGATTTCAATTCTTTTTCCTTCGCCTCCTCGTCAGAGCGCCCGATAAAGATCATCGCCTGCGGCTCCCACGTTTCGGGCAACTCCAGCGCGGAGCGCGTCTCCTCTTGCGCGTAGAGCGGCCAGCAGACCCAGTTTCCGCCCAGCCTCTCGGCGTGCGCGGCGAGCAGGAGGTAGGTCGCCGCGTTCGCCACGGATTGGATGGACATGACGCGCTCCTCGGGCGTATCCGCGCGGACGGCGGTCACGTCGCGGCAGAGCAGGATGAGGACGGGGGCCTCGTCAATCCGACGGGCGGACCGCGCGGCGCGCGTCTCGATCTCGGACTCGGGCGCGCCCTCGGCGGCCATGTCCGCGCGCAGGGCGGCGGCGAGGGCCTGGGCAAGTTTGGTTCTTTTATCCGCAGATTGCGCTGATCTCGCAGATAGAGTTTTGTTAATGACAACAAATCTCCAGGGCTGGAGGTTGTGCGCGGACGGGGCGTGAGTCGCGGCGGCGATCACGCGTGAGACGGCCTCGTCCGCTACGGGGTCGGGTTTGAAGCGGCGGACTGAGCGACGCGCCCGCAGGAAGTCGAGGAGTTCGTCCGCGCTAGGCATGAGCGTCGAAGCGCTCGGGCAGGATTTTGTAGATGACGCGCGTTTGGCCTTCCGCTTTTTTCCACGGCTGGTTGCTGTATTTCATCGAGAGGGCGTTGATGTGTTCGTCGCCGCCGCTTTCGGTGATCTCGGCCACGCGCCCGCGGATTTGCAGATAGCGATAGGGCGTTTTCGGGTCCTGGATGAGCAGCGCCACCTGCGGACGGGCGCGCATGTTGCGGTCTTTGACGCGTCCCTTGGCGGTGTTGATGAGGATGTGCGTCCCGTCGGTGTTGAACCAGACGGGCGTGACTTGCGGCGAGCCGTCGGGCATGACGGTGGCGACGTAAACGAAGGCTTTGGTCTCGTCTTTGAGCAGGTCTTGATATTCGGGGGGAAAAAGTTTCATGGTTGAATCTCCAAATCGGGTTTCAAGTGTCAGGCGAGGCGGCCGCGGAGGAAGGCGAGGGTGCGTTCCCAGGCGAGGCGCGCGGCTTCTTCGTTGTATTCGGGACGGTCGCTCTCGAAGAACCAATGGCGCGTGTCGGGGTAGACGTGAAATTCGACCTGTCTGCCCGCGGCTTTGAGCGTCCTCGCCAGTTTTTTACGGCCAGAATCGGATACAAATTCATCCGTCTCCGCGTAATGGCCGAGGAAGGCCGACTTTGTTTGCGCGAAGTCGCCGCCGCGCGCGCCGTAGAACAAAACCGTCGCGGCGATTTCCTTCGGTTTTTCCTCCACGAGCCACAGGCCCAGCCACGCGCCGAGCGAGAATCCGACCAGGCCGAGCGGCGCGCCGCCTGAATCGTTTTTCAACCGCTCGAACGCGTCGAGAATTTGATACAGGGTCGGGTCGCTCTTGATCTTTGCCTGGCGAAGTCTTTTTGCGTCGGCGGGCGTCTCGGCGGTCTCGCCGCCGTACAAGTCGGGCGCGAGGACAAGGTAGCCCTCGTTTGCAAGTCGGTTGCAAAACTGTTTGGCGAAATCGTTCAATCCCCACCAGGCGTGCAGGACGAGAATCCCGCCGCGCAGCGCGGACTTTGGGATGGCGAGATAGTCGGACATGGAAACCTCCTATCTAAACATGTCCTGGTTTTTTGGGCGCAGCAGTTCTTTCATGGAGCCTTCGTGCAGCGGATACGGAAAGCCGCGCGCGTGGACGACGGGCGTGCCTTCGGCGGCCTGTCCCATCATAAGCGAGGCGGCCGCGGCCAGTTCGTCCGCAACGCCGACGACGGTGATTTGCAGTTCGCGCCCGAACAGGTCTTTCCAGCCGCGCTCGTCCATCACCGCGGGGATTCCGCTCAGCCCGATGCACATGCCGACCGTCCCGATGCGCCAGGCGCGTCCATGTGAGTCGACGAGCATGACGCCGATTTTCTTTCCCGTTTTGGACTCGACCTTTTCACGGATCGCGCGCGACGAGGCGTCGGGGTCGCGGGGGAGGAGGAGTACCCCCTCCCCCGGCCCCTCCCCCATTTTCGGAGAAAATGGGGGAGGGGAGTCAGGGGAGGGGGCGGAGGTAACATTCGAGTGGTCAATCCCCGCGTTGGCGCAGACGAAGCCGAGACGGTGTTCGACGATGACCGTCCCGGCGCGCACGCGCAGGACCTCGGCGCTTTCCTGCAGGATCAGTTCCGCCAGGCGCGGGTCTTTCTCCGAGCGACGCGCCAACTCGAGCGCGTCTTCGCTCGGCTGGACGGAGGCCAGGTACACCATCTGCCCCTCGGCTTTGCTGACGATCTTCGACGTGACGACGAGGATGTCGCCGTCCGCGAGTTCGATGCCGTTCGCGGCGAGCGCCGAGACAAGAATATCCGCCAGGTCGTCGCCGTGGCGGATAAGGGGAATGTGCTGGAGAGGGGTGAGGGTGAGCATCTTGGTCGGTTGCCAGTGACTGATCACTGATCACTGATTACTGATCACTGTTCACTGATCACTTTCTCTCCGCCCCCGTAATCTTGATCCCCGCGTGCGCGCTTCCATATTTTTTGTTGATGCCGATCAGCACGCTGGTGAGACCTTCGACCACGACGGAGTTTTCGAGCGGACCGGCGTCCCAGCCTGTCAGCCCCGCGGCCTCCACGAGTTTGAGCGTCTCGGCGCGCGCCTCTTTGGATGTGCCAGTCACCAGCACGTCGCACTCCACGTCCGCGTCGGTGAGCAGATGTTCGTGGGAGACGTTCTGGAACGCGGCGCAGACTTGCGCGTCCGCGCCGAGGATCTCGCGCGCTTCCTGCGCGGCGGAGCCCGCCTTCGGCATTTGCACCGTCGCCACTTTCGGCGGGACGAGCGGGACGGTTACGTCAATCAGGATTTTTCCTTTGACCGCGTCTTTCACCGCCTCGAGCGTGGACCGGTGCGCGGCGTACGGGACGGTCAGGACGACGATGTCAGCCTGGCGCGCGGCGTCGAAGTTGCTCATTCCCTGGATGAAGGCTTCGCCCTGAAGCCGGTCCATTAATTCCGAGGCGGCGGCCTCTGCCTTTGCCGCCTCCCGCGACCCGATGTGGACGTGGTAGCCCGCCTTCGCCCAGCGATAGGCGAGCCCTTTGCCTTCCTTGCCGGTGCCGCCGAGGACGGCGACGGTTAACAGAATGGGGGTGTGAGTCATGGTGCGCTCCAATGTGGTGGTGTTGACGTACGCGGGATGCGATCCCGGAGAAACTCAGATCAAAAATGGCTGGGCAGCGCGGCGCCGTCGGATGCCAGTTCCCACAGGGTTTGATATGCCGCCTCGCGCAGGTCCGAGTCTCGGCTGTGGACGGCCTCGACGATCCGTTTCACGACGTTTTCGCCGGGCGCGCGGCGCAGGCGCTCCAGCGCGGCGAGACGTTCCTCGACGGTCCCGTCCGAGAACGCGTCCAACAGAATATCGGTGGCGGGGACGCCGGGCGAGATGCCCATTCCCTGCTTGCCCGCGTATTCGATCAGCCACTGGGTTTCGGACGGCGGCGTGAGCGGGCGCGGGACGCGCGGGTCGCGCGCGAGCGACCGGCTTTCGATGGCTTCCGCGGCCGAGTTCTTGACGATCCACTGGTCGTCGTTCACCTGCCGGTCTTGCAGGAGTTCGAGCGCCCAGGGTTCGTCCACGCGCGCCAGCCCGTAGACCGCCGAGCGGCGGACGAGGATATCCTGCATGGTCGCGCCGTCCCTGAGCATGGCGTGACCTTCCTGCGGGTCGTTGGCGAGCGCTTCGGCCGCGGCGCGGCGCAGTTCCTCGTCGCCTTCCAGCAGGGCGTGCGCTACCGCTTCGAGCGCGTTCGTGGATCCCAGAGCGACCAGCGCGAGACAGGCGGCGCGCCGCGCCGCGAGACTGGGCGCCGTAGTGGTGGACGAAAGCAGTTCCAGCGCCTTCGAGTCGCGGATCACGCCGCTCCCCAGCGCGGCCAGCGCGATGAGTTCGAACGAGAGCGATTGCAGCGACTGGCGGAAGAAGGCCGCCGCGCCAGGGTCGCCGCAGAGAGCCAGGGCGGCCATGGCTTGTCCGCGCAGGCCGCGCGGCTGGGTCTCGTCTTGCAGCAGGCGCGCCAGCCCGGCCATCACGCGTCCGCGCCAGGCGGCTTCGCGCGGCGCCTCGCGCAGCCAGCGGGCCGCGGTCAACAGCGGGCGTTGCAGCAGCGGGTCGTCAGAATCGAGCATGGCCTCTGCCACGCGGGTCGCGTCGCCCTGCGAGGCGAGGTAGCGCGCCGCCAGCGTCTTGCCGCCCCAGTCGGGCTGCCGGATCAAGGCGTCGTCGGTCTTGTAAGCGCTCAGGGCGCGCCCGGCGAGGTATCCGCCGAAGATCGGATGCAGGAAGCGCATGAGGCGGTTCGGATGCGTGAGCAGCAGTCCGCTTTCGGACATTTTTCCGAGCAGGCCGCTGGACGGAGCCTGGACCGCGCCCGCTTCTTTTTTCTGGCTGAGCGGACCGGTACCGGCGTTCGGCGCCTCGCCCTCGGCGGGGGGCGTCCCTTCGACGGGTTTTTCCTCCGCCGGTTCGAACGAACGCACCCACTCGCGCGCTTTGCGCGGGTCGAAGATCGGCTGCGCGTTCAACGTCGCCTGCATGGCGAGCGTCTCCAGCGCGGCGGCGGGCGTGTCGGGCGGCGCGACGCGGCGGATGTGCGCGGCGATGGCGTCCTGGACGTGCGGACCGAGGCTGTCCCCGGCGAATCCGCCCCAGATCTTCAACGTCAATTCGAAAGGCGTCAGGTATTGGTTTCCGTATCCGAGCCAGGCTTCGAGCAGGATCGGGTCAATGGCCTCCTGCGTCATCTGCGCCCAGGCCTCGCTTTCGAGGAAGCGCTTCCATAGTCCGCCCCACTTGCGGATGAACTCGGTCTGGCGATGCGCGTCCCAGCCCATCAGGGCGAGCGGCGCAAACCCGAGTTCCAGCAGGCCGTCCATCCGTTCGGGCAGCGCGGTTGCGACGACGCGCGTATCGGGATGAGCCTGGAGCAGCGTCTTCAGAAAATCGCAGACGGTCTTTTGTCCGTCGGCCGGGAGTTCGTCGAAGCCGTCCAGCAACAGAAGCGCCCGTCCGCTTTTGAAGACGTACTGCGCGAAAGACGCCATGCGTCCGACCTCCAGGAAGGAGGTCCGCTCCGCTTCGGCGTCAATGATTGGGTTGAGGATGTTCTGCGGATTGTCCACCGGCAGGGACAGGTCCGCGACGTGGACGAGGAAGGGGACGCGGTCGGCGAGCGCGCCCAACTGCGGGTCGCGGTTGGCCGACAGCGTGGCGAGATGCGCCAGCGCGACCGTCTTGCCGAGGCCGTACGCGCCGACGACGGCGATGTTGCTCCCGCCCGAAAGCGCCTGCGGCAAAGTCAGGGACGGGGCGCGGTAGAGACTCGCCAGTTCGGGCCAGGAGGGGAGGTAGGGCAGAGTTTGGGAGACGATGTCTTCGGGAGGCGGACTCGCGCCCGGCTCGACACGCGGCGGCGGGGCGATGAACTTCGGAGTCAGGATGATTTCGTCCAGCGCGAAGAGGGGCGCGGCCAGGTGCATCCCCTGGGCGCGGCGCAGCGTGACCCGCCGCAGGTTGTCCTCTATGCCGGTGGAGCGGCGCGCGCGGGCCTCCTCGCGGCGGACGGCCATCCCCGCGCGCCACTCGCGGAACGCGGGACGCATCCGCGCCGCCAGGAACGAAGCGAGGATGCCGAAGACGGCGCCGATGCCGAAGGAGAGAGGGTCAATGTAGAACGGCATGTCCCAGTTTGGATCAATCCGTGAAAAGGATGCGCGCGCAGGTGGGACAGCGCGCGATCTCGCGGCTGACGCGCACGGTCTGCTGTTGCGCGGGCGTGAGCGTGGTCCCGCAGGCCGCGCAAGCCCCGTCGCTGATGACGGCGACGGCCACCCCGCGCTTGTCGCGGCGCAGGGCGTCGTATTGGTCGAGGATGGAGGCTTCGAGCGGCGCGCCTGCGGCTTTGCGTTCGGCCTCCAGACGCTCGAGGCTGCGCGCCAGGGTCTCGCGTTCGCGCGTCAGGTCGCGGGCCTGGGCGCCGAGGCGGGATTCGACTCCGGTCAGCGCGGCCCGCGCCTCGGTCAGGGATGCGCCGGCGTCGTCGTTCGCCAGCATGGCTTCGAGCAGGCGGTCTTCCAACGTGGCGAGATATTTTTTCAGCGAGGCCGCTTCGTGCTGCAAATCCTGAAGTTCCTTTGGATTGCGGACCGCGCCGCTGTATAGACTGGATTCGGTCTGCTCGATCTTGATGCGCTGGGACTGGGCTTCCGCTTCGGCCTGACGTTGGGCGCGTTCGGTTTCCCGACGCGTTTCCTCCGCCGCGGCGAGGCGTTCGGAGGCGGCGCGCAGTTCCGCGTCGTTGTCGAGCGCGGCGCGGATGGCTTCGAGGCGGGCGCGCGCCCGGTCCATTTGCGTGTCTATCTGCTGGAGGCGGTATAGTCCGAGGGCGGCGCTCATGGGGTGATTATAAAACAGAAACCAGGTTTCTCGAAGAAACCTGGTTTCTGCGCGTTACTGTGTCGATACGTTGAAATAATTGTAGACGGCTTGCGAGATCTGGCCGAAGAGTTTGTTTGCGTTGTCGAAGACGATCTGGACGGGGTGATAGGTGTAGACCGCGATGACGTAGTTGCCGCCCGGCGAGTAGACGATGGCCGCGTCGCTGACGTTGTTGATGACGCCCGCGTTGTTGGTGATCCAGCCGTGCTTGTGGGCGATGCGCGTCCCTTCGGGGACGCCCGCCTGCAGGAGCGCGCCGAGTTTGTCCTGCACGAGGATCTCGATCATCTGCTGGCAGACCTGCTGGCTGATCTTGCCGGGGAAGACGGCCACCAGCGCGCCGCCGTTCTTGTCCGCGCATTGGTAGAGGTCTTCGAGTAATATGCCCATGTCCGAGGGCGTGGTCTGGTTGTAGTCGTCGGGGTTGGCGCTCACGTCGACGCGCGAGTTGGAGGGCGTGGTCATTCTCTGGAGCAGGGGCGCGCCCTGATAGAAATAGCCCGCCATGAAGGTGTTTTCAAGGCCGAGGGCTTTCATCTTTTCGGTGACGAGGAGCGGACCGCGGTTCTCGTCCAGCGCGGCCATGAACTTGTCGGCGGGCGGGTTTTCGGAGCGGCGGATCATGTCTACCATCGCGTCGAGAGTCTTTTGGTCGAGGGCGGCCGCGCCGAACTGGCTGTAGTACGAGATCATGATGGGAATCTTGGCGGTGGAGGAGGCGGTAAAGGCCACGTCGGGTTGGACGGAGATCGGCTGGCCGGCGTTCTCGGCGAAGTGGATCTCCTGTCCAGTTTGCAGGTCGAGCATGTACAGGCCGACGAGGCCGTCGAAGTCGTTGAGCTGGATGATCTGTTTGAGCAGGATTTCGAGATTGTCGAGGGTGGGATGCGCCGCGGCCGTGCGGATGGAGGTCAGCGCGACGGCGCGGCTGGAGGGGGAGCGCAGGGCGTCTTCGATGAGGGTGACGGCGCGCTCCACGTCGAGGGTCTGGCCGGGCGCGCCGGGCAGGAAGTTGGTGGTGCCGGGAATCGGCTGGGCTGGGGCGGGAGGCGTGTCGTAGCGGAGGGCGATCTCGTTCTGGAGGTAGTCGCGCAGGCGCGCTTCCGAGAGTTCGGAGACGAGCGGGACGTCGGCCGCGGCGGGCGGACGGTTCCAGAGGTAGTCCCAGAATCCGCCCCAGAAGGAAGCGCCGGTGCGGGTCAGGTCTGCGGCGGCGAGCATGGCGTCCATGTTCACCTGGAATCCGACCTGGCTGGGCGTGATGAGGATGTTCGATCCCAAATATTCCACCATGACCGGCGAGGTATAGACTTGCAGGACGCGCTGGGAGGCCGTGGCCGGGTCCACGCCGCCGACCGGGACGCCGGCGATGGTCATCCCGGCGGGGTAACTGTTCCGCTGGCGGCTGTAGCCGACGAGGGCAACAATGGTCAGGATGACGGCGGCGCTGAGGAACAGGGCGGAAATACCGCGCAAAATCAGGGGGAAATTTCGGCTTTTCATTCTCACCAAAGCATGACGAATGTCACGAAAAAGTATAACATATTCACTGGGGGGAGTTGTGCTAGAATGGAAGGCGGCAGGCGGCAGGAAAATCCAACGATAAGGAATGAGACATGCTTCGCTCCTTTCTGATCTATCTTTCCAAGGCGCAGTGGGCGCAGAACATTGTGACGGGCTGGTCGTTCGCGTGGAAGGCGGCCTCCCGCTTTGTGGCGGGGGAAAAGACGGAGGATGCCGTCCGCGTCGTCCGCGACCTGAACGCCAAAGGAGTCAACGCCACGCTCGACCATCTCGGAGAGCATACCTCCACGGCCGACGAGGCTGCCCAGGCTACGCAGGATATCCTGGCGATCCTGGACGAAATCGAAACGGCGGGCGTGCGCGCCAACGTCTCCATCAAACTGACGCAGATCGGCATGGGGCTGGACGAATCGGTCTGCCGTGAGAACCTTCAGCGCATCCTCCAGCGCGCCAGGGAACACGGCAACTTCATCCGCATTGATATTGAAGACACGCCCTACACCGACACGACGCTCGCCATCTACCAGTCCATGCTGGAGCGCGGCTTCACGAACCGTCACTTCGGCATGGCGGTGCAGTCCTATCTCTACCGCGCCGAAGCGGATACGAAAGCCCTGCTCGCGAACAAGACCACCATCCGGCTGGTCAAGGGCGCGTACAAGGAACCGCCCGAAAAAGCCTTCCCGAAGAAGGCGGACGTGGACGCCAACTACGACCTGTTGACGCGGCTGCTGATTGACGCCTCCCTCGCGGACCGTTCGAAGTTGAGCGAAGACGGACGCGTCCCGCCCATCCCCGTGATCGCCACCCACGACGAAAAGCGCATCGAGTTTACCGTCTCGTACGCGAACAAAGTCGGCCTCCCCAAAGACGGGCTGGAATTCCAAATGCTCTACGGCATCCGCCGCGATTTGCAGGAGAAACTGGCAAAGGACGGATATCCCGTGCGCGTGTACGTCCCCTTTGGCACGCATTGGTATCCGTACTTCATGCGCCGTCTCGCGGAGCGACCGGCGAACATCTGGTTCTTCATCTCGAATTTCTTCAAAGGATAAGCGCGCCCGTCCCGCGGACGGACAATCTCTGCAACCCGTTCTCCCTTCGGGAAACGGGTTTCGGCGTTTCTGTGGTTTAATTACCCCATGACCCGTTCCTTCGCCCTCGTCACCGGCGGCGCGCATCGGCTCGGCAGAGACTTTGCCCTGTCGCTCGCGCGCATGGACTATGACATCCTCCTGCATTTTCATTCCGCCGAAGACGACGCCCAGCGCGTGAAAGCCGAGATCGAAGCGTTGGGCAGGCAGGCGCATCTTTTGAAAGCCGATCTTTCCAACCCCGAAGAAGTTCACTCCATCTTCGAGCAAATAACATTCATCCTTCGGCCTTCAGCCTTCATCCTTCGAGTTCTGGTGAACTCCGCGGCCGTCATGTCGGCGGGACATCCGCGCGACCTGACCCTCGAAGACTGGGATTCCGCCCTGAACCTGAACCTGCGCGCGCCGTTCCTGATGGCGCAAGCGGCCGCGCGGCTGATGACCTCCGGCGGACTGATCGTCAACGTGAGCGACATCGGCGCGCAGAAGGCGTGGAGCCGCTACCCGGCGTACACGGTCAGCAAGTCCGCGCTCGAGTCGTTGACCAAAGTGTTGGCGCGGGCGTTCGCGCCGTCCATCCGCGTCAACGCCATCGCGCCGGGACTCGTCTACCCGTCGGACGCGGTTACGCCCGAGGTGTGGGAGCGGCTGGTGAAACGGCTGCCGCTCCAACGTCCCGCGCGCGGCGAGGAGATCGCGTCCGCGCTCGAATTCCTCGTCAGGAACGAGTACGTCACTGGACAGACGATCGTTGTGGATGGGGGGTACTCCCTTGTTTGAAATTGCCAATAACCATTTACCAGTTACCAGGAGAAGCCATGTCCGAGCCGACCGAACTTGCCGATAAACTTCAATCCGAGGGCGAACGCTTTGTCGAGATTTTCTCCGCGCTGACGGACGCCGACTGGCGGACGGACGTTTACACCGAGGGGACGGTCTGGACCGTCCGCAATGTGCTTTCGCACTTCGTCACATCCGAGCGCGGACTGGTTCAACTCTTCGAGCAGATCCGGCTGGGCAGCGCGGGCGCGGCGGACGATTTTTCGATTGACCGCTACAACGCCTCCCAGCAGGAGAAGACCAAAGACGCGTCCCCGTCCGAATTGCTGGAGCAATACAAATCCGTGCGCGCGGACACGGTGACGTGGGTTTCGGGGTTGCAGGAATCTGACCTCGAAAAGACCGGCCGCCATCCGTTTCTGGGACAGACCACCCTCCGCGAGATGGTGAAGATGCTGTACCTGCACAACCAGATCCACTACCGCGATATCAAGAAAGCGTTGAAAAAATAACCAACGCGCGCCCACTGCCCACTGCTTACTGATCACTGATCACTGCTAACTGCTCACTGCTTACTGCCACCAATGACCCTCCTCCGCCCTCTCCACCTCTTCTTCCTCGCTCTCGCCTATTCCCTCGGCGCGGCCATTGCCGACTACCTCGGGCTGGCCTTCTCGCTTTCGGCCTTCGCTCTCGGCCTGGCAGGGATTTGTCTCGCGCACGCCAGCATGAACCTGCTTGCCGAGGTCTTTCGTCCCGCCAACGAACCGCTCGTCCCCGGACAGCCTCACGCCGAGCGCGTCTACCTGCGCGACCGACTCCTCGTCGTCTCCATCGGCCTGCTTGCCGCGGCCGCGGCGCTGGCTTATCGGCTCTACCACATCCAGCGTCTTCCGCTCCCCGCATTCGCGGCCCTCGCGCTTTCGCTTCTCATCCTTTTCGCGTATTCCGTCCCGCCGCTCGGTCTCGCCCGCCGCGGCTTTGGCGAACTTCTCCTCGCCGCGCACATCGGCTACGTGGCTCCGCTGCTCGGATTCGTCCTCCAGGCCGGGGACTTCCATCGCCTCGTCCCCATCCTCGCGCTTCCCGTCACCGCGCTCGCCCTGGCCTACTTCCTCGTGCTGGACTTCCCCTCCTTCGCCGAGGATCTCAAGTACGAACGTCTCACGCTCCTCACCCGTCTCGGCTGGCAGCGCGCCATCCCGCTTCATCACGGACTCGTCCTCGCCGCCTTCCTCCTCCTCGCCGCCGCGCCGCTCTTCGGGATTTCCCTTCGCCTTATCTGGCCTGCTTTTCTCACCCTGCCTTTTGCTATCTTTCAAATCTACCTCCTCCGCAGCCTCGCGCTGGGCGCGCGTCCGCTTTGGAAGCCGCTCGCCGTCGCAGCCGCCGCCCTCCTCGCCCTGACCATCTACCTCCTCGCCTTCTCTCTCTACCTCCGCTGACCGACCACTCGACTACCCGACTACCCAACTACGAGACCGCCCATGCCCCAATTCCTGACTCTCCTCCCTCCCGACGAAGCCCGCGCCATCCTCCTCTCGCATCTCGCGGGACCTCTGCCGGACTCTGTTTCGATGGACTCGTCCCTCGCTTTGGGCCGCGTCCTCGCCGAAGACATCCTCGCCCCGCATCCGCTCCCCGAGTTCCCGCGCTCCACCGTGGATGGTTACGCCGTCCGCGCCAGCGACACCTTCGGCGCGAGCGAATCCCTGCCCGCGTACCTGACCCTGATCGGCGAAATCCCCATGGGCGCGCCCGCGGACCTCGTCCTCGCGCCCGGTCAATGCGCGTTGATCCACACCGGCGGGATGCTGCCCTCCAGCGCCGACGCGGTGGTGATGCTGGAGTACACGCAGACCGCGCGGACCTCCGCGGCCTCCGCAAACCCCGAAAGCGCGGGCGCGTCCGAAATTGAGATTTCCCGCGCCGTCGCGGCAGGGGAGAACGTCATCCAGATCGGCGAGGACGTGCGCGCGGGCGAGACGGTCATCCCGCGCGGCGCGTCCCTGCGCGAGGCGGAGATCGGCGGGCTGATGGCGCTCGGTCGGACGTCCGTGCGCGTAGCCAGGAAGCCGCGCGTCGGGTTGATCTCGAGCGGGGACGAGGTCGTCGAGCCGAATCAGGCCGCAGGTCCGGGACAGGTGCGGGACGTCAACACGTACACGCTCTCGGCGGTGGCAGCGCGCGCGGGTGGGGAGGCGGTCTCGTATGGGATCGTCCGCGATGATTTCGAGGCGCTGCTCTCCGCGGCTCGAACCGCGCTCGCCGAGTGCGACGCGGTGTTGATCACGGCGGGTTCGTCCGCTTCGACGCGCGATATCACCGTCGATGTGATCCGCAAACTGGGGGAGCCGGGCGTGCTGGTGCATGGCGTCGCCATCCGCCCCGGCAAGCCGACGATTTTGGGCGTCGCGCAAGGCAAGGCCGTGATCGGATTGCCGGGCAACCCCGTCAGCGCGCTGGTGAACGGCTGGCTGTTCGTCGCGCCGGTCATCGAAAAATTGCTGGGCGCCCTGCCGCGTCCGCGCTCCACTGTGATGGCGCGCCTGACCATCAACCTCCCCTCGCTGGCGGGCAGGGAAGACTGGCAGCCGGTGAAACTGGTCGTGAACCCGCCATCCGCGAGCGTGGGTTTCGACGCCGAGCCGATCTTTGGAAAGAGCAACTTAATCTTCACCCTCGCCCGCGCCGACGGACTCGTCCGCGTCCCGCCCGACGCGACGGGGCTGAGCGCGGGGGAGATGGTGGAGGTGATGTTGATGTGAACACGATGTTTTCACTCACGCATACTTTGATTCTCGACGGCGCGACGGGAACCGAACTCAACCGCCGCGGCGTGGACACGGGACTCCCGCTCTGGTCTGCCAACGCGCTTCTCACGGACGAAGGCTCGCGCGTCCTGCAAGACATCCACGAGGATTACCTGCGCGCCGGCGCGGACATCCTCACCACGAACACCTTCCGCACGCACCGCCGCGCCCTCGCGCCCAGCGCCAACGCGGACCGCGCCCTCGAGTTGACGCGCCGCGCCGTGGACATCGCCCGCGCGGCCATCGCCAAAACGCCATCGGATCGTCCGCGCTTCGCGGCAGGTTCGATCTCCACGCTGGAGGATTGCTACCGTCCCGACCTCGTCCCGCCCGAGGACGAACTCCGCGCCGAACACGGCGAACGCGTCCGTCATTTGCTCGAGTGTGGCGTGGACGCGCTCCTCGTCGAGACCATCAACTCGATCCGCGAAGCGCGCGTCATCGCCGAACTCGCGGCCGCGACGGGGATTCCCGTCATCGTCAGTTTTGTGTGTGGGCAGGATGGGCGTATCCTTTCGGGCGAGAGTCTCGCGGACGCGGCGCGGACGCTGCTCCCGTTGGGCGTCGCGGCCCTCGGCGTCAATTGCGCGCCGACGCCCGACCTGGCGCGTCCGCTCGACGAGTTGAAGTCCGCCTGCCCGCCCGATTTCCCGCTGATCGCGTATGGCAACATCGGCTACGCGGACGAGGCGGTCGGCTGGGTCAACACCGACGCGGAGAATCCCGAAGCGTATTGCCGTCACGCCTCGAAGTGGCCTGCGCGCATCGTCGGCGGCTGCTGCGGGACGACGCCCGCGCACATCGCGGCGTTGAGCAGGATGTTGCGCGGCGCAAGTTTGTAGATTTGCGCTACAATTGCGTTAAAATTTCACCGAGGGATTTGCGCCATGCCAGACAGCAAGCCGCCCAACGCCAAAGCCGACTCTCCGTATCGCCTGCGCGAGCGTCTCTTGTCTGCGCCGGAGGCGGCTCTGTTTCGTCTGCTCCAGAAAATGGCGGGGGATCGCTATGTGGTGTGTCCCAAAGTCGCGCTGACCGATATTTTCACGATCATCCGCCCGAACGAGAACGTCCATTTTTACAACAAGATCTTCCGCAAGCATGTGGACTTTTTGCTGTGCGACCCGAAGACGTTCCAGCCCGCCTTCGCGGTGGAACTGGTGAAGCCGATCGCGAAGACCGAGACGCGCGCCAACGATCAATTCATGGCAGATTTGTTTTTAAGCGAGGGCGTCCCGCTGGTGCATGTCCCGCTGGGGGAGAGTTATGAGGTCGCCGACCTGGTCAATCTGTTCACGCTGGCGGTCACGAAGGCCAAAAGCGCCGCGCCTCGCAGAAACGATTCCGCGGGCGATTCCGTCCCGATGTGTCCCGTCTGCGGGAAGATGATGGCGCTGCGGATCCATCGTAGCGGGCCGCAGGCGGGGAAGAGATATTACGGCTGCATGGACTCGCCGCGCTGCGCGGGCGTGGCAGCGGTGGATTGATTTCGAACTAAAAATGTCTCTTCAACTCTGACGCGTATTTCGCGCCGATTGTTTTCCTGTTTTCCTCCAGCCAGACCGAAAACTTTATTTTGCCCCGCGCGGGTTCTTTCGAGACGAGCAGATTTGCCATCAAGCCGTCCACTTCTTCGGGGGTGAGGATCACGTCGCTTACGAACAGACTTAAAAACTGCGCGGCGAGCAACGCCAGCCGCGGCGGGACGGAGATCAGCGGACGCCGCGCGCCGACGGTTTCGCCGACCAACTTCACCAACTCCTTGAATGTGTACGTCTCTGGTCCGACCGCGTCGACGATGTAATTTTCCCCGCTGTACACGCCCTCCACGAGCAGGTCGGCCACATCTTCGACATGCACCGGCTGAATCCCATACGAGCCGTCGCCGGGGATGAGGAAGAACGGCATCCGCCGCAACAGGTAGGCGATGTTGTTGACGAGTACGTCCTCTCCGCCGCCGACCAGCACGGTGGGACGGACGATCGCGTACGCCAATCCCGAATCGGTCACCGCTTTTTCGTTCGCCGCCTTGCCCCAATAATACGGCAAATGCGAGTCGGCGGACGGATTCGCAATGCTGACGTGGACGATGCGCTTCACACCCGCCGCTTTCGCCGCGTGGACCAGTTTCCGCGTGTTCTCCACCGCGCGCGGCTGCGTGTTGGAGCCTTTGTCGAAGCGCACCCAATAGGTGTTGACCAGGACGTCCGCGCCTTGCAGTGATTGGGTCATGCCCGCTTCGTCGAAATCCAACGGGAAGGCTTTCACTCGTCCGTTGAACGGGTTGGGACGGTTTGGATGGTTGGTCAGCGTGACGACTTCCTCGCCGCGCGCGAGCAATTTCATTGCAACGAACTTGCCCGTGTAACTGAACGCGCCAGTAATTGCGATTTTCATTTTGCTCCTTTTTTCTACCATTGTCCTTGGGCTTTTACCGCCAGGCACGCGAAGAGCAAAACGGTTTTTTCTTCGCGGGCTTTGCGGTTTGTTTTTTTGGGTGGAGACTTGATTTCCTTCGCGCTTATTTCAACACGCCAAGAATTTTTGTAACGTTGCCGATTCCCAGGCTTTCCAATTTGACGACCGCGCGGGCGAGGCTGTCAATCGCGTCGAAGAATCCCTGCAAGGCGCGCACGCGCTCGACGAGGAAGGCGCGCTCTTCGGGCTGGCTGGTCCCCGCCTCCAGCTTTGCCAGCGTCTCGCGCACGGATGAGATGGCGCGGTCGAACTCGTTGTTCTGGCGCTCCTTGAGAATGGAACGGATGGACTTGTAGAAATCCGTCTCGGCTTCGTAGTAGTCTTTTCTATCCGCCAGTTTGGACGAGCGGTGGACGAGTCCCAGCCGCGCCAGCGCGCGCACTTCCGTGCTGACCGCGCCCTTGGTGAGTCCCGTCTGCTCGACGATCTCGCTGAGGGAGAGCGCTTCGGGCGAGAGATACAGCACGGCGAAGATGGCGCCCATGCCTTTGGGGAAACCCCAGAAGCGGCTGATGTGGCTGAGTCCCTCGATGAATTCCTGTTTGATTTGGGGTAGGGGGGCAGTCATAGCTTCTCCGTATACTGCGTTTAGTAATTACTAAACGTAGTATATGTTAATTGTCCCGCGCTGTCAAGTCATAAAAAGCGGCGGCCATTTCGTGAATGACCGCCGCTTATTCTCGGCAAACGTCCGCAGAAACGGAACGCGTCAGGGCGTCTCGATGGCCGCCAGCAGGTCCGCGCCGCGGAGTCCGCGCTCGCGGAGTTCTTTCCCCTCCGCGATGGAGACGCGCAGGATGCGCTGCTCGGTCCCGTTCCAGAAGGTGAATTCCACGAATCCCAATTGCCCGCCAGGGACGCGCGGCGGCGCGAAGTTGTCCGTCTCCGCCAGGATCCGCTCGACGATGCTCCCCAGCGTCTCGTTGTCGTACAGGTCGGCTGCCGCGCTGAGCACGTAGAAATCCGTCTCCATCGCGGTGAAGACGGCGCTCCCGTCGGCGGACGCGCAATCTTCGCCGAAGGCGGTGGCGTGCGTTTCGGCTTCGGGCAGGATGGTCCGCACGGCTTTCTGGAAATCCGCGTTGACGTCCGGGAGGTCCTTGTACGCCCAGACATAGGCGCATTGATTCTCGGAACTGGGCTGGGACAGATACGGGTCTTCGACGGTCGGCTCCGGCGCCGGGACGGGGGTCCCGCGCGCCCGGATAAACATGCCCGCTCCCGCCAGGACCAGGACGATCAATAGCGTGAGCGCGATCTTATTTCTCATATCCCTATTGTACCTTGACCGACGCGGGATTGATATTCAACTGTATTGTTTTTTTACTTGGCGGCGGAGGAATTTCAGGATATAAGAAGCGCATGACTCTACTCAATGCTCCGCAGGATACCTGGTTGAAAGTGATCGCCCTGGAAGGCGGCCGCAATCTGCGCGCCCGCCTGACCCAGTATGGCTTGTTCGAAGGCGACAGCGTGCGCGTCGTGCGCGCGGCTCCCTTGCGCGGACCGTTGATGATCGAAGTGAACGGCCGCGAGATCGCCCTGGGACGCCGCGTCGCGGATAAAATCGTCGTGGAGGCGAAGGATGCGACTGGCGCTGATCGGCCAACCCAATAGCGGGAAAAGCACGTTATTCAATTCGGTTGCAGGTTACAAAGCCGAGACGGGCAACTTCAGCGGCACCACGGTGACGTTCACCGAGAGCCGCGTCCGTGTGCTGGGACGGGTGGTGGACCTGGTGGACCTGCCCGGCTCCTACGCGCTGGACGGGCTGAATCCCGCCGAACGCGAGGCGCTGCGCTACCTCTCCTCGCGGGAGGTGGACGCCATCGTCAACGTGGCGGACGCCTCTCACCTGGCCCAGTCGCTGGAACTGACCCTCGAACTGCTGGCCCTGGGTCATCCCGTGGTGCTGGCCCTCAACATGATTGACGAAGCCATGCGGCTCGGCCTGCGGATTGACGGGGCGGGACTGGCCCAGGAACTTGGGATTCCCGTCCTGCCGCTGGTAGCCAGCAAGGGGCGCGGCGTCAAGGAGGTGTTCGTCAAGGCGGTCGAGGCGGGGAGGAACGGGAACCTCGCCGCGCGTCCCAGGGTCGGGAAGAGCGACCCGGCTGAACGTCACGCGCGAGCGCTGGAACTGTCGGCGCGCTTCGTGACGCGCGGCGAGAAACGCGTCACCTGGCGCGACCGTCTGGACGATGTCCTGCTCCATCCCGTGTGGGGATACGCGATCCTGATTCTGACGCTGCTCGGTTTTTTTGAAGTCGTTTACGGGTTGGGGAAGCTGATCGAGCCGCCCGTGCTGGCGTTGTTCGACCTGGCGACGCAGTTCGTCCTGCGCCCGTTCGGCGCGGAGACTCTCCTGTCCGAGATCGTGCTGGGGGTGATGCAGGGAATCGCCGCGGGCGTCGCCATCGTCCTGCCTTATTTGCTGCCGTTTCTGTTCGGGCTTGGCGTGCTGGAAGATATCGGTTACCTGCCGCGCGTCGCGTTTTTGATGGACGCTTTCATGCACCGCATCGGGCTGCACGGAAAAGCCATCGTGCCGTTCATCCTCGGATATGGATGCAACGTCCCGGCGGTCATGTCCACGCGCTCGCTGGAGGAGCCGCGCGACCGCTACCTGGCCGCGGCTCTCGCGACCCTCGTCCCGTGCGCGGCGCGGCTGGCGGTGGTGTTCGGACTCGTCGCCTTTTATCTCGGGCCCATCGCCGCGTTCCTGCTCTACTTTTTCAATCTGCTCGTCATCGCCCTGACCGGGCGCGTCCTGTCGAATCTCATGCCCGAGGATACGCCCGGGCTGATCCTCGAAATGCCGCCGTATCGCGTCCCCACCCTGCGGAACGTCGTCAACAAAGCCTGGTTCCGCGTGCGCGAATTTGTGGTCGAGGCCTGGCCGATCCTGATCGCGGGGAGCGCGGCGCTGGCGATATTGAATTATTTCGATTTTGCCTACGTGTTCAACTGGATCGTCCGCCCGTTCACCTGGGCGCTGGGACTGCCGTCTGCGACGGGCGTGCCGCTCATCTTCGGCATCCTGCGCAAGGAACTCTCCCTCATCATGCTGGGACAGGCGCTCGGCGCCACCGACTTTTCCTCCGTGCTGACCCCCACGCAGATGACGGTCTTCGCCTCGTTCGTCATGTTCTACCTGCCCTGCCTCGCCACGCTGTCCGTGCTGAAGCGCGAACTTGGGACGCGCGCCATGCTGGTCATCTCCGCGTTGACGGTCGTCGTGGCGCTGTTTGCCGCCCTGTTCGTGAGGGGCGCGGCGACGGTGCTCCTGGGGCCGTGAACGTCACAACGCCCAGGCCAGCATCAATCCCAGAATCGCGATGACCAGCCCGATGTGCAGGAGGAGATTGCTTTGCGTCAGCCAGTTCGGGAAAAGGACGAATTGCAGGATCAGGTTCACGATGATGAGAGACAGGCCGATCAGGGGCAGAAGTCCCTTGCGATGGGCGAAGTAATCGGAAAGCCTGTCAATCGCTTTGGATAGCCAGCCGCTCATTCTGCCTCCTCAGGCCCCGCCTGTGCCGGGGCCTTTTTCGTCGTCCACAATTTGAATTGCGCCGCCAGCCGCCCGGGGATCCGTCCCTGCATCAACACGCCGCCGCGCTCGTGTTCGACGCGCTCCACCTGTCCCATCTCGTGGAAGAGCGAGATCAACGCGCCCTGTTGGTACGGCAGCTTCACTTCGACGGGGACGAAAGACTCGTACAACTCCTCGTGGACGAGCGCCAGCATCTCCTGGATGCCGGTCCCTTTCAGCGCCGAAACCGCCGCCGACTTGGGGACCTGTCTCATCGTCTCTTGCGCGGACTGGGGGCGGTGGAGGCGGTCTATTTTGTTCAACACGCTGACGGCGGGGATGTGTCCCGCGCCGATCTCGTCCAGCGTCATCTGCACCGACTCGTACTGGTTCAGCGCGTTGGGATGCGAGATGTCCACCACGTGCAGGAGCAGGTCTGCTTCGGCGATCTCCTCGAGCGTGGCGTGGAAGGCGGCCACGAGAGTCGTCGGGAGTTTTTGGATGAAGCCGACGGTGTCGGTGAAGAGGGCGTTGGTCCCGCCGGGGAGTTCCACGCGGCGCGTCGTCGGGTCGAGGGTGGCGAACAACTGGTCGGCCACGTAGACGTCGGAGCGGGAGAGTCGATTCAGCAGCGTGGATTTGCCCGCGTTGGTGTATCCGACCAGCGCCACGGTCGGGATGCGCGAGCGTTTGCGCTGGGCGCGGTAACGTGAGCGGTGCGCCTCCACTTTGTCGAGTTCTTCTTTTAAACGCGCGATGCGCTTGCGGATGGCGCGGCGGTCCACTTCAAGCTGGGTCTCGCCCGGGCCGCGCAAGCCGACGCCGCCGGAAGAGCCCGTCCGGCCGCCTCCGCCGCCCGCCTGCCGCGCCAGGTGCGTCCACTGACGCGTCAGGCGCGGCAGATAGTATTCGTACTGCGCCAGTTCCACTTGCAACATGCCCTCTTTGGTGCGCGCGTGCTGGGCGAAGATGTCGAGGATGAGTCCGGTGCGGTCCATCACGCGGACTTTTTCGCCGAGGACTTTTTCGAGTTCGCGCTGGTGACGCGGGTTGAGTTCCTCGTCGAAGACGACGACCTGCGCCAGCGTCTCCTCCACGAGGGCTTTGAGTTCGTCCACTTTGCCCGCGCCGATGTAAGTCTCTACGTTGGGGCGGTCCATTTTCTGGGTGAGTTCGCCCGTCACGTCCAGCCCGGCGGTGTCGGCCAGCAGGGCGAGTTCGGCGAGGGAATCGTTCAGGGCCAGGATGGTCTTCTGGCCTTTGAGTTCCACGCCGACGAGAAAGGCGCGTTCACGCGGCGGCAGGGTCGGTTCTGGTTTCTTTTTCGACATGGTTTTCTTCTTTGAACGCGGTCAGGTCTCCGAATAATTTTTCCAGACGCGGGTCGGTGGGTTTGGCGCGCATGGGCAGAAGCACATGGAAGGTGGAGCCGGGACATTTGCTTTCGTCGTATCCCTCGGACTCGACCCAGATCGTCCCGCCATGCGCTTCGACGATGCCGCGCGTGATGGACAGTCCCAGGCCGGGACCGCCGCCTTTGAACTTGATCTTGCTGCTCGAATGCAGCTCGGCGCGGCCCAGTTTGCCGAATTTTTCGAAGATGAGCGCCTGGTCTTCCGGGGATATGCCGATGCCGGTATCGGCGACGGTCACTTCCACGAAGCCGGGCAGGGTGCGCCCGTTTACGACGACTGAGCCTCCGTCGGGGGTGTACTTGATGGCGTTGGTCAGCAGGTTGAGAAAGGCCTGGTAGAGGCGTTCGGGGTCCACGTATAACCATGCCTGGCTGCCGGGAAACCTGCGTATTTCCAGTTCGATGTTTCGTTCTTTCAGCGTCTCTTCAAGATTCTTGTGGAGCAGGTCCAGGATGTGGCTGAGCCACAGCGGCTGAGAGTTGAGCGAGAGCATGTTGTTGTCTATGAGCGACACGTCGATCATGTCGTCCACGATCTGGCGCAGACGCTGCACGCCGGTCCGAACGCCCTGGAGGAAGAGGTCCATGCTGCCTTGCTGGCCCGGGCTGGCGCTGGCGTCGCTCATCATGGACGTGTAGCCTTCGATCAGGGTCAGGGGCGTTTTAAGTTCGTGCGCGGCCACCGAGATGAAGTTGGACTTGCTGCGGTCCAGCCGTTCCAGTTTTTGCTGGACGCTGGCGATTTCATTGGTGAAATAGGAGACGCGGCTCTCCATTTCGAGACGGGCGGCCTTGTCCAGCGCGTAGATGAAGGCGGGCTGGATGCTGGCGATGAGCTCGAGCGCTTCGCCCTTGCCGAGCGCGTCGCGCGCCGTCTCGCTGGCGAGTCGGAAGAGGAAGGCGATGAGGGCCGAGGCGTTTTTCTGTCCCTCGGCGATGTCCGTTTGGGTGTAGGCGTTGACCCAGTCGTGGATGACGGCGTCCAGCCAGCCCGTATCGCCGGTGGACAAGACCTGCTCGAACAGGTCGTTGAAGCGTTCCACCTGCCCTTCGAAATCCGCGCGCAGGTCTGCGCCGCGCGCCAGTTCCTGCAAAGCGCGGCGGAGGATTTTCTTGCGGATCTTTGCGAAGTTGGCCTGAAGGTTGGCGGGGCTCATGGCTATAGTTTATCCCGGTTGGACGGTTTTCAGGCTTTCAGAAGGATTACGGAATCGCAAAGCGGGGCTGTCTCACCGGCCCTGCTGACCGATCCAGTACAACAGGGTGGACCCCACGATGCGGAGGCTTTCCGGGGAGACCTTGTCGGCTGTATCGTGAGAGGTGTGCCAGTAGTGGTAGTCTATATCAATGATGTCCACCGCGGGGATGCCGGCGCGGAGGAAGGGGACGTGATCGTCGGTGATGGTGTATTTCTGGATGGGCAGGAAATAATTTTCGAAGCCCAGCGTTTTCGCGGCGTCCCAGATCTCGGCAATGAGACGCGGGCTGGACTGTTTTTCCTGCAGGATGTTGAGGTTGGGGTCGCCGACCATGTCCACGATTATCACCGCGCGCGGTTTGAGGGCGAATTCGTTCACGAAGGCGCTGGCGCCCAGCGACCATTCGTCCCAGCCGGGGATACCGCCCTGGTCCTCCGCGTCGAAGAAAACCAGCCAGACGGGGACCGAGTTGACCGGCAGGACGCGTCCCAGTTCGAGCAGGACGGCCGCGCCGGACGCGCCGTCGTTCGCGCCCGGCACGGGGTCGCGCGTTTTCTTCGGGTCGGGGTCCTTGTCCGCCATCAGGCGGCTGTCGTAGTGCGCGCCCAGGATGATCTTTGGCGGCACGTCGGAGCGGCGGGCGATGACGTTTTTGATGATCTTCCCGTTCACTTTGGCGATCTGGATGTCCACCTGCCAGTTGGCTTTTTGCAACTCGCTGCGGAAGTAGGCGATGACCAACTCGTGGGCCTCGCTGCCGGGCGTGCGCGGACCGAGCGAGGTCTGGTAGACCACGTCCTGGTAGGCGCGCGCCGCGTCGAAGAATTGGGGACGCACGCGGTGAATGCGATAATATCTCCAGGCGTAGAATCCGCCTACGAGCAGGGTGAGCAGACCGAAAGTCAGGATGAGGAGGCGTTTAAGGATGGTCAAGGAAATTCTCCAACGCGTGCAGGGCGCGGTCTGCGTGGACGCGGGCGCGGTCGCGTCCCTTTAAGCGTTTGTCCGATTCGAGCGGGGGCAGGATCCCGAAGTTGGCTTTCATCGGCTGGAAGTCGCGCAGGTCGGCGTGGGTGACGTAATGGCAGAGCGCGCCGAGCATGGTCGTCTGTGGAAGTTCGAGCGCGGACGCGCCGCCGAGGACGCGCGCCGCGTTCCATCCCGCCAGCAGGCCGGTGGCGATGTTGCCCATGTAGCCTTCCACGCCGGTGATCTGTCCCGCGAAGAGCAGGTCGTCGCGGGTCTTGTGCTGCAGGGTGGCGCGCAGGACTTTGGGCGAGGCGACGAAGGTATTGCGGTGCATCTGCCCATAGCGGACGAACTCCGCGCGCTCGAGCCCGGGGATGAGACGGAAGACCCGCTTCTGCTCCGGGAACTTGAGGTTGGTCTGGAAGCCGACCAGGTTGTACAAGTCTCCGGCGAGGTTGTCCTGACGGAGTTGCAGCGCCGCGTGCGGACGCCTGCCCGTGCGCGGGTCGGTCAGCCCGGTCGGGCGCATGGGACCGAAGGCCAGCGATTCCGCGCCGCGTTCCGCGAGGATTTCGACCGGCAGGCAGCCCTCGAAGAACGTCCCGGCTTTTACGCCGCCGCGGATGGCGTCTTCGAAGGCGCGCAGTTCGATGCGCTCCGCAGTCTGGAGCGCGGAGACGAAGGTCTCGTATTCCGCTTTCGTGAAGGGACAGTTGATGTAGTCGCCCTCGTCGAGTTCGCCCGCGCCGTAGCGCGAGGCGCGGAAGGCGACGTCCATGTTGATCGAGTCGGCGGCGACGATGGGCGCGATGGCGTCGAAGAAGTAGAGATGTTCCGCGCCGTTGAGCGCGGCCAGGGATTCGGAGAGACGCGGCGAGGTGAGCGGTCCCGAGGCGACGATGGCCGCCGCGGCCGGGATCTCGGTCATCTCCTCGCGCACGAGGCGGATGCGCGGGTGATTTTCGATCCGCCCGGTGACGCGGCGCGCGAACAGGCCGCGGTCCACCGCGAGCGCCGCGCCCGCAGGCAGCGCGGATTCTTCCGCGCAAGTCAGCAGCATGGAACCGAGGCGGCGGCACTCCTCCTTGAGGAGTCCCGAAGCGCGGTCGGGCAGGTTGGAGCCGAGCGAGTTCGAGCAGACCAGTTCGGCCAGGTCGCCCGTCTCGTGCGCGCCGGTCGGGACGCGCGGGCGCATCTCGTAGAGCCTCACGTCCAACCCGCGCTCGGCGGCCTGCCACGCGGCTTCGCTCCCGGCCAGCCCGCCGCCGATGATGATGAGTTCGGTCATGGGTAAGATTGTAACGTATAATTAACGCCATGCCCGCCGATACTTCGTTCCTTAAGGACGCCTGTCAGATCACCGGCGCGGACTGGGCTGCGCTGGCCGACCGCGACGACGGAGACTGGCGGCTGCGCGCTTCGCACGGACTCAGCCGCCCGGCCCGCGACCTGCTGCAAGAGCGTCTCGCCCGACCGGTCGCGGACGCGTGGCTGTGCGGCGCGGTCAACGCGGGCCGGCCGCGGACGCGCGCGGCGGGGGAAGTCCCCGCGCTCGAAGATGCGAGTCTGCATGTCTATCCCATCGCGAATTCGTTCTCCGTCCTGATGACAGCGACGCGGAAATCGGACGACCGCTTCCGGGACGTATGGAAGATGGTCGCCGCGATGCGCGCCCCCTCGGACGACGAAGCGGGCGTCTCGCTGCTGCAATCGGAATTGCTCCTGCCCAACCTGCAATCCGAGGCGCCCTACGACGTGACGCGCCTGCTGGCGCGCGTCCTGCGCATGTTCGTGACGCGCGCCCGCGCCCAGGGAGGCTGGCTCGCCATCCGCCGCGCCGAGGCGCTCGAAGTGCAGGCGCAGTGGAACAGTCCGCAATCGGCGGACGCGGTCATGCCCATTGACGAGAATCCCCTGTGGCGGCGCGTCAACAAAACTTTGAAACCCCTGTTCGCGAGCGCGGGCCAGGCCGATTGGGAACACGGCCCGCGCGAGGCGGCGCGCGGCTCGAAAGCCTTTGCCTGCTTCCCGCTCATCATCGGCCAACGCATGATCGGCGCGGTCGCGCTCTGGCGGCAAAAACCATTCACCGAGGAACAATCGCTCGCGCTCGACAATCTCTCCGCGCAGGTCGCGCCCGTCATCGAGATCGTCATCACCTTCGCTTCGATGGCCGACCATCTGCGCCGCCTGGCGGTGTTGAACGACGTGACGCTCACCGTGGCCTCGGCGCAAAACCTCGACCAGATCACCCGCCGCGTCTTCGGGCTGCTGGAGCGCGTCTTCCGCACCGACCGCGTGGCGCTCTACCTCCTCTCGGTGGACGGGAGCATGGTGCGCGAGTACCACAACCGCGAGGGGAAGATTCTCCAGGCGGGGAGCGAGTCGAAGGAACACCGCCTCGCGCCGCTCATCAAAAGCGGGAAGACGCTGCGCCAGGCGGACGCGTCCGCGGCGGGATTCGCCCCCGCCCAACCCGACTCGGCCTCCTTCCTCTTCATGCCGCTTCGTCACCGCGGGCGGACGATCGGCGCGCTCACCCTCGAAAGTCCCCGCGCCGACGCGTTCACCATCTACGACGAACATCTGCTCGTCGTCATCGCCTCGCATCTCGCGGGCCTGGTGGAGTACAGCCGCCTGCGCGAAGAAGCGGAGGGCCGCGCCCGCAACCTCGGTCTCATCCACGAGGTGGTGCAGGAAGTCGTCGGTCTCACCGACCTGCGCGAGATCGCCCAGATCACCTCCGACCTGCTCACCCAATATTTCTCCTACGAACTCGCTCTCGTCCTCCTTTTGGACTCGGGGCAGAATCCAGCCGTGCGCGGCTTCGGCGGAAAGAGCGCGCCGCACGCCGAACGCGCCTTTGCCAAAAACCCCGCCGCGTTGACGGACGGCATCTTCGGGCGCGTCCTGCGCTCCGGCCGGAGCGTCCTCGTCAACGACGCCGCCGCGGAATCCGACTATCACCCGGCGCCGGGCAGCGCGGCCGGCTCGTTGATGTGCGTGGCCCTCCGTGACGGCGACCAGACGCTCGGTCTCATCCACGTGGAGCGGCGCGACCGCAACGCCTTCACCCAGAACGACCTGCTCGACCTCGAGTCCCTGGCCGGCATCCTCGCCAGCGTGGTCTCCAGCGCAGACCAGTACCAGCGCCTGCAAGAATCCATCCGCCAGTTGCGCGCCGCGCAGGACGAGTTGAAGAACCGCATCGAAGCCCAGCGTTCCGCCGAGAGCCGTCTCATCCAGGCCGCCAAACTGGCCGCTGTCGGCGAGATGGCCGCGGGCGTGGCGCACGAACTGAACAATCCCCTCACCACCGTGACAGGCTTCGCGGAGTTGACGCTCGAGGAACTCCCGCCCGACGCGGCCTCGCGTCCCGACCTCGAACTGGTGCTGCGCGAGGCGCGCCGCGCCCGCGACGTGGTCCGCCGCCTGCTCGATTTCGCCCGCCAGACCGAGTCCACGCGCGTCAGCGCCGACCTGAACGAAACGCTGCAAGATGTTGTCGAATTGACGCGTCACCTCATGCACACCAGCGGCGTCGTTTTCACGTCATCCCTTGCGCCGAACCTGCCCTGGGTCTCCGTGGATCGGAATCAGATGAAGCAGGTCTTCCTCAATCTCTTCCACAACGCTTTGCAGGCCATGCCGACCGGCGGCGAATTGAAATTGCAAACCAGCCGCGCCTCCCGCGACGGCCGCGAGTGGGTGGTCGCCTCGGTGCGCGATACCGGTCAGGGCATTTTGCCCGAACACCGCGAACGCGTCTTCGAGCCGTTCTTCACCACCAAATCGAACCAGGCCGGCACCGGGTTGGGACTCTCCGTCACCTACGGCATCGTCACCGATCACGGCGGCGTCATCGAGGTCGAGAGCCAGCCCGGCGAAGGCTCCACATTCACAGTATGGCTGCCAATCTGATGGACAGACTTTCCATCCTCGTACTCGACGACGAACCGGGCATCACGCTTCTCTGCAAACGCATCCTGGAGCGCGACGGCTTCGACGTGACGGCTTTCACTGAGCCGCGCAACGCCATGGATGAGTTGACGCGCCGCCGCTTCGACCTCCTGCTGGTGGACATCCGCATGCCCGAAGTGGACGGCTTCGACGTCATCTCGCACGCCCATCGTGTCCAACCCGACCTCGCCGTGCTGGTGATGACCGGCTTCGGCACCGTCGAGACCGCCATCCGCGCCCTCCGCTCGGGCGTGGACGGCCTGCTGCTCAAACCCTTCCAGCAGGGCGCCGAATTGATGAAGGCCGTCCGCCAGGCGCTGACCGACAAGCAAAACAAACGCGACGCGGCCCGCATCCAAACCCTGCGCCCGCTCTTCTCGATCACCGAGGCGATGTTCAGCGAGACCGAGCCGCGCCGCCTCCTGGATCTTATCCTGACCGCCGTCTGCGGACATTTGGACTGCCCGCGCGCGGCCTACTTCCAACTCGACGCCCCGGGCGAGACGCTGAACCTGCTGGCCGGGCGCGGCGACCCTCCCTTCGGCGCCGCGGACGCGTCCGTGCTGGGCGCGCAGGCCGCGCGGCTCGAGGCCCCGGCCCTGGTCAACGCCGAGGGTCCCGGCGACCCGGCCGCGCAGTCCGAGATGAAGCGGGGCGGGCTGGCCTCCATCCTGTTCGTACCGGTGACGCGTCCGGGCGGGCGGAGTCTGCTTTTCGCGGGACGCGCGTCGGGCCAGTCTCCCTTTCGCGAGGCCGACGTGGAAATGTTCCAGATCCTGGCGCGGCAGGCGGTGGCCGCGATGGAGAACGCGCGGCTCTACGCCGAACTGCGCGACTATGTGCGCCGCGTGGAGGAATCGCAGCAGGCGCTGTTGCAGGCCGAGAAGATGGCCGCCGCCGGGCGACTCACCGCCTCCATCGCGCACGAGATCAACAACCCCTTGCAGGGCGTCCAGAATTGCATCCACCTGGCCGGGCGCGCAGACCTGCCCGCGGAGAAACGCGCCGAATACTTTGAACTGGCGCGCGCCGAACTGGACCGCCTGCAGACCACCGTTAAACGCATGTTAGACTTTTACCGTCCGAACTCGGTCTCGCCGGAGGACGTGGACCTGGCCGAACTGCTTTCGCATGTGCTGGTCTTGATGGGGAAGCAGTTGGACGAGCGGGGGATTCGCGTCCACATGGAATTGCCGGGGCGGCTTCCGCGCGTGAAGGCGGTCGGCAGCCAGATCCAGCAGGTGTTCATCAACCTGATCCTGAACGCGTACGACGCCATGCCCGGCGGCGGCGAGCTGCAGGTCCGCGCCCGCGCCGCGAAGGGTGAAGTGGAGATCCTGTTCGAGGACAGCGGGCCCGGCGTCCCGTTGAGCGAGAGCCGAAACATCTTCGAGCCGTTCGTCAGTTCCAAAGTGGGCGGCACGGGGCTGGGTCTTACGGTAAGTTACAATATCGTCACCGCGCACGGCGGCAGGCTGGAAGCGACGCAGGGGCGCGGCAACGGCGCTTGTTTTCGCGTGACGCTTCCCATGGAGAGGTGATATGAAATCTGTGATCCTGGTCGTGGATGACGAGCCGGTGGCGCGCCAGTCGCTTTCGGATATTTTGCGGCTGGAAGGTTTCAGCGTGAACGCGGTCCCCAACGGACAGGCGGCGGTGGAATACGTCCGCACTCATTCGGTGGATTTGATGGTGGTGGACCTGCGCATGCCCGGCATGGACGGGCTGGAGGTGATCCAGGTGGTCAACCAGGTCTCGCCGGATACCGAGGTGATCCTGCTGACCGCGCACGGTTCGATGGAGTCCGCGGTCCAGGCGCTGCGGCTGCGGATTCACGACTACCTTTCAAAGCCGGCGGCGCCGCATCAGATTCTCGCCAGCGTGAAGAAGGGACTGGCGCGGCGGGAGGCCCGCGTGAAGGAACGCGGCCTCCCCGGACTGGCCGCGGACGAGGCGGTCTCCGAGTTTCGCTTCAGGGACGGCGCGGTCGCCGATCTCTCGCGGCGGATGATCCGCAAGGGGAGGAAGGAGGCGCATCTCACCCCCGCCGAGGGACGCCTGTTGCGCATCCTGCTGGAAAACCCCGGCCGCGTGTTTTCTCACCGCGACCTGGTGCTGTTGGTGCAGGGCTACGACACTTCCCCGCAGGAGGCGCCGGAAGTGCTTCGTCCGCTGGTCAGCCGCCTGCGCCACAAACTGGAAGATTTCCCCGACCTGATGAAGCGCATCTCCAGCGTGCGCGGCACGGGTTATGTGTACGAGGAAAACGGGAGTTAATCGTGCGGCCCCCAGGGGGTATCGGGCGGGATATTGGGCGGGCGGATCCAGTTCAACCAGCCACTTTTGGGGTTTTTTCTCGGCGGCGGCGCGTCTTTGCCGGTCAACAACAAGCTGGCGACAAGGCCGCCCGCGCCCAGCCATTGGACGGGGGTCAGGTTTTCGCCCAGCAGCCAGTGACTGAATCCGATCGCCACCAGTAATTCGCTCAGTCCGAGCAGGGCAGTCTGCATCCCGCCGAGGTGTTTGACGCCGAGGAAGAGCGTCAGCCGCGCCAGGAAGGTGACCAGCGTCAGACCGACGACCGGCCACCAGGAGACGTTTCCCGAAGGAAGGCGCGGGTCGAGAATCAGGAAGGCGGGCAGCGTTACCGCGCTCATGGCGAGGAGCGTGTAGAGCGTCACCGTCGGCGCGGGGACGTCGTATAGCACGCGTTGGTTGATCGGCAGGTGAAAGGCGTAAAGCGCGGAGCCGACGAGCATCATTACGACGCCGAGCGGGTCCACGTCGCCGCGAAAGCCCCCGGTAAGCAGGATCACCGCCAGCATGGCCAGCAGGGTGCGGAAGACGGTCATCCGGCTGAGGGGCGCGCGGTCCAGGATGATCGAAAAGGCCAGAAAGATGGGATAGAGGGAATAGAGCATCTGCCCGATGGAGGCGGGCAGTCTCGCCAGCGACATGTAGTAGAAGATCGAGCCGACGCCGTTGATGAAGCCGGCCAGCGTACAGCCCATCAAGCCGACGGGATAAATGAAGAGGTATTGGCGTTTGAAGAGCGCGACGAGGGTGAAGAGCAACAGGGCGGCGAACGCCGTCCGCAGGGCCACAACGGCCAGTGGGGAGAATCCGAACAGGATGGCCTGCCGGCCCAGCACGGGAGCCAGTCCGAGCAGAAAGGCCGAGGCAAGCGCGGCCTGAATCCCTTTGGAACGCTCCGTTTTCATCGCATCGTTGCTTTCAGCGTAACAGAGACCGCACCTCTTCCAGGAACTCGTCGTTGAGGAAATCTCCTTTTTGCATCAATGCCTGGATCTGTCCCGCCAGTTTGCTTTTTTCGTCGGGGGTCAATTCCTTGGCCGAGGCCACGATGACGGGAATTTCGGCGGTTTCGGTTTGGGCTTTCAGGCGGTCGAGGACCGCGAACCCGTCCATTTCGGGCATCATCAGGTCGAGGATGACGAGGTCGGGCAATTCCTTTTGGATGAGTTCCAGCCCCGACCTGCCGTCCGCGGCTTCGAGAATCTCGAACTCTCCCTGCGACTGGAGGATGCGGCGGATCAACCGCCGGGACTCGGGACTGTCGTCCACGATGGCGATCCGCTTGAAGCGGTCGGGCGCGACGTTCGTCAGCGCGGCCAGCAAACCTTCCTGCGGTTTGCCCTCCGCCCGTGAAGGGAGCGCCACGTTGCGCGACCAGTTGTCGCCCAGGATGTAGGGTTCGGCCGGCATGGTATGACCGGTGCAGTTGACCACAATCACGTCGGTGGGTTTGACGATGCCGGCGCGGATGAGTTTGAACAACCCCGCGAAGGCCACGGCCGCGGCGGGTTCGGCGGAGATGCCCTCCATCTTTGCCAGGACGTGCATGGCGCGGTAGGTTTCCTCGTCGGTGGCGCTTTCGAAGACTCCCCCGGTTTCGTCCACGCGCTGGCGCAGCAGGGTGTAGGCGCGGCCGGGGTCGCCGGTGGCGAGCGTCTCGATGTGCGTGCGCGGCGTGGCGACCGGTTCAGCCTCCTCCAATCCCTTTTTCCAGGATCGGACCATCGGCGCGCAGCCGTCAGCCTGGATGGGCGCGAGCGCGGGCATGCGATCGGTCCAACCCATCTGCTTCAATTCGCGGAAGCCTTTGTAGACGCCGATGGGTCCCATCCCGCCGCTGACGGCCTGGATGTACCAGTCCGGCGCGCGCCAGCGCGGGCCGTTTCCGTTCGAGGGAGGGCCGAGGCGGGCGGTGAGTTGCTCGCTGATCTCAAAGGCGATGGTCTTCATGGCTTCGATGGACGTGACGGCGCGCGCCCCGCGGTCGAGGTGGAGGTTGCGCTGACGGGCGAACTCGGCCGCCAGTTGTTTGGCCTGGTCGTAGGAGGCGGTCACTTTGACGACCTGGCTCCCGTAGAGCGCGATCTCGTGCATTTTGACGGCCGGGACGAGGCTGGTGACGAACGCCCATAGTTTGATTCCCGCGCGGGCCGCGTACGCCGAATAAGCGATGGCGACGTTCCCGGTGGAGGCGGCCACCATCTCGGTGATGCCGGCCTCTTTGAGCGCCGCGATCGTGACGGCGGCCTGGCGGTCCTTGAAGGAACCCGTCGGGCCCTGGCGCTCGTCCTTGATGAAGAGGTTGGGAGTCCCCAGCATCATGCCGAGGTTGACGGCCTGGATCAGGGGAGCGCCTCCCTCGCCGAGGCTGAGGGAGGGATTGGGGTTGCGAATCGGCAGGAGTTCGCGGTATCGCCACAGGTCGAAGGGACGGGAGGCGAGGAGCCGGGGCAGGGTTTCCGCGACGGAGGCATAGTCGTATTCCGCCTCGGTCCACTGGCTGTTACAGCGCGGGCAATGGACGGATGCGGGCGAAAACGGCGCGGCAAGGCCGCAATCAATGCATTTGACTGAAAAAGACATGGAATGACTCTGAGGGGTTTAAGTGTGGACGCGCTGGAGGGCGCGCTCGAGGCTGGCGAGGAGCTGCTGTTCGGTGAGGGCGCTTTTTTGGATCAGGCGTTGGCCGAATTCGCGCAGGACTTTTTCCTGTTCGGGCGTCAGGTCGCCTCCGCTGACCGCCAGGATGGGGATGTCGCGAAGCCGTTCGTCGCCGCGTATTTTTTCGATGAGGGTGAACCCGTCCAGGTCGGGCATGAACAGGTCAACGATCACCGCGTTGGGGATGTTGTTCTGGAGGGCCTTCCAGCCCTCTTCGCCGCCGCGCGCCAGGGTGGGGCGGTATTGGCTGTGACGGGAAAGCATGTGGTCGAGTAGGCGCAGGTCGTCGGGGTTGTCGTCCACGATGAGAATCTCGCGGAGGCTGCCGTCCATGTTCAGGCGGTCGAGGGCGTCGAGCAGGTCGTCTTCGATGATGGGTTTGACGATGTAATCGGCCGCGCCGAGGCTGAATCCTTTTTCACGCTCCTCGACGATGCTGCAAACGATCACGGGGAAATCGCGGGTCTCGTCGTTGGATTTAAGGTCGTTGAGCACGCGCCAGCCGTCGTAGCCGGGCATCATGATGTCGAGCGTGACGGCGAAGGGTTTCAACTGTTTAACGCGTTCCACCGCCCGCGACGGGTCGCTGAGCGGGACGACCTGGTATCCCTGCGGCTGAAGGAAGCGCTCGTACAGGCTGATGACCTGCGGATCGTCGTCAATCGCCAGGATGACGCGCTTGTTCGTCGGCGCGTCGGTTTCGGCAGGACCTCGGAAGGCGGGCAGGGTGAAATAGAAGACGCTGCCTTCGCCGGGGGCGCTGTCCACGCCCATGCGTCCGCCGTGCATCTGGATGAGGTGGTTGGAAATGGAGAGGCCGAGTCCCGAGCCGCCGCTCTTGCGCGTAGGGGAAGCGTCCACCTGCGAGAAGGGCTGGAAGAGTTTTTTCTGGTCCGCGGCAGAGATGCCGGGGCCGGTGTCCGTCACGCGGACGGTGATCTCCGGATGGCGGTTGGATCCCTGGCTCACGCTGGCGCTCACGAGGATGGAGCCTTCGTCGGTGAACTTGGAGGCGTTGGAGAGCAGGTTGAGCAATACCTGGCGGACGCGCATCGCGTCGGCGCGAACGGTGGGCAGGTCCGCGGGCAGGTCGCGGCGCAGGGTGATGGGCCTGTCTTTGACCAGTCCGCTGGCGGTGGACATGACGCTGACGATGAGGTCGGAGAGGTTGACTTCGTCGAAGGTCAGTTCCATCTTCCCGGCTTCGATGCGGGAGAGGTCGAGGATGTCGTTGATCAGGCCGAGCAGGTGCTGTCCCGAGTTGTGGATGGCGAGCAGGTCCTGCTGCTGGAGGTCGGTGGTGGGGCCGTCTATGCCTTTCAGGATGACGCGCGAGAAGCCAATGATGGAGTTGAGCGGGGTACGCAGTTCGTGGCTCATGTTGGCGAGGAACTGGCTCTTGAGCCGGTCGGCTTCGCGCATTTCCTTGACGGCCTGCATGGAGAGTTCGTAGGAGCGGGCGTTGTCAATGGCGATGGCGACCTGGTCGGCGAGGGTTTGCAGCACGGCGATGTCGTCGTCGCGGAAGGCGCCGGCCTGCTCTGATTGGATGTCGAGCGCGCCGATGGTGCGCGAGCCGACGCGCAGGGGCAGCGCGGCTTCGGCGCGCGTGCGCGGCAGGAGCGGGTGCGGGCGGTGAACCTGGCTGGCCGCGGTGTCGTTGACGATCACCGCGCGGCCTTTTTCGGTCACTTCGCCGACGATGGAGCGCGAGCCGATCGGCAGGCTGTGTTTCTGGCGCAGCATTTCGGCCCCGGCCTCGCCGGTGGCCGCCTGGAGGATGGCGTTGAAGCCCGTCTCCTCGGCGACGAAGATGCCGGCGTGGTAGTAGCCGAAGCGTTCGCGCACCAGGTTGACGGTCCGTGAGAAGAGCGTGGGCATGTCGAGGGTGGAGGTCACCAGTTGGGAGATCTCGGCTGTGGCGGAGAGGTATTCGTTGCGGCGGCGGAGGGCTTCCTCGTCCTGTTTGCGGGCGGTGATGTCGCGCGCCACCCAGAAGACCTGGTCGTCCGTCAGTTTGGAGACGTTGGCCTCGAACCAGTACACTTTCCCCTCGATATCGAGCGAATATTCTATCCGTTCGAGCTGCCCGCTTTCCAGGGCGCGCTGGATGGTTTGAAGGAAGGGCTGGTGCATGGATTCGGGCAGCACTTCGCTGATCTTCTTTCCGAGCATATCCTCTGGCGGAAGGAACAGGCGCGACGGACTGGTGGGCGCGATGCGGATGTAGCGGCCCTCGCGGTCATAGATGATGATCACGTCGGTCATGGCAGAGAAGAGGGCGCGCAGTTCGCCTTCCGAGCGGGCGAGGGCCTCCTGCGACTGGCGCGTTTCTTCGAACAGGCGCGCGTTTTGGATGGCGATGGCGGCCTGCGCCGAAAGGGCGATGAGCAGGTCGCGGTCGTGTTCGTCGAAGGCGTTCTCTTCGACATAGGATTGCGTCGCCATGACGCCGATCGCCTGCTCGCCCAGGAGCAGCGGCACGCCCAGCCAGCAGGCGGGCGGCTGCCCCACCGCTTCGATGCCCAATTGACGCATGACCTCCGCTACGTTGTTGGGTATGAGGAGCGGCCTGCGGGTGCGCAGAAGGTAGCCGCTCAACCCCTTATCGGCGGGGATGGTGAGGATGTCCCGGTCCACGACCGATTCCGAGACGTTCAAAGGAAATGTGATCGTATCGTTTTCGGGAGAATACAACCCGATGAAGAAATTTTTAACGTCAACCAGCCGCGCCGCGCCGCGATAGGTTTCATGCAGCGCCTGGTCCACATCCAGGTTTGCGGAGAGGCGCTGGTTGAGTTCGTTGAGGGCGTTCAGTTCCTCGGCGTGTTTGCGCGTCTCCTCGAACAGGCGGGCGTTCTCGATGGCGATGGCGGCCTGCCCGGAGACGGCCGTCAACAGGTCGCGGTGATGGTCGGTAAAGAGGTTGGCGGTCTCTGTGCTTTGCAGCCCGATCACGCCGATAACGGCGTCGCCCGCGATGAGCGGCGCTCCCATCCAGCATTTGGGCGGGCGGCTGTTTCCGAGGGGAATGAATTCCGCTCCCAGCGCCTGCATGTGGCCCGGCACGTCGTCTGGGATGAAGAGCGGTTGATGCGTTCGCAGGATGTAGTCGCTCAGGCCCTGTCCCAGTTTACGCGGCGGGACCCGGATACGTTTGTGGTTTTCGATGACGAAGAGCCCGTCAATCTCCTGTTTCTTTTCGTCGTATAGCGAAATGAACAGGTTGGAGGCGTCCATCAGCCGGCTGGCGTGTTTATAAACGGCGGAGGCGATGGCTTCCAGGCTGAACAGGGAGGTAAGTTCGCTCCCCATTTCGTTGAGGACGGTCAGTTCCTCGGCGCGCGAGCGCGTCTCCTGGAAGAGGCGGGCGTTTTCGAGAGCCTGCGAGAGTTGTTCCGTCACCTGGCGGACGAGGAGCTGTTCGTTCGGGTCCCATTCGCGCGGGGCGGTTTCGTCCACCACCTGGAGCGTGGCCCAGTTGCGGTTATCCAACTGGAAGGCCAGCGACATGCTGGAGGGCGCGCCCTCGCCCGCTCCCTGCCGGGCGACGGAAACGGTCTCGGCTGGGGGGAGCGCGCCGGTCTGGGCCAGGGGACGGCCGGACGGCCGGGCCGAAGGCGCGGCCGGCTTCTTCGCGGGGGACCCAGGCGGGCGTTTCCCGGCCTTACCCGAGGGTTTGGCCTCCTCCTCCTGGATGTTCTCGAAGAGTTGGTCAAGCCGCTTGCTGGTTGATTTCTTTGGCATATTCGATCAGTTCCTCGGCCAGCACGCGGTATTGCAGCGAGCCGCGGCTGGCGGGCATGTAGCGCGTGATGGGCTGCCCCGCAATGGGACTTTCGCGCAGTTTGGTGTCCATCTCGATGACGGTCTCGAACATGCCGTCTCCGAAGGTGGCGGTCAGTTGCTCGTAGATGTTGCGGTGCGTACGGTTGCGCCGGTCCAGCAGGGTGACCAGGATGCGGTAGGCCAGGTTGGGGTTGGCCTCTTTGCGGATGCGGCGGATGACGCCCATCATGTTTCGGAGGGCGTAGGCAGAGAAATACTCCGCCTGGGTCGGGATGACCAGCAGGTCGGAGGCGGCCAGCGCATTGAGCGTGATGGCGCCCAGCGCGGGCGGGCAGTCCAGCAGGATGTAATCGTACTGGCTGCGGACCGGCGTCTCGAGGGCCGCGCGCAGGGTCGTGAGATAGTTCGTCCGCACCGGGAGGAACTGTTCGGCGCTTTCGATGCGCGCGTTGCACGGCACGAGATGGAGCCGCTCGACGTCCGTCTTGTGGATGGCGCTCTGCAGCGGAGCGGACTCGATCAGCACGTGGGCCGACGTTCGCGAAGCCTCGGCCGGCTCGAAGCCCAGGGCCAGCGTGAGGTTGGCCTGCGGGTCCATGTCGATCAATAAGATGCGATGTCCCAGTTCGGCCAGCGCGCCGCCGAGGGAAAGCGTGCTGGTCGTTTTGGCGACGCCGCCTTTTTCGTTTGAAATGGCGATGGTGTATGTCATGGTCTTGCTCCACTAATTTGACCGGACGACTCGTTTTCCCGGCCGGGCAGGTGTTCAGACGCCACCTGGGGGATGATCTCCACACGGCTGACGTTCAGCGCGCGTTGCAGTTCCTCGATGGCGGTGCGGATCATGGCCTGCGGGTCGTTGGTCTCGCGGATTTTGGTCGAGATCTGGGCTACGGCGTGTTCGCGGGCCGCGCGGCTTGAAGCTTCCTCGAACAGGCGCGCGTTTTCGAGCGCCAGGCCGAGACGTTCGGCGATGGCCTCGATGGCCGCGATCTCATCGCGGGTCCAGGTCTTTCCAGTCTCGGATGCGCGGACGTTCACCACGCCGATGATTTGATTTTGCAACCGGATCGGGACGGCCACGGTCGGGAACGCGTCCCGCCCGTCGCTGAAGGCGGGCTGGCCGGTTTCGAGGGCGGCTTCGATCTCCTTCCGCTCCACCGCCTCTTTGACCGCTTCCCCGGCGCCCGCCGCGTGCCGGTAGCCAACGACGGCCTGGGCGGTCTTGCGTTCCCAGGCGCGCCCGACGAACTCGCCATACAGGGCCTGCGAGTCGGCCAGCGCCTGCCGCGACTCTGCCAGCAGGCGGGCGTTTTCAATGGCGATAGCCACCTGGTCGGCCAGGACGCTCAGGGTTTCCACGTCGGCGGGTTCGAAGGCGTCGGCCTGGATGCTTTGTACGTCCAGCACGCCGATGATCTGTCCGCGCACGCGCAGGGGCAGCGCCATCTCGGAGCGGGTGGCTGGGAGGTCTGGGTTGTTGAAGTAGGCCGCGTCCGCTCCCACGTCCAGGGCGATGCGGGGTTCGCCGCTGGCAGCCACATGGCCCACGATGCCGACCTGTCCGATGGGGAGTTTGTGTCCGCGTTTCAGCATCCGTTTTCCGCCGGGGCTGTTGGCCGCGCGCAGGACGGCGTTTTGTGAAGCGTATTCCAGCAGGAACATGCCGACGTGATAAAAGCCGAAGCGGTCGCTGACGACGCGGGTGACGAGGGTGAGGAGTTTTTCGAGGTCTGTTTCGGTGGATACGGCCCGCGCCACTTCGCTGACGGCCTGTAACTGTTCGGCGCGTTTCTGGCTTTGTACGGTGGCTTTTTCGAGGTCGGCGGTTCGCTCTTCCACGCGTCTTTCCAGCGAGCCGACCAGCCCGCGCAGGCGGGCGGTCATGGCGTTGAAGGCGTCGGCCAGCAGGTTGAATTCGTCGCGTGAGCGCATTTCTATTTGCGCGCTCAGGTCGCCGTCGGCGAGCCGGGCGGCGGCGTCGGTCAGCTGCGTCAACGGGCGGGCGAGCGTGTTTCCCATCCAGCGCGCTGCCAGGAGCGCGAAGGTCATCAGAATCAGCAGTCCGAGGCCGAGGTAGAGCGTGGTGTTGCGAATTTCGTTTTTCAGCCGCTGCCGGGTGAAGGTGAGGGTGGATTGCGTCTCGCTGACCGGGACGACGATTCCCAGGCTGTATCCGACGGAGGGGATCGGCTGGTAAGCCAGGTATTTTTCCACGCCGTTGGCGTCGATCACTCTCATGTCGCTCTGGTGGGCGACCATCTTGACGAGGATCTGGAAGATGTCGAGCGGCGCTTTCGGCAGGATGGAGTCGAGCGCCGCGTCGCCCTGGAAGTCGGAGGCGGAGAGGCCCAGGTCGGCGTATCCCTCCTCGGGCATGGCGATGATTCTGCCTTTGTCGTCAATCAGGAAGGCGTAGCCGCTTTGCCCGACGTGGATGGCCGATACCAGCTGGGTGATGCGTTTCAGTTGCAGGTCCGAGGCCACGACGCCGCGGAATTGTCCCGTGCGGTCGAAGACGGGCATGCTGTTGGTGACGACGAGTCCGTTCAGCGCCGCGTCCACGTAGGGGGCCGACCAGACCACCTTGCTCTCAGGGTTCGCGCCCGGTTCGGCGGCCAGATACCAGGGTCGTTGCGTGATGTCAAAGTCTGGCGGCAGGATGTTCGCCAGGTCTACGTTGGGGTAGTAGAGCGTCTCGCCCTGCGCGCCTCCAAAATAGAGGGCGATCATGTCGGGATGATTTTCGAGGAGCGTGGGAGCGAGGAAGTCTATCTGTTTGAGGGCGTTGATCTCCCCGATCAGCGCGTCGGAGAGGGCGACTTGTTTCGGCACAAAGATCGAGCCGGGGTCTTCGTTCGAATTGTCCCAAACGCCTGGCGTAAGTTGGGTCAGCCGGTCTTTGGCGTTCCACGAAGTGACGACGGGAGTCTGCTGGTCGAGCAGCCTCTGAATGCTTTTTCCGAGCGTCTTCATGCCGTCGTTCACCGGGGCGAAGTAGCCGTCCAGTTCGAGGGCGCGGCGGGTCGCTATGGAAGTGATTTCCTTCTCGGCCAGGGAAGTCACGCTCGCGTCGATCTGGCCGATGAGGAAGGCGTTGGTTTGAAAGGCGCGGTAGGCGGTGTAGGCGGCGGTGGCGATCATTGTGAATCCGACGAGGGCCACGGCGCTCCATCTCAGGCGCGAGCGGAACGACCGGCCGGCGATCCCGCCGCGCGGGGACGGTTTCGGGCTGGGGGATTCGTTACGCATGGACCTGCTCCTGACCTGGGGTTTGCATTATTCTTCGTCCTCCGCGGAGCGTTTGGGCGTCTGCAATTGGATGAGGACCTCGGAGCCGTTGAAGGCCTGGCTGAGTTCCTGCGCGGCCATTTGCAAAATATTTCCCACGCGGATGTTGCCGCTGATGCGCGAGGAGATTTCCGAGATGATGCGCTCGCGCGCCGCGCGGCTGGCGGCGATGTCGAAGAGGCGCGCGTTTTCGAGCGATACCGCCAGGCGCTCCATGGCCGCTTCGGCGATATCGATGTCGTCTTCCGTCCACTGGGCGCGTTCGGGCTGGCTGATATGGAGGACGCCGATCACCTTGTCGCGCAATTTGACCGGCGCGGCCAACCGGGCCGGGACGCCGTTTTTTTCCGGTCCTGTCTGCGCGATCCTGCCTTCACGCGCTTCCTGGAATTCATCTCCCAGTTGCGCGGGCGCGGTCAGGGGACGGCTGCTTCCGCTTTTGAATTCGTAGCCGGTGATTTTTTCGTCGCGCGCGAACTGCGTCCACTCGGCCTGCACGTATTGACTGTACGCGGCCCTTGTTTGTTCGAGCGACTTCTGCACGGACTCGTACAGACGCGCGTTCTCGATGGCGATGCTGACCTGGTCTGCCAATATGGACAGGCTGGCGATGTCCTCGTTCGTAATGGCGGAGATTTCCACGCTTTGCACATCCAGCGCTCCGATGGTCTTTCCGCCGATTTTCAGCGGCAGGGCTATCTCTGAACGGGTTTCGGGGAGGTCGGGATTGTTAAAGTAGATCGAATCCTCGCCTACATTTTGGACAACGCGCGGCAGGCCGGCTCCGGTCACGTAACCGACGATGCCCTGTTGGCCGATCCTGAGCTGGTGATTGCGGGCGAGCATTTTTTGTCCGCCCGCGCTGTTGGCGGCGCGCAGGATTGTAAATTGACCGGCCTCGTCGTTGAAGAAGATGCCCACATGATAAAAGCCGAATTGCCGGCTGATCGCTTCGGCAACGCGCGGGAGCAATTCCTGGAGGTCGCGCGTGGCCGTGATCTCGGCGGAGATTCGGGCGATGGTTTCGAACTGGCTGGCGCGTTTTTGGCTGAGGGCGTTCGCGCTTTCCAATTCGGCGGTGCGGAGGTTGACGCGTTCTTCGAGCGTGGCGCTCAACTCCACCAGGTCCCGGTTGACGGTCTTCAATTCCCGCTCGGACGTGCGGACGTTTTGCACGGCCCGATGCAGGCTGCGGGTCGCGAGGACGAACATCACCCCGCTGAGCAGGTATACGAACGCGGTGGAGATCCATTGCCCGATCGGGTCGGTGTAGGTCGTGAATACCGGTTGGACCCAGTTATTGGCTTGCGCGATCGCCATGACGAGCGTGAAGAGGACGATGGCCCCGGTCAGCCAGGCTACCGCGCGGGCGTCCAGCAGTAGAACGACGAGGGCGATCAAGAGGATAAAACTGATGCCCGCTCCCACGCTTTCGAAACTGCTGCCCGCGTAGGCTCCAAAAATTGCGAGACCGATGACCAGAACCGCTATGATGGCCGCCAGGCGGACGCGGCCTTTTCTCAACAGGATGTACGCCCCAAAGTTCACGGCTATCAGAGGGACGATTAAAAGGATGACCGGAAGGTTGTTTTCCGCAGTGGTGGAGACGAGGAGCGCCGGTAATCCCAGCGTCATTCCCACGATCAGGATCAGGAGGATCGGGTGCAGGACGCCCGCGACGCGCTGTTTTTCTTCGTCCTCGAAGGACGGCGGGCTGAGGAAGGTGCGAATACGGTTGAACATGGCGCGCTAATCCTTTTCCTCGAATTGGAGGACAATTTCCGCGCCGGGCAGGGTCTGCCCCAATCCCTCCACCGCAGCCAGCATGATCTCCCGGATGTTTGCCGAGGCGCCGATGCGCGCGGAGATCTCGCCGATGGCGTGTTCCTTGGCGGCGCGTCGCTGGGCTTCGTTGAGCAGGCGGAAGTTTTCGAGCGCCAGCCCGGCCCGTTCGGCCGCGGCCCTGGCCAGGCTGATCTCGTCCTGGGACCAGGCGCGCAGGGGATTGTTCGGTTGAATGACGATATTTCCTACGATGATTCCGCGCATTTGGATGGGGATCGTCAAAGCCTGGCTGGAGGACGGGGGAGCCGCGGTTTCCAGGGGCGCGACGCGGATGCCGTTGTAGGAATAGCCTTTGTTTTTGAACGTGCGGGCAAAACGCGCCCAGTCCTGGCGGACGTATTGCTGGTAGATGGCCTGCGAATCGGCCAGCGCCTGCCTGGTCTGGCTGAAGAGACGGGCGTTTTCGATGGCGATGGCTACCTGGCTGGCCAGGACGCTCAGCGCGGCAATATCCTCCTGCTGGAAGGCGTCGGTCTCCACGCTTTGCACGTCGAGGACGCCGATGATCTGTCCGCCGATTTTGAGGGGCAGGGCGATCTCGGAGCGGGTGTCGGGGAGGTCTGGGTTGTTGAAGTAGACCGCGTCCGCTCCTACGTCGAGGGCGACGCGAGGCTGCCCGTGCGCGGCCGCCGCGCCCACGATGCCGGCCAGTCCCACCCGCAGGCGGTGGCCGCGTTCCAACATGCGTTGGCCGCCCGCGCTGTTGGAGGCTTGCAGGATGGCGTATTCGCCGCGCTCGTCAATGAGGAAGATGCCGGTGTGATAGTAGCCAAAATGTTCGCTGACGACGCGCGTCACGGTGGGGAGCAGGCGCTCCAGGTCCTGGACGGTGGAGATGGCGCGCGCTACGGTGGAGACGGCCTCCAGTTGGGAGACGCGCCGCTCCAGTTCGGCGGTGCGCTCGCCGACGCGCGTTTCGAGGACGCTCTTGAGTTCGTTCAGTTCGCGGTTGGTTTCGATCTGGGCTTTTTCGCTTTGTCGCGCCTGGTCGGCGATCTGGCCCAGGCGACCGATTAACGTCCACAAACCCAGGCTGATGGCGAGCGTTATGAAGATGAAGACGAACAGGTCTATCAAGTTTGCGTAATCGGGAACTTTGGGGTGAATGGTTCCTGATCTTTCGGCTATCGCGAACCCTGTATAAACCAGGATCGCAGGGATGCCGGCTAATAGCAAGCCTTGCCTGCCAAGCAGGAGCCCCCCGATGACAATCCCGCTAACCAGCCCAACTATGGCGACATCATACGATCCGTATCCCCGGTACATGAACAGGGCGCTGATCAGGATGATGGATAGAGGCGTAACGATCTGCGCCGGCCAGTGAATTCGGCGCAGGGAGAGGATGATGGTCCCGGCCAGAATGACCGCCAATGCCAGCGAGGGCGCTTTGTTTACTTTAATGGATAAGGTGATGCCGAGCGCGGCAAAGAACACGATGATCTGGACCGTTAGGATTAACCTGCCGAAGGAACGGGGATCTTCCTTGTGCGGATTGAAGAATTGTTCGAAGGACCGTTTCATTTGGCCTCCAGCTCCTCGGCCCGGATCTGGACGACGACCTCGGAATCGCCGAGGGCTTTTCCGATCTCCTGGGCGGCGACGCGCAGGACGGCGTCCATGTCGTGCGCCGCGCCAATGTGAGACACGACTTCGCCGACGGTGCGTTCGTGGATGGCGCGCTGCCGGGCTTCGTCGAGCAGGCGGGCGTTTTCGAGCGCCAGGGCGACTTGCGCGGCGATCTCGGCCAGCATGGCCTGTTCGCGGGCCTCCCAGTCTCCTTCGCTGCGTTTGGCGGCGATCTCGCCGATTTTTTGATTGTGGAGCAGGATGGGGACGATCAGTTGATCGTCGCGATCCCCGGCGCGGAAGGCGGGCTGGATCCCGGCCGGCGTGTATTGATAGGCGTGGCTGCCGGCGCGCCCGCCGTCCATCCATGCCTGCTGGATGCGGTCGGTCGCGAGACGTTCCAGCTGGCTCACGGCGAGGTTCATCTCTTCGAAGAGGCGGGCGTTTTCGATGATCAGGGCGATCTGGTCGGCGAGGGTCTGGAAGGTTTCGATATCTTCGGGGCTGAAGGCGCGCGCCTGTTTGGACTGGATGTCCAGCACGCCGATCACGCGGTTGCGGACGACGAGGGGCAGGGCGGCTTCGGAGCGGGTTTCGGGGAGGTCTGGGTTGTTGAAGAAGTAGGCGTCCTCGCCGACGTCCAGCGCGACGCGGGGGCGTTTTTGCGCGGCCGCGTAGCCCACGATGCCCTGTTCGCCGATTTGCAGGCGGTGACCGCGCGTCAGCATCTTTTGCCCGCCTTCAGAGGAGGCGGCTTGCAGGCTGACGAATCCGCCCTCGGCTTCCGTCAGGAAGATGCCTGTGTGGTAGAAACCGAACTGGTCTGAGATGGTGCGGACGGTGTCGTCCAGCAGCTGGGGCAGTTCACGGATGGCGGTGGCCTGGCGCGCCACGCGGGTGGCGGCCTGGAGTTGGGAGGTGCGCCGCGAGAGTTGCGCGGTGCGTTCCTCTACGCGTTCTTCCAGCCGGGCGACCAGCCCGCCGAGTCTTTCGGCTGCCTGGTTGAAGGTGGCGGCCAGGATGGCGGTTTCGTCGTTCGAGCGGATCTTGATGCGGTAGTTGAAATTGCCGTTGGAGAGTTGTTCGGCGCCTTTGATCAATTTGGAAATGGGCGCGGTCAGCGCCAGGCCGAATAACCAGCCGATGAAGCCGCTCACCGGGATGGAGCCGAAGAAGATGACCAGAACGCGCCGGAACGCGTCGCGTTCCTGCGCCAGGACGTTGTCCGCTGAAATGTCCATGCCGAGGACGGCCTCGCGCCGCCCGTCCGGCGCGTAGATGGGCGCGTAGCCGCTCAGCCAGGTCCCCCATTTGTCGGTGTAAAAATTTTCCGCGGCTGTAGCCGATTGGAAGGCGGCGAAGTTCGCTTCGAGAAAATCGCCGGCGTCGTCGTATATGTCGCCCAGGTGCGAGATGTCCTGTTCGCTTTCCTCGGCGTCCACGATAAAGACGATGTTCCCCTGCGCGTCCTGCCGCATGGTGTAGACGAAGCGGATATCGGTCCCGGCGTCGCGAATCCTCTGCAGGGTTTTCTTCAGGCGCAGGTAGTCGGGCGAGCCTTCCTGGTCGGGCGCGGTCAGTTTCGCGTGGGCCGCCGCGTCCACTTGCAGCGCGCCGATGGCGACGGCGTCGTGCAGGCGGTTGCGGATGTCCTGACGCAGCATGGCCTTTGTGCTTTGGTAATATAGATGGGCTGTGATGCCGATGGCCGCCACGGTCAGCAGGGAAAATCCCATCGCCAGTTTTGCGTGCAGCGGCAGAATGCGTCGCGGTCTATTCATGGTCGTTCGCTCCCTGCCCGTCCATCTGGAGCGAGATGGTCGCTTCCGCGAGGTTGAAGGCGCGCCCGATCTCGCGGACGGCGGTCTGCAAGATGCCGTCAATGTCTCCGACCGACCAGATGTGTGTGGTGATTTCGGCGACGGCGCGCTCCATGCCGGCCTGCCGGCGGTTTTCATCCATCAGGCGGGCGTTTTCGAGCGCGATGGAGGCCTGCGTCGCGACCGATTCGATCCAGGCGCGTTCCTCCGCAGACCATTCTCCCTCGCCCGTCATGCTGATCTGCCCGATGACTTCGCTGCGCAGCGTTAACGGGACCTCGATGGACGAACCGTCGTCGTGCGGCGCTTCGTCTCCCACGCCGTATTCCAACGGTTCCCGGCTGGACGTGGCTTGCCAGGCTTCGTGGATGTACTGGCGCTGGGCGATCTGCAACTCTTGCAGCCGCTGGCGCGTCTCCTGGAAGAGACGCGCGTTCTCCAGCGCGATCGCTACCTGGTTAGCCATGCTTTGGAAGGTCTCGATGGCCTCGTCGCCGAAGGCGGATTCGTACGTGGATTGGATGTCCAGCGCGCCGAGGACGCGGTCGCCGACGATGAGGGGCAGGGCGATCTCGGAGCGGGTGTATGGGAGCAGGGGGTTGTTGAAGCGCACCGGTTCCAGTCCCGCGTCCAGGGCGATGCGGGCCTGTTTCTGGCTGACGGCGGCGCCCACCATGCTTCGGTCGTCGGCCGCGAGGCGGTGATGCGATTCGCGCAGGACGCGTCCGGCCTCGCCGGTGGCGTTTTTCAATTCCGCCCAGCGGCCGCTGGCGTCGAGGAGGAAGATGGCGGCGTAGTAATGGCCGAAGCGGTCGGTGATCAGGTTGACCGTTCTTTCGATCAGTTTGTCCGGGTCCAGGATGGCGCTGGCGGCGCGTCCCACTTCGATCACCGCCTCGAGTTGCGCGGTGCGGTTTGCCACTTGTTCTTCGAGGCCGCTTTGCAAAGACCCTACGCGATGGATCATGCGGTTGAAGAGGATGGTCAGTTCCCCGGTCTCGTCCGAGGAAATAACGGGGGCCTGCTGATGGAGGTCGCCCTGTTCTACTTTGAGGAAGATTTCCACCAGGTTGTTGAGCGGGACGGCTACCGAACGGGAGAGCATCCAGGCCAGCCCGGCTCCGAGCAGCAGGGCGAACAGGCTGAAGCCGACGGATTGGATTTGATAATTGAACAGCAGGTTGGGGCGGGACGATTCCTGCAAGGCGAGGGAGGTAAAGCGGTATCCGATTGGCGCCACCAGCAGGATGCCTATGGCGATCAGCGTAAGGATGAGCAGGCTGAGTTTGGGCAGCAGTCTCAGACTGGCGGCGTTTGTGAGTTGGGTTTGGAAATTCCCCGGGAGCAGCGCCTGCCGGGCGGGCGCGAGCATGCCTTCCAGCGCGGCCACGCCAAAGGGAACCAGGATGAGAGAGGAGATGCAGACGCCGATGGCGGTGTAGATCACGCGGTCGGCGTCCAATTTCAAAACCGCGATCTCATAGGCCAGCGTCGGCAGGAAGGCGACCAGCAGGGCAAGGAGGGCGGCGGCTTTGGCAAACCGCCAGGGCAGGGATGAGATTTGCTTCCAGGCCGCGGCCTCGTCCTGCTCGCCGCCTGAGTTGGCCCGGTCTTTCGCGTGATCCTGGAGCCGGGAAAACGCCTGCCGGCTGGTCAGGAATAGATAGGCCGACAGAATGGGCAGGGACAGGACCATGCCGGCTGCCGTCACGCTCCATAGCTGACGGAATTGTCCCATGTTGAATTCCGCGTTCGTCCAGACGAACAGGGAAACGGGGATGGTGACGAGGTAGGCGGCCGCTTGCGCCAGCGCGGCGGCAATCAGGATGAAATATCCGCCGCTCCGCTTCAACAAGCCTTTGGACCAGGATGTCAATATCGTGGAATCCATTTTGCCGCTCTCCTAATTCGCGCTGTCTGGATTTTCACGCTTGTGCAGAAGCGGGTCAATCTTGATCTGGGCGCGGCGCGCGCCGACGGCTTTCGTCAACTCGCTGACGGTGGTGGCGAGGATGGTCTCCATGTCGGTGGAGCGTCGAATCTTGCTGGTCACCTCGTAGAGCAGCCGTTCACGTTCGGCCTGGCGGCGGATCTGCGCCAGCAGGCGGGCGTTGGCGATGACGGCCGCCAGGCTTCCAGCCAGCGTGCCGAGCATTTCCTCGTCGTTTTCGGTATATGCCGCCGTCCGTTCGCTTTCGACATTCAGCACGCCCAGCAGTTCGTTACGGTAGAGCAGGGGGATGGCGAGCTCGGAACGCGTGTTTGCGCTGACGCGGATGTAGCGCGGGTCGGCGGTCACGTCGTCCACGCGCAGGGGGCGGCGGTGCGCGGCCGCCCATCCGACGACGCCGTCCCCGACCGATACGCGCATGTTCGTGATCTCTTCCGAATAGCCCACCGCCGCGCTCACTTCCAGGTTTTTGCGTTCCTGGTCCAGCAGCAGGATGAGGACGCGGTCGCCGCCCAGGGTCACTTGCAGCCCCTTGACGGCGGCGTCGAGCGCGTCTTCCAGCGTGGCGCCGGAAGCCGCGGAGGTGGTGATGTGGTGGAGCAGGCGGTGCTGCGACAGGTGTTCCTGCGTTTCGGCGAACAGTTCCGTGTTCACCACCGCCACCGCCAGCTGGTCTGCCAGGATCTGAAGGGTGCGCAGGTTTTCCTCGTTGAAGGCGTACGGCTGGACGCTTTGCACGTCCAGCGCGCCGAGGATGCGTTCGCCGACCTTCATGGGGATGGCGGCCTCGGAGCGCGTGTCGGGCAGGACCGGGTTGGCGAAGTAGGTGGCGTCTTTCAAGGTGTCGTTCACGATCAGCGGTTCGCCCTGCCCGGTGACGTATCCCACGATGGACTTCGAACCGACGCCCAGTTTGTGTCCCTGGCGTTTGAGCTGCGCGCCGGCCTCGCCCGTGGCCTCGCGGATGACGGCGAATCCGCCGTGCGGGTCGACGAGGAAGACGCTGGCATGGTAGAACTCGAAGCGGTCGCGGATCAGGTTGACGCCGCGCAGGAGCAGTTCGTCCAGGTTGAGCGAGCCGCTGATGTCGCGCGCGATCTCGGCCGCGGTTTGCAGTTGGAGGGCCGCGCGGCGGCTTTCATCCAGCAGGCGGATGTTCTGGAGCGCCCCGGCCATCTGCCTCCCCAGTTCGTTCAGGAAGTGCAGGTCGCGCTCGTCGAAGCAGCGTTCCCGTTCGAGGTCCTGGAGGATGAGCGCGCCGATCGGCTGGTCGTTCACCAGCAGCGGGACGCCCATCCACGATTTGGCCGGCCTGCCGTGGATCTTGGCGCCGAGCGCCAGCGCTTTCTTTTCCGTGTCCTCCGCCAGCAGCAGCGGGCGGCGGGTATGGATCAGGATGGACGTGAGTCCCTCGCCCAGCGGGAAGGGTTCGATGGACTGGACGTTGCCGTCCTCGTAGAGGTAGGGGATGCTGATGGAGTTGGTTTTGTCGTCGTATAACGCCACCACGAAACTATAATTTCCGATGACGCGTTGCACCTGCGCTTGCAGGATGGGGTAGAAGACGTTTACGTCCGAGGTGGAAAGGGCGGCCCGGTTGAACGACGACAGCGCTTCCAGTTCGTTCAGCCGCGATTCGGATTCGCGCAACGCCCTGATCTTGTCCAACGCGGCGCCAAGCAGGTTGGCGACGCTGGCGTAGGGCCGCGCCGTCTGACTGGCGATCGGCTGTCCCGGCTGTTCGCCGAGCATCAGGATGGCGGCGAGCTGCCCCTGCGCGAAGACGGGCAGGAACGCGCCGCTCTTGCAGCCGATGTCGCGCAGGAAGCGCGCCAACCCGGCGGGCAGGTTCTCGGCCCGGTTAAGGTCGTGCGCCAGGATGGGCGTGCGGATGGCCCTCGCCGCAGCCTCGTAATCAACTTCCGTCCCGATTTCCGCTTCCGCGCGGGCCTCGCTCAGGGGGTTGTTGACCGCGACGACTTCCGTCCCCTCTTTGGCGATCTTAAGAACGATGGAGGGATACGGCGCCTCTTTTAACATGCGCCCGGCCGCGGCCAGCGCCTGGCGTTCGGTCTCGGCCTGCGCCACCTCATGACTCAGTTGTTGCAGGCGCTCGGCTTCGGAGGTGTCCAGTCGCGCGCTTTCGCTCAGGGTGGCATTTTGGATGGCGGACGCGATCTGGTTGGCGAGAGTCTGTAACACGATGACCATTTCATCGTCGAATACGTGCGGCTCGACGCTCTGCACGTCCAGCACGCCCAGCGCGGCTTCGCCCAGCGCGATGGGGAAGCCCGCCTCGGCGCGCGTGCGCGGGAGCAGGGGGTTGACTTTGTGGACGGGGTCCTTGTCCACTTCCGCGGCGACGCGCGGCTTCAGATGGGCGGAGGCCCACCCGACGATCGAATCGGAGCCGACTTCGAGCTGGTGGCCGCGTCGCAGCATTTCCGCGGCCGAAGGCCCATGCGCGGCGCGCAGGGAGGCGTTCTTGCCGGTCGAGTCGATCAGGAAGATGCCCGCGTGGTAGAAGCCGAAGCGTTCCACGATCAGGCGGACGGTGGTGTTGAGGAGTTCGTCGAGGTCGAAGGCGGTGGTGAGTCCCTGCGCCACTTCGGCCGCGGTGCGGATCTGGCGCGTGCGTTCCTCCACTTGTTCCTGTAGCGAGCGATACATGGCGTTCAACTGGTCTGCCATGCGGTTGAAGGAGGATGCCAGCAGGCCCAGTTCGTCGTCGCCGCGAACGGCTGCCCGTTCGTCGAGGTTGCCCTGCGCGAACTGGTCCGTGATTTTCGCAAGAGAACGGATGGGTTTTACCACCCGGTTCGTTGCCGCGCCGATGACCAGCGCCATGGCGATCACCGCGGCCAGGAATAGGATGACGGTGAAGGGGATCAGTACGTTGATGTTGCCGAAGATGGCTTCGGTGGGGACTTCAAGGACCACCCCGCTGTGCAATTCTTCCAGCCAGACGGCTTGCGCCAGAGCCGGCACGCCGCTTTCGTTGGTATATGCGACCGTGACCGGCGCGGACGGTTGGCCCGGCTGCATCATCGGCGCGAACGCCTGGGTGAGCGTTTCGCGTTGTTTTGCGGCGGAATTGAATTTTTGCATTCCGCCCGTGTAAGGATCCAGCCCCACGTAACCGCCGTAATTGGAGACGAAATAGGCCCGCGAAAACGGCGTCAGGTCTACGATGGATTTCAGGATGGACAGGGCGTATTGTTCGTCCGAAAAGCCAAAGAGGACGGCGCTTGTTTTTCCGCCGGCGTCTTTAACCTGGATGACCGTGACCAGGCTGAATTGCCCGGAATAGAATGGAGAGAAATCGTAGACGCCGAAGGATTGATGGTCGGCTTTGCTCAGGTCTTTGAAGATGGCGGAATTGGCCGGCCGCTGGCTCTCCCATTTGCTTTGGCTGGCGGCCAGGATCGTCCCGTTTTGGTCTGCCGCGAACATGGCGTTGAAGAGGGGCGCGTCTCCTTCGCGGTTGATCGCGTTGAAGGCGGCGATCAACTTGTCGCGCGCTTCGAGGAAGGGCGGGCTGCCCGGCTTCTGTTCCAGCAGCCCTTGCAGGGCGGCGGCGAACTCCGGCTGGCGGGTCAGGCGGTCCAGGCGGACTTGCTTGACCTTCATCGTATTCCGCGCCGCGCTCATTTGGGTATCGAGCAGGTTTTGAGTTTGCCGCACCGTCTGGTCTTGCAGAAGCTGTCTTGTCCAATAATAGACGCTCCCGGCCATTAATCCCAGCGGGAAGAATGTGAAAATCACCAGCGTCAGGATGAATCTGCGCGCCAAGCGGCCAGACCAGGCGGGTCTCTTCGTTGCGACTTGGGCGGCAGGGACGGGGAGGCTCATCGCGGATCAAGAATATTCCCAGACCGGTTCGCCGTTCAAGATCCGGCGAATCTGCTCCGGGAATCGGTCGGGGTCGAGCGGTTTGCCGAGGAAGCCGTCAAAGCCGGCCTGGCGGGCCTTCTTCATCTGTTCTTCGCTGGCCTCGGCGGTGACCGCCACAATCGGGATGGCCCGCAAATGCTCGGCGGACCGGATCTTTCTCAGCGCGCCGTAACCGTCTTCGTACGGCAGGCGGATGTCCATCAGGATCAGGTCGAGACGCGGAAGCGTATCGGCGTACTCCACCACCTCATAGCCCGAAGTCTTCCATTCGCAATGGATGCCCAGGTATCCCAACATGCGCGCGATCAGCACGAAGTTGGAGACGTTGTCCTCCACCACCAGCACGGTGGTATCGCCGGATGGGTTCGGCTTGCGGAGGGGATGAGATTCGAGAACGGATGGATCAGTCATGGGAACGCCTCGCCAGGAATCGTTCGATCTGCTGGGATAGAACGTCAATGTCAATCGGCTTTTGGATGTAGCCGTCGCAGCCCGCCTCCAGCGACCTCTCGCGGTCGCCGCGCATCACGTTGGCGGTGACGGCCACAATCGGCACCGAAGCAAAACCCGGCGTGGATTTGATCTGACTGGTCAGCGAATAACCGTCCACGTCCGGCATGTTGATGTCCATCAGGATCAAGTCGGGTTTCACCAAATGGATCTTCTTCATGGCATCCTCGGCGTTGCTGGCTTCGGCCATGGCGTACCCTTCGGCCTCCAGCACGCGGCGGATCAGGATGCGGTTTTCGAGATTGTCTTCCACATACAATATGACGCGTTGATTGGGCATGGCAACTCCGATGCGATTGTAACTGTCGGATAAAATTTTTTCATAACAGCACCCTTGCAAAACAAAAACGCCGAGAACTCTCGGCGTTTGAGCGGGTGATGGGACTCGAACCCACGATATCTTGCTTGGGAAGCAAGCGTTCTACCACTGAACTACACCCGCTTGCCTTCCCGTAAATACAGCCATTTTTAGAGGGGTTGTCGCGTGAGGCAAAATATCATCACGCGCCTTTATTATCCCCCCTCCCCCGCCGACCCGTCAATAGAAAACTTATAAGCAAAACGCGGCGCTCATTCCGTCACCTCCGTATATACAATGTGTATCAGTTGCACGCTATCAGGCAAGGCCGCCGCTTGGCGCTCCGCTTCGGTTTGTGTCATCTTTACACCGTCAAGCATAGCAGGCATATCCCCGCACGCGTCCCAAAACCACACCACGCGCTTACCGTTCTTTGGCGTGTTCTTTTCGAGTTCTGCTAGTCTGGCTTTTGCGCTCTGCTCGATTCTCTTTAGTCGGTTTTTGATTGTCATTTTTCACCTCGTTTGTAATCTCACGGCGCAACTCTGGCAGCGTCTCTATAATGCGCCGTCTCAATTCTCTGGCTTGCGTTCTCGTCAAGCCCTCGAATAACTTTAGAACGTCATCCGCCATTTGCTACCTCCGTTTTGAAGTTCTGGCCTTGCGCGCCTTGCCGCTCGTTACCAGTTGAATCGTGTCGGCACAGTCCAGACCGACCGCCTCCAACCATAACGGTACATCCTCACTGACAAGCCACAAGGCCGCGTCCAGCGCCTTTTCGGTTTCCTTACTCTTTGCGTCCTCTACCGCTTGCACAATGACCGCCGACATAAGCCCGCGCCAATCATGCTCACGGATAACGGCCTTCATGGTACACGCTCAGAATTTACTGGTACAAACTCCATAGTATCCGCAAGGTGTACCAGCATGAGGCCGTCAAGAGACAGGTATAACGTGCCGCTATCGTTATAGCCCTGTACCACTATGCCCGCCCTCTGGCAGTAACTCACGGCGCTTTGTAGAATTTGCGCCGCTTCGTCTTTGCTCATAGCGTCTTTTGTTTTCGGCATACGCTTTTTGCCTTTGCTCTGACAGTAACTCGAATTTGCCGCCGTACCGTGACCGCCGACCCGCGCCACGCCCGATGCGCCATTGCCAATACTTACCGCCATTTTGTACCTCTACTCTCCAATTGGCCTGTACCGTTAATTCTTGTGACCGTTCCCGTTTGAACGAAAAGGGACGGGCTGACCCACCTCCGCGAGTGCCGTTAATCCATCCGTCCGTAACGGTACAGGCTGAATCAATGTACCAGTAGAGGCGGATGGCGTGCCGTTACCATCGGCGCGGCTAGCTTGAATTTGTGACAGTGCCAGGTTTACCAACTTCTCACGCTCGCGCTCGTTATAGTCCAGTGCCGTTAATTGCTCGCGGAGTGCCGCGATTGCTTGCGCTTGGCCTACAATCGGCGCGATTGTCTTTTGTGCCGTCTCATAGTCGGATAGTTGGCGTTCTGTGACTTCCTGCTCTGCCTCTCTCTGGCGTAGTGTCATTTGCGCGTGAGGCGATAGACTGGCGATATACAGCACTACGGAAAGCGTACCCGCCGCCTGTAGACCAAGCCCGAACAGTACCAGCACGTCAAGCCATTCTGTGACGCTCGCGGCAAATGGATGACCCGCAAGGCGTACCGTGATGACGTTCCCCGTCCACGCGTCACCCATGACTGATAACAGCATGTAAGCAATGGTAAACACTAGCACAAGCGCGAGTGATTCCCACATCATGCCCTTAGCCCATTGCCTTTGTTTGGCAGTAGGATACTTGTCTTTGTGAAAGTGCCAGTATAAAAGCGCGCCGTCACTGAATAGCACCGCCGCCGACTGGCGCGCTAGTAAGGCAATGCCGCCCATTGTGGACGTGAGGGCGGTTAGTTCCCATGTGCCGCCGACCGTGAAAAGCAGGATAGCGCCGACTAGTACCCATGACCATTTACTCATTCCGTTATCAACTTTATTTTTCTTGTCGCTCATTGTCATTATTCCTTTCGTAAGTTTCAAGTTAATAACCCGCGCCCGCGTCATCCGCCATGACCTCGACGCGTAACGGTATCCCGTCCCGTTTGCATTGCATGAGCGCCGCCGCCTCTTTTATCGCGTCCTCTGGTAGGTCAAAAACTATCCGTATGCCGCCGTCTACCAAAGTTTTGACGCTTGCGACCGCCGCGCTAAACGTGATTTTATTTTCCGCCATTCTGTACCTGCCTTTCCAATTCGGTTAACCGCTCCTCGATATTCTTTACTTCGTTGAAGCGCAAGAATAAATTGACCCACTGGACACAAGCGGTTAAACGTGTGCTTTCATGCCGCGCCGACTGAATTAACTTTTCCATCGTGTCAAGCGCCGCCGTTTGTCCATTCGCCAGACGGCGCGTCGTAGTGTCCAGTAACTCATTTTGTGCCTCTCGTAACGCTCCGCGAAAGTCCGCACGTTTCAGCCAGGTATACAGCGTCCGCTCCGCAACTCCCGCCGACGTTGCCGCCTCGCCTATTGTCCGCGAAGTCAATAACGCGGAGATTGCTTTAGACTGTTTTGCAGTTATGCCGTTTTCGGTATTTTCCTGCTTGCTCATTCTCTGGCCTCCAATGCCAATACTGGTATGGTTTATCTATAAGGTTAATTTGTGTCATCTGCCAAGCCCTCGTTAAATGGCAAAATGTCGGTACATGCCCGCGCCTGATTGCGAGACGTGCGAAAAGATATACAAGTCTCTTTGCGTTTGTGCCGCTCGCTTTTTAGCCTTCGTGATTGAAGTTTCATCGCCCTGTATAAATAGCGTGCTACCTTTTCGCGGCGCGTTCATACTTGTGCTTATCAAACTGCCTTCAATGCCAATAGCATTAACGGCACTTGGATTAGCACAAGCAACGCGCTTTGAGGGTAAACGCCATGCGATATACATTTGATTCAACTTGTAATCTTTGAAGGCAAACGGCGCGGCGCGAGTACCAAACTCTTTTTCAGCGTCAAGCCGATTCGCCGCGATATTGCTAACCGCATAGTTTCTTTGTGACGTAACGCCGCAAACCTTATTGTATTGACGTTGCACCTGTGGATTAATGCCCGTCCATTCCGCTTGTTTCTTTTGGCTGATTAATAGCCCGCCATTCTGTGTCACTTTCGCCTGCCAAGTGGTAAACGCGATAGCCTGCCATTTGCCGCTAAACAATTCGGCAAGCGAGACGGTAAACCGAATCGTCGCGCTATGCTTTGACGCTCCGAACATGACCGCCGCGCGCTCATGTGATACCAGCGCAAAGACGCGTGTATTATTCTTGCGCTCATAGACAGTAAGCAAGCCAAGCCGAATTGCCGCGCTCATGTCGCGGGCGAATTGCCTCTCACTGATAAATTGGCAAGCAGTTCCTTTAACATTGGCGATAATCGCGTGACCGTTTTCAGCCATTGCTTTAGCAAGCAAGAAAAGCCTGTACGCGCCAAGCCAGGACTTGACGGTAAGGCTCTTGCAAGCGGTTAGCGGGCTGAAAGTGATTTGCATTACATCCCCGTAAACGTCAACTGCATTTCAGACGGCTCGGCATACTTTGGCGCGGGCGTGTCTGTGCTTTCGTGTTTCGGCGCGGGCGTGACGTGTGACGCTTCGCCTGATACATTCCAGTAACTTAGCGGAAGTGCTTTTTGCGCCTCATATCCGCCGCGCTGTAAGTCAAAGGCATACTGTTTAAAATGCGATAGCGTACACGCGTACTTTAGGCCGCTTTCCGTGTCGGTTACTTCGATAGACTTTGCACCGACCGATTCAATTTGTGATAGGCTTTCAATGGATAGACAGATAGCGGGAGGGGAGTGCAAAAAACCAGTGCTGGCTTTCACCCTCTTCTTGAAAGTTTTCCCGTCAACTTTGCCAACCACGCGGCCACGCGTCCAGATTGCATTTTTTGATATACTTGGCATAGTTCCTTTTCCTTACTCCCCCCGTCCGCTCTGAAAGTTGGCGGGGGGAGTTATCTTAAACAAAAACGGCGGTTTGGAAAATGGAAGGCAAAACGATTACTCGCTGCCTTCGCTTTCCGAACCGCCGTCTCCTTCTTTGGTTCGATTCTCGCTCTATTCCTTTTTCGCCGCCGATATTATCGGCCTCTGGCTATTCCTGAATAAAGCGCGCTTTCAAGCGAATTATTTATTTACAACGTACCAATGCCTATTATAAGCAAATGCTCGAAAAGGTCAAGGCCTAGCACGCGTGTTCTATATACGTTTAATTTGTCTTTTTGAACGTTGACCGTGCAAATAAAAAAGCCGACTTTGTGACAAGTCGGCCTGATACCATCGGCATTATTTCAGCCGTGATAGGTTGTCAATGGGTGACGATTTTCTGTGAGACTGTAGCAAGTCATCGTCTACCATTTGGGCGTAGCGCTGAACCATGTCAAGCGAAGCGTGTCCTAACATGGCCTGTAAATGTAGCACGTCCATTTCGGCGCGAAGTGACAGGATAACGAAAGTCCTCCGCATGGCATGAGGCGAAAAGTGTATGCCCGTCCTCTGTGACAGTCGGCGGTATATCAGTAGCAAGCCCGTACCAGTGAGACGCGTACCGCCCCGCGCCTGAAACATCGGCGCGTTATCCGTGACGCTCTGTACCGTCCTCCGATAGGCAAGCAAGGCGCGACGCGTGTTTGCTCCGATAACCGCCGACCTTGCCTTACCGCCTTTGCCTTTTGCTACTTTCACAAGCCCGCTCTGCATGTCCACATCGCCCCAATTCAGCGCGATAACTTCGGCGCGTCTTAGTCCGCTATCCGCCATAAATAGCACAATGGCTTTATCTCTCGGATTTTCACATGCCGCGATAACCTTTGTCAATTCATCCGCCGTCAAAACAGGCAAGCGTTTTTTTGCTATCTTTGGCATGGCAAATTTAATTAACTCTGGCATGTATCCCTCTGTATGCCAGAACCTTACCAGCGTTCTGATAGCGCGGGCATTGGCGTTAACTGTTTTATCGCTCTTGCCATTTGCCGCGACCTCTGCCAGATACTCGCGGACCTGACGCGCCGTCACCTCTTGCGGAGTAGTAACGCTCTTTTGCTCTAGCCATTGTAAAAACTTGCCCGCCGTGTAATTGTAGAATGTCAACGTCGCGGGCGTGCATTGCACGGCCTGACGCGATAGCACAAAGTCGGTATACGCGTCGCGCAAGGCAAAAGAGGCAAGATTCCATTCCGTTTGTGTGAGGGTTTGGCGAGACATAAAATACAGCCTTTCCGCCGATTATTCGGCATGAAATGGCTGTATTTACTGGCGTTTGAGCGGGTGATGGGACTCGAACCCACGATATCTTGCTTGGGAAGCAAGCGTTCTACCACTGAACTACACCCGCTTGTGGGCAAAATTATAGCAGAGAAACCGGGTTTCTGGCAGTTTTTTTAAGCGCCGCGCTGGAGCAGTTTATCTGCCAGCGACTTTAACGCCTCGCCCGCTTCGCCCTGCGGATTTGCGACTCGCAGACTCTCCAACGCGAGATCGGTCATCTGCCGCGCCGCCTCCTGCGCGGACCTTCGAGCGGACTCCGCTTCGAGGAGCGCTGCCGCCGCCCGCACCTCCTCCGCCCGGATCGGCCCGCGCTGCCAGCGCCGAGCGAACTCGCCGTTCTTCTCCAACCCGAACAGCACGGGCAGGGACTTCTTGCCTTCCACCAGGTCGCCCGCGGCGGATTTCCCCGTCAGCGCCTCGTCGCCCCAGATGCCGAGGATGTCATCCTGGACCTGAAAGGCGAGGCCGAGGTAATGCCCGAAGGCGCGGTAGGCTTCCTGGCGCGCCGCGTCCGCGCCGCCGAGCAACGCGCCGAGCTGACAGCAGGCCGCGATCAGCGCGGCGGTCTTCCCGCCGACCATCGGCCAGTAATCGTCCACGGCGAGATCGGCGCGGTCTTCGTAGGAGATGTCGAGGAACTGGCCGCGCGTCAGGTCGAGGCAGGCATGTTGAAGGATGGTCGCGGCGCGGATAACGATCGGGGCGGGGTAGTCCGCTTCGAGGTCGGCGAGAGCGAGGTTCGCGAGGATGAACATCCCGTCGCCCGCGTTGATCCCCTGGGCGAGTCCCCACTTCTTCCAGACGGTCGTCCGCCCGCGGCGTTTGTCGCTGTTGTCTTCGATGTCGTCGTGGAGGAGGGAGAAGTTGTGGACGAGTTCCACCGCGGCCGCGGCGGGAAGCGCCGGGCGCCAGTCCGCGCCGCAGGAGGCGGCGGCGAGCAGGACCAGCAGCGGGCGGACGCGCTTGCCTGTGGCTTCGGGGCCCGCGCCTTCGCCCGTCCAGCCCATGTGGTAGGCGAGCATTTCGTGGAAGGGACGGGTGCGCGGCTCGTCGAGGCGGGCGACCTGCCTTTGAAGTTCGGTCTCGATGGCGGAGAGGAGGTTGGGGAGCATGGGATTGGTTGGGGTGATTTTATTATGAAAAGCCCGCGCGGGGAAGTTTGTTAGAGGACGCCCATCTGTTTCAGTTCGCCCTCCAGTTGGCGCGGCGACTGAAAGTGGACGGACGCGATCCCCAGCCCGCGCGCGGCCTCGACGTTCGGCAGCGCGTCGTCTATGAAGACGACTTCGTCGGCGGGACGTTCCATGCCTTGCAGCGCCAGCCGATAGGCTCGCGGGTCTGGCTTGTTGACCCCGAGTCGGCTGGACATGAAGATTTCGTCGAACAGGGCGAGGAAGGGATGGGCCTGTTGAGCCTGCGGGAATTTTTCGTGCGAGACGTTGCTTAAGATGTAAAGCGGATGTCCCGCCCGCTTCAACCTGCGGACGATGGCGACGCTTCCCTCGATGGGTTCGCGGACGGTCTCCAGCCAGCGCTCGTCCCAGAGACGGAAGAGATGCGCGTACTGCGGGTATTGCGCGGAGGCGCGCGCCACGCCTTCGGAGAACGGGAGTCCGCCGTCCATGAGCGCGTTCCACTCGAGGAAACGGATCTCCTTGAGAAACGCGTCCACCGCTGCGGGGGAGGGGAAGTGCGCGTCGAAGATGTTGTGCATGTCCCACCTGACGAGGACATTGCCGAAGTCGAAGAGGATGGCTGGGTTCTTTTTCATGCGGGTTCGAGGATGTAGATGGTAATTTCGGGACGACAGTTAAAGCGCGCGTTGACGGTCGTCACGCCGACGCCGCGGTTGGTGTAGAGTAACATGCCGTTGACGTTGTAAAGTCCGCTGGGATATTTCTTTCCCATTTCGGGGAGGATCGGCGGCCCGATGAGCGGGATGTCAACCTGCCCGCCGTGCGTGTGACCCGAAATTTGCAGGCCGAAACGTCCCGTCGCCGCGCTGACGTCGGCGAAGTCGGGTTCGTGCGCCAGGAGGATGGCGGGCGCGTCGTCCCTCGGCAGGGCGTTCAGAACCTCGTCGAAGCGGCCAGCTTTTTCGAGGACGTCGTCCACGGCCGCGATGTAAAGTCTGGCGTCGCCGCGCTGGACGGTGTAGACCGTGTTCCGCAGGACGGTCACGCTGGCGTCGGTCAGCGCCTGCTGTATCCATTCCGGGTTGACGCGGTGATCGTGGTTGCCGAGGATCGCCACAGTCGGGCAGGCGCGCGGCAGGGACGCGAAGGAAGTACGGATGACGTCCAGATTTTCCGCATAGGTTTCCCATATATTGGGGCGTCCGTATGGGTGATATTCGAGATAATCGCCAGTCAGGGCAATCAGGTCTGGGGACTGTTCCAGCGTCAATGCGACGATCTGGTCCAACCGCTCTTTGTTGATCCACTGTCCCAGATGGAAATCGCTGACTTGCGCCAGCCTGAATCCCTTGAAGGCGGGGTCGAGACGGGGTAATTTTACGGGTAAGTCCGTGATTTCGATCCAATCCATTTCCACTTCCGTGCTGTATGTGTAGCCCAGTACCTCAAGCGCGGCGACTTGAAGCGATATGACTTCGAGCAATCTGAGAAAATCCCTCCGCGAAATTTTCTTTCTGTCTTTCATCTAACCTCTTGCATAATAGACTCCTTCGGAAATAAGATTCCTGCCCGCGAATTTCACGAATGCGCGCGAAGTTTCCATGATTTTTTCGCGAAATTCGCGTCATTCGCGGCAGAAAAAGACATCGTTGTTATTTCCGATATTGTCCAATCATTTCGACGTGAGAGAACGTCTCTTACGCGAGGCGGGTTGCGCGTCCCTCAGCGCGCATTTGCAAGAAGCCTGTTTGGACAATTATACACGGGCGGATGGCCGCCATGAAACGCATCAGACGCAGTTCGGGCTGACAGTCCAACTTGCGGCTCTGCGCGTAGCCAGGATAAGGAATGCCAATGGAGTGATTCATTTTCAACCGTAGTATCATTGGTTTCATGTCATCCACCAATCCCATCGGCGTATTCGACTCGGGCGTGGGCGGACTGTCCGTGCTGCGCGCGATGCGGGCGTTGATGCCCAACGAGGACGTGATCTTCTTCGGCGATCAGGGACACGTGCCGTACGGGCCGCGTCCGCTGGAGGAGGTGCGCGCCTTCTCGGTCGCCATCACGCGCTGGTTGTTGGACGAGGGCGCGAAGTTGATCGTGGTGGCGTGCAACACCGCGTCCGCGGCGGCGCTGAAATATCTGCGAGAGACCTTTCCTGACGTGAAATTCGTGGGGATGGAGCCAGCCGTCAAACCCGCGGCGGAGACGACGCGCACGGGCAGGGTGGGCGTCCTCGCCACGCCCGCGACATTTCAGGGCGCGCTGTACGCCTCGGTGGTGGAGAGATTCGCGAACGGCGTCACGCTGCTGCAGGATACCTGTCCCGGCTTGGTGCAGGAGATCGAGAAGGGAAATTTGGACGGCGAGGCAACGCGCCGCATTTTGGATGCGGCGCTGGGGCCGATGCTGGAGAGGAACATTGACACGGTGGTGCTGGGATGTACGCACTACCCGTTCGTGATCCCGCTCATCGAGCGGATTTGCGGAGATTCGGTTCGGGTGATCGACCCGGCCCCGGCGGCAGCGCGGCAGGCCGAACGTCTGCTGGAGGCGGGCGGGACGCGGAACCCGTCCGCGCGGCGCGGCCGCGTCCAGTTCTACACGTCGGGCGACGCGGCGGCGGTCGAGTCGCTGTTGCCGAAGTTGTTGGGGGAGTCGGGGAAGGTCGAGCGGTTGGTTTGGACGGGGGAGTCGCCGGGCGTTTTGCGAAGGCCGAACTTTTAATTTGCCTTTTCGATTGGAAAGCCGTTACATTTGTTGAAACGATCTTCAGCGCGAATGTCGCGAATAACGTGAATGAGGCGAATTGTTAAATCCTTTTTTGGACGCGGATTTCATGGAAAAACCCAAAGAAAAATCCGTGTACTTAAGAAGAACCTATTCGCGCATTCGCGTTAAAAATTTTTGTCTCGTGATCCCTCACTGAACGCTGAGCAGGGCCTGTCTCTGTTCCACCGTCTCGCCCTGCTTCACGCGGATTCTCCCCACCGTCCCGTCTTTGGGCGATTTCAATTCGTTCTGCATCTTCATGGACTCGAGGATGACCAGCGTCTGTCCCTTTTTTACCGGGTCGCCCTCGTTGACGGGAATCGCGACGATCAGCCCGGGCATCGGCGCTTTGAGATGGTACTCGCCCGATTCGACGACTCCGCCTCCCGCCGCGGCGCGCAGGCGCTTCTCGCGTTCGTCCTCGACGGTGAGATTGTACTGCCGTCCGCGCGTCAACACCTGCCAGCCCTCCTCCGTCTCGTAGACGTAGGACTCGTACGACTTCCCGTCAATGATCATCGAGTAGACCGGCTGCCCGTTGACGGAAACGAAGTCCACTTCCAGCAGGCGTCCGTTCACCGAGACGTGATGCTCGTCCGTGATCTCGATCAGGTATTCTTTTCCGTCCAGCGTGGTAATGTATTTCATCGTTCACCTAAAGCCTGGGACCTCATCGGTTCATCCTTTCCCAGCGTCCCACCCATTTCCAGTTGCTGGCGTCGCGCGCCCCGCGGCGCACGATCTGCGCGGAACGTTCCGCCTGCTGGTGCGCCACGAGCGTCCCCAAAATGGCCGCGATCTCAGGAAAGTAATCCTTGTTCTCCGCCAGGCTGTCCATCGAGAAACGCTCCTCGACAAAGCGGGTGTCGTATTGCCCCGCCAGGAAGCGCGTCGAGTCCATCAAACTCTGGTGGAAGGGGATGTTCGTCCGCACGCCGACGATGCGATATTCCTCCAGCGCGCGGCGCATTCGCAGGATAGCCTGTCCCCGCGTCTCGCCCCACACGACGAGTTTCGCGATCATCGGGTCGTAATAGGGCGTGATCTCGAAGCCGGGAAAGACGCCCGTGTCCACGCGGATGCCCGGGCCGGTGGGCAGGATCACCTGCGAGACGCGTCCTGTGGATGGCAGGAAGCCGTTGTACGGGTCCTCGGCGTTGATGCGGCACTCGATGGATGCGCCCGACATGTTGACGTCTTCCTGCTTGTAACTCAGCGCGCGCCCGCGCGCGATGCGGATCTGCTCCTTCACGATGTCAATGCCCGTCACCATCTCGGTGATGGGATGCTCCACCTGCAGGCGCGTGTTCATTTCGAGGAAATAAAAATTCTCGTCCTTGTCGAGCAGAAATTCGATGGTTCCGGCGTTGAGATAGTCCACCGATTGCGCGGCCTTCACGGCCACCGCGCCCATGCGCGCCCGCAGTTCGTCGTCCATCGCGGGGGAGGGCGTTTCCTCCACCAGTTTTTGATGACGCCGCTGCAGCGAGCAATCGCGCTCGCCGAGGTGGATGACGTTCCCCTGCCCGTCGGCCAGGATCTGGAATTCGATGTGCCGCGCGCCCTTGACCAGCTTCTCGAGGTAGACGTTCCCGTCCCCGAACGCGGACTCGGCCTCGCGTCGCGCCGACATCAGGAGGGCGGGCATCTCCTCGAGAGAGCGTACCTCCCGCATGCCTTTTCCGCCGCCGCCCGCCGTGGCTTTGATCAGCAGCGGGAAGCCGATCTTCGGCGCGAGCGCCAGCAGGTCTTCGTTCGAGAGATTCCCGACATCCTCCGTCCCAGGGACGACCTGCACCCCCGCTTTGACGACCGTCGAGCGCGCCACGCCCTTATCGCCCATGGCCGCGATCGCGGACGGTTTCGGGCCGATGAAGGCGATCCCCTCGTCGGCGCAGGCCTGGGCGAAATCCTCGCGCTCCGCGAGGAATCCGTAGCCGGGATGCACCGCGTCCGCGCCCGACTTGCGGACGATGTCCATGATTTTATCGAGGCGCAGATAGGACTCGCGCGAAGGCGCGGGACCGAGCAGGTAGGCCTCGTCCGCGTAACGGACGTGCAGCGCCTGGCGGTCCGCTTCGGAGTAGACGGCCACCGTGTCCACGCCCAGCTCGCGGCAGGCGCGGATGATGCGGACGGCGATCTCGCCTCGGTTTGCGACTAAAACTTTGTTGACCATGTTGCTCCGTGTGGGTCGGGTGTCAGGTATCAGACGCCGTGGAATACGTGACGCCTAAAGGGGGATATTCCCATGCTTCTTGGCCGGGTTGCCGTCGCGCTTGTTGCTCAGCATCTCCAGCGCGTTGATGAGGCGTGGACGGGTCTCCTTCGGCTCGATCACGTCGTCGAGATAGCCGCGCTCCGCCGCGATGTATGGGTTGGCGAATTTCTCGCGATACTCCGCCACCAGTTCCGCTTTGCGCTTCACGGGGTCTTTGGCTTTGTCCAGTTCCTTGCGGAAGATGATGCTCACCGCGCCGTCGGGTCCCATCACCGCCAGTTCGGCGGTCGGCCAGGCCAGGTTCACGTCGCCGCGGATGTGTTTGCTCGACATGACGCAGTACGCGCCGCCGTACGCCTTGCGCGTCACCACGGTCAACTTCGGGACGGTCGCTTCGCAGTAGGCGTAGAGCAGTTTCGCGCCCGAGCGGATGATGCCGCCGTGCTCCTGCACCGTGCCGGGGAGGAAGCCCGGGACGTCCTCGAACGTGACGATCGGAATGTTGAACGAATCGCAGACGCGGACGAAGCGCGCCCCCTTCTCCGACGCGTCGATGTCCAGCACGCCCGCGAGGACGGCGGGCTGGTTCGCCACGATCCCGACCGAGTGCCCGCCCAGGCGCGCGAACCCGACGACGATGTTCTGCGCGAAGTTTTCGTGGATCTCGAAGAACTGTCCGCCATCCACCACCGCGCGGATCACTTCCTTGATGTCGTAGGGTTTGCCCGGGTCTTCGGGGATGAGGTTGTCGAGCGCGTCGTCCATGCGCAGGGGATTGTCGCCGAGGTCCATGAAGGGCGGGTCTTCCATGTTGTTTTGCGGAAGGTAGCCCAGCAGTTTGCGGATGAGATAGAGCGTATCCGCTTCGGAATCCGCCGCGACGTGGCACACGCCCGATTTTTCCGAGTGGACGCTCGCGCCGCCCAGGTCTTCGAAGGAGACTTCCTCGTGCGTGACGGATTTGACCACGTCGGGCCCGGTCACGAACATGTACGAGGAGCCGCGCACCATGAAGATGAAGTCGGTCAGCGCGGGGGAGTAGACCGCGCCGCCCGCGCAGGGTCCCATGATGGCGGAAATCTGCGGGATGACGCCCGAAGCCAGCGTGTTCTTAAGGAAGATGTCCGCGTAGCCCGCGAGGGAGACGACGCCCTCCTGGATGCGCGCCCCGCCTGAGTCGTTCAACCCGATCACGGGCGCGCCGTTCTTCATCGCCATGTCCATGATCTTGCAAATCTTCTCCGCGTGGACCTCGCCCAGGCTGCCGCCGAGGACGGTGAAATCCTGCGAGAAGACGTAGACGAGGCGGCCCTCGATGGTGCCCCAGCCCGTCACGACCGAATCGCCGGGGAAGACCTGCTGGTCGAGGCCGAAGTCGTCGGTGCGGTGGACGATGAAGGCGTCCACTTCGCGGAAGGAGCCTTTGTCGAGCAGCAGGTCAATGCGTTCGCGCGCGGTGAGACGTCCCTTTTTGTGCTGGGCTTCGATGCGTTCCGTCCCGCCGCCGAGGTGAGACTGGGTCTTGCGTTTACGCAGATCTTGTATCTGGGTCTGTCTGGTCATGGGTCTCTCTTTGAGTTTGATTTTTTCGGAGCGCGGATTTTAAGTGGTTGATCGTAAGCGTTTGGAAATCCATCTGCATAGTCGGCGTTCTCTTACGCATGGAGGCTGTGGGGCGAATTACTCTACGGATTGCCGAACCACTTTCGCGCTTTCTTGTTGAGCAATGCCATGCAGAGAATTGCCAGGAGCGTCAGCGTCGCGGCGAGGGCGAACGGTCCGTTGGGCTGCGGTTGTTGCAGGAGGAGCCGGTCGAGCCACCACCACGCCGCGTAGCCGAGGAAGTAGGCCAGGGCGAAGAGACGGGCGCGGGCGCTCCGGCGGCGGAAAAGGTCGAAGAGGACGAGTCCGCCCAGGGTCCAGATGGCGGCGGTGACGGCGATGTATATCGGGCCGGGCCGCGGCGCGAAGTCCGCCAGCGTGTCCCAATCCGCAATGGAGGCGTAAAGGCGGACGGCGTTCCATGCTGTAAGGCATAACACCATGAACAGCAAAGTGGTTACAGCGCCGGGACGTTTCATGGCTGGTATTTTAATAGGTCTTTCTTCCCAAACTCAGACACTCTCAGCGACCACTTATCGAATTGTCCATTATAAGGCGCGTTTTGCAGGATGTTGGGGTTGGAGAAGATGTAGTCGAGGCCGACGCCGGACATGTAGTCTCCGCCGCGGCCCGCGCGCAGGGCGAGGTGGTAATCGTAACTGTTGATGAGGCCGTCCATGTTGACGATGGCGCGGCCTTCGATGAAGTAGGCTGTGTTGCCGCCGCCGGTCATGCCGATAAGCGCGCCCGCCTCGGTGTTGGATTCGAGGAAGGGGAGGACGTCCATGTAGGGTCGTCCCGCGCGCGCGGCGCCCCAGGGCATCCGCTTGATGACGGTCGTCGCGAACGGGACGAGGCAGGCGAGAACGAGGATGGACGCGAGCGCCCAGGCGAGCGATTTGCCTGACATGGAGATTTTTAATCGCGAATTTCGCGAATGGGCGAATGGCGCGAATTTGCTTTTTTCTATTCGCGCTATTTGCTCATTCGTGTTATTCGCGTTGAAATTTTCCTGCTTCTTCGATCCGCGCAGCGGACGCGTGAGCAGGTCGAACAGCAGCGCGCCGAGGAGCGCGAACATCAGCATCTGGCTGACCCAGTACCAATCCTTCGAGCCAGCGTAGCCCTGTCCGTTGTAGTAAAACATCTGCGCCAGCGAGCCTGTCAGCAGAAGCGGCAGTCCCAGCGAGACGGCGGCGCGGGCGGCGCGTTTGCGGTTCAGGAGGAAGATCAGCAAAACCGCAATTGACAGCAGGCCAAGCGTGAGCCAGAGACGCCCTCCCAGCCGGTCGCTGAGATTGTGGATGGAAACCATCACTGGCCCCCAGGCGTTCGTCCCCTCCTCGCGGCCGAGGCCGAGGAACTCCGCCCACGTGGAGATCGGGTTGCCGTACGTCGAGCCTTGCAGCGAGCCCCACCAGGCTTTGATCTGTCCGCTCACGGGCGTGAACGTCCCGAACATCCATTTGCTGAAGAGCATGTACGCCGCCAGCGCGCCGCCGAGGATTCCGTAATAGACCAGCCCCTCGCGGAAAATCAGACGCCAGTCCACCCCGACTTTTTCTGGATGACTCCGCGCCAGCGCGCGGACGAGTCCCGCGCCGACGAGGACGATCCCCGCGTAGACGGGCAATGCGCTTCGCGGCAGACCCGACAGCGCGTCGCTGGACAACAAGCCGATCATCAGGGACGCGGCGAGGGCGGAGCCGAGGAGGGAGGCGGCGACGAAGCGTAGTTGGAGATTGGTAACTGGTAATTGGAGATTGGAGGTTGGAGGACGGGAGGCGTAGAGTCCAGCGAAGTAGAAGATGGGGATTTGAATCGCCAGTCCCAGCGCGGCGAGGACGACGGCGGAACGCGCGTAGGTGAAGTAGGCGGGCAGCCCCGTCCGCGCGGCCACGCTGACGAACGCCGCGCAGACGATGACCGCGGCGTCGCCCATCAGCCGCGCGCGGAGGGGAGTCCCGCGCAGGAGGATCCACGCGCCAGCCAGAAGGGCGAGGAAGACCGTGTCGAGGCGGGAGAAGGTCATCGCAACCGCGAGCAGGCCGAGGGTCAGGGACTGACGCGGCGAGAGAGGAGAGTCGGGTTTGAGGTTCGAGATCGCCAGCAGGAAGGCGGTAAGCGTCAGCGCGGTCAGGCCAGTTTCCAGTCCAAACTGCGTGACGTTGTAATGGATGGAACGGTCGAAGACCCAGTACGCGGCCGCGAGGACGGCGGCGGACGCGGCGAGAGTCCGCTTGACGAGGCGGAAGAGCAGGACGCCCGTCCACGCGCTGACGGCGGCGGAGACGAGCAGGAGGACGCGCAGAGGCAGGATGAGGTCGAAGCGGGCGAGCGCGAAGATGGGGATGCAGACCAGCATCCACAGCGGATGGTAGCCGTTGGTGGGATTGATGCCGTCGAAGGTCGAGCCGAGTCCCTCGCTGATGTTTTGCGCGACTTTGAAATAGTAATACGCGTCGTCGCGGATGAACCAGGATGTGGCGAAGTTGTGCGCCTCGGACAGAGCCGCGTAGAGATGGATCGCCATGACGATGACGACGAGGGAGATTTCAAAGCAGCGGGAGAAGCGGGTCATTGGTGTTCAGTGAGCAGTAATCAGTAATCAGTAATCAGTGAGCAGTGAGCAGTGAGTAGTGAGATGGCGGTTGCGAGGGCGCGCGGTTGTGCTTGCGCGCTCTCAACACGCCAGGGTGATCTTTCCAAAGTTTTCGCCCTTCCATAGCCGTTCCTGCGCGGCGGCCGCGTCTTTGAGCGGGAAGGTTTTGTCGAGGACGGGTTGGAGTTTGCCCGCCACGATCAGGTCCATGACGGTGGAAAAATCTTTCAGCGGACTCATCGTCGAGCCGATGATAGAGAGATGCTTGGCGAAGATGAAGCGGTTGTCAATTTCGAAGCGCGGGCCGCCGCTGTTGCCGACGGTGAGCAGGCGTCCGCCTTTTTTGAGACAGCGGAGCGATTGCATGAAGGTCGTGCCGACGTTGTCCACGACCGCGTCCACGCCGCGTTTTTCGGTAGCAAGGAAGACGGCTTTCGACCAGTCTTCGTTTTTCGAGCGGTCAATGAGGACGTCCGCGCCGAGAGAGGCCGCCGCCTCGAGTTTCTTCGCGTCCGAGCCGACGACGACAACCCGCGCGCCCGCGAATTTGGCGATCTGCACGCTGGCGGTGTTGACTCCGCCTCCCGCGCCGACGATGAGGACGGTCTCGCCCGCCTTCAACTGTCCGCGCGTGATGAGCGAATGCCAGGCGGTCTGATAGACCAGCGCGGCGGCCGCGGCTTTGTGGAAGTCGAAGTCGTCGGGCAGTTTGTAAAGTTGACGCGTCGGCAGGCAGACGTACTCCGCGTAGGTCCCGCGCACGGTCTCGCCGAGGAGATGCCAGTTGCGGCACATGTTGTCCCGACCGCTGAGGCAGTAGTCGCACTGTCCGCAGCCGAGGTTGGCGTTGACGACGACGCGGGACCCCACTCCCGGCCCCACCCCAAATATACCGATTGGGGGAGGGGAGATGGCGACGATTTCACCTGCGCCGTCCGCGCCGTTGATGTGGGGGAGTTCGAGTTTGAGACCGGGCCAGCCGTTGCGGACCATCACGTCCATGCGGTTGAGGGCCGCGGCGCGGATGCGGACGAGGGCTTCGCCGGGCTTTGGCTCCGGCGCGGGGAAGTCGGTATATTCGAGGACTTCGGGTCCGCCATGCTGACGGAAGAGGGTGGCTTTCATCTGAACCTCATTGGTTGGGACAGACACACAGTAGAGGCAGACCTGTGTGTCTGCCCAGCCCAGGGGCGGACACACAGGTCCGCCCCTACCGTTTGCGGGCGATTACTGTCATCGAGCCGTTGTCGCTGTAGACGCTGATTTTGTTGAGCAGGTCGAGTTTCCATTTGAGGATGCCGCGCGGGTTGGACGGGAGGCGCAGCAGGCGGCGGAAGAGGAATCCCAGCGTGGCGTACTGACCGGCGCGGTTGATCTCGAGGACCTCCCAGCCGTCCGCGAGGGCGCGGCGGATGGCGGGCGGCGACCAGTAGAAGACGTGTTCGGGCAACTTGAACGAGACCCAGCCTTTGCCAGAGATTTTTGCCAGCAGGCTGGAGGGATCGGGCGTGGTGATGGCGAGCAGTCCGCCCGGCTTGAGGACGCGGCGAGTCGCTTCCAGCCATTCGAGGGGACGGTAGACATGCTCGAAGGTGTCGAAGGCGACGACGAGGTCGAACTCGTCCGCGGGGTAGTTTGCCGTTTCGATCAGGCCTTGTCGGATGCGGTCGCCGAATTTCTCGCGCGCCACTTTGACGATGTAATCGGACGGGTCGAGGCCGTAGGCGTCGTATCCTTTCGCCTGCGCCGCTTCGAGGAAGAAACCGGGCCCGCAGCCGATGTCGAGGACTTTGCCGGGTTTCTGGTATTTGAGGATCTGGTCGAGCCGGCGCGTGAACGTCTTCACCCAGTTGTGGCGGACTTCGAGGTATTCGTCGTAGCCCCGTCCCGCCACCTCGGAGACGTAGTAATCCTCGTCCGAGTAGAGTTCGAGGATGGCGGATTCGGTCAGGCGCGGGGAGAGGAAGACCAGTCCGCAGTTGGGACAGGCGACGACGCGGTACGGGTCGAAGTCGTAGCGGAGAGTCGGCGCGGGGGAGAGTCCGCACATCGGGCAGGATACGGATTCAAGTCGGGAGGCGGGAGGCGGGTTGGTCATTTGTCCTTTTTGCGCGTGATGCCCGAAAGTCCGTCGCGGTCGAGGCGGCCGAAGGCGGTCATCACGATCTTGTTGAGTTGGATGAGCGAGACGGCGACGAAGACGATCCCGATGAGGAGGATCAGCCAGTCGCGCAGCGGGGAGGGGATGAATTGCAACAGGACGACGTAAAAGAATTGTTTGGCGAAGCCCTGCGGGATGGTGGGCGTGAGGAGTTTGGCGAAGCCGACGCCCGCGAGGAAGATGCCGGCCACGAACATGACCATCCAGGTTTGGGCGCGCAGGCCGGGGTTGAGCCAGCGCCAGAACGAGGCGCGGTAGAAAATGGCGAGCGTGTCGGCGGTCATGTTGAAGATCTGGGCGAGGTTCACGCGTCCGAGACCGCCGCTTCGATGGTAGGAGATTTCGACGGGCTGTTCGACGATGCGATAGCCGAAGCGCGAGGCGGCGACGAGCAGTTCGATGTCGAAGGCGAAGCGGCGGGCGGACACGCGCGGGATGGCGTCGGCGAGGACCTCGCGGCGGAAGAGTTTGATGCCCGTCTGCGTGTCGGTGATGGAGAGGCCGAAAAGGAGCGCGACCATGGCGCGGTAGCCGCGACTCATCAGGCGGCGCAGGGGCGGGAAGGGATTCGATTGCAGGTCTTTGACGCCCGCCGCAACGTCCGCGCCCGATTCGCGCAGGACGCGGACGAGGGTGAGGAGATTTTCGGGAGCGATCTCCAGGTCTGAGTCGAGAAAGGCGACGAGTTCGCCTCGCGTGAACTCGAAGCCGTGGAAGAGACTCGCGCCCTTGCCGCGGTTGGCCTCCTGCCGCACGGGACGGACGGGATAGCCCTCGTCGGCGGCGCGCTGGGATTCGGCGAAGGTGTCGTCGCTGGAGCCGTCGTCCACCACGATGATCTCGTACCGCATTCCTTTAAGCGCCTCGCACACGCGCAGGATGTTGGCGTGGATGTGCCGGCCTTCGTTGAACGCCGGCAGGATGACGGAGAGTTCGGGGGAGGCGTCTGTCATGGGCGAGGCGGGATCGGTTACCTCAGCCCCAGTTCGGCGCGGCTGATGACGAGACGCTGGATCTCGCTCGTGCCTTCGTAGATTTCGGTGATCTTGGCGTCGCGGAAGTACCGCTCCACGGGCAGTTCGCGGCTGTAGCCCATCCCGCCGTGGATCTGGACCGCGGCGTGCGCGCAGAACATGGCCGTTTCGGACGCGAACAATTTGGCGGTGGAGGCCTGGAGGGTGAACCGCTCGCCCGTGGACTTGGCGCGTTCCTTCGCCAGCGCGGCATTGTAGACCATCAGCCGCGCGGCCTCGATGCGCGTTTTCATGTCCGCGATCTTGAAGCCCGTCCCCTGGAATTCGCCGATCTTCTGCCCGAAGGCCTCGCGCTCTTTGGCGTAGGCCACGCTCGCTTCGTAGGCGGCCTCGGCGATCCCCAGCGCCTGGGCCGCGATGCCGATGCGTCCCACATCGAGGACGGTCATGGCGATCCTGAAGCCGTCGCCTTCCTCGCCCAGCCGGTTCGCGGCGGGGACGCGGCAGTCTTCAAACATCAGTTCGCTGGTGGCGGAGGCGCGGATGCCGAGTTTCGGCTCCTTCTTGCCGCGTTTGAGTCCGGGCGTGTTCCCTTCCACCAGGAAGGCGGTGATGCCTTTGGCTTTCTTTTCGGGGTCGGTCATCATAAAGACGACGAAGTAGTCCGCCACAGGTCCGCTCGTGACCCAGGACTTGGTCCCGTTCAGCACGTAGAAATCGCCGTCGCGTTTGGCGCGGCTCTTCATGTTGGAGGCGTCCGACCCCGACATCGGCTCGGTCAGCGAGTACGCGCCGATGGACTTTCCCGATGCGACGGGCGTGATGAATTTTTTCTTTTGTTCCTCGGTCCCGAATTTCAAAATGCCGTGACAGTACAACGAGTTGTTGACCGACATGACCACGCCGTGCGCCGCGTCCGCTTTGCAGATCTCCTCGAGCGCCAGCGCGTACGACAGGCAGTCCATGCCCGCGCCGCCGTACTGTTCGGGGACCTCGATGCCCATGAATCCCATTCCGCCCATCTTTTTGATGGTGGCATGGGGAAATTCGCCGCTCTCGTCGAACTCCGCCGCGATGGGCGCGATCTCGTTCTGCGCGAAATCGCGGGCAGTGTCGCGGATCATCTTGTGTTCGTCTGAAAAGGGAAATAGGATGGTGTCGGACATGGGACGGCCTCCGGGTTTGGTTTTCTGTTTGGATTATAGCATGGGCTAAATCGTTGAGATATAATCGAAATATGACCGAGATAAAAATTTCCCATGTGTTTAAAGAGGAAGCCGACGCGTTAAATAGTCCTCCTCTTACTGATAATCAGTGTTTCACGAAAACGCCATAGGCGGTCTCCCCTGGCGCCGCCCGCCAGAGCAGGTGTACCGCCAGATTTGCGCTAGAGAGCGCAAGTACGCGTGGTTTTCGTGATCTACTGATAATTAGACTCCTTCGGAAATAAAATTCTTGGCCGCGAATTTCACGAATGTGCGCGAATTTTCCATGATTTTTTCGCGAAATTCGCGCCATTCGCGGCAGAAAAAGAGACGCCGACGTTATTTCCGATAATGCCCATTGCATCCGCGCCCAACCCATGTCCGCGTAAAAAATCGGTTTGCAGGGAATCTTGACGATTGAAAGCATGGTGATTAAACTAGCCTCAGCGTTTGAAACGTTCAACCCGCGGAGTGCGCGAAGAGACGATCCTTTGCGCCCTTCGCGGAAAATTTTCCCTGTTGGTCTTCACAGCGCAAGGAGCAGAGTGATTGAAAAATTCTTTTCCTGGCTTTCCCCAAAAGTTGAATCTGTCCCGTTCCATCACAAAGGCGGTTGCGGCGTCATCGCCCGCCAGCTCGTCTTCGCGGGGGAGGTCGTCGTCATGTGGGGCGGACGCGTCATCCCCTCCTCCGAATTGGATTTCTCTGTCCCCGATTTTTCCAAACGCGTCCTGCAAGTAGACGAAGACCTCTTCCTCTTCAACCCGCTCCTCAACGATCCCGCCGATTGCTTCAACCATAGCTGCGATCCCAACGCGGGCATGAACGGCCCGACCAGTCTCATCGCCATGCGCGATATTTTTGCGGGCGAAGAGATCGCCTTCGATTACGCCATGTGCGACGGCTCCGATTACGACGAGTTCGACTGCAATTGCGGCGCGCCTTGTTGTCGTCATCATATCTCAGGCGCGGACTGGAAGAATCCCGAACTGCAACGACGCTACGCGGGATATTTCTCTCCGTACTTGCAACGACGCATTGCCGCTTCGTTTCTTCATCTTTGACCATGACCGGCCTCCGCCGCATCCGCGTTTCCTTCCCCTGGGCTGTTTTCTGCGCCGCCCTCGTCCTGCGGTTGATCCCCGTCCTCCTCGCGCGGGACCTCGGCATCGGCCTCGACGACATGTTCCAATACGACATGCTGGCGCGCAGTCTCGCTTCGGGCAACGGTTTCCGCTGGTACGCCGCCCCCGACCTGGAGGCGCTCAAGCCTTATGTGGACTTTGACCTCTCCAGCGTGGACTACGACCCCGTCCGCGGCGTGGAGACGTCCTTCCGCGCGCCGCTCTATCCTGCCTTCCTCGCGCTCGTCTATTTCCTCGTCGGCTCCAGCGCGGACCGTTTCTTCGCCGCGCGCCTCGCCCAGGCCGTTCTCGGCGCGGCCCTCGCCCCGTTGACCTACCTTGTCGCCAGGAAAACGCTTCCCGAAAAAGAGCGGGCGGCGAAACTTGCCGCGTGGATCGTCGCCGTCTATCCCATCCTCCTTGCCTATCCCCTCGGCCTCGGGACGGAGAATCCATTCTTCCTCCTCCTGCTCGCCTCTTTCCTCTTTCTTCTCAAAGCCCTGGAGCCTGCTTCCGTCCCTCCGCCTTCTGCCTCCCGCCTTCCGCTTTCTGCCTCCCGCCTTCCGCCATCCGCCTCCCGCCTTCCGCCTTCTGCCTCCCGCCTTCTGCCTTCCGCCTCCCGCCTTCCGCCTTCCGCCTCCCGCCTTCTGCCTTCCGCCTCCCGCCTTCCGCCTTCTGCCTCCCGCCTCCCGCCTTCTGACTACAACCTCCTCCTCTCTGGTCTCTTCCTCGGTCTCACCGCCCTCACGCGTTCCGTCATCCTGCCCTTCGCCGTCCTTGCCATCGCGTACGCGTTTTACCTCCTGCGCCGCCGCGCGTGGATTCTCGCCGTCGCCTTCGCGCTGACCATCGCCCCGTGGATCGTCCGCAACTCGCTCCTGCACCACAAACTGACGGGCATCGAGACTTCGATGGGCTACAACCTTTACCTCGGTTATCACCCGCAGGGAAACGGCTCCTTCGTCTTCGGTCCCTCGCTCGACCTCCTGACCATCCTCGACGACGCCCAGCGCGACCGCGTCGGGACGGAGAAAGCCATCGAGTTCATCCGCGCGGAGCCAGGGCGATTCATCCCGCTTGCGATTAACCGTCTCGGCTTCTTCTTCGGCCTCGAAAAACGCGTCCTGATGTACTTCTACGGGAACGACCTCGTCGGCTTCATCCCCTTCCCGTTCCTGTTGACGCTTTTCCTCGTCATGCTCCTGCCGTTCGTCGTCGTGAGTCTCTCCGCCGCGTTGGGCGCGTCGCTGCTCCGCTGGAATCCACCGACGATCCTGCTGGGACTTCTCTTCTTCGCCTACGTCACGCCGCACGTCTTCATCCTCGCCGAAGACCGATTCCATCTGGCCCTCGTCCCCTTTCTCGCCATCCTCGCCGCGCTGTTCTGGACGGGCGGCTGGAAGTCCCTCGCCGCGCGCTGGGACGGATCTCGCGCGGGGAAGATCGCCGTCAGCCTCGCCGTCCTCGCCGCGCTCCTGCTCCTCCTCAACTGGGGCTTGGAACTCCACCGCGACGCGGATAAAATCATCCAACTCCTCGGCCCCAACGGCAACCATTCGAATTATCCGTATTGATGAAAAAACAGATATACACGTGGACATGTGCACAAGTAAATACAGATACGTAATACGAACTACTCGACTAGCAAACTACGTAACTACTAAACTATGAAACTAATCAAATCCATCTTCCAACCCCTCAACATAGACCGCAAAGTCGCGCTCATCACCATTGTCAGCACGCTGCTGCTGCTGGTCTTTTCATATCACAACATCACGCCTTCCACCGAGATCAACCAGACCGTTCTCTTTTTCGTCATCCCTTTGCTGTTCATCGTCCTCGTCTTCCGCGAATCGCCGCGCGACTATGGCCTCGCCCTCGGAGACTGGCGCGCGGGCCTCGTCATCACCCTCGGCGGCATCGCGCTGATGACGCCCGTCATCTGGAGCCTCGCCAAACTCGACCCGACTTCGCAATCCTATTATCGGGGCATGACCGCCAGCCTGCCGTGGAACACCTTCTTCCAGATCTTCGGCTGGGAATTCCTCTTCCGCGGCTGGATCACTCTCGGTTACGCCCGCAAGTTCGGCGCTAACGCGCTTTGGATTCAAGCCGTCCCGTTCGCGCTGATGCACATCGGCAAACCCGAAATCGAAACCCTCTCCACCGTCTTCGGCGGTTTCGCCTTCGGCTGGATCGCCTACCGCACGCGCTCCTTCCTCTATCCCTTTCTCATTCACTGGTACATCTTCACGCTCATCGTGCTGGTCGCTTCGGGGACGCTTGGCTGACCTCATCCTCCGTCCCGCTACTGCCGACGACGCGGCGGACATCCGCGCCCTCGTCCGCCTCGTGCGGATCAACCCGACGGGACTCGACTGGCGCCGCTTCCTCGTCGCTTCCGCCGCGGACGGGACGCTGGCCGCGTGCGCCCAGGTCAAACCCCACGCCGACGGGACGCTCGAATTGGCCTCCCTCGCCGTCCGTCCCGCGTGGCGCGGACGCGGGGTGGCGCGGCG
>JAANMT010000082.1_pt1 | contig 89625 bp, 79 predicted proteins | sample 7279711 | NCBI WGS metagenome assembly JAANMT01 (sample SAMN14094538, study PRJNA606508) | bioreactor metagenome | isolation source: A lab-scale SPAN reactor treating ammonium-rich wastewater day 1 | place: Ireland: Galway | collected 2017-01-16
TCGGTAGAGCTTTGCGTGAGGTTGATCAAACGCACGCGTGGATCGTCAGACGTGAACGAAAGGTCGCCGTCTTCGATGATGCGCGCGTTGATGCCGTTCTCGACCGTGCCGAAGATCACCACCGTGTACTCACCGGGATCGCCGAGCGCGAAACGTGTATCGACGAGTGTCGCGCCGCCGGCTGGCAGCCTCGCCGACAGTCCGAGCGAATTGCCGAACACTTCCACAGGCTCGCTGCTGATCGCGTAGTCGAGGTCGGTGAGTGCGAGCTTGCCCTCGACATAGAGGTCGATGCCTTGCTGTGACACCATGATATTGACGAACCGGACGAGATAATCGCTCTCGATGGGCTGGCCTGTCTCGGTCGACAGCGTTTCATCGACGGAGACCTGCTCATCAACTAAGACCGGTTGATCGTCAGCGCCGGTCACGAAGAAGATAATGCTCTGCCCGCTTGGGACTGTGACATCCTCGGCAAGCTGGACAATATCGCTCTCCATGCTGTCGCCACGGAAGAAGAAGCGGGTTGAACCAGCATCAAGTAAGGCAGGGCCGCTCACGCCACCGAGAGGGACGGCGCCGACATCCGCCAATTCCGATGTCCCGACACCGGGGCGAATCGCCCGTGAACCGGCGGCCGCGTTGACGAACACCACCCGCGACTTGCCCTGTGGCACAGCCGAGAGATCCTCTTCGATCCACACCCAGCGCATGTCTGCGACCGGGCCAAAGAGTGCGAGGGTCACAATCGAGCCGGGCCGAGCGGTTACGGGCTGTGAAGCGATATACGGGCTGGACGCGCCGAGGTCTGCCCCTGCCGAATACACACTGAGCCGGTACTGGCCGGAAGGATAGCTGACGCGGTCGGTGGCGACATTCGGCGCGAGGCCGCCCGTTAGAAGTTCGCCGGTCAAGTAAACATCGACTTCGCGCGCCTCGGTGCTCAAGTTGATCACACGAAGCCCGAACTGACCGGGCACCGGCGCCTCGAAGGTATATAGTAGGGGACGCTCACGCGGGCCGGTGACGACCGCGATCGTGCTGGTCAGCGGCCGGACGCGCAGCGTATCGTTGAAGATTTCTTCCGCGTCGTTGATGACGGTAAAGATCAGCTCTTGGCCGGGGATCACAAGGCCATCGCTGACCTCGCCCAGCTTGAGAACGCTGCTACTGGCCCCTGCGCGAACCTGAATATCGCCGATGCCGGGCATCGCGTGGACGAAGCGTACAGACGCTTGTTCTTCCGAGAGGCGCGGCTGTGTGACGTCGAAATGCTCGATATGCAGCGCACCGGCGTCATCTGGAACCACCACGGCATCAATAATCTGTCCCGGCAAGAACTCGATATCAACCGATGCCAGCGGCTCGTCGCCCTCTTGCGCGCGCGTCCGGATTTCCAATGTGTACGTGCCGGGGATCACCGGCGTGATACTGCTGGCCCGGCCAAATCCGAGGCCGTTCAGCAGCGAATCGCCCGCGAGACGCGCATCCAGTGTCCCGGCATCGGGCGCTGCGTGAATCAGGCGCAGCGAGCCGGTGCGTGTCATGGCGGAGATGTTCGAGCCAAACACGGAAGTCGGACGGGGCGTGGGTCGTACATAGGGCGTCGGGGTAGGTGTCGCCGCTGCCGGTATCGCGGTCGGCGGCGCGGAGGGTTCAGCCGTCGGCAGCGCCTGCGGTGCGGCGGGCTGGCACGCGGCTAAGATCATGATACAGAGCACGGCCACGATGCCCGGCAAGTTCCTCATGCAGCAGCCCCCTTGATGCGCAATCCACGCTCAATATACCAGAGTGCGCCGGAACCTGTCACGCAATGTCAATACAACAAAACACGCCCCGGCCGATTTCAGCAGGGGCGTGTGCATTGCGATGACGCAGCCGCACTAAGGCGCAGGCGTCGCGGTTGGCGTCGGCGTTGCGGTCGCGTTGAACGTCGTGTTGACCGGGATATCGGTGATGCTGATCGGCCGGCCGTTGAACGACAATGTCGTATACAGCGAAGCCACCCAGCCGACAAGCCCGTCGAACTCGACCTCGAGCCACGCGTCGGAACCGCTGCGGCTCAGCACGCGAACCTGCGCGCCCAGCGGTACTTGAGTCAGCACCTCGGCATCGACCGATGGCGTGCGGCGCAGGTTGAGGCTGACACCGGCATCCAACCCGACTACCGTCGCGACGTTAACGCCGCGCAGCGGGTCTTGCGTGGGCTGCACGAGCGGCGGCGCGCCTGCAGTGACAGAGCCGCGGCGTGTCGCCTCGTCAACTTCCGTGAGGAGATTCAGCGCGCGAACCTCGTCCAGCGTCACAGAACGGCCGCGATACTCGTACCGGAGGTAGAGCATTCCTGCCCACCCGGAGATCGTGCCGCCTTCGGCCGGTTCGAACTCAACAAATGCCCACTCGCCCGACTGGCCGATGCCGACCAGACGCGCGTTCTGTCCTGATTCCATGCGGCCGAGCACTTCACCGCTCGATTCCGCTGTACGGCGGATGTTCAGCCCAACGCCCGGATCGAGGTTGAACACGACCGCGCGAGCGAAGTTTTCCGGCGGGGCCGGCGTAGCGACGATAGTGCCGGTGCTGCTGCCGGGTTGATTTTGCGGGATGGTCGGCAGGTCGCGCAGCTGCTGGCGTTCACCGCGCGGGTTACGCAGATCGACATACAGCGCATTGACCCACGCATTGACCTCGCCATCGGCTGTCGCCAGCGACACGTTGATCCATGTGTCGGATGGCTCCAAGTCCTGATTCTGTTCGGTCAGCAGCGCTACCGGGTCGACCCAGTCGGTGCCGTCCGGAAGCGGGATCACGTTGCCGGTCAGGATGTCGATGGGCGCGCCAACGCGGCCGTTGACGGTGAAGACCGTGCCAGATGGGGCCAAGCCCAGCGAACGGGCGTCCGCGCGCGGGTACTCGCGAAGCTGCAAGTTCGCGCCGGGATCGAGCACGACACGCGCGGTCGGAAGCGACGGCACGGTCGGCGCTGTCACGATAGATTGGGCGGTCGGCGCGGCGGACTGCGGGGCGGCAGTTGGCTGAGCGACCGCAACCGTGGTCGGGAGCGCGGTCGGCTCCACCGACGCGAGCATGTCGGCCGCGCCCGGCGCGCTGTTCATCGCCACTGCGAGGCCGGTCGAGCTGACGTCCAGACCGAACGAACTGCCTTCGCGCACCGCGACCAAGTTGACATACGTGCCGCCGTAGAACGCGATCGCGGGGATGTTGATATCCGCCGCGACTTCACCGACGGCGACCGACATCGTTAGGGCTTGGCGTGACGGAGACAGAGTCACCGCTGCGCTCGCCTCGCCAAACGCCAGACCGGACGCGATCGACGTGCCGTCTTCCAGCGTCAGGGATACCATCGATCCGGCGATGCCGTTGATGAGGCTGACCACCGTGCTGCGAGGCGCCACGGCGTCGATCGTGTCGGTAAACGCCGCAACGCGCAGGTCGTCGAGCGATCCGACAGCGGCGACCGTTTGCGCGCCCCCTGCCACGACCTCTACGTCCGCGGTCGTGATCTCAGAGCCGCCCCCAGCAACGCGCAGTGTTGCGGTGTAGCTGCCGGCTTCGACCGGAACGTGAACGCTGGACTCGCCGAACGCCAGCCCCGGCACCACAAGATCACCGTTAAACAGCACATCGACGTTCGGAGCGCCGTCTGCGCCGTGGCTCACACGGACAAATCCGACATCTCCAGCCACTTCGACAGGCGCCTTGAGCAAGAGCGTCGAGGGCGCTGTCGCCGGCCCATACAGCACGAGCATGTGCGACGTGCGACCGGCCAACGCGGCCGAAGTCGGTGGGATGAACGGTGCGTCGCTGCTGCCGCCCTCTGGAACGACCGTGAAGGTGTAAGTGTTCACCGGCACGTCGATCGTATTCAGGAAGCCGCGATAGGGTAGGCCGGTCGCGATGGTCTGGCCTTCGGCGATAACGTCGACGTTCGGCGCGCCGTTCACGGCGTGGATCACCATGAAGCGTGTGGTCGCGAGGCTGACCTCAGCCAGCGAGTCCTCGAAGACATCAAACGTGAGCGGATCGGTCGACGACGCGATCAGCGTGAGCGCGCTGTTGGCCGATGCCGGCACGACCTGTTCCCACAACGTGCTGCTGACACCTGCCAGCGTGACGCGCACGGTGAGATCGGCAGCAGGCGTATCGACATAATCGGTTGACTGACCGTAACCCAAGTTCGAGGCGGTCAAGTTGCCGTTGATATAGACGTCAAGACCGGCGACGGCCGGAATGACGTGGACGAGCCGAACTTTCGCGCCTGCGTCCTGAGCGGAAACGCCGATTGGCAGCGCCAACAACAGCGCTGCGACGGCCAACACTAAAAACCGAAATGCTCGCATGGTCCCTCCTTCACGATGCAGATTACGTGCCCTCTTCCCACTGGTTGAGGTACGCCTGCTGCTGGGGTGTTAGGGTATCGATGCGAACCCCCATCGATTCCAGCTTCAAGCGTGCGATTTCCTGATCGACCTCTTGCGGAATGGTGTACACGTCAGGCGCCAAGTCCCCAGCGTGCTGCAGCATGTACTCGGCGGCAAGCGCTTGATTGGCGAAGCTCATGTCCATCACGCTCGCAGGATGGCCTTCTGCGGCGGCGAGGTTGATCAGGCGGCCTTCTCCCAGCACGTAGACAGCCTTACCTCCAACGATATACTCCTCGACGAACGGACGAACCAGACGCGGTTCCCCTGCGCTCATCCCACGGAGTCCTTCGAGGTTGATCTCGACGTTGAAGTGGCCGCTGTTGGCGACGATCGCGCCGTGCTTCATGCGCTCGAAGTGATGAGAATCGATCACGTTGATGTCGCCGGTCGCCGTCACGAAGATGTCGCCGACCGCGGCGGCCTCGGTCATCGGCATCACGCGGAAGCCGTCCATGACCGCTTCCAGCGCGCGCAGCGGGTCGATTTCGGTGACGATCACGTTGGCGCCCATGCCGTGGGCGCGGCTGGCAATACCACGGCTGCACCACCCGTAGCCGGCGACGACGACGGTGCGGCCTGCCAGCAGGATGTTGGTCGCGCGGACGATGCCGTCGATCGTGCTCTGGCCGGTGCCGTAACGATTGTCGAACAGGTGCTTGGTATTGCTATCGTTCACGGCCAACACCGGGAATTTGAGCGCGCCATCCTTCGCCATAGCGCGTAGGCGGATGACGCCGGTCGTTGTTTCTTCGGTGCCAGCGACCACGCCGTCGAGCAGTTCGCGGCGGTTCTTGTGCAGTTCGCTGACCAGATCGCAGCCGTCATCCATGGTGATCTGCGGACGGTGATCGAGCGCGGCCTTGAGGTGATCGAAATACGTCTTCTTGTCCTCACCCTTGATCGCATAGACCGGGATTTCGTCATGGGCGACCAGTGACGCGGCGACATCGTCCTGCGTGGACAGCGGGTTGCTGGCGACCAGCACAATATCCGCGCCGCCGGCGTGAAGGGTCTTCATCAAGTTCGCTGTCTCGGTCGTTACGTGGAGGCACGCCGATACGCGCACGCCCTTCAGCGGCTTTTCTTTCTCGAAACGCTCGCGGATCGCGCGCAGCACGGACATTTCGTGTTCCGCCCAGTTGATGCGGTAGCGCCCGCCCTCGGCAAGGCCAATATCTTTGACGTCGTGTTCAGTAGCCATGTGGTCTCCTGTGTAGGCCGAATGACGTAGTCGCGTGCGGTTCAGCGCACAGCGAGCAGCTCGTCGAGAAGTCCCTCATCTTGATAGGTTCCGCGGAAGCGGGTGACGAAGTCGGAAAGCGTGAAGTTGTGGCTCTGCGGCCCAATATGTTCAAGGGCATAGGTCGCGCACAATGAGCCGACGAGGCCGCACAATCGAAGCGGCCAGCCCGCCATCATCCCACGAATCAAGCCTGCCCGGAAGGCATCACCAACACCGGTCGGATCGGCAACGTGGACTTCGGGGAATGCCGGCACGTCCTCCTCGCCGCCGTCGTGATAGATGGTTGAGCCGTGCTTGCCGCGCGTGATGACGACGACGGGGATCCGCTTGCGCAGCGCCTCGATGTCATACCCGGTCTTGCGCTGGATGATGCTCGCCTCGTAGGCGTTCACGACCATCGCGTACGCGCCTTCGAGATCGCGCGCAAGCTCCTCGCCTGACAAACGCGGCACCTGCTGGCTTGGATCGTAGATGAACCGAATTCCGCGCCGCCGGCATTCTTCCGCATAGTTGGCCATGGCCTGCGGATCGTTTGGCGAGATTACGACCCATTCGGGCTTGTCTGGATATACGTCGGCAATCGTAAAGTGGCTGGCCTTCGCCATAGCGCCGGCATAGAACGACGCGATCTGGTTGTTGTCGAGATCGGTGTTGGCAAAGAACGACGCGGTAAACACCTCGTCAAGCTGGCGCACGGTGGAGCAGTCCACCCCGTGTGACTCGAGCCAAAGCCGGTATTCGCCGAAGTCGCGCCCGACGGTACCGAACAGCATCGGCCGGACACCCAGCATCGCGAGCGAGTACGAGATATTGGCCGCGACACCCCCCCAATGGCGCGTCATCTCGTCAACAAGAAAACTGAGGCTAACTTGATGCAGGTCTTCAGCGATGATGTGCTCGACGAACCGCCCCGGAAAGCGCATCAGGTAGTCGTAGGCGATCGAGCCGGCCAGAATTACACTCATTTGGGGGTGTCCGTGGTTTCCGGTAATGCCGCGCGAAACACGGGGATTATAATCTAACGACGGCATACGTCTATGAGCAATACTGGTTATGGAACGGCGGCGGATGACACTTTTCGACGGGAATCGGCTCACACAGGACGTCATGGCGCTTCCGATGGATGCGATTCGCCGCGGCCTGTACAGCGACAAGTACTTCGAGAACACCATCGCGATTTTGGCGGGCTTGACCGATCAGGGTACGACATGTACGGAGTCGGATCGTCGATAATGACCAATGACCGGATGACCAATACGGACTTCACACTGGATATCGCACGCGCCAAGTTGAACGGGCGTTGGGTCGACGTGGCGAAGGCGGGCCGCCGCGCGGGCGCGCACGCAGAACTGCGTCCTGTGGATTTGAGCGAGTTGTAGGCCCATGAGCGACGAAAAACGGGGTTGGAGCAAGGGGGTTCGGCTGGTGCCGTCACGGCACGGCGCGCGTATGATGTCGATTCGCGCGTTGGTCGAACGGGCAGTCGATCAGTTCATGCGCGAATTCGGCAGCGATCATCCCGACGTCGCCGCCGCGAGAACCCGTGCGGATCGCCTCAAACTGCTGCGCGACACCGTGCTGTATGTGACTGCTGTCGAGTCGGCGGACTTGGGGCAGGCGGAACTGGCGGCGCTGATGGACGAGGTGTATTCGGAAATCTTCGGATACGGCGGCCTCGACCCATTCCTTGCCGATCCGGCCGTTTCGACGGTCACGTTCGAGGGGATCGAGAAGACGGCGGTGCGATCCGGGCTGGGCGACTTGGAACCTGCTGACCGCGCCTTTGAAGACCATGCGGGCTTGCAGCGGGTGTTGGAACGGATGCTGACCGACGCCGATACGGAGCTGGGTCACGGCCCGTACTATGAAGTCGGCTTGGAGGCATTCGGGCGGCGCATGTGCCTCAATCTGGTGCTGCCGCCGGCCGCATCCCGGCCAGAGGGGTATATCCGGCTGCATCCCGCCAAGCCGATTGCGCTTGACGCGTTCGCAGACAGCGAGATGATCTTGGTGGTGCTGCGAGCCATCGCCCGATCATCGCATGGAGTGTTGGTGGTCGGCGAGGCGGACAGTGGAAAAACGACGCTCGCCGGCGCGCTCGCGCGTGAGGCCGGCGCTCGCACTGTGCGGTCGGTGGAACGTGCCGGTGAACTCGCGCTGGTGGACGGCGTGGAACGGTTCGTCGTGCAGTGGCCGAAGGGTGACCGGCCGATGATCTCATTCGCAGAAACAGCCGCAGCAGCGGTGGAAACCCCGTGCGATCTGCTGGTTGTCGATGAAATCCGCGCGGATGAACCGGCCGCTGTGCTTCCACTGCTGAACGCATCCAGCGTGATCCGGCAGATTTGGTCATTTCGCGGCACAGCAGAGGCGAAACGGCTCGCGCCGGCGCTGTCTATGCTGACGCTGCGCGCCAAGCAGGCCGCCGGGATCCCTGACGACCCGGCTCATGCCGTCTTCGATGCGCTGCCGTTCGTCATCACGCTGCGGCGGCGTAAGGACAGGCTTGCCATCGTCGCGATCAGCGAGTGGCAGACCGATAACGCGGGGAGTTCCAGCCTGATCGAGCTGATAGGGCAGGGGTGGAACGGGCTGGAGCCAACGGGCAGAACGCCGCAGCACGCGCTCGACCTCCCCCCTGAGGCATGGACGAAGCCGTCAGAGTAGCTGCCCGGCGACGGCCTTCTGCAGCGACTCGGTAAACGGCGGCCGCGCGATCCCGTGCTCGGTGACGATCCCGGAGACGTAGCGCGCGGGCGTCACATCGAAGGCCGGATTGCGCGCCCGGAAATGATCCGGCACCAGCTTGTTGCCATACGGGTGAGTGACCTCGTCGGGGCTGCGTTCCTCGATCGGAATTTCGCTGCCGCTTGCGAGCGATAGATCGACGGTCGATGTTGGCGCGACCGTGTAGAACGGGATGCGGTTCTCCTTCGCCAATACGGCGAGCTGATACGTCCCAATCTTGTTAGCGAAATCACCGTTCGCGGCGACCCGATCCGCGCCGACGAGCACCAGCTGCACCTCGCCGCGCTGCATGAAGAAACCAGCGGCGGTGTCGGGCAGGATGTCGTACGAGATCCCCTGCTGCTCCAGCTCCCATGCCGACAGCCGCGCGCCCTGAAGCCGTGGGCGGGTCTCATCGAGGAAGACGTGAAAGCGCGTGCCAGCCTCATGCGCGGCCCGGATCACCCCCAGCGCGGTGCCGTAGTCGACCGCTGCCAGCGCCCCGGTATTGCAGTGATGCAGCACGGTCATGCCGTCGGAGATCAGTTCGCGGCCGTGACGGCCCATCGCCTTGCAGATTTCAACGTCGGCGTCTGCCATCGACCTTGCCGCATCAATCAGCGCATGGCGGAATTCGTCAGCGGTTCGGTAATCGTGCTGATCGGCCAGCGTGAGCATCGTATCGACGGCCCACGCCAGATTGACCGCCGTCGGACGCGCGTTCTTGAGCATATTGGCCGCCATCGCGAGGTCGGCACGGATGCCTTCGGGTGAACGCGCGGCGCTCGTGAACCCGGCCAACGCCATCCCGAACGCCGCCGACACGCCAATCGCCGGCGCGCCGCGCACCGTCATGTTGGTGATAGCCTCAGCGACTTCCTCGACCGTGCCCAAGTCCACGGTTTCGAATGACCACGGCAGCGCGCGTTGGTCAATCATGCGTACGACTCCGCCTACCCAATCGACTGTGCGCATCAGACTGTTACCTCGCTCACGACTTCGATACCATTCAGCATCATTGAATATAGGAACACAGTGTGAAGCAGATCGCCATCATGTGGCGTCGCGCCGATCTGCTGCGCCACGGCGACCGGTAAGTCGTACGTATCCACAGCGTTGACTGGCACGATCACCCGAACGCCGGCACGCTGATGCTGATTGGCCGATAAGCGCAGGTGCATCGCAAGTTGGTAGGTGCATAGATCGGTACAGTCGCCGACGGCAATCCACGTCTTGACGTGCGTGCGCGTGTCGAGCCACGCCTGAAAGCCGGTCGCGAACGCGCTGTTGATGCTGTTCTTCTCGAACACCGGAATCGAGTCGAAGAAGGGCAGCGCGCGAAACGCATCGACGGTCTCGGCCTCTGCCGTACCGCGGATGCAGTGCGGCGCATAGCTGGCAAACTCGACGGCGTGCTCAGGGTGCGCGTCCTGCGTGACCGCGATATTGCGCACCCCGAGCGCCCACGCGTCCGTGAACAGCGTGGTGATCGGTACGATGATGCCCTCAATTCGTGGAGACGCCAACGGGCCGACCGAGCAGAATCCCTTGATGACATCGACGCTGACAAGGCCAACCGCGTCGGGGCCAGCATCCGCCACGAGATCACGCAGTGAAACCGGCTTGAGGGAATTCTGCCAGTCCACGACCCATGAAAGAAAAGGTCTGCTGCGGCTGATTAAGGTGTCGACATGCATCGGTTCGTCCTTCATCGTGGCGAGCAGACCTTACGTTACTCGGGGCTGTGAAACGACTATTCGAACGTCTCGATAAGCGTTGAAATCCCAGCGAAGCTCCGATCGCTGATCGGCTGCGGAGCGCCTCCGTCGATGCGGTAGAGCACGGTGGGGGTGCTGCTGACGCCGAGCGACCGCGCGAGCCGCACGTCGGCTTCTGACTGCGTGGCCTCCTGCGAACAGCGTAGAAGCTGCGCAAAGTCCGTGCCGGTGCGGTCAGCGATCCCCTGAGAGAAGTTGGCGCCGGTGGTGCCGGTGCGCACCAATTCGTACGCGACCTCGCTGGCAAAGGCATACGAGCCGGGCTTTTGTTCCTCGACGCACTCAAGCAGATTTGCGACCTGCGTGGTGTTCGGGTTTGCGTTGGCGCCGGCTGTCGGCAGCGAGCGCATCTCATAACGCGCCCGGCCGGTCTTGACGTATTCGGTGATGACCTGGTCGATCGTCGGCTTGAACTGCTGGCAGGAAGGGCAGTACCAGTCAAAGAATTCAACGATTGTGACGCGCGCCTCTGGATCGCCGATGACATAGCCGCCGTCTTCGAGACGCTCGTAAGGGATTTCCGCAAAGAACGCTTCACCGAAGGATGACTGGCCTCCACGCGCAGAGACCAGCACCAGCACGATAGCGACCAGCGCCACCGCGCCGATGACGGCGATCAGGAAGGTTTGCTGGTTGCTGCGTGATGAGGCGGCTTTCGGCGCTGTGGTGGACTTGTTCTTGGCTGCGTCAGCCATGGGGGACTCCTCAGTGATCACTCGTCATGTCAGGTGGTAAGCCGAAATCGTAATACAAAACGGACGCGCGTCAAGTTGAGTTTACACTCTGATGACATTTGTGGGTGTGTCGTCGGGAGTTTCTGATCTACGACTCACGAATGGACTTCGGCAGCGACTTCAAGACCTGTCGATACGCGTGATCGATCATGTCTTCGATTTCGGGCGGCGGTATCGTCCCGTCAACAACCACCGTGTTCCAGTGGCGTTTGTTCATGTGATAGCCGGGAGTCACCGCGTCATACGTCGAACGCAGCATTTCGGCGAGCGTCGGCTCGCACTTCAGCGTGATGCTCGGCGGAGCGCCGCGTGGATTGACCGACATCAACGCGAAGATCTTGCCGTGGATGCGGAATACCAGTGTGTCGGCATCGAACGGAAAGTCCGACGTGACCCGCGGCAGTGCGCTGCACATCTCACGCAGGTCGTCAATTGAAAGCGCGCTCATCATCTACCCTCAGTTTTCATACACGCGCCGCCGCTCATCGGCCATCCGCGCGGCAAGATCGCGTAGATAATCGGCATCCTCGATGCGGGCACGCCACTCGGAAGGGATCGCGTCGAGGCCGAGCCTTGCCGCCTGAATGCCGCCCGCGATACACGCAACGCTGTCGCTGTCACCTGTCTTGAGATTCGCGCCGAGCCGGATGGTGTCCGCGTACGACTCTGGCCGCTGTGCGGCGCAGTACAACGCCATCGTGATCGCCTCGTCTCCTGTCCAACCCGTACCGATGTGATACAGCGCGTCGGCTGTGTTCGTCCATCCCAGCGCATGACCGATGCGGTGCAGCACGCGGAGGAATTCGTCGTTCTGGGCGGGAGGGAGATGCTGTACCTGCGCGATAATGCCGTCGGGCGGTGTCCCCTCAAGCGCGAGTTTGATCGCGTACGCGCCGACGTTAGTGGCTGCGATAGCCGCTGGATGCGCGTGGGTGATGATGCCGCTGGCCTCTGCGACCGCGATCATGCGCTCTAGGTCGAATTGGTAGAGGTATCCGACAGGCGCGACCCGCATCACCGATCCGCAGCCCTTCGACTGAACGAGGCCGCTCGTCCGCCAATTCCGGGTCTTCTCATAGTTGGCGATACCGGCCATACACGTGTTTCCCGGCGCACGGCTGTAGCTTGGATCGCTCTGCCGGTGGCTCCATGAAATGAAGCGTTCACCGACCGCTTCCATGATTGCGTCAAGGTCGGCATCCAGCCCCGCATCGAGGATTCCCTCGGCGAGCGCCAGCGCCATCTGCGTATCGTCGGAGAACAGGGCCGGCTCAGGCAGTTCGGTGATTCCACGCGGCCCATACGTCGATTTTATGGCAGGCAGATCTAGAAATTCGACGGGATAGCCGAGCGCGTCACCGATTGCCAGCCCAAAGAGGATTGCTTCTGCATGTTGTCTACTCATCAACACCACCGTACACTTGAGGTGAACATGCGTCCATGAACGCTGTACAATCGTCCTTGATCGTATCACGAAGTCTGTCGAATAGACCGGAGAAAGAGCATGTCGGCACACGGCATTTTGAGTCATCCGTGGGCGCGCCGCGCCGGTGCGGTCGCGGTCGCCGTGGCGATTTTCGCCGCAGGCGTCGCGTTTGGTAACGGTGGGTTGGTCGGCGCACAGGTCACGCCGAACACGCGCCCGCCTGTCGAAGCGGAAGAGGACTTCGCGGCGTTCTGGGAGACCTACAACCTCATCAATAAGATCTACCTTGAGCCGGTCGAACGGCAGCTGCTCGTCGACGGCGCGATCAACGGCATGGTCGAGGCGTTAGGGGATGAGTTCAGCGGATACGTCGAGCCTGAACTGAACGCGTTCGACTCTGACTTGAGCGGCTCGATCAGCGGCATCGGCGCGGTGATCGAACGCGACGAGGAGTTGGGGCGCGTCCGCATCGTCAACGTGTATCCCGGCACGCCGGCCGAGCGCGCCGGTGTGCTGGAGGGTGACATTTTCCTCGAAGTCGATGGGGTGGATGTCCGCAGCTTTAACGCCGATCGGCTGGCGGCGCGTGTGCGCGGCCCCGAGGGATCGACCGTGAACATCGTCATGGAGCGCAATGGCGAAGAGATCGAGTTCGCCATCCAGCGCGCGCGTATCACCATCCCCAACATCGAGACCCAGATCCTGAACGACGATATCGCTTACGTCAAGCTGTTCCAGTTCACCAGCGAGGCGCGGCGCCAGTTCGATCAAGCGATCTCGGAACTTGATCTGGACACGCGCCGCGGCCTGATTATCGACCTGCGTGGCAACCCCGGCGGTCTGTTGAGCAGCGCGGTAAGCATGGCGAGCGCGCTGGTAGACGAGGGGGTGATCCTTTACGAGCAGTTTGGCGATGGCACCGAGCAGATCTTCGAGGCTGACGGCACGTCGCTCGGCATTAACGTGCCGATTGTGGTGCTCGTGGACGAACGCAGCGCCTCCGCATCCGAGCTGGTGGTACGGGCGTGGGTGGATTACGGCCTTGTGACAGTCGTCGGGACGCAGACATTCGGCAAGGGGGTCGTACAAAGCCAGCGTGACCTCGTCAACGGCGGCGGCTTGCGGCTGACGGTCGCGCGCTGGCTGTCACCCAACCGTGAGTCGATCCACGGCGAAGGGCTGGTGCCGGATGTCGTGGTCGAGTGGGATGAAGAAGCCCGCCGGGAGCACCCGGACGACGATCCGCAGTTGGCAGCGGCGCTCGAACAATTCGAGTAGGACGCGCGGCGGTAAACCGTCGGACAACCGGGGGCGGTCAACTGGATCGCCTCCGGTTATTGTTCCTACTCAGCGCGCACGGCCCATGCTATACTTCTGCGCTTAAACACGTACTTTTCCCGTATTGAGGGTATTCCGCATGGCGGTAGCACTGCAAATCGCAACGATTATTCTCAGCATCCTGCTGGTTGTGTTGATCCTGCTGCAGGTGCGCGGTGAGGGGCTTGGCAGCCTGCTCGGCGGTATCGAAATGGGCGGCATGGGACGCACGCGCCGCGGCATCGAAAAATCCGTCTTCCACCTGACTATCGGGTTGGCCGCCGCGTTCCTTGTCATCTGCATCTTCTCGGCGGTCGTGACCCGGCAGCTCTAGTCGGGCTGCCGCGCTCCAAACGATTATGCTTAGCGGCCGTCGCTGGCAGCTGATCCTCCTGCTCGCCGCGGCGGCCGTTTTTGCTGCCGCGGTCATCAGCCGGGTCAACCGGCCCATTCCGGCGCCAGTTCCACCTCCTCGCGCGAGTGACACCCCCCCGGCCGCTGTCGTGCCGACCGGCGAAAGCACATCGCTGCCCATTCCCGATCCAACCAGCGCCCCGACCCCCGTGATTTTGGCGCTCGCCGCGTCCGATGGCGTGCCGACCTATCGCGAAGGCTTGGTCGGGCAGGTTCAGCGCCTGAACCCGTTGTTTGCAACATTGAACCCGGTTGACGCCGACATCACATCCCTGATCTTCGAGGGGTTGACGACCATCAACGCGTATGGCGAGCCGGCGCCTGACCTTGCCGAGAGCTGGATCGTCTCGTCCAGCGGTCTCGAATACGTCTTTACGCTGCGCGACGATATCGTGTGGCATGATGGCACGCCGTTTGACGCGGCGGACGTGATCTTCACGATGTCTCTGCTGCGCGACCGTGACTTCCCCGGCGACCGCGCTCTGCGCGATTTCTGGCGCACGGTCGAGACGCAGCAGTTGAACGACCGACAGATCCGATTCCGGCTGACTCAGCCGCTGGGCGCCTTCCCGTATGCGCTTCGGATCGGAATCCTGCCGGAGCACGTATTCACCGGCATGCCCATCGAGGCGCTGGCGTCGCATCCGTTCAATTTCACGCCCATCGGCACCGGCCCGTATCAGCTTGAAGCCCTGCGCGGCGCGGACGGCCAGATTACGCAGGTTGACCTGCGGCTTGCGCCCAACTATGAGCTGCGACGCGACGCGGATATCCCGACCATCGACCGTGTCTCGTTCCGGCTGTACGCCACCTTCAACGGGGCATTAGCCGGCCTCGACGCGGGCGAGATCGACGGGCTGGCGACGCGTTCGCGGCAAGAGCGCATGCCGCTGCAAGATCGTGCGGTCGGCGGGGCGGTGGTGCTGCGCAACGCGATTGAGCCGACGCTGGGCGCGGTGATCTTCAACTGGCAGCGCGAGACGACGCGTTTCTTCACCGAGGAACGGGTGCGGCGGGCGCTGCTGCTCGGCCTCGACCGGCGGCGGCTCGTCGAACGCACGGCGCTGTTCGAGCAGGCTGTCTTTGCCGAGAGTCCGCTGATCCCCGGCGGATGGGCGTATGACCCTTCGCTGTCGACGCCGTACGATGTGTCGCAGGCGCAGTTCTTGCTCAGCGAAGCCCGGCTCGATCAGTTCACGCCGCAGACAGCCGAGGGCGAGACGCCGACGCCGGGTGGCCCGTTGGGGTTCACCCTGCTGGTCGCGGAAGATCCGGTGCTGGAGCCTGTAGCCGAACAGATCGCCGCGCAGTGGACGGCGTTGGGGTTCGCTGTTGCGGTACAAGCGCTGCCTATCACAGACCTGCAAGAACGGCTGGATGCTGGCCTGTTCGATGCCGCGCTGGTCGAGCTGACACAGCTTGGGACGGCCGACCCGGACGTGTACGACTTCTGGCACGACGCCGAGTATCCGGACGGCAAGAATTACGGCGGGGTCAACGACCGCATCATCAGTGAACTGCTGGAACGCGCGCGCCGCGAGCCGAACGCGCTCAACCGGAAGAACCTGTACTTCGACTTCCAGCGCGAGTTCCTTGAACGTGCGGTGGCTGTGCCGCTGTACTACCCGCTGTACAGCTACGCGACAACTGCGCGGGTCGAGAACGTACAGCTTGGGTATCTGGGCAAGGCCTCCGACCGTTTCGTCAGCATCGCCGACTGGACGCTCGCCGATTAGCTAGGCCATTGTGCGAAAGTCGAGAGATTTCGTGTTCTGTGACGCAGTGGTCATTGAGCGATACTGTATCTCATTACCTCATCACTCAGCACTCGGCACTTTCAACTACTCGCATAGCGGGCTTCTTGGGCGAGAATGTCGCGTAGATGAGCCTTCCGCGCCGCGCCGCTGAGCAGTTCGAGCTTGCGCACCCCTAATGGATCGACAACCTCTCGCAAGAGACGGAGTTCTTCGCTGCTTGGCGGGATGGTCTCGCGCAGGTCAGGCGCGACGTCGAGCGTGAAACGTGTCTTGCGCTGCACCGACTCGATGGTGCCGCCGGGATGGATCGAGGTCAGGCGCATGACGCCGTTGGCCCAGTCGAACTCACCGAGGTCGCTGACGAGATAGCGCGGCCCCTCTCCGCGCCGCCGGGCTGCATCCGAGCCTAAACCACTTCGGATGTCCAGCCTCTCGACGAACGTGGCCGGGGAATGGCGCGGCACGTAGAGATACGCCCGCGACGAGTATACGGTAACGTCCGGAATCCCCCCGGAACCCGGCAAACGCATCCGTGGACGCGCGACATCGTGGCCGAAGGCGATGTTGTTCGTGTTGCCGAACCGGTCGATTTGCGCCGGGCGAAAGAACTCCTTTGGGTGGAACTTGGGCAGCAGGTCGAGCGCGGCAGTGACGAAGCCCGGATGGATCAACCCGTGTTCCATCCACGCCGATTCCTGCGCTGCAACCCCCAGCGGCGCCCACTGCTGACAAATCGATTGGCCGATGGCCGACGCAAAGCGCACGTTGGGCGCGTGCGTCTGCTGAGCAAGGATGAATCCGGCCATCACCAGCGGCGTATTCAGCCCTTGCGCGAGGACTTCGCCATCTTCGACCTGCCGCGAGATGCACACGCAGATCAGCTCATCGAGCGTCCAGTCGTTCATACTATGCTCCCCGCTGAGGTTGTCGCACGAACGGGATCAGCCATGCGGTCTTGCGCTGGTATTCGCGGTACGCATCATCGAACTCGGCGATCATGCGGCGTTCCTCGTACAGTGAGCCGACCATGAAGTAGAGAGTCGCGCCGATGCAGAAGCCGAGGTACGCCCCGCGCATGACGGTCACCGGCCACAGCGCCATGAGCGAGAACAGATAGAGGGGATGCCGCACCCAGCGGTAGACGCCCGTGATCCGCAGCGGCTCTGGTGGAAGTGGAAGCGGATCGCCCGACAAATAAGCGCGAAGTTGGGAGAGGCCCGCGAAACGACCGAGATCGACTTGCAGCAGCGATACAGCCGCGCCGATGATGCCGACGGCCTGTATCGTGAGGAGGGCCGGCTTGAGGGACGCGGGAAGAGTCCAGATCACCGGCTCGCGCGCGTCCATCGCGACGAGAAGCAGCCCGATCATGCCGAGGCCGACCACAGCGATGACGTTGAAAAGAATACGATATAATCCCTCGAATGCACGGTCTCCGAAACGGGAGCGAAATACCGGCTTAAACGCCCCTGCAAGCCACGTATGAATTACGCCGTAGCCGAGCATTGCCAGTAGAATTACCTGCATTACTGTACCTTCTGCACTTTCTGGGGAGCCTTCCCATGAACATGCTCGACATTATAGCCAAGAAGCGCGACAAACGGACGCTGACTCGCGAGGAGATCGCATGGTTTGTCGAGGCGGTCACCAACGGAGATGCGCCGGATTATCAGACGGCCGCGCTCCTGATGGCGATCGTCATCAACGGGATGGATCACGACGAGACCGTAGCATTGACGATGGCGATGGCGCATTCCGGGCACATGCTCGATCTGACCGACATCACGCCGTACGCGGTGGATAAGCACTCATCCGGCGGCGTGGGGGATAAGACCTCGTTGGTGGTGCTGCCGTTGGTCGCGTCGTGCGGCGTCAAAGTAGCGAAGATGAGCGGGCGCGGCCTCGGTTTAACCGGCGGCACGCTGGATAAGCTCGAAAGCATCCCCGGCTACAACGTGAACCTGTCCGAGACCGAGTTCCGTGCGCTGGCAAAGGCCAACGGGATCGTGTTGGCCGGCCAATCCGGCGAGCTTGCCCCGGCCGACGGCAAGCTGTACGCGCTCCGCGATGTCACGGGCACGGTGCAGAGCCTTCCACTGATCGTCAGCAGCATCATGAGCAAGAAGATCGCGGCGGGCGCGCGCGGGATCGTGTTGGATGTGAAGGTCGGATCGGGTGCGTTTATGAAGTCCGTTCAAGACGGCGTCGAGCTTGCGCAAGCGATGGTCGACATCGGCGTGTCGGCGCACCGCGATATGATCGCCATGGTGACGGACATGAATCAGCCGCTGGGCGAGGCAGTCGGTCATGCCCTCGAAATCCGCGAGGTGATCGATGTGCTGCGCGGCGGCGGCCCGGCGGATTTCCGCGAACACTGCCTTGAAGTATCGGCGCACATGCTGTGGCTGGCCGGCCGCGGCGAGCGCTGGACGGACTACGACCGGATCAACGCGCAGTTGACCGACTTTCTCGACGATGGCAAAGCGTTTGCTACGTTCCGCGCGATGGTCGAAGCGCAGGGCGGCGATGTCGAGGTCGTTGATGACCCAGACCGGCTGCCGCGAGCTGCTTACATCGAGACGATCCGCGCGGTGCAGGAACGATACATCGCCGGCGTCGATGCGGAGATGATTGCGCGCGCGGTGTTTGAGTTGGGCGGCGGGCGTGAAAAGAAGTCCGACGCGATTGACCACGCGGTAGGCGCCGTCGTGCACGTCAACGTCGGAGATGTCGTGCAGCCCGGTCAGGCGCTCGTCACCCTGCACGCCAACGACCGCGACAAGCTGGCGCATGCGCTTTCGCTGGTGCACAGCGCGGTGACGTACAGCCGGGACGAGGTTCCGCCACTTCCGCACGTCTACGAGACCTTCGTGCGCCGGGCTGCCGCCGGCTAGTCGACGGGGGTAAGCATTTCGCCGGATATTTGATAACGGCGGATCGGGGCGTCGCGCCACCAACCGTGATCGAACGTGAGTGTTCCGTTATAGCCTGTGGTCTCATGGCGCGAGACCGCATCGAGCGCATCCGTGCGCGTGTGAACGCCGGTCAGCGCCCCGCCGAGGAACAGTCCCGCGTCATAGGCGAGCGAAGCATGCAGCCGTGGTTCAGGCACGAACAGCCCGCTTGCTTGGATGCGCTGCGAAAGCGCCTCGTCCGGCAGCGCCGCGCTGATGATGACCTCCGGATCGGCGTTCGGATTGAGCCGCGCGAACTCTCGCAAGGCGAACACGTCGCCGCCGCGCGCGTCGTCGCCATCCCAGTGGTAGGTGTCTAGCGCGACAACCGCGGGGATGGTCGATGTTTGCGAGGGGGCCATGAAGAAGATCGCCGGGTCGTGGGGCGCGTCCCAGTCTCCTAGTACGATCGTCGGGATGCCGTGTAACGCGCCGAGGACGGCGGTATCGGAAAGCTGCGGCCCCGCAGCAATTACCGCGAGAATCGCCGGGTCGCTGGCGACCGCAGACGCGCGCAGATCGGCCTCGCGGCTGATGTCGACGGCGTTGACGATCACGTCCGAGCCGCTGTCCGCCAGTCCGAGCCGGAGCGCGTACAGCACGTCGTAGCCGATTTCTCGATAACGCCCCTCGAACGGCGCTAGCAGTGCGACCCGTGGCGGTGGCTGACGAGCCGGGGCGCACGCAGCGAGCAGAAGTACAGCCGCCAGCGCAGCCAAGACGATCCGCCTAGCACCCATTGGCGAGATGCTCTTCGTAGGTTCGGGCGAAGTCGTGGAAGCCATCGTCGCGACAGTCGGCGCGGAAGTAGTAGTAGTCGGAAGCCTGTGGATAGACGACTGCCCGCAGCGCGGGTAAGCCCGGTGAATTAATCGGCCCCGGCGGCAGTCCGGCGACCAGATAGGTGTTGTACGGCGAAACCACGCTGTTGTAATCGACGGCGGAAATGGGCGGCCACCAGCTTCCACGGGAGTTACCGAGGGCATACTGCACGGTCGGGTCGGCGTCGAGCTTCATGCCGATGTCGAGCCGATTGCGATACACGCCGGCGATCAACGGCATTTCGCTCTGCTGTACGGCCTCGCGCTGTACGATGGACGCCAGCGTGACGACGTCAAAGAGGGACAGTCCCTGCGCGCTCAGATCAGCACGAAGCTGCGCGTCCTGCGCCGACAAGAAGCCCTCGACCAGCGCGTCACGTACCTCCGTGACGGTGACATCCGGCGGAAATTGGTACATGCCTTCGCCGAAAAACCCTTCCAGCCCGGCGCCGGCGGGCAAACTGAGCCGCGCCGCGACCTCGGCGGATGGCGCCAAAGCCGCCGCGATCAGATCGCCGCCAGCGAAGTTGAACGCCGGTGTGCTGTCGATGAGATCAGCGACCTCTTCAAGCCGCAGTCCGGCCAGCATACGAAACGGGATGTGGCTCCCGCGTGCGTCCGTAAGCTGGCGGGCGATCTGCGTGAGGGGGTGTGTCTGCCGGACGAAGTAGATCCCGGCCTGAAACTGCGTGTCCAAGCCCTCGGCGCGCGCATAGTCGACAAACAGGCCGGCGTCGCCGATGACCCCCAACGCTTGCAGGCCCTGACCAATGCTTGTTGGCGTATCCCCGAACGCGACTTCGAACCGGCGCGGACGGTCATCACTGCCGTACGGAGCCTCCAATTCATCGGCGCGTCCGGCCAGCGTGATTTGCGCGATCAGCGAACGCACCGTGTCGCCGGGGCTGCGCCCGCTGACGATGACAACCAGCACGAACGCCGCTGCCGCCGCGAGGACGGCGAGCAGTCCGAGGCCGATGATCCAACGCAGCGCGCGCATCAGCTTGCGCTCCAGTCTGTCGTGCGCGGCGTGGGGGCTTCGGCGAGGCCATCGCGCAGCGCGTCCAGATAGCTTTGCAGCATGACGCGGGCCGCGAGGTCGTCAATGGGCGCGCGTGGATCGCGGCGCAGGCGGCGGGCGATGCGTTTGGCGTCTTCGCTTGTCATCTGCTCGTCCCATGTCACAATCGGCAGGTCGGTCACACCGCGCAGGCGTTCGATCCACAGCGCCACCGTATCGGCCTGTGTGTGTTGGCCTTCCGCTGCAAGTTCGTCATGCGGCATGCCGACCACCAACGCGCTCGCGCCGTGTTCGGCGATCAGCCGCGAAATCGTCTCGAAGTCGGCGGCCCGGGTCGTGCGCATGATGACCGTGACCTCGCGCGCTGTCAACCATAATCGGTCGCTGACGGCGATGCCGATGCGCTTGATCCCGTGGTCAATGCCGAGCAGTGGGGCGCGGATCATGGGGCGGGCGCTTCCTGAATGTCCACCGTGATGCGGAAGGGCAGCAGCGGCATCGAGTCGCCGAACTGTGGAAAAACGCTGATCTGCGGCTCCGAGCCGGGCGCGAGTTCCAGCGTGCTGGCGAGATACAGCCGTGCGTCTGGCAGCGACCGGCCGGCGAGGAACTGCTGAAGCTCGGCGCCATCGATACTGCCGGAGATCATGCCTTCGGCGTACAACTGAAACGATACTTCGCCGTCTTCAGATAGGCTCATAATTGGGCCGCGTTCATAGCGCAGTGTGCCGACGTCGAGGCTGCGCCCGCGCGGGATCTGCTGGCTGAGCGCGGCAAATCCGACCCGCTCGGCATCGCGTTGATTGATGACCAGCGCCTGCACCACGGCCCGCATTTCGAGCGTCACCTCGTTGGCGACATCACCGACGTTAGCGGAGTACACCTGCCAGTCGGCGCGTTCGCTTTCGGGCGTGATAGCGATGCTCTCATCAATGAAGAACTCACCTTCGGCCAAGAGCTGACCGATGTCAGCCTGTGCCTGCGCCTGTATCTGCTGCCGCACCGCCGCACGCAGCCGGTCGATATCAGTCTGTGTGACAACTGGCAGGGTTCGGCTCTGTCCGCCGCTGAGCGGGAGCAAGTTGGTGACGGTGACGGTATCGGCGAAGTCGGTTTCCAGCGCGGTGATGCGCGCCGCGGCGACATTCCCGATCTCGCCGGCGAACTCCGGCAGCGCCTCGACCCGCACTTCCACCGAAAGCCCCTCGCCTCCGGGGAGCAGCGCGGTCGTCAGCAGCCGGAATCGCACGGGGGCGCCGTCGGCGGTGCTGACGACGGTTCCGGCGGGGATTTCGCGCGGGGTCGATGTCCGGTTCACAATCGTCACCGTGCCGGTGGCGAGCGTGTCCTCGCCAGCTAGCTGGCCCGTCGATGGATAGGTGCCGGACTGCACGACTTGAACAAGCTGGAAGCGCGCGGGGATACGCGAGTTCTCGACGTCGATAGCCTGCATGCGCGGCGATGCGCTGATGACGACGTCGGCGAAGATGTCGCGGCGGGCCAACGTCAGCGACACCGTCGCGCCGGGAAGCACCACATACGCCGCCAGCGCCAGCACGCCAGAGACAATGGCTAGCATGACCAGCCGCGCGAGGAACGGGAGTGGAATACGTGAACCGGCGCGCACGCGGCTCGCCAACGGCATCAAGTCCGCTGGGGTCGGTTCGTCTTTGGGCTTCTGGCTGCGGTTGGCGAAGACCTTGCTGCGGCCGCGTTTCCAACGCCCGCGCTGCGACGCGCCGATCGTCTCGAACGTGCTGATGTCCAACTCGCGGGCGTATTCGATGATCTGCGGATCGTGCGTGACAAACGCGACGCGAATCGCCCGGCGCATGGCCTCGCGCTGGACGAGTACAAGGTCGAGCTTGCGCGTCAGCGCCGTGCCCACCTCCGGCCACACGATCAAAACATGCTGCCCGCGCAAGAACTGAAGCCGGTCGCGGACAGAATTGGCGTCCTCGCCGGCCTCAAGTTGAATAAACGCAGCGTCCTTCGGCATTACGCTCGGTGGCCGCCTTAGCGACCCTTTGCTGCCAGAGCATCACGCGCGGCTTGCAGGGCATCCGCCAGCTTCGACGGGTCTTTGCCGCCAGCCTGCGCCATGTCGGGCCGCCCGCCGCCGCCGCCGCCGATGATCGGCGCGATTGACTTGATGAGTTCGCCAGCGTGATAACCCTGCTTGGTCAGGCCGCCAGCAACCGACGCGAGAAGCTGCGGCCGGCCTTCAAAGATCGTGCCGATGACGATGACGCCGTCGCTTACGCGTCCCTTGAACCAGTCTGCCATCTCGCGCATCACGTCCGCTGGCACGCCGTCAACCTGTGCGACCAGCGTTCGGATGCCGTTAACCGGCTCGGTTTCGTGCATCAGCGACTCGAACTTGAGCCGGGCCAGTTCGCGCTGAAGCGCGCTGTGCTGCTTGCGAGATTGAGCCAGTTCGTCTTGCAGCGCGGCAAGGCGGGATTGTGCCTCGACCGGTTTTGCGCCGAGCTGTCCGGCGATATGGTGCAGCGCGGACAGATTGTCTTGAATGTATTCTACGGCTGCGCGTCCGGTAAGGGCTTCTACACGGCGAATGCCGCTGCTCACGCTGCCCTCACTGGTGAACACGAACGCGCCGATCTCGCCCGTTTCACGCACATGGACACCGCCGCACAGCTCGTAGCTGTAGCGCTGGCCGTCCGCGCCGATGGATACCGTGCGCACCGTCTCGCCGTACTTCTCGCCGAACAAGGCCATCGCGCCTTCGGCGCGCGCCTCTGCGAGCGGCTTCACTTTGGCGACGACCACGTAATTGGCCTGTACGGCGTCGTTGACTTCGCGCTCGATCGTGCGCAGTTGTTGATCGGTGACGCGGTCGCCGTGGGCGAAGTCGAAGCGCAGGCGGTCGGGCGCGACCAGCGAGCCGCGCTGTTCGACATGGGTTCCGAGCTGGTTGCGAAGCGCCGCATGGAGCAGGTGCGTCGCGGTGTGATTCTTGATGATATCCGCGCGCCGCAAGCTGTCGACCGCGGCGGTGGCCTGATCTCCGGCCTTAGGCTGTCCTTCGCCGACCTCGCCGGAATGTACGATCAACCCGGCTACCGGGCGACGTGTGTCGTCGACTTCGATCACCCACCCGTCGCCGCTGATCGTGCCGGTGTCGCTGACCTGACCGCCCGCCTCGACGTAGAATGGTGTCTCGCTTAACACGACTTCGACACGATCTCCCGCGATGGCCGACTCGACCGGGCCGCCCTCGCCGAGAATCGCCAGCACGCGAACTCCCGCCACGGTTGTCGGGCCGTAGGGCGAGTACGTCACACCGGACTCGGCGAGCGCGCCGCTGCCTTCGAGATCAGCGAGCAGGGAGGAGTAGGCTTCGGCGCTCTCGATGCGACCGATGACCTTGCCGCCGCTCACCCGCGAGTGTTCGGCTTCGGCAGCGTTGAACCCGGCGAGATCGACGGTATAGCCGCGTTCCTCGCAGATGTCCTTGATGACCTCGAACGGGAGGCCGAGCGTCGCCTTGAGGTAAAACGCTTGGCTGCCCGGCAGTGTCCCGCCGTCCGGAAGCTGATCGAGCATCGCGTTCAGGTCGCTCACGCCGCGATCAAGCGTGCGGCGGAACATCGTTTCCTCTTTGGTGATGACCGCCTTGATCTGATCGGCCTTGGCCGTCAGCTCGGTGTAATGCTCGCCCATGTGATCGATGACGGCTTGTGCGACCGTGCCGAGGAACGGCGCGTCGAATCCGAGCTTCGTCCCGAAACGCGCGGCACGGCGGATCACCAGACGGCACACGGCCTGCCGATTCTTTGCGCCCGGCTCGACCCCGTCGGCGATCAAGAACACGGCAGCACGCACATGATCGGCGATGACGCGGTACGGCACGATGTTGGCGTCACGGGTCGCGTCGCTGTGGCCGGTAAGCTGCTGCGTCGCCTCGATGATCGGCATGAACAGGTCGGTCTCATAGTTAGCGAGCTTGCCCTGTACGATGCTGACGATGCGCTCAAGGCCCATCCCCGTATCGACACCGGGGGCGGGCAGCGGGACGTCGAACTGGCCGGTGTGATCGGGGTCGGGCGCGGTGCGGTTGAACTGCATGAACACGAGGTTCCAAATTTCGAGGAACCGGTCGTCCTCGACTTGCAGCATCTCGACGATGCGATCTTCACCCAGTTCCGGTGTCTTGTCCCAGTGGATTTCGCTGGTTGGGCCGCACGGGCCGGTGTCGGCCATCTGCCAGAAGTTGGTCTTCGGCCCCATCCGCGCCACACGTTTCGGATCGATGCCAACCTCGTTCACCCAGACGTTGTAAGCCTCGTCGTCGTTCTGATACACCGTGTACACCAGCCGGTCTTCCGGCAGGCCGCACACCTGCGTCAAGAACTGATACGCATACTTGATGGCGTCGCGTTTGAAGTAATCGCCAAAGCTGAAGTTGCCCAACATTTCAAAGAACGTGTGATGCCGCGGCGACGGCCCGACGTTCTCTAAGTCGTTGTGCTTACCGGAGACGCGCATACACTTCTGCGACGTGGTGGCGCGCTTGTAGTTGCGCTTATCAAGGCCGAGAAACACGTCCTTGAACTGCACCATGCCGGCATTCGTGAACAGCAGGGTCGGGTCGTTGGCCGGCACAAGCGACGATGATTCGACTTGCTTATGCCCGTGCTCTTCAAAGAATTCGAGGAAAGCCTGCCGGACTTCGGCACTGCTCATAGTTTTCATTCAGGGTTTCCTGTGCGCGACACGCGTGATGATGTCCTGCATTATAGTGCCCGTCAGGCCGTGGTCACAAGACAGGCTGCCCCAATCTGTGGAGTGAACACTGCCACGCCGGGGCGGATTCCGTTATACTGCGGGGAGTTGCATTCAGCCCATTCCCAATAACGAGAATCCGCATGGTCAGCATTGACGAACAAGTCGAAATCTTGATGTCTGGCGCCGAGTATGGCGATCCGGAAACCAAAGTGACGATGGCGCGTGAACTGCGCGAACGGCTCATCGAGGCGGAAGAAGCGGGGCGGCCGCTGCGTGTGTACTGTGGTTATGACCCGCGCAAGCCCGATCTGCACCTCGGCCATACGATCACCATGCGCAAGCTGCGCCAATTCCAAGAGTTGGGCCATGACGTGACGTTCTTGATCGGCACGTTCACCAGCCTGATCGGCGATCCGTCGGACAAGGACAAGGCGCGCAATCAGCTTACGGTCGACGAAGTGCGCGAGAACGCCCGTACCTATGCCGAGCAGGCGTTCAAAATCCTCGATCCCGACTTGACACGGGTGCGCTACAACGACGAGTGGCTGTCCACGCTCGATTTCGCGGACATCATCCGGCTTGCGAGCAACTTCACCGTACAGCAGTTTTTGGTGCGTGAGAACTTCGCCAATCGCATCAGGGACGGCCTTCCGATTTACCTGCACGAGTTCTTCTACGCGCTGATGCAGGCGTATGACGCGGTCGCGCAGGAAGCGGATGTGCAGGTCGGCGGGCAGGATCAGCTGTTCAACATCGTGGTCGCAGGACGCAAACTGCAGCAAGGGTTGGGTCAAAAGCCGCAGATCGCGATCATCATGGGCGAGTCGCTCCCCGGCACTGACGGCCATGAGAAGATGAGCAAGTCGCAGGGTAATCATATCCCGCTTCTGGGCGAGCCGTGGGATATGTACGGCAAGGTGATGAGTATTCCCGATGTGGCGATGCCGATCTACTACAAATTGATCCTCGGCTGGACGCCGGCGCAGCTCTCCGAGTTCGAACACGCGCTGAAGGATGGGTCACTGCATCCGAACGAGGCCAAGATGCGCCTCGCGCGTGAGATCGTCTCGATTTTCCACAGCCCTGACGATGCGGTGTCGGCTCAACAGCGTTGGGACGAGGTGTTCCGCAGTAAAGGCGGGCCGGGTATCCCGACCGACATCCCGACCGCGACGATCGAGGCCGATGAGCGCGTAGTCGACGTGCTGCGCCGGCTGAACATGGTCGCCAGCGGCAAGGAAGCCGCGCGCTTGATCGAGCAGGGGGGGATCCGGTTGGCTGATCAGCCTGTGACCGAGCTGTCGGCGTTGGTGCGGGTTGTGGATCTGCCGGCCGTGCTGCAAGTCGGCAAGCGCAAATTCGTCAAGCTCATCAACGAGGACTGACAGGCGAGCGCCGCGTACGCCCCGCGCTTCTAACACTGTTCTAGCAGATTGGACTGGTATTCACGGTTGACACCGGGGGCCGGCGGTACTAGAATGCGAAGTGTTAACAGTGCGGGGTAGAGCAGAGGCAGCTCGTCAGGCTCATAACCTGAAGGTCGTAGGTTCGAATCCTGCCCCCGCGACTCAAAAGCCCGCCTCCCGGTGGGCTTTGTTGTAGAACGAGGCGATGTAGCTCAGCCGGTTAGAGCGAACGACTCATAATCGTTAGGTCGTGTGTTCGAGTCACACCATCGCCAACCGAAAGCCCCCAAACGGCGGGGCTTTTCGCTTTCTATACCTCGCACAACAGGAGATCATCCCACGTTTCCCGCCGCCGAGCCACGCGCACGGTCGAGCCGTCTGTCTCGATGACGATTTCGGCGGGGCGGACGCGTGCGTTGTAGTTCGAGGCCATGACCATCCCGTACGCGCCGGCATCTAACACGGCCAGCAGGTCGCCCGGAGCGAGCGCCGGCAGCGGCACGTCACGCCCTAACACGTCCGAGCTTTCGCACACCGGCCCCACGATCTGCGCCGGGCTGATAGATTCTCCACGAGCAGCAACCGGCACGATGGCGTGCTTGGCGCCGTACAACGCCGGCCGCAGCAGTTCGGTCATGCTGCCATCGGCGATCACGATGCGCTGCCCACCTTGATGCTTGACGTACAGCACGGTCGTCAGCAAGACGCCGGCGTCCCCGCTGATCGACCGGCCCGGCTCAAGCAGGAGTTGAAACCCGGCCGCGCGCTGTGCCAACACGTCCATGAATTCGTGTGGGCTGGGCAGTTGGCTGTGCGGATCGTATGCCAGCGGCAGCCCGCCGCCCACGTTGAGCGTCGTGATCCCGTCATGCTGCTTGGCGATGGCGACGGCTGTGTCGACCGCCTTACCGGTCGCCTGCGTGTCGCCGAGTTGGCTGCCGATGTGCAGGTGCAGTCCTGTGATGTCGACGTGTGGATAAGAACTACGCCGCGCGAGAACTGCGTCGACCACATCGGCAGTCAGGCCGAATTTTGCCGCGCCGTGGCCGGTGGCGATGTAGGGGTGGGTGTTGGCGGTCACATCCGGGTTGAGGCGAAGGGCGGCCCGAATTCGCGTTCCCGTCTGGCTGGCGATACGGTTCAGGTACTCAAGTTCCAACTCGTTCTCGACATTGAACCAGCCGAGGCCGTGTTCGACCGCCCATTGAAGCTCGGCGAACGTTTTCCCGACACCGGCAAACACGATCTTCGCTGGCGCACAGCCGGCACGGAGCGCCCGATAGGCTTCACCGGCGCTGACCGCGTCAATCCCAGCGCCTTCCTTTACGAGAGTTTCAAGGACGGCCAAGTTCCCGTTCGATTTGGCGCTGAAGTGAATCTCCGCGCCGAGGGGCGCGAAGGCCGCGGCGATAGCGCGATAATTGGCGGCGATACGGCGCAAGCTGTACACATACAACGGTGTCCCGAATTGATCGCCCAGTGCGCCGAGTTCGACATTGTCGACGTACAAACGATCATCCAGAAACCGGATCGACTCGTTGAGCATAAATCCCTCAAGGTTGGGTGTTTGACTGCCGCCGCCATTGTAGCGCCCCGACTGGCCCGGACAACGGCCAACTCATGCGGGGCCAAATATGATCTTGTATGCTACCTGTGTGCCGTTTACGATGACGGTGCTTCCATGGACATGACGCACGGGAAAGGTGCTTGCCGTGGCTGATGTAGTTAGCGAGAACCGGCTGACGCGTGAGTATGACAGCCTCCGCCGCCGCGAGTTCACCGCGATCACGGATTTGCTTGAAGTCCTGCCGGGCATCGACGGCCTAGATCCGGTCAACGCGGAACAGGCGCGTGACGCGCTGTTTCATGCGGACAACCCGTACTTGATCGTGTTTATCGGGTCGTTCAGCTCAGGGAAGAGCAGCTTGATCAACGCGCTGCTCGGCTCCGGCGACATCCTGCCGGTCGGGCCGATCCCGACCACCGACCGGATCAGCATCATGCGCTTCGGAGAGCAAGCGTCGCGTATCGTCAGCGGGGATACTGACACGGTTATGTATCCTGCGCCGATCCTCAACAAAGTCAGCCTTGTCGATACGCCGGGGCTGGAGAGCATCTTTCAGACTCACGAGAACATTACGCGGCGGTTTTTACATCGCGCGGACACGGTGTTCTACGTCATGCTGGCGACACAGGCGATGAGCGCCAGCAGCCTGCAATCGCTTCAAACCCTGCGCGATTACGGGAAAAAGGTCATCATCCTCGTCAATCAGAGCGATCTGCTGAGCGAGGATGAGCGCAGCGCCGTTCAGAAGTACGTGACGGAACACAGCCAAGCGCATTTGGGGCTGCCGGTTCCGGTGTGGATGGTGTCCGCCAAGCTGGGCCTTGCTGCACAGACCGGAGATGACGAGGTGACTTGGCGCGCCAGTGGCCTCGGTCAGATCGAACAGTACGTCGACTCTCAACTAGATGACGCCGAACGCCTGCGGCAAAAGCTGCTCACGCCGCTGCAAATCGCCGAGACGGCGGCCGCTCACGCCGTTGCAACGTTGAAGTCCAATCAGGGCGCGCTCGATCGCGCGCGCTCGATTTCGGAGAACGTCAAGCAGCAGCTTTCGGCGCAGGAACGCGATCAACAGCAGGTCATCCGGGACGCCGTCCAGCAAGCCGAAGCCCAATTCGCCGATACCGCAGCGCGCGCCGGGTTGGCCGTCAGCGATATCTTCCAGCTTAACCGCGTGGTTGGCTCGGTGTGGCGCGGCGCGCTCGAACTGATCGGCATCGCGCGATTGTTCCGGCGCGGCAAAACGCCCGAATACGTCGTCAGCGCGTTTCAACAGCGCGAGGTCTTTTCACCTGTCGCCGGGCTGGGGCCGATTGTCGATAAGCTCGGCCCGCAGCTAGAGGGCCGTGACCTCAAGGACTTCGACGAACTGGCGTCGTATACCCAACGCGAAATCAAGGGACTGCCGTCTGCGATTCAAAGCAAGGTCATCGGCACGCCGCAAGCTCCGACCACGTACGACCGCAAACCGCTGCAAGACGTTCGCCCCGTGCTCGCACGCTTTGAGGACGATGTCCGTAAGTTGGGTTCCGAGGACTTCGCGCGCTCGGCCCGTAACGCGGTCGTCTATCTCGCGTTGTGGGAACTGCTGATCGTCGTGTTCGGGCTGGTGATCTTCGCTAGCGGCGTGCTGGGCGATAACGGCCAAGCCACACTGGTTGCACTTGTTCTGCTGCTTGCCTTGGCGATGATCGGCCTTTTGATTATGCCGCTGGTGGGTCGGGCGATTGCGGCGCGCCTCAAGACGCGCATCTTCGCGGTTCAGACCGACTATGCAAAGACGCTGCAAAAAGCCGCTGATGCACAGCTTGAGGTTGCGATGCGCCTGCGCCGTGACGCCACAGCGCCCTTGACACGGCTGGTCGACGCACAGGCCGAACTGCACAATCAGCAGTTGGTTCGTCTGCATACCGTGGAAACAGAACTGAACCGCTTGGAACAGGATGTCAACAAGCTGGGACGCAAGGGCTTGTTTGGACTGCGAGGCTAACATGATGCAAATGACTCCGGTGGGAACCGGCGCGCTTGAAGCACTGCGTGAACAGACGATTCACCTGCTTACGGATGTCGCCGCCGCGCTCCCTGGCTTTAGCGACGAGGCGCAGGCGGACAGGACGCGCCTGCAAGACATGGCCTCCGACCTACGCGAGGCGTTTTTCCTCGTCGCAATAATCGGTGAATTCAACGCCGGCAAGTCCACGTTCATCAATGCGCTGCTGGGCGAGCCTCTGCTGCCGATGGGAATTACGCCGACGACCGAGGCGATCGAGTTGGTACGCTACGGCGTGCAGCCGGTTCGCGTCCCGACAGTCCGGCAGGACACCAGCACGCGCGAATGGTCGCACCCGAACACCGGCGGGCCGGGCGTGGCGTTAGTCGATACGCCGGGGACGGGTTCGGTGTTTCAGCGCCACGAGACGACCGCCAAATCCTTCCTGCATCGCTCCGATCTCGTGATCTTCGTTTTATCCGCTAAGCGCGCGCTGGCCGATGCCGAACGGCTGTACCTCGACCTCGCGATGCAGTACGGCAAGAAGATCATCCTCGTCGTGAATCAGATCGATCTACTTGATCCTCATGAACGGGAGACCGTGCGCCGGTTTATCGAGCAGCAGGTTAAACAACACTTGAACCTCGCCCCGCTGATCTTCATGGTGAGCGCTAAGGATGCGCTGGCCGGTGGTGATGGCGGCATGGGCGCGGTCAAGGCGCATCTGCGCGGCGTGTTCGCGCAGACTCCCCCCGCACAGCAGAAACTTCTCGCGCAGCTGGACACGGCGGCGCAGGTTGTTCGCCGCTATGTCCGCCAGCTTGAGGAGAAATACGACGCCGTAAGCGCGGATTCGACGCGGGCGAAGACGATCCGCAGCGAACTTGAGCAGCAGTCCGTTTCCCTCGCCGATCCGCTGAAGTCTGCCCGTCTCGAAATCGACAAGGTGTTCCAAGCACTGCGCGAGCGTGGTATGGCGTTCATCGACGCGAATCTCAGCGTGCGTTTGTTCGGCGGCGCGCCCAGTAAGGAGCGTTTACAGGCTGAGTTTCAGGATCAGGTCTTGGGCCGCGCCTCGCGCGACATCAGCGATGCGGCGTCGGCATACGTAAATGCGCTGGTCGACAACAGCCGTGTGTACTGGCGCGGCGTGATCGACCGGCTTAACCGTCTCAAGGATGTACTTGAGGGAGAAGTGCTGGGCTTCGACGCGACGACCTATGCACAGCAGCGCGAAGGGTTGGACGAGGCGATCCGGATCGCCGAGACTGAACTCAAGTCGTACGAGTCGGGGCAGGTGATCGGTGACATGCACCGGCTGTTCGAGTCGAATCTGTCGGGCCTGCGCAACAGCCTGTTGAGCGCGTTCGGCGGGCTTGTCGTGCTGCTGCTCGGACTTGCGGGTGGGGCGCTTCCCGGCGGTGTGGCGGCGGCTCCGCTGGCGATTCCGGCCGTGATCGCGGGCGCCGTGCTCGCGCTTCCCGGCAGCCTGCTGATGATCCGCTATCTGCGGCGAATCGCCGTCGAGACAAAGCAGGATTTCAACCAGCGGATCGATCGCTTGCAAAAGACGTATCACGCGGCGTTGGACGATCTGACCAACAAGGAACGGTCACGCCTCGCGCAGTACGGCATACAGGTACTTACGCCCATCTTCAGCCGGCTTGAAACGGTAGCGGCACAGAGCAAGGAACGGCTTGAGAAGTTCCGTACGTTTGACCAACGTATCGACGCATTGAGGGACACGGTTGAGGCAGAATCTGGCGCCTAGCGCCAAATACTCACGGGAGCCTCATCTCTCGATTGCACGCGTGTAACAATTCTACGTATCCTGAACAGCTAGGATAGGCCATCCTGTCCATGTGACCCGCGTGATCGGATAGAAGGGAAGCTGCATGCTGCGATTGGAGATAGCCGCGATAGGTACTGTACGTGGAGCATTGGCCGCAAGGCTGCTTGACGTATCCAGTGAGGGGATCAAGCCGTGCTAACGCGCACCGTCCCCGTATGGGTACTCATCATCGCAGTGCTGGTGGCGTTAGGGATCGGTTCATTTGGCGGGATATTGGCCTACACCTACTTGGTCGGCGGGTCGGGCGAGGCGAGTCGTGATGTAAGCGCCGACGGCGGCGACACGTCAACCGCCCCCGGCGCGATCCCGTTCGTGCTGTCATCGGAAAACTCGGAAGTCAGCTTTACGCTGCTTGAAGATTTACGTGGTGTGCGAACGACTGTTGTTGGCACGACCGATCAGGTGGGCGGCACGATTGCGGTCGACCTTGAGAATCCGCAGAATTCGTCGGTCGGCCCGATTGAGATTAACCTGCGCACGCTGGAGACCAACAACGAGTTCCGCAATCGCGCGATTCGTGCGGAAATCCTCGAATCATCCCGTGACGAGTACGAATTTACGACCTTTACGCCGACTGCTATCAACGGCCTGCCCGAACACGTCAGCGTGGGCGAGACGTTCACGTTCACCGTGACGGGCGATCTGCCTATCCGCCAGATCACCAACTCGGTGACGTTCGACGTGACGGTGACGCTCATGTCTGAGACCGAACTGATCGGGTCGGCCGAGGCGACTGTCCTGCGCAGCGCGTATGACCTGCAAATTCCGTCCGCGCCGGGGGTGGCGAACGTCACCGATGACGTGCTTCTGCGGATTCAGTTCACCGCGACGGCACAGGCTCCTGCTGCGGACTAGCACGCGCAGATGTGACTTGCTGGTCGTTGTGAAGCGGCGGCGTCCACATGGATGCCGCCGCTGATGTCTGGCGCTGGCCTGCTGATCGCCACCCGCCGCACCCTACGTTTCGTTTAGCGCGGCGCCATTCGCAGCGCGCCGTCCAGCCGGATCGTTTCACCGTTTAACATTGGGTTGGCGATGATCGCCTCGACCATCTGAGCGTACTCATCGGGGCGGCCTAAGCGGGACGGAAACGGCACCTGCTGGCCGAGCGACTCGCGCGCGGCCTCAGGCAATCCCGCCAGCAGCGGCGTATCGAACAGGCCCGGCGCGATGGTGACGACCCGGATTCCGACGCGCGACAGGTCACGGGCGATGGGTAGAGTCATGCCCACAATCCCGCCTTTGGACGCCGAATATGCCGCCTGTCCGATCTGGCCGTCGAAGGCCGCGACGGACGCGGTATTGACGATGACGCCGCGCTCTCCGTCCGCGTTCGCTGGCTGTTCGGCCATGGCGGCGGCGGCTAACCGGATGGCGTTAAATGACCCGATCAAATTGACACGGATCACGCGCTCGAAAAGGTCGAGCGTATGCGGCCCTTCTTTGGTCAACGTGCGCATCGCCGGGCCGATCCCCGCGCAGTTGACCAGTGCGCTGAGGCCGCCGAATTCCGACACGGCCAAGTCGATCGCGGCTTGCAGCTGCACGGAGTCCGTGACATCGACGCGGATGAAGCGCGCGCTGCCGCCGAGTGCTTGCGCGTGAGTCAGTCCGATCTGTTCGTTGACGTCTGCGATAACGACTTTGGCGCCCGATTTCACCAACCGTGCGGCGGTTGCCCCGCCAAGGCCGGAGGCTCCGCCGGTTACCAGCGCGACTATGGATGAAAGCTGCATCTTAGAATGATCCTTTTCCTGACCGACGAACGATCATGCTTTGCCTAAATACTCGACCGAGAAATCGAACGCGATGACATACGACTCGTCAAGGATCAGCACCTTGCGCTGCCGTGACCGGCCGTGCTCATCGGGTTTCAGCGGCTCACTTACCATGTGCGTTTCGAGGCCGTGCAGCTCGAGAACTGCCGCGAGGCTTTGGGCGAGTGAAAGCGGCATCTGACCGAGCAGATCGCCCCCGCTTTGCAAGAGCGAAAGCAGCGGTTTGCTGGTGTTCAAGTATTGGGGGGGATGCCGCCACGGCCCGAACGTGGACGCGTACGCCTGCATCAAGTCGATGAACAGCGCGCTGGCGTCGTCGGGCTGGCCGCGGAAGAACAACGCTGTCGGGTCATGGTTGTAGGCATTCAGCAGCGGATGCTCGTCCAGAATGCGAATCGTGTTGAACAGCCCGAGGCTCAGATTGTGTTCCGCGACGCCGATGGCGCGAACGACATAACGCCGGCGGTCGACCAGCGCGGGCTGACCGGGGATCTCGTCGGCCGCGGAGACGATGAACTGGAGTGTTTCGGGCACGGCGTCCAGCTGCGCCATGATCAATACGCCAAAGTGTGTGTCGCCGGAAAGATCGTCAAGAAGCTGCTGTGTACGTGGCATGGGTTAACCGTTGGGCCGTAGTTTGCCTGAGAGCCAGTTCGGGTTCGGATGACCGACATCACGCGCATCTTCCACCACCGCGTCGATGTCGTAGGGGAGATTGCGCAGATCGATCGATACCTCGCCGTCCTCGAACGACAGGATCGTGTACTGCGCAAAGCCGGGGCGGTCGAAGGATAATCCCACGGCGCCGGGGTTGACGATGTGCCAACCACCGGCCAAGCGGTTGAGCTGACGATGGGTATGCCCTCCGATGCCCAGCCGACCTTCCCGGTCGAGCATGATGTCAGCGACCAGTTCATCCGGCGTCGAGTCGGTGAGGAACGCTTCGTCATCACCGGGGACGGCGTGGAAACCGAGCACGACCCCATAGCCGGGTACATTCGTCGCCAGTTCGCGGCGCAGGATCGTCCGCAGGAATTTATAGTTCTCCCAATCCAGCGCGCCCATCGACCAGTTGAGCATCGTATCGCGCGTTTGCAATTCGCCGGCGAGCCGCTTGAGTTCGGCCTCGTCTTGCGCCGCGCCGACGCGAAGCCGTTCGCCGCCGATCAGATAACGGTCGGTGTTGCCACCGATCACCTTGAACGTCTTGCCCTCGTCGGTTTCGGCAAGGCGGCGGATAACGTCGACGCATTCCAGCGGACGGGGGCCGAAGGCCGCCAAATCGCCCAAGCACCACGTGACGTCGAACGGGCCACTGGCCGCCAAATCGTCCAGCACGACGTTCAGCGCGGTGAGGTTTCCATGGATGTCGGACAGCACGGCAAGCCGCATGTACAGGCCCTCCAAGCGTGTTTGACCTGATACTACCATAGCGACTTAGCGGCAGACAGGCGCCGACATTAAAAAAGTGTAACAACCGGATTTGGCGCAGTCTTTCCGCGTGCGTGGTATATTCACGATAGTGCCAGTCGGGCCAATAGAGGAATTTGATTATGCGTCGTTTCGTATTTGTCTGTCTGCTCATCGCACTTCTCGGTATTGTGGTGCCTGCTGCAGCCCAGACCGAGCAGGAACAGGTCTACACGGTGCAATACGGCGACACGCTGTATCGCATCAGCCTGCGCTTTGGGGTGTCGGTCACGGCCATCGCCCAGCGCAACAACATCGCCAATATCAACCTGATCTATGCCGGCCAGCGACTGGTCATTCCCGGTGGTGGTGGCACGACGCCCCCGCAGCCGACCAGCGCGCCGGGCGGCGGAACGCCGTCGGTGTATATCGTCGTGCGCGGCGACACACTGGGTCGAATCGCGCAGCGCTTCGGCACGACGGTCTCGGCCATCGCGCAGCTGAACGGCATCGCCAACGTTAACCTGATCTTCGTCGGCCAACGGCTCCAGATTCCGGGTGGCAGCGGCGGCCCGGTGCCGACGCAAGCGCCGGGGCAGCCGACTGCCGTCCCAACCGTGCCCGGCGGCGGGGCCGGATTGACGTCATTCGTGCTCGGCGGCCATATCCAGAGCTACGCGTTCGTGGATCAGATGCGGTCGGCCAAGATGACGTGGGTCAAGCAGCAGCTGCGCTGGAACCGCGGCGATCCGCCGAGCGTGGCCGCGGGCGCTATTCAGGCGGCCCATGATCGCGGCTTCAAGATTCTGCTCTCGGTCGTCGGTTATCCGGAGCAGTTCGGGGGCAACCCGCAGCAGTACTATCAGGAATTCGCATCGTTCCTCGCCGGGACTGCGCAGCTCGGTGCTGACGGTATCGAGGTGTGGAACGAGCCGAACATTGATCGCGAGTGGCCGAACGGGCAGGTCAACGGCGCGAACTACACGCAGATGCTCGCGGCGGCTTATAACGCGATCAAGAGCGCCAATGGCAACACCGTCGTGATCAGCGGCGCGCCGTCGCCGACCGGGTTCTGGGGTGGGCAGTGTCAAGCCGCCGGCTGTGACGACAACATCTTCATCAGCCAAATGCGGAACGCCGGCGCCGCCAACTACATGGACTGTGTCGGGATCCACTACAACGAAGGTATCCTGCCGCCAACCGCGCGCAGCGGCGATCCGCGTGGCAACTCCGGTCACTACACGCGCTACTACGGCACGATGGTCGATCTCTATGCCGGAACCTTCCCCAGCAAGCCGCTGTGCTTCACCGAACTCGGCTATCTGTCGCCTGAGGGCTTCGGCCCACTGCCCGGCGGGTTCGCATGGGCGGCCGACACGAGCGCGCAGGAACAGGCGCAGTGGTTGGGCGACGCCGTCCGGCTCTCACGGCAGGGTGGGCGTGTGCGCATGTTGATTGTGTGGAACGTAGACTTCACCGCGTACGGCGAGGATCCGCAAGCGGGTTACGCCATCGTCCGTAACGGCCAGTGTCTCGCCTGCGCGACGCTCGCCGCCGCAATGCCGTAGCACGCTCCCAGTCACGGCAAGACTCGCAGCCCCCGTGCCGAATCCGGTACAGGGGCTGCGTTTATCCCGCTTGTTTTACGTTGGGGCCGCGTTCTTGCGGGCTTGTGTGCTGCTTCTCAGGTTAACCGATGCCGAGCGCTTCAAGGATGCGCGGCGTGACTTGAGTCAGGTTGCTGTAGCCATCGGCGAATATATGGCGTGCCGCGCCAATCACAACGGTCGGGACAGGATTCTCGGTGTGCTTTCCGTGGTCGAGCGCCTCGAAGTTGCCGTGATCGCTGGTCACGATCAGAAGCCCTTCGTCGTCATCCCATGCGTCGAGCGCGCCCGCCAGCACCCGGTCGATCGTTTCGATCAGTTTGACGCCGTCCTCGAACGGGCCGCGATGACCGATGACGTCGGTGAACCAGTGGCTGAAGAATGCGAAGTCGTATCTGCGTGATACCTCGACCATACGCCGGCCAGCGTCCTCAGGAGCGTACGTTGGAGCATTCGGGAAGCCAAGATATTCACGCCATGCACGGGCCGTCCAGTCCTCACTGAGGGCGTCGCCGTTGAGAAGGTCGTCGGCGGTGTGCATCGCAAGGCCGGCCGCCCATGCCGCGTGTTGAATGCTTGACCGCAGTGTTTTGCCCCGATTGATGTCGTGATGCAGGCGGGGAGGGTACGCGTTAATCAGGTCGGCCGTGCGGCCCGCTTCGAGCACCGTCTTGAACAAGTTCGTCTCTTCAAGCAGGTGGCGGGTCGGCGCATCCGGCTTCGGCCCGTAATGATAGCCGAGCCGCTGTGGGACGTTGATGCCGGTCAGGATCGCCGCCTGATTGCTGCCACTTTGCGGCCGGCCGGCCACGCCGAGCGTGGCATCGGTGGGGATGAAGGCCGCGCGACCATTGTCTGAACGCACGGCCGCGGCCGTCCACCGCTGGCCGGCGCTGAGCGATTCGAGTGTCGGGACGTGTGCGGCGATCAGTGGATTAACGGCCGCGTCATCAGCGCCGAGGCCGACGCCATCGATGAATACGAGCAGGACGTGCACGCCGTCAACCTGCGAGCAGCGCGGTCAGCTGCGCGTCGGAGGGCGGCGTATGGTCGCGCCACACCTCGATCCCCGCGCCATCAAAGAGGATGAACTCAGGCGTGAAAGAGAACTCGAAGGCTTCGCGGATACGCTGACCGGCTTCGCTGTGGATGTTGACGCGAACGATGTTGTAGTCGTCACCGAATTCCGAGTCGATCTCGTCCACGCGCGGCCTGAAAACAAGACACACGGTGCAGAAGTTCGAGAAGAACTCCACCATGACCGGCTGTCCGCTGCCGAGCAGGTCGTCCAGCGCCTCGGCGGAATCCACGTCGCCTTCACCGGGCCGCAGCGCGAAGAACGTCCCCACAAGAACCACGACGATCACGATCTCGACCGAAATCACCCAGCGGAACGCCAGACGACGGCGCAAGACGACATACACAAGCGCCAATACGCCGGCGGCCATGAGCGGAAATGAGAACTGATTGAAGACGTTCATTCGGACGGCAGCTGAAGGAAGGGGTTGGATCGGCGTTCTGCGCCGATGGTTGTCGCTTCCCCGTGGCCCGGTAAGACCTGTGTATCATCCCCTAGCGACAATAGTTTGTCAAATATCGAGCGGATGAGGGTGGCGTGATCTGCGCCGGGCAGGTCGGTGCGGCCGATGCTGCCCTGAAAGAGCGCGTCTCCGCTGAAGACGAGGTGCGCGTCCGGCCACCAGTAAGCGATATGCCCCGGCGAATGGCCCGGCGTGAACAACGTCTTGAACGTGATGCCGCCAACTGTGATCGTCTCCTGCTCATCGGTGAGCAAGCGGTCGGGCACGGCGGCCTTCGGGAACGGCGTGCCCGTAAAGCGCAGGCCTTGTTCCGGTAGGCGGTCGAGCCAGCGCACATCGTCGTGGTGGATGTAGAACGGGACGCCGGTCGCCTCTTTCAGCGCGGCGCTGGCGAGTACATGATCGAAATGACCGTGCGTCGCCAGAATGAGCTTAAGCGTGAGGTTGTTGTCGCGCAGCGTCTTTAGCAGCAGTTCGGGCTGATCGACTGGATCAATCAGCACCGCTTCGCCGGTCGCGCCATCCGAGACGATGTAACAATTTGTAGCTGCGATGCCGAGTGTCAGGACACGGATTTCGAAGCTCATGGGGTCAGCGCCTCGGCCGCAGCCTCACGCCGGCGCAGTACGACGTCCATGAGCACCCGGAGTTCGCGGATTCGCAGGACGATCGCCATGCCGACAAACACGGTGATCCCAATCACGGCGTTGGCCGCGACTTGGATGATCGTCCACAGTAAGCCACCCGGAAGCCCGAACGCCCCCCACGCGGTGTTAAACGCAAAGACCGCCGCGCCCATCACGAGCGATGCTGCCGTGACGTGGATGAGCGTGCGCGTCAGTGTGTCCCCCTCGATGCCGGCCCAGCGGCGTCGCAGGATGAAGATCAATATCGCGACCTCGGCCATTACCCCAAGCGAGTTAGCGAGCGCTAACCCACCGACGAATCCGCGATCACTGCCTGCTGCCGGATCGACGGTCAGGACGCCGCTGAACGCGAACGACCCGACGAGGTTGATCGCCGCGCCGGCGAGGGCCGCGACAAACGGTGTGAATGTGTCTTTATCCGCGTAGAAACTGCGCGCGACGACCTCCAGCACCGAATGCACGATCAAGCCGAGGCTGAAGCACACCAGCGTGCTGTAGACTAGCGCGGACGCCGATGCGTCGAACGCGCCGCGTTCCAGCAGGGAGATCAGCGGCTGACCGGAAACCACCAGCGCGACCGACGCCGGGATCGTCCCGATCAAGATGAACCGTACCGCGCCGGACATCGCTGACCGTTTGCCGTCGACATCGCCGAGTTCGCTGAACGCCGCCAGCGTCGGAAAAACCACGACGCCCATCGCCGTCCCGATCAGTGTTTGCGGGATTTGCATCAGCCGCCAACCCCAATCCAACGCGGCGACCGAACCCGTTCCCAAGCGTGATGCGATGTTGTTCATCACGAGGAAGTTCAAGCTGAACACGCCCAATCCGCCGATGCGTGGAATCATCAGTCGGATGATGCGCCACAACTGCGGATCACGCAGGCCGAGGCCGGGTGACCAGCGCGCCTTGAAGTGGATAAGCCCCGGCACTTGAATAACGAGGTGCATTGCAGCGCCCAGTACAGCGCCAATCGCTATGCCGTTCACGCCGAACGGGCCGAGCAGTACGATCACGCCGAACAGGATCCCGACGTCGAACATGATCGGAGCGAGCGCGGGCAGCAAGAAATGATTGTGGCTTTGCAGAATGCCCATGACGATGCCGCTGACCGAGAAGATCAGCGTGCTGACGAGCAGAAGGCGCATCAATGCAACGGTCTGCGCCTGTGTTTCCGCGTCGAACCCCGGCGCGACGACCGACGCCACCAGCTGCGGCGCGAACACAAATACAATCGAACTGACGGCCAGCGTCACGGAGAAGACGAAGTTAATAACGTGGCTGGCGGTGCGCCATGCGTCGTCGCGTTTGCCTTCGGCCAACATGCCGCTGAACACCGGTAGGAACGCCGTTGCCAGCGCGCCGCCGGAGATCAGCGTGAAGATCAACTCCGGGATACGGTTGGCCGCGACATAGGCGTCCCATTCGCTGCCGAGGCCGAACGCGTTGGCGATGACCACAGTTTGCAGCAGACTAATGGCCTTCGCGACGGCGAAGCTGACCATCACGACAGCCGTGGATCGCGCGATCCGGCGCGTCTGCTGGTCGCGCGTCTCAGGTTGAGTCATGTTACGAGCCTATCCTGTCGAGCGCGGCCTGCGCTTGTTCGTAACGCGGGTTGCGGCGCAGCGCGGAGCGATATGCGCTCTGTGCGCCCGTGCTGTTGCCTAGTGCTTCTAACGCACGCCCCTGCCAGTAATACGTCTCTTCAACGTACTCAGCACCGCTGGCGAGGTTCGCATCCACGAGGCTCAGGACTTCATTGTACCGCTGCGCGCCGTAATAGGCTTCGAATGGGCCGAACTGGTACCACGTCATGCGCCACGGCACGCCAGCGACCCGCGCACGGTCGAACGCCGACGCCGCGCGCTCGTATTCGCCGAGCATCACAAGGCTGCTGCCGAGGTTGAACCATGCGTGCCCGTCGGTGCTGTTCGCGGTGGCTTCGGCCGTGGCCTGCTCCAGCGCGATTTGGGCCGCCATGCGCTCATCCATATAATCGCCGAGCAGCCGCTGAATCAGATCGGTGCGCTGCGGCTCGTACAACACGACGAACGTGCGGTTGAAGTGCTTCCAGTCCGCGTCCAACTGGGTATAGCCCTCGATCGTGTTTTCGCCGAGGAAGCTGTCCATGATGAGGAATTGGCCCTGATTATCGTCATAGCCGACCAGTGTGCGATAGTGGCCGAGCCAGTCGTAGCCCTCGAAGCGCGCACCCGTCTCGACGATCACCGGAAAGTTGTTGGCGAGCAGTGATTTGAGAAGCTGCACCGTGCCGCCGACGCGGGTGAGGGCGTCGAGGTTGCTTTGCTCCTCGACAAACGCGACCAGCTCCTGCGGCGACACGTTCTTGTCTTCGCGCCCGCCCGGCTTGAGGAACGTCGCAGCGAAGGCCTGATCTTGCGTCCATCCGAAATAGCTGAGCGTCATCGTGATGTTCGCTGGCCCGCAGTTATTCCACGTCTGCTTCTGATAGTTGAAACCGGTCAGCTGCACAGTTCGCGGCAGGATGGTGTCGTTCGAGACCTGCACCGGCTCGGACGTTGGCTGGGGCGCGGCGGCCTGCGCGTCACCGGTAGGTGCTGCCGCTTCGGCGGTCGGCTCGGCGGTCGGCTGCTCGGTGGGCGCGGGCGTCGGCTCGTGGGTCGGCGCATCGGTGGGCTGCTCGGTCGCGGCGGCTTGCGTTGGTTCAGGTGTTGGCACGGTCTCGGTCGGAACCGTGAGGCTCAAGCCGGACAGCAAATCCTCCGGTGAGACCTCGGTTCCGCTTGCTTGTGGTGTCGGGAGCGTGTCGTCGGGGCCGGGACGTGGTGGCAGGAACGCCTGCATGAACGGAAGCGCCTCCATGACGCGCTCCTGCTGCGCAGGTTCAAGCACGAAGCGAAACGCCGCAATCGCGCCGCCGATACCCAACATGCCGAGCACAAACAGGCCGATCACGCCCCACAGCAGCCAGCGCGGCGGGCCTGCTGGAGCCGGAGAAAGGCGCGGATATGGGGATGCCTTCGCGCGGAGGCCGGGTTGACCCGCCGCCGGGACAGGACTCGCGGGCTGCTCGGGTGGCTGTGCTGGCGGGACGTTGGGATCAGCTGGCCGATATGCGGGCCGTGGCTTGGTGTCTTCAATCTCGGGATTATCGTTCATGGGTCGTCGGTACTTTCGGCTTACCGTAAGTCGAGTATACACGGGGCATTCAAACGCCGGAACGGTGATCCTACTGCGTTTCCCTCATCTCGTGCGGCCGCCTGCCCGCCGCCTTACCATCGCAAGGCCAACGTCGGGCGCGCCTGACCGTAGGCGCTCCTAAACACGGCTGTTAGAATGGCTCCGCTACGTTAGGAAGAGACTGTCGCCGTATGCGCAGATACCGCAACCAGATCATCATCGGCCTGTTGATCTCGCTGGCGCTTTATATCGCCGTGTTGATCGTGTTCGACAATCAGGGCCAGTTCACGGAGGGCGTCGTTCAGGCGTTCGACGGTTTCCCGTGGATCGCGCTGCTGTGGATCGCGTTAGCGCAAACAGGGACGTTCGTCTTCCGGTTCTTCACGTGGCAGTACTACATGGGCGTGATCGGCGCGCGTGAACGGATGAGCGTGCTCGACAGCGCCGTGATCTTCGTCGTCGGGTTTGTGCTGGTCGTCAGCCCCGGCAAGGCCGCCGAACTACTCAAGGCCGTGTTGGTCAAAGTCAAATCCGGGACGCCGACAGCGCGCACCGTGCCCGTCGTGGTTGCGGAGCGTGTGGTCGACGGCATCAGCGTCATTATCCTGCTGGCGGTCGCGATGTTCGCGGCTGAGGAACAGCTTCAACTCGGCGAGTATCGGGATTTCAGCCGCGCCATCGTGTTCTCGTCCGCCGGGCTGATCCTATTCGGCCTGTTGGCGGTACAGGTGCGGCCGTTGGGAGAACTGATTCTCGCGATCATCGCGCGCATTCCGTTGATCCGCAGAACCAGCCACTGGTTTCGCGAGCTGTACGAGAGCAGCCGTACAGTTTTCAGTCTGCGCCATGTTTTGGTCACGATGATGTTCGGTGTTGGCGTGTACGCGTTCACGGCACTGGCGTTCGTGGTGATCCTCGTCGCGTTCGGCCTTCCGCTGACGCTGACGCTGGTGCTTCAGGCTGCGTTTATCGTCGGCGTATCGACAGCTATCGGCGCGCTGAGTTTCGTGCCGAATGGGGCGGGGGTGACGGAGATTTCGCAGGCAGCGATGTTGATGGCAATCGTCGCGCCGCAGAATCCAGAACTCACCGTCGGTGTCGCCGCCGCCGCCGCGCTGCTGGAGGGGTTCTTCCACAAGTGGTACCGTGTGCTGGTCGGACTGGGGACGGCCTTCGTGTATCGTCAGCGCCTATTCTCGCCTGCCGTCGAGCGCGAACTCGAGCTAGCCCGCCTGCGTGGGTCACACGCCGATCAGTCGCGTTCTGCGGCGTCCTGAACCGCGCACATCAACACTGCCGCACGTGCGGCGAGATCGTCTTCCGCGTCAAGCTGCTGCTCGACGATCATTGCCAACGCCCGCGTCTGTCCATCTTCCGTCGCGAATGCCGCGATGACCGAACGCACCAGCGTATCCCCCTGTCGATCCGACGAGACATAAAGCGCAGGATCTTGCAGCGTACATGGCAGGTTCACATCGTCGAGCGCGGCTGTGCCAATTCGCCGCAGCACGCTTGCTAGTGTGCGGGCGATCGTCGATGTCACCACCGCCCGTGAGGCCTCCGCGGGCCGTATCGTGACGAATTCTGTCTTCCCCGGTGGTCGCGCACTTGCAAGCAGAGACGGGGCCGGGGCGTTCCCATCATTTTCGAGTGTCGCGATCATCACGGCGAGATCAAGCGGCGACCGGAGGCTCACGATGTCCTGAGTCGCTGTCTCCGGCTGATCCGTAGTCGGGATCGGGGCGGCGTCGAACCCCGGCAGACTGGTGCGCGTGTCTAGGCCGAACAGCGCACGTACTTCGCCCATGCGCGTGGCCCCGACCTGTTCCGTGATCCAGCCGGTCAATCCGGGGCAGCCCTCCACAAAGGCGTCTGCAATCGAAATGAGCGGTGCGTCTGCGCGTCCGCAGCCAATCACCGTCCGTTCGACGGTTGTGTCGCGCGTGCGTCCGTCGACCAGCCACGCCGCCAGCGCGGTGATACGCTCGGCGATGGAGGATGGATACGCGCCCTGCACCGCGCGGTTCACGAACGGGTTTTCTGGCGACTGGATAAGCCGCGCCCAGTCGGCGTCAAGCGTCGCCGGGTCAACGCTCGGCTGACTGACCAGCGCCAACACGTCGCCGCTCGCTGGATCAAGGACGACCGCGCCACCGGGATCGTCAGCGAGCGCGTGCCATGCTGCGCGCTGAACGGTGTCGTCGATCGAGAGCTTGACATCACTGCCGACGCGCGGATAGTGCAGGAGGTTATGCCGTATCTCGGCTTCAAGCGGGCTGTACAGGTCAGCGCCGGTTAACTGGGCATCGAACGCGTTCTCGACGCCACTTGTGCCGTACTGAAGGCTCGAATATCCGATAAGCGCGAACAGGTCGGCCGTAATCGGAGCGCGCGTCACCCGTCCATTCTCATCAAGGGCGGACACCGTCAGGATATCGCCGTCACGGTCAAGGATTGTGCCGCGCACGATACGCGCCGCATCGTCACGGAGACGGTAGTTATACGGCCCTCGCAAGACGGTCTCCGGGCCGGCGATTGCCCAATAGCTGGTGGCGAGAAGCACCGCTGTGAACGCCAGCGCGAGCGCGATGAATAACCGCTGAAGCGACGTGTCAAATCGCATAAGGATCCTCGGCGGACAGGCGCAGCAGCACCCCGACCATGACGAACGACACCAGCAGGGAGCTGCCGCCGTAGCTGACAAACGGCAGCGTAATGCCGGTCAGCGGGATCAGGCGCATCACGCCGCCGAGAATGAGCAGGCTCTGCACGCCGATCACGAGCGTCAAGCCGGTTGAGAGCAGCGCCGAGAACGGCCGATCCGTCAGGCGGATACCTACGCGGAGACCCCGAGCAACCAGCACCAGCAGCATCAAGACGATGAACGCCGCCCCCAGCAGCCCCCATTCTTCGGCTACCGCTGCGTAAACTGCATCAGAGTGCACGACAGGCACATAGGCTGGCGAACCCTGCCCAATGCCCTGTCCGAACGCCCCGCCCGCTGATACAGCGATTAGACTCTGCACGATCTGATAGGCGCTGCCCTCGGCCCGCGACCACGGGTCGATCCAGATGTCGACGCGCTGTGTGACGACGGGAAACGTCGAATAGGCGAGGACACCTGCTGCGACGATCAGGACACCGCCGGCCGCGAGCACCAAGAGACGTCCGCTAGCCGCATACAGCAGCAGCAGAAACACCAGAAAGAACACGAGCGCCGCCCCAAGATCGCGCTGCCAGATCAACACCAGCAGACAGATGCCCCACATCAGCAGCACCGGCCCGATCAGGCGTGGCGATAGGAAACTGCCTTCGAGCGCCCGGTTTGCGCGCGCGCTTGACAGCAGCGGAAACTGTTCGGCGAGGTAGCTCGCAAGGAAAGCGACCAGCACGATTTTGAGGATTTCGGCCGGTTGGAAGTACAGACCGAACGCTCCCAACCACAGTGTCGGCGCGCCCGGCTGACCTGACGGATTTACGCCGAACACGAAAGAAGCGAGCAGCAGTCCCAGCCCGCCGAAAAACAGCAGGTACCGGTAATCGCGCAGGAGCCGCAGCACGGTCGGCCAAGCCGCAGAGAACACGAGCGCCGCGGTGCTCAGCAGCAGCCACGCCGCCTGCCGGTCAGCGAACACGGGGGCGAGACGGTCGATAACCGCGATCCCGAAGCCGCTGAGCATCATCACCAGCGGGAACAGCAGCGGATCGTGGTTGGGTAGGCGGCGTTCAAGCACAAGGTGGCCGCCAGCCGCCGCCGCGATCCAAACGAGGATCGGCGCCCAATCTTGCGAGCCGACTCCGCGCAGAATATTGAGTGCGGCGAGGTTGACGACGACGAACAGGCCGGCGATGACCAGTAGGATACGCTCGGCGACAGCCTCGTGACGACTGGGATTCAGCGAGCGATGGCTTGACACGGCAGCGCCTTACGTCCCCGGGTCGAGCCGCGCGCCAAGCAGCAGCCTGAGCTTGTCCGCCGTCGCCGCGGGGATTCGCGCGCGCGCCGTCATCACGACGTTGTCCAACGTGTGATGCGCGGCGTAGTCTGCGTTCACGTCGAGGCGCTCAACGGCCGCGGCGATCACGCGCTGAACGTGGTCGATGTTCTTCGCCATTGTCGCCATGACGATTTCCGTCGTAACCGGCTCTTCGGACTCGTGCCATACGTCGTAGTCGGTGATGTGGGCGATGGCGGCGTAGGCGATCTCGGCTTCGTTGGCGAGAAATGCTTCGGGCGCGGTCGTCATGCCGATCAACTGGCCGCCCCATGCGCGGTAGGTTCGGCTTTCGCCCCGCGTGCTGAAACGCGGGCCTTCGATCACCACAAACAGCCCGCCGCGGTGAATCACGGCATCAGGGACTTGGGCCGCCGCCGCCCGCGCAATTACGCCGGACAGTTCAGGGCTGAAGGGATCGGCCATCGATACGTGACCGGCGATGCCCTCACCGAAGAATGTCCGCCCGCCGCGTTCCGAGCGCGTGTTATCGTAGAGCTGATCGGGCAGCGCGAGATGCCCCGGCCGGTACGACTCGGTCAGCGATCCGCACGCGTTGGCGGCGATAATGAACCGCACGCCGAGCGACTTCAGCGCGTAGATATTCGCCCGATAGGGGACTTCTGAGGGGAGCAGCGTGTGACCCTCGCCGTGGCGCGGGAGGAACGCGACACGCTTGCCGCGCAGTGTCCCGATGACGATTGACCCGCTGGGTGACCCGAATGGGGTCGATACGGTGACGCTTACCTTATCGCTGATCTCCGGCATGTTGTACAGGCCGCTGCCACCGATGACGCCGATCACTGCCGTTTCGGCCATGCGCTAGTTCTCCATCAATTCGATCATGTACCGCATCTTGCCGATTCCGATGATGTCGCCGTGCGTGATGATCGCAGGCTTTTCGACCGGAATCCCGTTGAGCGTCGTCCCGTTCCGGCTGCGACGATCTTCCAGCCACCACTGGTCGCTGCGTCGCGTGATCGTCGCGTGAACCGAGCTGGCAAAGTTATCATCGACCGGAATGGTGTTGGTCGGCGAACGGCCGAGGCTGGTCGTCGGCAGCAGTGGGAAACGTTTTCCGGTCGGAACCATCTTGCTGTCGACATCGAACATCACGACGAGGCTGCCGAAGGATCGCCGCTGTACCTGATGCTCAGCCGCCGCGGCCCGTAGTTCGCGGACGAGCAGCCAACCGATTACGCAGGCAAACACGATAATCAATACGGCCGACGCGACGCGCAGACCGAACAGGATCAACTCCGCGTCCACCAATTTATAACCCTTCGAATGTATCCGTTGGCGGGGAGTGATGGTTGTCGTCGTCGGGGCGGTCGTCGATGTAAATCAGCCGCGAACGTCCGATATCGACCACGTCTCCGGAGCGCAGCAGATGTTCGCGCACGCGTATCCCGTTCACGGACGTGCCGCGCGAGCTGTTGATGTCGAACAAGAGAAATTCGTTGCCACGGCGGCGGATTTGCGCGTGATAACGCGAGACATACGGATCATCGACGACCACGTCGTTGTCCACCATACGGCCGACGTTGACGATGTCCCTATCCAGATCGACGCGTGTGCCGCCGTTCAGGATCAGGTGCGGCTTGTGGCTCAGATAGTCGGTTAGCGGCATGGTCACCGCGGTCAAGCCGAGCGTGCTGCCGTTGGTGTCGTCGCTGTGGTTTGCGAACGCCAGCGGACGGCGAATAGCGACGCCTTCCTGCGCGATGAGCCGGAGCGACGGCGCGCGGCTGAAGCGATAGTCGGCCTGTGAGGCCAGCGTGATCAAGTATGTGCACAGCCGTTCCGCTAAATCGGGATACTTGGCGACTAACTTCTGATGCAGGTCAGGGGCGATCTGAAGGACGTAGCTGTCGGGCGCAAGCGGGCGGTTGATGCCGGTCGGATCGAGCCGGAGTCCTTCTTCGAGCGCGCGCACGAGATACAGCGCAAGGTCGAATACGTTGACCTTGTAGCCGAATGCCGCCGCGAACGTGGTTTCAACCCACTGTTCGAGCCGCGCCTCAAGTCGAGAAAGCCGATCATCATTCATACTAGGAAGATTATAATCCGGCGTTTAGAAAACAAAACCCCCCGCCGGAAACTCGGCAGGGGGTCGTAGGCTGTGTTTAGCGTGCGTGATAGATGAAGTTCGGTGACTGCGGGATGTTCGAAGCCCACGCGTTGGTGGTCTCGTACGACCCTTCGGCCGCGGTGCGAACCTCGTCAATCCAGTCCGTCAGCACGAGATCCTTGGCACGTTCGATCTCAGCTTCGGTGGCCTCACGGTTTTCCTTCGCCCGGACTTGGATGATGTGATAACCAAATTCGGACTCTACCGGCCCGACGATCGCGCCGATCTCCGCGTCGCGCACGGCGTTGGCGAACGGCTCGACGTAGTTGGAAACAGGCGCCCAGCCCAACTCGCCGCCATTTGCGCCTGAGCCGGTATCGGTCGATGCGGCGCGTGCCAGATCACCGAACGATTCCCCGCCTTCCAGCGCAGCGATGATGTCCTGCGCCTGCTCCTCGGTTTCGACGAGGATATGACGCGCATCGGCGTACAGCGTTTCGTCCTCGGCGCTGCCGGACAGGTGATCGGCGACTGCCTTACGCAGGGCGCGCGCGCGGATGACATCCAGCACCGCGCTCTCGCTGGCGCCCGACAAACGCGCGACTTCTGAGATAAACGACTGCTTCTGATTCTCGAATTGGGTTCGGACTTCTTCAGCGCTGCGCGTCGGCACAGCTTCGGTCGGAGCCGGCGTGACCGTTGCCGTGGCCGTCGGGATCGGCGTAGCGCCTTCGATCGTCGGCGTTGCCGTAGGCGCAGTGGTCGCGGTCGGTTCGGTCGTCGGCGTCGGCGAAACAAACGGAGTCGGTGTGATGGTCGGCTCCGGCGTCGCCGTTGGATCCGTGCCGATCAGCGCGACGGCTTCGGGATCGTACCCGATGAGGTCGTCGATGTACGCCTGCACGTCCTCGTCGGTGACAGTCACACCCAGCTCGGCGGCGGCCGCCGCGATGAGCTTGTCGTCCACCATGTCGTCAAGCACGCGCAGACCCATGACGTCCGATGTGTTGAGTTCAGACCAGTACGTTGCATACGGCTGCTGCTGGAGGACGAAGTTGCCCGCCTCATCGACGGTAACGCCGTTCTCTTCGACGATGTCGTTCAAAGCGTCGTTAATTAGCTCGATTTGCAGTGCGCGTTCGATGCGCACGCGCTGCTGATAATCGCCGACGGAGATCGACTCGCCAGAGACAGTTGCGACATTCTGGCTTGGACGGACAATGCCATCTACGACGAACGCGATCACCAGCAGGATGCCGATGACGACGGCCGCCGCAACGACGCTCATTACGATCAGGCGCTGAACAGCCGCTTCGCGCTCATGGCGGGTCTGTTCTTGGTTGGGGTTACGGCCGAGCAGCCGATCGATACGGGTGGGTTCGATAAGCTGCTTGGCCTCTTTGGCCGCCGGTGCCTTTGGCAGCGGCGTCGACTTGCGTTTCTTTGCCATGTGCTGCGTTCCTAGATTCGCTAGTCGTTGATGCTGACGAAGGGCAGCAGCGCAAGGTGACGCGCGCGCTTGATCTCACGCGCAAGCTGACGCTGGCAGCGCGCGCAGTTACCGGTCTGCCGGCGCGGCTTGATTCGGCCCGACTCGCTGATATACCGCTTCAACGTTTCGACATCCTTGTAGTCGAAGCAGCGGCCTTCGGGGCAGTACGTGCCGCGCCGCCGTCCGCCTGCGAAACCGCGTCCGCCGCGATCCCCACGGCCCCCACGGTCGCCGCGATCACCACGGTCGCCACGATCCCCGCGGTCGCCACGGTCGCCGCGGTCGCCACGGTCGCCGCGTGAACGGCCCTCCGGCCGTGATCCCGCTGCTGAATCCTGCTCGTTATTCGTCTCTTCCACGTCCGTCATGGGTGGATCTCCTTCTTCCTTGAGCTTGAGCCTCTGTCGCTGTCGAATGCCTAGATACCACTATCGTCGTCGAGATCGTCAAAGTCGTAGTCTGCGTCCTGACGCCGCTCGCCAAGCAGCTTCATGTCACGCGCGACGATCTCCGTCCGGAAAAGCTTCTTACCGGTCTCGTCTTCCCAACTGCGGGTCTGCAGCCGTCCTTCGATATACACCTGATTGCCCCGGCTGAGGTGCGTCTTGCAGATTTCCGCCAACCGGCCCCATGCCACGATGTTGAACCACTCGGTCTTTTCTTTGCGTTCGCCGTCGAGGGTCTGCCATGTATGGCTGACGACGGCGACATCGAAATTCACGACGGGCGCCCCGTTCGGCGTATAACGCAGTTCGGGTTCACGGCCGACGCTTCCGATAATCATGACCTTGTTCAATCCACGTGCCATAGAGGGTTTGATACGCCGCCTGTTATTCGTCCTTGCGGATGATAAGGTAGCGCAGAAGCGCCGGGGTCAGCCGCATGCTGCGATCCAATTCCTCGACGTGTGCGCCGTCGATGGATGCATCGAACAGCACGTAATAACCCTCGCGCTGGCGGTTGACCTCGTAGGCAAGCTTGCGGCGGCCCCAACGGTCGATGCGGTTCACGGTGCTGGCGTTGTCCTGTTCGACAAAGCTCTTCACCTGATCGACGACCTCATTGATCTGGTCGTCGGTGCCTTCAATGCGAACAATGAAGACGACTTCGTAGTCTTTGAGCACGGTGTGTGTCCTTTCCACGGATCACAGCCCCTCAGCGATACGGGCGTACCGCTGTTGAGGCGAAAAGGTTGTGAGCGCCGCGATGCGCGGCCGACACGTCATCTTACAAGGGTGGCGCGCGGCGGTCAACGGCGAATGCCGCATTACGCACAACGCCCCTCGGCTGAGGGGCGCTGTACCGTCTGATCGGGCGTATCGACTAGACGCCGTCAAACCGTTCGCGGACTGGCCCGCGTTCCGGCCGGCTCGGAAACTCGCGCTCGAACAGTCGATCAAGGCGGACGGACGCTTCAGCGACGAGGCCGTCGGCCAGCGCCTGCGTCATGCGACCGTTAGCGACCGCCTCGTTCAACCGTTCGGTGAGCTGGGCGAGCAGATCGGACTTGATGTCCTCGACACTGGCGCCGGCGTTCGTGATGACCTCGGCCAGTGTCGCCCCGTCGGCCAACTGCTGCCGAATTTCGTGCGAGTCAAGCCCGGTGGCCTCGGCGATGACATCGAAGATGTGCCGGATCGACTTGTGGATCGGCGCCCGGCGCGGCCGTCCGAAGCCATCGCCACGGCCGCGCTGTCCGACATCCTGCGCGCTGGCGAACCCGGCAAGGCTCAAGATCAACATGGCGGCGGTAACGAATAGAACGAGGCGCTTGGTTTTCATGTGGGTGTCCCTCCTTAATGCACTGACTTGGCTTCAGGGTAGGAGATACTCGTAAGGAAACCTCTGTTCAATCGTAAACAGTTGGTAAAATGCCCGCGAGGAGGTGCGCGTCCGTGGACATCTCAATCATCATAGTCAGTTGGAACGTCGCTGACGACCTGCGCGCTTGCCTCAACAGCCTGAAAGACGCCGGGGCAGGCCGTTACGCCGTAGAGGTCATCGTGGTCGATTCCGCCTCTGAGGACGGAACCCCACAGAGGGTGCGCGCTGAATTCCCGCACGTCAAGCTGATTGCTCTGGATGAAAACGCCGGCTTCACACGCGGCAACAACATCGGGATGGCTGAGGCTGCGGGTCGCTATCTGCTGCTGTTGAACCCCGATACGGAGGTCATTGGCGACGCGGTCGCCACCCTTGCCGATTTGCTTGAACGTGACGCCAGCATCGGGATCACCGGCCCGCGCACGTTGAACACGGATGGTACGAACCAGTCGACACGCCGTCACTTTCCCGACCGGCGCACGGCAGTCTTTGAGACACCGTGGCTGCGCCGCTTTGCCCCGGATCTAATCCGCCGTTTTGAAGCTGCCGAGATCGCGGACGACGCCACGGCCGATGTTGACTCGGTGCAGGGTTCGTGCATGATGGTGCGTCGTGACGTGACCGAGCAGATCGGCGGTTTCGATGAAGGATTCGTGATGTACTTCGAGGAACTGGATTGGTGCTATCGCGCCAAAGCGGCGGGCTGGCGTGTTGTGTACTGCGGAGACGCGCAGATCATCCATCACGGCGGGCGCAGTTCAGGACAGGTGTCCGGCCGGAAGCACGTCCTCTACAACCGCAGCAAGGTGCGGTATTTCACGAAGGTGTACGGTCGCGGCTTTGGCGTGCTGCTTGGCCTCGTCTTAAAGCTCGTCTATGCGTGGCAGTGGGGGCTTGAAGGCGTGAAATGGCTGCTGGGCCGTCAGCGCCAGATCAGGGCCGAGCGCCTCGCCGCGTATGGTCAAGTGCTGCGGTCAGGGTTATGAGCCGGCGGCTGCGAATCGGGCTGATTACCGGGGAATACCCGCCGATGAAAGGGGGCGTCGGTCAGCACTGCGCGATGCTTGCGTCGATGCTGTCCGAAGCCGGGCAGGAAGTCAGTGTGTTTAGCGACGTCCGCGCGCGCTCGCTTGATGATCGCGTCGTGGTGGAGGCTGCGGCGGCGCGTTGGGGAATCGGGATTGCGCGGGCGATCGGGCGTTGGGCCGAACGACAGCGCCTCGACGTCATCAACCTGCACTTTCAAACCGCGGCTTACGGTATGTCGCCGTGGGTGCATTTTCTGCCTGACCGCTTGCGGCGTCCGTTTGTGACCACGTTCCACGACCTGCGCGTGCCCTATCTATTCCCCAAGGCTGGCCCGATTCGACCGTGGATTGTGCGGCGGTTGGCGCAGGCATCCAGCGGGGTGATCTGCACGAATCACGAGGATTTCGGACAGGTGGCGTGGCACGGCCAGCGCGCCCTGATCCCGATTGGCAGCAGCGTTCCCGCGTCGCCGCGTGATACGACGCGAGTCCGCGAGGTGCGTCAGGTGATGGGCGCCGCCGCGGACGCATTCGTCGTGGCATATTTTGGCTTCATCAACCACAGTAAGGGTGTGGATGTGCTGCTCGATGCTGTCAGCACCCTAAAGAGACCGGTACAAGTGTGGATGGTGGGGGATTCGCTGGGCGCCAGCGACCCGACCAACGGAGCAGAGGTACGCCGGGTTGAAAGTAAGATCCGCGATCTGGGCCTTGATCGTATGACACGGAAGACTGGCCCGCTTCAGGAGGACGAGATTGCCGCCTATTTGCAGGCCGCGGATGCCGTCGCGCTGCCCTTCCGCGACGGGGCGTCTTACCGCCGATCGTCGCTTATGGCCGCGATCAACGCGGGTGTGCCGATTGTCACAACGCGGCCGACGGTCGCTATTGAGACGTTCATCGACGGTGAGAATATGCTGTTTGCGGAGCGAGGCGACTCGCACACGCTGGCGGCTCAATTGGCGCGGCTTGCTGGTGATCCGGCGCTGGCGGATCGACTGCGCGGCGGCGCGATGGAACTCACGGCGGCGTTCGCGTGGCCGGGCATCGCGCAGGCGCACATCGACTTCTTCGACAGCGTGCTGGAGAGGCCAGCGTGACACGCCTGCGTGCGGCAGCGCCGGATCTTCTGTGCGTCACGGTGCTCGTGCTGGTCTGGGCGGCGTTCTTCTGGCGGCTGCTGACGCCGAACGCAGACCAGCAGGTATCGCTCGCGCGCGGCGACTTTTCCGCGCAGTTCGCTGCGTTCGGAGCCTATCAACAGGCCCGCTTGAGCGCCGGCGAGATTCCGTTATGGGATCCGTATAACAACGGCGGGCTTCCGTTTATCGCCGATACGCAGGCGGCCGTGTTCTATCCGCCGCGCCTGCTCACGATTGCGCTGGCGAACCTCGCGGGGACTGGCTGGATCTACCATGCTTTAGAACTAGAGATGGTCGCGCACGTCCTTGTGTACGTGCTGCTGTTTTACGCGCTCGCACGGCGCTTGACGGCCGGGCGCGAAGGGTCTCCGGCGGCGGCGCTCGCGGCGGCCTTGGTCGCCGGATTTGGCGGGTATACGACCGGTTATCCACCGCTTCAACTCGCGCTGCTGGAGGCCGCGATCTGGTTCCCCGCGGTGATGCTGGCGCTGCACGAAGCGACTCGCCGGGGTGTCCATTGGCGCTGGATCGCGGCGGCGGGGTGGTTTCTCGGCATCAGTTGGATGGCGGGCCATCCACAGACGAGTTTCTTCCTCACAGGTGTGACGGTCGCGTATGGATTGTTCCGGCTGTGGACGATCCGCGCTCGAGCCGTCCACGCTGTCGCGGCGATCGCGCTGGTGGGCGGGACATCGGTAGGCGTCGTGGCCGTTACGCTGCTTCCCGGTCTGGAGTACCTGATGCTCACCAGCCGTGCCGGGTTCGACTACGCCGCGAAGAGCACGGGGTTTCCAGTCAGCCATCTGCTGCAAATCGGCGTGCCAAACGTGGTCAGTCAGTGGTCTCCACTGTGGATCGGCGCGGTAGGGCTGCTGTTGGCCGCGTTCGCCATAACACGCCCCAGCCGTGGGGTGTGGTTCTGGTTCGGCGTTCTTGCTGCCGGCCTGCTGTTCAGTTTAGGCGCCAACGGGCCGGTCTATCCGCTGCTTTACAACGTCGTGCCGGGGCTGTCCTTCTTCCGTGGACAGGAGCGCGCGGCCTTCCTCGTCGCCAACGCGGCCGCGATTCTCGTCGGATATGGCGCGATTCAGCTGGGCGCGGCGGTGCCGTCACGCCGCCGGATACGTGCAGGGGCAGGGGTTGTCGCAGTTGTCGCCGTGTGCGCGCTTGTCATCGAGCCGAAGTCCTCGCCGCAGTATGCGCTGTTCGCCCCGATGTCGCTTGCGATCGCCGTGATCGCGTCGATTTGCGCGGCAGGGATGCGACGGAAAGCGCTCGGCGTTCTGATCGGCCTCGCCGTGTTTGAGCTGCTCGTCGTCAGCTTCAGTTCCACCAACTATGAATCTCGGCCGCCAGAGCAGCAGATCAACACCAATCCGCTGATCGGCGAAGTCCAGCAGCGCATACGGCCGGAGGAGCGTGTCGATGGTCGGCGTGTGCTTGGCGGAAACTGGGGCAGCTATTACCGGATCGCCGATATTCACGGCATCAGCCCGCTGTTTCTCGCCGGCCCACAGGCCATCATCGAGGAAGGGCTTCCCGACGAGCGCGCATGGGAACTGTTTGCGGTTCGCTATGTGTACTCGGATTGGGCGGCGCTTCCCGTGCCGTCGGAGGTGATCGCCCGCGGCGAGGATAGCATTGGCCCGGTCAATCTGCACCGGCTTACCGCGCCACGACCGTTTGCGCACTTCGTGTATGATGTCACCGTGGTCGATTCCGATGAGGACGCGCGCTTGCTGCTGGCTGATCCGACATTCAATCCGCGCACGACGGCGATCCTGCATCAACCCCCACTGCTGCCGCTTGTCATGGAACCGCGCGAACATTACGCGTCGACGGTCACGCTGTTCGAGCCGGAGCGCATCGTGATCGACGCCGAGACGCCCGACAACGCCATTCTCTCGCTGGCGATGGTCAACTATCCGGGCTGGCGCGCGGCTGTAGATGGGCAGGACGTGCCGCTGATGCGCGCCTACGGCGGGCTGTCGGCCCTTGAACTGCCGGCGGGCAAGCACACCGTCGAACTACACTACGAGCCGATCCCGTATCGTATTGGCGTATGGGTCAGCGCGGTGACGTGGCTGATACTGTTAGCCGGCGCCGGGGTTACGGCGTTCGCCCGGCTGCGGAGGACACGTTAATGCGTGAGATGTCGCGCCCGCGAACCCTCTTCGTAGATTGGATAACCGGCCTCAACCCCCGCCTCATGGTCGTCGTGATCGCTGCCGTCGCTGCCGCGTGCGGTATAGGCATCGCGGTTGGGCTGGCGGTGCTCGGCCCGCTTTACACGAGCGCGGCGGTGGTCGGCGGACTGGCCGGCCTGTACGTCCTGACCAACGCGCAGGCCGCGCTGTATGGGGTCGTAGCGATCATGGCGCTGCTGCCATTCGGCACGCTGCCGTTCAGCATCGGGTTCACGCCGACACTGATCGACGTGATGATCGGCGCCTTCCTGATCGTTTACGGCGCGCAGTGGATGGTTGGAAAGCGTAACGACTTTCGCACGACGCCGGTACACGGCATGTTGGCTCTATACGTCTTGTGGATTCTGGCGTGCTTCGTGCTCGGTTTGCGCTACGCCGCGCCGACCAGCCTGATCCTGCGTCAATTCAGCGAGACGATCCTGATTATGCTGCTGGTGTTCGTGCTGGTTGACCTGCTGCGTGATCCTAAGATGCTTCGGCGGTTGGTGCTGGTCGTGATCCTATGCGTAGGCGTGCAGGCGGTAGCCGCGCTGGTGCTGTACCGTCTGCCCGACGATCTGGCCGAACGCCTTCTGCGCACGCTCCAGCGGATCGGCTATCCGGGCAGCAACATCATCCGCTATATCGAGCAGAATCCGGGGCTTCCGGAGCGCGCGATCGGGACATGGGTCGATCCGAATACGCTCGGCGGGGCGCTGGCGATTGCCGGCGCCATGATCGCGCCGCAGGTGTTCGCCCGCCGGCCCGTCCTGCGCTACCGTGTGCTCACGCTGGCTGTCCTCGGGTTGATCGGCTTGGCGCTGTTCCTGACGTATTCGCGCACGTCGATGCTAGCGCTTGGCGTTGGGCTGGGGACGATCGCCCTCGTTCGCTATCGCCGCTTTGTGCCGCTGATGCTCGCGGCCGGCGCGCTTATCCTGCTTGTCCCACAGGCACAGGATTACGTGCAGCGGTTTATCGACGCGTTTACCGGCGGCGACTTGGCGACGCAGATGCGCATTGGCGAATATGGCGATTCGCTCAAACTCATCGGCCAGTACCCGATCTTCGGCATCGGATTCACCGGCTCACCCTCCATTGACTTGTATTCGAGCGTCGCCAGTATGTACCTCATCATGGCGAACCAGATCGGTCTGGTTGGCGTCGCGTTGTTCGCGCTTGTAATGATCGCCGTGCTGGGATACGGCTATGCCGCATGGAAGCGCGTGATCGGCGACGACGAACTCGAGTCGATTCATCTCGGCTATCACGCGGCGTTGATCGCGGCGCTGGTCAACGGCATCGGCGACCTGTACTACTTCCGCATCGACTTTCAGGCATCCATCCTGTTGTTCTGGTTGACGGTCTCGCTTGCACTGGCGACATCACGCATCGCGTTGGCGCGGGAATCAAAAGCCCCGCCGTCCTTACGAGACGGCGGGGCAGGTGATCGCGTGGATCACTAGAAGGTGACCGGCAGTGCGCCCGGATTGCTGACGTACAGGAAATCCCCGTTGACCCACCCGATCACGCCGTTCACGTTGATCTGGTACCATGTCCCGGTGCTGTTCTTGCCGACCACCGGGAAGGTCTGGTTGCGAGCGATCACCGCGAGCACGTTCTGAATGAACGGATTCGGTGTGCTGCGCACGTTCAGGAAGTAGCAGTTGACGACCGTCCCGGTCACGCCGGTCTGCTGCTGGCCGCTGTTGTTATACGTGACCGGCACCGCGGCCATGTTTGATACCACCGTGTAGTCCGAGTTGACCCAACCGCGCACGCCGCTGGGCAGGATGATCTCGATCCACAACGGCTCGCCGGACGTCTTGCCAACGACTTGGAACGTCTGATTGCGCGCGATCATCGTGATGACATTGTTCACGAACGGATTCGGAGCGGTACGTACGTTCAGGAAGTAGACGTTGACGACGTAGCCGGAGACATAGCCGCCGGGCTGGGGCTGACCGGAGTTGTTGTACGTGACCGGCACCAAGCTTAGATTGGTCACGTTGGCGTAACCGGCGTTGATCCAGCCCGTGCCGCCGCCCGGTAGGTTGATCTGCACCCACAGCGGCTCGCCCGATGTCTTGCCGACGACCACATGCACCGTGCCGAGCGAGACCGTCGTCAGGATTTGACCGGCATACGGATCAGGGATTGCACGCGCGTTCAGGCTGCCGGTGGTGACTACGGCCGTCGAGACCGTGGCTGGCCCCGGGCCGCCCGTGCCGAGCACCGGTACCGATGCGGCATTGACAACCTGAACGTACTGGCCGGAGATCCAACCTGCTTGACCGCTGGGCGGAAGCAGAATCTGCCACCATAAGCCGTCCGACGAGCGCCCAAGCACTTGAAACGTCATGCCGCGGTCGATCACCGCGATGACGCCCGACTGAGTTGAGGGGGTAACACGCACGTTGAGGTGATCCGCCGTTGTGACGGTCGCGAGTGGCGTGCCTTGAGCTTGTGCTGGGCTTGCAACCGCGGATAGGGCGGTTACGGCCAGCAGGCTGATGAGGAGCAGAAGTTTGCGCATGTTAGATACCGTCCTGTGAACTGATGTCACACTTCGCATAATCTAATTATATGCTCATGTGTTACAACCGATGCACGCCAAAGCAACGCTCGCTATGCGTCGGCTAGTTTTCGCCTGACGCAAACACTACGATGATGCGAAATTGGTTTGTAACGTGTTTGAAGCTGTTTAGGAAACCGGCTGTGCCGCGTGGAGCGCCTGCACCCGCAGTTGCAGCTCACGCAGCGACAGCGGATGGCCCGAATCCACGACCAGCCATCCATCAAACCCGGAGTTGATCAGTATCGGCGCGATGTCGTGCAGAGTTTTCGCGTCGTGATGGGTGGCGATCACCTTGACGGCGTCGCGTCCGGCCCATCGTGCGAGGTCGATGCCTTCGGCTGTCAGATGCGAATAATGCAGTGCAAGCTGTAGATGCGGATGTTCGTCCACACGCGATCGAATGATCTGCGCATGATCGGGATGGGTCAACAGCGTCGAGCAGGTGTGATCGGCGGGCATGAGCAGCAGACGCGTGCCGAGCGCATACGCGAGGTCGCACAGTGTCGCGCGGAGCTGCGTGATGAGCAGCTCGGCCTCCAGCTCAATGGCCGACTTATACGGATGGAGATCCGGCAGCACCGGGTGTGAGGCATAGTGGCCGTAAAAGACCACGCCTGCCGCGCCCAAATCGACCGATGCGGCCATGGCCCGGCGTAGGTGGAAGAGCGCCTTTTCGCGCATGTTGTAATCCGGATGGATCAAATACGTGTGCCCGGCGCGGATGCTGGACGCCGCAAGACCGGATGCTTGCAGTGCAGATGCCGCCATAGCGACGTCGAGCGCCTCGGCCTCGCTGCATGCGAATTCGACCCCGTCGAAACCTGCTGCCGCTGCCGCCTGCACCTGCTCCTCAAGCGATGTTCCGGGTAATGCGCCAACACTGACGGCAAGGCGAAACACGATTGTCTCCCACTACACAACGCGATCATTGTAATCGAGCCTGCCGTCTATGAGCGTTGTGGTTCCAGCCCTTGTATAATATGCACAATTTACGTGGAGGTGGCGCAATGACTCAGCTCATGACGATCGAGCGATTTATCTTGCAGCAGCAGGCGCGCTTTCCCGATGCTACCGGGACGCTGACCAATCTCCTGTATGACATCGCGTTGGCCGCCAAGCTGATCGCCAGTGAGATTCGGCGCTTCGGTCTGGGCGACATCGTAGGGGCGGCCGGCACGGAGAACGTTCACGGTGAACGGCAGCAGAAGTTGGACGTGTTCGCGGACGAAGTGATCGTCCGCATGAACGATCATACTGGCCGCCTTGCGGCGATGGCGTCCGAGGAACATGAGGAGATTATCGAGGTCGCGCCGAGGTACGGCAGCGGCAAGTACGTCCTGCTGTACGATCCATTGGACGGCTCGTCCAACATCGACGTGAACGTGTCGGTCGGCACGATCTTCTCAGTCCACCGGCGGATCACGTCCGGCCCGGTGGGAACGTTACAAGACCTCCTTCAACCGGGTCGGTCACTAGCGGTCGCTGGCTACGTCATCTATGGTTCGAGCACAATGCTCGTGTACTCGACGGGTACGGGCGTTCATGGCTTTACGCTTGACCTGAGCCTCGGCGAATTTCTGCTGAGTCATCCGAATATGCGGTTCCCTGAGAAACCGCTGTACTACAGCGCCAACCACGGCCACGAGAAACACTGGACACCCGGTGTCCGGCGTTACGTTAAGGAGCTTCAGGGCCTTCACGGCACGGGGAAGCCGCCGCTTAGCCACCGCTACACCGGATCGCTCGTCGCGGATTTCCACCGGAATCTACTGCGCGGCGGCGTGTTCGTATATCCGGGCGAGGTTGGCGGCGGAGACAAGCCCAACGGCAAACTGCGCCTCACCTACGAAGGGCAAGCAGTGGCGTTTATCGCCGAACAGGCGGGGGGCCGCGCCTCGGACGGAATCGGCGACCTGCTCGACATTCAGCCACACACGCTCCATCAACGCACGCCGTGTTTCGTCGGCAACAAGGAGATGGTCGATCAAGCGGAAGAGTTTGTCGCCCAATACGACCATGAATGGCGTGGACAATACCTGCCATACCGCCAGCGTGAGGCACAGCTTGGCACGCGATAACCCCACGGCGTTCCGACGGTCTGCTGACGGCCTCCGCCTCGCATACCGGAGATGATATAATGCGGCCTCATTCCGGTTATGCGTATACGCGATGGAGCACGCGATGAAACGAGTCTCGCTGGGCACCGCCGCACTCCTAGTCTTCCTGATCGTGGTTGTGCCGGCGGCCGGCCAGTCCGGAAATCTGCTGCAAGATCCCAGCTTTGAAGCACCGGGAAACTACAACGTCATCTTGAACAGCGTCGATGAAGGCACCGTTTTCGGTGTGCCTGCTGCTTGGGATGGCTGGATTCTGACCTCGCCGCGGACTGAGTCGTGGATGAACCTTGTGCCGGACGGCTATCCGCATACCGGCCTGTTCAAGTTCGACGGTGGTCGATCGCTCAGCATTTCACGCGGATTTGCTACGTTTACGACCGCCGTGTTCCAGCGCGTTAGCGTGGCGGCCGGCAGCAACGTGCGTGGAACCGCGCGCGCATTTATGGAGCGTGGCAATTCGCCGCCGCCGGGCGCACAGTTCCGCATCGGCATTGATCCCAACGGTGGGTCTGACCCACTCGCTCCGGGCGTTGTGTGGTCGCCGTGGGTGGCCTCGCCGAACAGTTGGGTGCAGGCGACCGTCGATGCGACTGCGGGTGCTGGCGGGGCGGTGACTCTGTTCTTGTATTCGACGCAAACCTCCCCGACCAATCCCAACGCGATCTACTGGGACGATACGACGTTAACTCTGGGTGGCAGTGGCGCCGCTGCTTCGGGCACGCCGGGGTCGGCCAACGTCCTGCCGACGCCCGCCTTTGCGCCGTTCGTGATGGCGCAGGGCCAGCGCGAGGACGGGTCGATCGTGCATGTCGTCGTGCCGGGCGATACGCTCGACGCGATTGCGGTCGCGTACCAGACCACGCGGGATGAACTGCTGGCGCTCAACAACCTGACCAGCCGCAATTTCCTACAAGTAGGGCAGGAGATTCTGGTGCGCCCGCCGTTCACGGCGACGCCGGCAGGTCAGCCGACCAGCAAGACACCCACGCCGTCCCGAACACAAGCCGCGGCGACACAGACCGGGAGCGTGACGGCTGTACAGATCGGTACGACGACGGCAACCGCTCCGACTGCGACAGTGACAGCGACTGACGGCACTTCCGTCGAAGCAGACGCAACGACGACGGTTGAGTCCACGGCAACCATCGAGGCGACCGAAATTGTGCCGACTGCGACGTTCACGCCTTCGGCCACCGCGACGGACTTGCCCCCTGCGCCCATCACGCAGGTCGCGCAGGCGCCGACCGAACCGGCCGACGTGACGCGCGTATGCTTCTGGGCGTTTGACGATGTCAATCAGAATCGGATACAGGAAGGCGGCGAGCTGCTTGTCGCTGATGCGACGGTGCTGGTTGTGCAGGGCGGGGTGCGCGTTCGCTCAATCACCACGACGGCCAACGACCCTGTGTGCGTTGATGACCTCGACGCCGGCGACTATACCGCCGAGCTGGAATCGCCGGAGGGGTATGGCCCGACGACGGCCGAGTCACTGAACCTCCGCGTACAGGAACTAACACGCACCAACGTTCGGTTTGGCGTTGCACAGGGGGTTCAGCCAGTCATTCCACCGACCGCGCAGCCCCAAGTGGAGAGTACGCCGCTGCCGACTCCGCAGCCCGCCGAGGCGCAGGCGGCCAATCCGCTGGCGCAGTACGGCGGGATTCTGGTGATTGGGATCGCGGTGGCGGTCATCATGGGCGGTGCGGCACTCGCCCTCTTTATCCGGGGACGGTAGGCGATGGCACGAATCGTGTGGGCTGTGCTCGCGCTCGTCCTCGCTGTGACTGCCGCGGCGGCGCAGGAGTCTGGCGATGGTCAGTTCTGTGTGCGCGGCTTCGAAGATCGGAACGCTAACTTGACGCGCGATGCGGGTGAACCTCTGTTGACGTCAGGGATGGCGGCCGACCTGCTGGACGAGTCGGGCATTGTGGTTGCCAGCGCGCTGCTCGCTGAATCCCCGACAGCGGCGCAAGGCGTCATTTGTTTTCAATTTCTGCCGCCGGGACAGTATTCCATTCAGGTGACGGCCGCGGAGTACGTCGCGACGACTCCCGATACGATGACCGTGACGCTGCGTGGTGGCGAACTGCCTGCGGTGCTTGAGTTTGGAGCGCAGAACATCGTTGATGCTCACCCGCGGCCGTCAGAAGCTGCCGCTGAAGAATCACCGCAGTGGCCACGCTTGTTGACGGCCACCGTTGGCGCACTGATCGCGCTGGTTGTGATGCAAGCCTTAGGACTGGTGATCTACCTGCTGCGGTTCCGCCGGCGTAAGCCCGCTAAACCCAGCGTATCGCAGACCGGCCAGTTCAAACGTCCCCTAACGTGAGGGCCGCTGTTTCAGGAAAAGCGCGCTGCGGGTGACCTCGATCGTGATGTCTCCGTGCTGATTGCGCCCGATATGGCGCATCGTCACGATTCCCGCCTCGGGCCGGGAACGACTTTCGCGCTTGGCGATGATCTCCGTTTCGACATGCAGCGTATCCCCGGCGAACATCGGCTTCGGGTGCTTGACGTTCTCGTAGCCGAGGTTAGCGATGATCGTGCCGGCGGTTAAGTCACCGACGGTTATCCCGACGACCAACCCCATCGTGAAGATGCCGTTCACAATCGGCCGGCCGAACTCGGTGCTGGCCGCGAATTCGGCGTCGAGGTGCAGCGGTTGATTGTTGAGGGTCAAGCTGCTGAACAGCACGTTGTCGAACTCGGTCAGTGTGCGCCGAAGATCGTGGGTGATGACCATCCCCACTTCCAACTCATCGAACGTTTTACCGGCCATGAAGAGTCTCCACTGTACGCTGCGCCGTGAGGATTATAGCGCTGCCAAACAGAACGCCGGCATGGGGGGGACATGCCAGCGTTCTGTGGAGGGATAGGCCAGTGTCGGTCTGGCCAAGAAGCAGACGGTTTACACACGAGCCAAGGAGGGACTAACGATACGACGTCTGCTTCTACCTGATGCGCAGTGTAGTGCGCCCCGCTGAAGCAGACGTGAATGCGCACTGAACACTGTCTGAGTCCGTTACGACCCCGGTTGGCCGATTGGCGCGGTCTGTCCGTTGGGATTCCCCGGATCGACCGTGGGGACGAAGCCCTCCGGCGTTGGCGTGCCGTTCTCGCACCAGTTCTCCGCTACCGTCCGTTTATCGCTGACCTGCGGATCTGAGAACAGCCTGAGAGCGTTGGTGTACTGCGTGACCGCGGCGCATGGGGAGCCATAGGTCAGCGCATCGGCATACAACACGTAGTTGTTGAACAGCAGCCGCTGAACCTCGCCGTTCTGGTAATTCGGCGACAGACTCACGACCTCTTGCAGTGCGTTGATGGCCCCGATGTAGTCATTTGTCCCGACACGCGAGCGCGCGCTGAGATAGAGCTGCGCGACGTATCGCTCGAACTCAAGCCCGTCAGCGAGCGGCCCGAAGTCTTCTGCGCGGTCGGTCAGATAGATCGCCTCTCCCAGATCGCCCATCCGGTAACGCTGGAGAGCTTCGGCGTTGAGGGCGCGCGACATCAAGCTGCGCACCAGTGCGACTTCATAGTTCGGATCGATGCCGATGATCACGTCCAGTTCGTCGATCGCGTCCAACCACTGACCGAGCGAGACTGCGCTCTGAGCGCGCGCGAGCCGTCCTGCGAGATCGAACGGGTCGGCCAATGTGGCGGTTGCTTCGAGGGTGGGTGAAGCGGTCGGCCCGGCGTCGGTGGGGGAGGCCGTCGGTGTTTGCGTCGGCGTGAGCGTCGCGGTCGGTTGAAGGGTGAGATACACCGCCGTCCCGGTTTCGAGCAGGCTGGGCAGGGCAGGCATACCGCTTTGTTGAGTCGCAAGGTACTGAATACGATAGCTCGCCAACTCGAAACTGCCGCTCTCAATATCGGTGGACACCAGCTCGACTTGCAGCGCCGTGTCCGCATCGGCGGTTGACGTTGCGTTGGATGCGGCCGTGCGCTGGCCTGTCGTCCATCCGGCGGTCGCGGATAACCCAACGATTCCGAGCGCGAAGAGACCCAGCACGCCGAAAACGAGGATCGCCGACCCGCAGCCCATTCCGGATTGAGGCTGATACATGCGCGGCCCGTCCGGGTCAAGTGATCCGTACACGGATGATTCGCCGTGTGGCTCCGGGGGCAGGGTGCGGACGGGCTGGGTGTCATCGAGTGGGTTGTTGGTCATACAGCGTCCCATGTGCTTGTGCCGACCTATCGGCGACCGCCATTATACAGCCGTGGAACGCCGCGTAAACCCGCGCCCGCCCGGCGTAGGTGAACCGCAAACAAACAGCCGGGCCTGAGGCGCCCGGCTGTACGGAGGCAGAGAGGGGTTGACGACCGCGGATGAATCTAGCGGTTGGCGTTGATGTCTTGATTCTGCTGCTGCAAAATCGGCAGCGCGTTCGGGTCGTAGCTCTGGACGATCTGATCCGCCGGCTGCTCGACCTCGGCGATACCGTTGCGTACTTCGCCGATCATCCGACCGAGGCGTTGTTCGAGGTCACGCAGTGCATCGACGACATACGAGTCCGCGTCGTTCATGATCTGCTCGGCGTCGCGGCGCGCACGGTCGAGCACTTCGCGCGCGCGTACTTGTGCGGCCTGTACCGACGTGTCGTTGTCGAGCATTTCGGCGCCTTTGGTGCGCGTATCTTGTAGGATTCGCGCGGCTTCTTCGTTGGCCTTCTCAAGGATACGGTTCCGTTCCGAGATGACCGTCGTCGCCTTGACGATTTCTTCCGGGATGGAAATCCGCATCTGGTCGAGAATCGCTAGCGCGCGTTCTTCATCGACCACGGTGTATTTGCTGAAAGGAACGTGACGTCCTTCATCAATCAGATCTTCGAGCCGGTCAACCAGTTGCAGAATATCCATCAGTCCTCAACCTCTCATTCACCCGTTCAGTCGCGGATGCTTATGGTGTAGCCCGGCTCCGGCTGAAGTGCGCGTAGTTCCTCAAAGCGCGCGACCAAAGCCCTGTCCACAAAACCCGGAACCATTGTCGACACATCACCCCCGAGTTCTGCGATTTCGCGAATGGTGCTGGAGCTGATGTGGATGTGCCGTTCATCCGCCATGATCGAGATCGTTTCGATGTCGGGCGCGAGCTTCTTGTTGGCAAGGCCCATACGAAACTCGAACTCGAAATCGGAGAAGACCCGCAGACCACGGATAATCGCCATCGCTCCGACGCTTGCAACATAGTTTACAAGCAAGCCGGAAAATTTCGCAACTTCTACGTTTGGGATATGCCTTAATGCTTCTGCCATCATCTCCATTCGGCGATCTGCGTCGAACAGCAGACGCTTTTTCGGCAGATCATAGGCGGCGACGATGACCTTATCGAAGAACTTGGCTGCTCGTTCAGCGACATCAATATGCCCGTTGTGAATCGGGTCGAACGAACCGGGATATACGGCGATGTGACCAGTGTCGGCCATTTAGATTGTCCTTCCGCCTTGTTGCGCCTAGCTGACGTCGATCTCCGGGTCGTACAGCATGGCGACCCGTTCCGCCAGCAGCCGGTGTTCCGGCAGGGTCAGGTACGGGTCTTCTTCGAAGAGTGTGCGCGCCTCGCGCTGGGCCATATCGACCAAGTGCGGCACCATCGCGTGCAGCAGTTGGAGCTTGCTGCGACCGCTTTGGCGCGTCCCGATCAAGTCACCTGCGCCGCGCTGCTGCCAGTCGATTTCGGCCAACTTGAAGCCGTCCGTGGTCTCGGTCAATGCCTTGAGCCGCGCCTCAGACTCTGGCGTATCCGCATCCGGTACAAGGAAGCACGTCGACTTGTGCTGACCGCGCCCGACACGCCCGCGGAACTGATGCAGCTGAGCCAGCCCGAACCGGTTCGCGCCTTCGATGATGATGACGTTGGCGTTCGGCACATCCACGCCGACCTCGGCCACTGACGTGGTGACGAGCACGTCGATCTCTCCGTGGCTGAACGCCCCCATGATGTCGTCTTTCTCGGCAGGGCGCATTTTGCCGTGCAGCAAGCCGACGCGGTAGCGATAAAACACCTGACTGAGCCGTTCGTACTCCTCAACGGCCGAGGCGGCTTCGATCGTCTCCGATGCCTCGACCAGCGGGTGCACAATGAACGCCTGCCGGCCCTGTTCAAGCTGCTCCTCGACAAAGCGATACATCCGCTCCCGCTTGACGTCGGGGATGATATACGTGTCGATGGGGGTGCGTCCCGGCGGCATCTCATCGAGGACGGTCAGGTCGAGGTCAGCGAACAGCGTGAGTGCCAGCGTGCGTGGAATCGGGGTCGCCGTCATCACCAAGACATGCGGATTGAGGCCCTTACCGCGCAGCCGGCCACGCTGCTGCACGCCGAAGCGGTGCTGTTCGTCGATGACGGCCAGCCCAAGATTCTGGAATGTCACGCCCTCTTCGATGACGGCGTGCGTGCCGATGACGATATCAATCGAGCCGTCGGCGAGTCCGGCAATCACGGCGCGCTTATCGGCGGCGCTGAGCGCGCTGGTCAGCAGAGCGACGTGCGGTTTGCGATCTCCCGGTGTCGCTTCGAGCTGGCGTGAGATGCTGCGGTAATGCTGCTCGGCGAGGATGCCGGTCGGGGCCATCAACGCCGCCTGCTTGCCGTTGGCGAAGGCGAGGATCATCGCGCTGATCGCCACGGCCGTCTTGCCGGATCCCACGTCGCCTTGCAGCAGCCGGTTCATCGGAATGGGCTTCGCGGCGTCGTGGCGGATGTCTGCGATGGCACGCTGCTGGGCTGTCGTCAGCGAGTACGGGAAGACGGAAGCGATGAATTCGTCCATGAACCCGTCATCCACCGGAAGCGGCTCTGCGGGGGTGCTTTGCCATTCACGGCGTGTTGCGAGGATCGACAACTGCATCAGCAGCAGTTCATCGAATACATACCGGTTGCGCGCATGAGCCAGATGGTCGTGGCCCTCAGGGAAGTGCAGGTTCTTAATCGCCCAGCCGAGGTCGGCCAGATCGGTTCGCTCAAGCACCGTTACCGGCATGTAATCGGGCAGGCGTTCCGCCCAGTACGTAACAGTATCGCGCATCAGGCGGCGCATCGTGCGCCCTGAGATGCCTTCGGTCAGCGGGTAGATCGGCACGATACCGATTTGGCGCAGGTTCTCCGGGTCGATCTGCTCCCACTCCGGGTTCGTCATCTGCGGTTGGCCCCGGAACGCCGTGACTCGTCCGTGCAGCACAAATTGAGTCGATGGCTGGAATGTGCGGCTCAAGTAGTGCTGCCCGAAGAACGTGACGTGCAGCGTGCCCGTGCCGTCGTAAAACTCGACCCACAGGTCTTTACGCTTACTCTTGATCGCCTTGAGTTCGCTGCGTCGAACCGTAGCGATGACCGTTGTGTTCTGTGTCGGCACGAGCCGCGAAATCGAGGTGAGCCGCGTATAGTCGTCGTAGCGGCGTGGCAGCAGCGCCAGCATGTCCTCGATCGTATGTACGTTGAGGTTCGCAAGCGACTCGACCATCTTCGGCCCGATCCCGCGCACGGTTTCGACCGACGCCCTGAGGCCGCGCATGATGTCCGTAGCGGCTTCGGGATCGACGTTCGGCCGTGGCGACCGCGGCGGCCGCGCCAGCCGGATTTCCGTCGGGATGTCGAGCTGTCCGGTATGCAGCACTTCGATCGGATCACTCACGTCGAAGCTCAGGTCGCCCTCGTCGCCACCCCGCGGCCGCTGTTGATCGTGCCGGTCGTGCTGCTGCTTGCCGTGTTGACCGCGGTCTGGCCGATTCGGCCCACCCTCACGCCGCTGCTGTTCTCCGCGCGGCCGATCCTGCTTGTTCCGCCTCTCCTCGCGGCGTCCCTGATCGTGTGTCTGTTCAGCGCGATCTCGCCGGTCTTGGCGGGGTGGACGGGGCTGTGCGGGCTGTTCGCGCGCGGCTTGCTCGCGAGGGTCGGCTGGCATCTCTGATTTTGGTGGACGCGACTCGTGCGCGGGCGTTTCGGTGGGAGCCACAGGCTTAGGCGTGGATTGAGCCGTGGGCGGCGGTTGTTTGGCGGCATCGCCCGCCTCGAATACTTCCCGTTCGGTGGGCGGCTGAACCCGGCCGGTCACGCGGTCGAGCATATAATTTACGATCTGTAAACGACGCTCGCGTTCACCGATGTCGTCGTAGCCGCGCATGAGCGACGTCAGTTCATCGACAAGCCGCCGCTGTTCGGGCCGGCGCGCCTGTTCATACGCTTGCATCGACCACGTTGCGCTGTAGGCGCGCAGCCCGCCGACGACAGCACGATTGTTGGCGCCTTGCTGACGTTCGAGTTTGAGTATCTTGACTAGCTGTTCAATGGCAGAGGGCATGACGGTGTTGAGCTACGCCTTCCAAGATGTGCTGACCGAAGCGAACCCGAGTGATCCCGGCCCGATATGTACGCCGAGCGTCGGCCCTACGCGCACGATATGCGTATCCACAGGCAGGATGTCGGCGATCGTATCCTTCACGTGCTGTGCGCCTTCGAGATTGTTGGAGTGGATGATCGCCAGTTTGTCGAGCGGCGCTTGCTGTCGAATTAGCTCGATCATGTGATCGACCGCCTTGCTGAACGTGCGGACGCGTGCGGCCGGCAGCACGTCGCCGTTCGTCACCTGAAGAATGGGCTTGATCTGCAGCAGCGCGCCAATCCCGGCGGCGGCCCAGCTGACACGGCCCCCACGCCTGAGGAATTCCATCGTGAGCAGCGCGCAGTACAGCGCCTGATTGTGCTGAACGCGCTGAATGGCGTCGAGGGTGGCTTCCACGCTTCCGGTCTGCGCCGCGACTTCCGCGCCGACGATGACCTGCCATCCCATGCCAAGGCTGACCTGCCCGCTGTCAATCAACGTGTACCTGTTTGAAGGCAAACCCGATCCGCCGATGCGGAACGAGTTGTACGTGGTCGACAGCTTGGCCGGGGTTACGATGGCGATGACATGATCGGCCGATTCCGCCGCGCGCTGCAACGCCTCCTCGGCAAGGGCGGGTGGGGGCGCTGCGGTTGTCGGGTGGGTTGGTAATGACGGCAGATCGTCGTAGAACGTTTCACGATTCAGTTCTTTGCCATCGTCGGCGAAACTCTGCCCTCCGTAATTGACGAAGGTTGGAACGACACCGATGTCATGCTTGTCGACAAGTTCCTGCGGCAAGTCGGCAACGCTGTCGGTCACGAACTTAATCTTTAAGAATGTCATGGGTCTCACCTATGCGCGAACCTAGAACCACTAAACCGCCGGCGTGAGGCCCAAGAAACGACGCCATCGCCGCTGTGCAACTGCTGAGAGAGGGCGGTTGGCCCGGAATTTCGCCATGCCAGCGCGCCAGCAGCTGCCGCGTCACTTCCGACCGCTGCGTGCCTTCGGGCTGCACGATTACCGCTGACTCGAACGCGCTGAACCCCTGTGCGAATTCGATCAACTGGTCGACGATCTGAGCGCGTGTGCGCGCCTTTCCGGTCGTCACCAGATGTCCATCGTCGAGCGTAAGCAGGGGCCGAACGCTCAGCATCGATGACAAAACGCTGTGTTCCGCCGGGAGTATGCCATTATGGAGCAACGTCTCGGTGGATTCAACATAGTATATCGAGAACACGCGGGCCGCAGCGTTCCGGATATCGCGCACGAGCTGTTCAATCGAGTTGTACGTTTGTGCCTGCTTGAGCGCGCGCATGACCACCAAACCCTGACCTGCGCAGATCGTGCGTGAGTCGATCACGGTGATGTCTTGTGGCCCGGCGCTCATGGCGGCCGTGCGGGCGTTGGCAAAGCTGTCCGACAGCGCGCCCGATGAAGTGATGCAGATGACGATGGGCGCGTTGCGCTTAGCCGCCCGGAATGCATGGTAGTAATCTTCCGGCCCCGGCGCGCCGCCGGTCGGCGGGGCGGTGCGGTGACTGGCGCTTTCGTGCAGTGCGCCGCGCGCCGCGCTCAACGCCGCTGACGAGTGCTCGTCAGCGGCACGCCACGGCACAATATGAAGCGGCAGACTCGCGCCAGAGTCTTCTGCAAACCCTGCGGCGCCGTCTGTGACAATTGAGCAATCCAGCATCGGCGTGGGTGTTATTCAATGCTGATCAGATAAGGATAGAGCGGTTGACCGCCCCGGACTACCACGATCTCTGGCCCCGGAAAGAGTTCGCCGAGCCGTTCACCCAGCCGCGATGCCTGCGCCTCACGCACGGCATCGCCAAAGTACAGGGTGATAAGCTCTGCTTGGCTGGCGTTCAGGGTGGTCAAGACGTGTTCGACAACCCCCTCCGGAGATTGACCGGAGCCGGCCAGCTTACCGTCCAGCAAGGCGATCACTTCGCCTTCTTTAGCGGTCACGTCATCCAGCGTGATCGATCGCGTCGAAGTGGTCACTTCGATCGTGCGAACGGAGTGTGTCGAGGCCGCCATTTCGCCGGCGAGGTCGTCAAGGCTGACGCTGCCGTTGGCGTTGATGTACGCCATTAGAGCGGCGACCCCTTGCGGAACCGTTCGCGTTGGAACGACCCGGACAGTCTTTCCAACGGCCAGTTTCGCCGCCTGTTCGGCCGCGAGGATGATGTTCTTGTTGTTAGGCAGTAGGATCACTTCGTCGTTCGGCAGGTTGTTGATCGCTGTGAGGAAGTCCTCGGCGCTGGGGTTCATGGTTTGGCCGCCGCTGATGACGACTGCTGCGCCGAGTTCGCGCACCATGAGCTTTCGCATTCCGTCGCCCGCCGCTACAGCTACGACGGCGACTCCGTCGACCATTACCGGCGCATCGTCGATATCCTTCTTGACCCGCTGCGCCGCTTGTGCCTCGTACTGAAGCTGCATGTTCTCGACGACGACATCATCCAGCATCGCGCCGGCCTCGATCGCGTAACCGATGGGATGCGCGGGGTTATGCACGTGAATGTGCACCTTGATCAGCGACGGATCGCCGACCACGAGCGTTGACCAGCCCATCGACTCGAAGTCGCGCCGTACCTGTGCGACGTCGAAATTGTCGCCGCGCATTAGGAACTGCACATCGTATCCGTAACCGTCCTCGTCTTCGGGTTCGAGCTTGTCCTGCCACGTCCCATCGTGCGTGTCGCCGGTCGGCACATCCTGCGCGAGAAGAGTCTCGTGCAGCATAACCGGCTCGCCTTGCAGCATGCGCGCCATGCCTTCGAGAATGTACACCAACCCCTGACCGCCCGAATCGACCACTCCTGCTTTGCGCAGGATGTCGAGCTGCTCCGGTGTGCGGCGCAGCGCGTCCTTAGCCGTCGCCAAAGTGACTTCCAGCACCACTTGAAGGTCACTCTCTTCTTGTGCAACCCGGTAAGCGGCCTCGGCGGCGGCCTTTGCCACCGTAAGGATCGTGCCTTCGACCGGTTTCTCCACCGCACGATACGCCTCTTCGGAAGCGGCCCGGCAGGCATAGGCGAAGGTCGACGCGTCAAAGACCTCGCGGTCTTTCAGTACGTTGGCAAACCCGCGCAGGATCTGCGACAGGATGACGCCGGAATTGCCACGCGCGCCGAGCAGCGCCCCACGCGCCATCGCATCCGCGACTTTTCCGACGTGCGAGTCGTCCCAATCGGAGATGGCGGCATACGCCTTGCGCATCGTCAGCGTCATATTGGTGCCGGTGTCTCCGTCTGGCACCGGATAGACGTTGAGTTGATTAACCCGTTCCCGGTTATGCTCTAGCCACGCCAGTCCAGACGCATAAAGAAACTTCAGTCGGAAACCATCGCATACGCGACGGGAAAGTTCTACGATCATTGGTGCACCTCGCGATCCGCGGCGGGCGGATCGTACCTTGAATTCGTTCAATGGGCTATGGTAGCATTTTCTAATCGGTATCGGCAAAAGTACGGGTAAACTCCTATGGCTATCTGCGCAGTTTGCGGGAAAAAGCCGCAGTTTGGCAACTCCCGCAGCTTCTCAATGCATGCGACGAGGCGCAAATTCAGCCCCAATCTTCAGGTCGTGAAGGTCAAAGAGGGCGGCGTTTTCGTTCGCAAGACGATGTGCACCAAGTGCATTAAGGCGATGGCGAAGGGCGCGTAACGCGTTCGACACCACAAGGGATACGTGAAAGCCGGCTTGTCCGGCTTTTTCGTTTGTCATCATGCGCCGCCTGAAGCCGCGCGCCGCAGCGAATCCAGCGCGCTCGCAATCCCGGTCGGGTCGCGGAAAATCGCGTTTCCGGCGACGAGATACGACGCGCCCGCGCTTGCTGCGCGATGTGCCGTCTCCCGGTTTATGCCGCCATCGGCGCCGACCTCAAGCGATAGGCCCCGGCGCGACGCCATGTCGGCTAGCTGCTGCATCTTGCCGAGCGTCGGCTCGATGAGCCGCTGCCCCCCGAACCCCGGATTAACCGTCATCACCAGCACGATGTCGGCGCTCTCAAGCACCTCTTCGATCGCGACGACCGGTGTATGTGGATTGAGCGCGATGCCGGCTTTTGCGCCCAGTTCGCGGATCATCTGAAGCGTGCGATGCAAGTGGGGGGATGCCTCGACATGCACTGTGACGTGGTCGGCGCCGGCCTTGATGAAATCCTCGACGTAACGCTCTGGCTCGACGATCATCAAATGCACGTCGAGCGGGATTTGTGTGGCGCGCCGCACCGCCTCGACGATCATCGGGCCGAACGTGATGTTCGGGACGAAACGGCCGTCCATGACGTCGAGGTGCAGCCAGTCGGCGCCGGCGTATTCACATTCTGAGACCTGCAAGCCAAGCTGCGTGAAATCCGCCGAAAGTAGTGAAGGAACGATCTTGGGTGGAGCCAATGTTAGATGTCCGGTGATCCGTCAAGTGTTCCCAATAATATAACAATTGGTGAACACCGTTCGTTGCGTTACCGCCTTACGTTATACTCTCGGCGATCAGAAAGCGTAAAGTGTCGATCTAAAGGGGATTCAAAATGGCGATGCAGTATCGGAGGCTGGGCCGAACGGGCCTGAAGGTGAGTGCACTGAGTATTGGGGCGTGGCTGACCTACGGCAGCAGCCGCGTCGAAGACGACACCGCCATCGCTTGTCTTCATACTGCGATTGAGAGTGGGATCAACTTCATTGACGTTGCCGACATCTACGCACGCGGCGAGGCCGAGAAAGTCGTCGGTAAAGCGATCAAACGCTACAACCGGTCGCACCTCGTAATCAGCACGAAGGCGTACTGGGGGATGAGCGAAGACGTCAACGATCGCGGGCTGAGCCGCAAGCACATCATGGAGTCGGTTGAGAAGTCCCTGAAGCGCTTTGATATGGACTATCTCGACCTGTTTTTCTGCCATCGCTACGACGAGCAGACGCCGACTGACGAGACGGTTCGCGCGATTAGCGACCTCATCACGCAGGGCAAGATCCTGTATTGGGGCACGAGCATGTGGTCTGCGGCCGCCGTCGAGGAGGCTGTCGGTCACGCCCATGCCACCAACGGATATGCGCCAGTCACCGAACAGCCGCTTTACAACATGCTGGATCGTGAGCAGGTCGAAGGCGAGCTGGAAGGTGTGTGCGATAAGTATGGGATCGGGCTGGTGGTGTGGAGTCCGCTGGCGCAGGGCGTCCTGACGGGTAAGTACAACGAGGGAATCCCTGCGGGCAGTCGTGGCGCGAGCGCCGACCCGGATTGGTTCGCCAAGCAGATCACGGAAGATCGCATCGACCGTGTTCGCAAATTGACCGCGCTAGCCGCTGAGGCCGGTGTGTCAATGGCTGCGCTGGCCCTCGCGTGGGCGATGAAGCACCGCGCGGTCTCAAGTGTGATCACCGGGGCGACCAAACCGGATCATATCTATGAGAACCTCAAGGCGCTCGATGTCACGATCACGTCGGAGCTTGACGCGGCCATTGAGGAGATCTTGCAGAACAAGCCGGCGCGGAACGCGTCCAACTAGCTGTCATGCGACCGGCCCGCGCCGGTAAGGAGACACCGTGCTAAAACACTGTTTGGTTGCCAACCGTGGGGAGATCGCCGTGCGTATCATCCGCGCATGTCACGCCCTCGGAATCGCGGCGACGGCGGTGTATTCGACAGCCGACCGGCACGCGCTTCATGTGGAACTCGCGGATCATGCCGTCGAGCTGGGGCCGCCGTCACCAGCCGAAAGCTATCTTGCCATTGAGCGGCTGATCGACGCGGCGCGGTCGACCGGGTGTGACTGTGTGCATCCGGGATATGGGTTTCTCAGTGAAAGCCCGGATTTCGCCGAAGCCGTGCTCGCGGCCGGGCTGACGTGGGTTGGCCCGCCACCGGCCGCGATTCGCGCGATGGGCGTCAAGACCGCGGCGCGGCGCATCATGGAGGCGGCGGGAGTTCCGGTCGTACCCGGTTATCAGCCTGAGGACGTCAGAGACGCCGACTATCTCACCGCGGCCCAGCGAATCGGCTTTCCGCTGATGATTAAAGCGGCGGGCGGCGGGGGAGGCAAAGGGATTCGGATCGCTTGGCGGCCGGAAGATCTGGAGGCCGGGTTGTCGTCCGCGAGTCGGGAGGCAGAGAAGGCGTTCGGCGATCCACGCGTGTTCCTCGAACGGTACATCGAGCGCGGCCGGCACATCGAGGTACAGGTGCTGGCGGATCGTCACGGCAAGACGGTGCATCTGTTCGACCGGGAGTGCAGCGCCCAGCGCCGTCACCAGAAGATCGTCGAGGAGTCCCCGTCACCGATGCTGAATGCACAGCAGCGGGAGGAAATCTGCATGGCGGCTGTGCGCGCTGCGCAGGCCGTCGGGTACGTCAATGCCGGCACCGTCGAGTTTATCGCATCGCAAGATGGGCAGTTCTATTTTCTGGAGATGAACACCCGGCTTCAGGTCGAGCATCCCGTCACCGAGAGCGTGACCGGCCTCGACTTGGTGGAGCTGCAGTTCCTCATCGCCGGGGGGCTGCCGATCCCGTTCGAGCAGTCGGATGTGACGCAGCGCGGACACGCCATCGAGTGCCGCGTGTATGCCGAAGATGCGCAGCGCAGTTTCCTACCGTCGATTGGCACACTGCACACGCTCGACATGCCCGCCGGGCCGGGCATCCGTATAGACAGTGGGGTGCGCGCCGGCGATGCGGTCACGATTCATTACGACCCGATGATCGCGAAGATCATCGCGTATGCCCCGACACGGGACGGCGCACGCAGAAAGCTCCTTCACGCCCTGCGACAGATGGTGGTGCTGGGCGTGACGACCAATGTCCGCTTTCTGATTCGTCTGCTGGACGACCCGGTATTCGCCGCCGGCAAGATTGATACCACGTATGTCGATGCGAATCTGGGAGACTTGATCGACGACCCTGAATCCGGGGTCGATGCGGCCGTGCTGATCGCCTTGGCGTTGAGCGAGGCCGGGGCATCGGCGCCGGTTGATGCGGCCGCTTCGCAGCGCGATCCGTATTCGCCATGGGCGCGGCCGGATGGGTTCAGGTTGCATGACTGAACGACCCTCACACCGGCCGCTGCGCGTGCTGATGATCTCCAAAGCGTGTGTCGTCGGGATCTATCAAAAGAAACTTGAGGATATTGCCCGGCTAGGAATTGACCTGACCGTGGTGGTACCGCCGGCGTGGCGTGACGAGCGTGGCGAGCAAGCTCTCGAACGCGTGTACGTGGGCGGCTATGACCTGCGCGTGCTGCCGATCCGGTTCAACGGGAACTTTCATCTGCACGTGTATCGCGGACTGGGTCGGCTTTTTGCGGATCTGAAGCCCGATCTGGTTCACATCGACGAGGAGCCATATAACGCGGCGACGTGGCAGGCGATCTGGCACGCGCGTCGAATCGGCGCCAAAGTCGTGATATTCAGCTGGCAGAATCTGCTGCGTCACTATCCGCCGCCGTTTTCGTGGGGAGAGCGATGGGCCTTGGCGCGCTGCGATCTGCTCATCGCGGGGACGGACAGCGCCGCCGATGTGTGGCGTGCGAAGGGGTATTCCGGGCCAATACGCACGATCCCGCAGTTCGGAACCGACCCTGAGTTGTTCTGTCCCAAGCCTGAGCCGCGCGCTGCGGATCATCCTTTCGTCATCGGTTACTTCGGCCGACTGGTCGTTGAAAAGGGGGTGCACGTCTTGCTCGACGCGCTCGCCCAATTGACCGACGCTTGGCGAGCGTTGATCGTCGGCGGCGGCCCGGAACTTGACCGGCTGAAAGCGATGGCCGCGTCGCTGCACATCGCTGACCGCGTGGAGTTTCGCCCGCAGGTGCCGTCAACTGAAATGCCACGCCTGTATCACAGTATCGACGTGCTCGCGCTGCCGTCGTTGACCCGCCCGAATTGGAAGGAACAGTTCGGCCGGGTGCTGGTCGAGGCGATGGCGTCCGGCGTGCCGGTGATCGGCGCGGACAGCGGCGCGATCCCGTCGGTCGTGGGGGATGGGGGGATCATCGTCCCTGAGGGTTCTGTGTCCGCCCTGCGCGACGCGATCCAATCGCTCATCGACCTGCCCGAACACGGCCAACAGCTGGCGGAAAAGGGCCGGATGCGTGTGATCGAACACTTCACGCAGCAGTCCGTCGCAAGAGAAACTGTGCTGGCATATCGCGCGCTTTATCGAGAGACCGCGGACGAACGTGTTTAGCGGCCGCTCGCTTCTCCGGGTGCGTGGCGCGGCTCACAGCGATTAGGTAGACTGACCGCGCGGACATCGTCGGATGTCTGCCCGGTCGTCATTGGCGAGGTCGATAACCATGTTGAGTCCGGCGGTGCTGCGCGAACGCAGGATCGTGCTCGGCGTGTCCGGCAGCATAGCGGCGTACAAGAGCGTTGATCTTGCCAGCAAACTCACACAAATGGGCGCGCTGGTCGATACGATTATGACCGACGCCGCCCAGCAGTTCGTGACACCGTTGGCGTTCCAGTCGGTCACGGGCCGGCCCGTATACACGAACATGTGGCGTGCTGAATCGTCTGGTGGCCTGCCGACGCACATAGCGCACGTCGGCCTCGGCGAGAGCGCGGACGCACTGGTTATCGCGCCAGCCACGGCCAACACAATCGCCAAGCTCGCGGCGGGCCTCGCAGATGATCTGCTTTCGGTTACTGCGCTGGCGTCGCGTGCGCCGCTGCTGATTGCTCCCGCGATGGACGGCGGGATGTACATGCACGACGCGGTGCAGACCAACCTGCGCGTGCTGACCGAGCGTGGGGTGTGGATCGTCGAGCCGGAGACTGGGCGATTCGCCTCCGGGCTGGTTGGCAAGGGCCGGCTTCCAGAGACGCCGGCGCTGATCGGCCATATTCGGCGGCTGTTGGGGCGGGCGGGGCCGCTGGCAGGCCGAAAAGTCGTCGTGACGGCGGGCGGCACACGCGAACCCATTGATCCGGTGCGGTATGTGTCGAACCGGTCGAGCGGCAAACAGGGCTATGCGCTGGCGCAAGCCGCGCTCGACGCGGGCGCGGATGTAACGCTCATCAGCACAGCCGATCTCCCCGTGCCGTCAGGCGCCGCACTGGTTGCTGTATCGACCGCCCAGCAGATGCTCGACGCCGTGCTGGAACATGCGCCGGCGACGGATGTGCTCGTCATGGCCGCCGCCGTCGCTGATTACCGGCCTCGGATTGTGCAGGCCGAGAAGATCAAGAAGCCCGGCGGGACATCTGGTCTCACACTCGACATGGAGCAGACGCAGGACATCCTCATGGAAATCCGCCGCCTGCGAGAAGTGCGCCATACGCCGAAGGTCGTCATCGGGTTTGCGGCCGAGAGCCAAGACCTGATCGCCAACGCCCGGTCGAAACTCGCGCGCAAGGGGCTTGACCTGATCGTTGCGAACGACATCACGGCTGGCGACGCCGGTTTTGCCGTGGATACCAACCGCGTGACGCTGTTGTCAGCAGATGGCGATATCCACCCACTGGCGCTGATGAGCAAGTCCGAGGTCGCGGATGAGATTATCGCGTGGGCGGCCCACCGCCTTTCCACAGCTGATTAGGCCGTATGCTGCTCGCGTATGTGGCGCTTGCGTGGTTGGCCGGGATATGGGCGGCATCGCAGTTTAGCGCCCTGACGACGACGTTCTGGCTGTTGATCTGCGCAGGCGGCGTGCTGGCCGGGTGGATCAATCGGCATGTGCGTGACTGGCGCCTGCTTTTCGCCCTTGTCGCGGTGATGGCGTTGGGGGCCGTGCGTATGTCGCTTGAGCCGCGCAGCAGCGCGCTTGCGGCGTACAATGGACGCGGAGGCGTGCAGATTGAAGGCGCTGTGATCGAGCCGCCGGATCGCCGTGATGCGTCTGTCCGCCTGCGTGTTCAGGCGCAGACCGTCAACGTGTCCGGCGTCCCCGTGCCCACGTCCGGCATCGTACTGGTTGACGCGCCGAGCACGGCCAGCGTGGCGTATGGCGACCTTGTGCGCGTATCGGGAAGGCTGCGCGCGCCTCAGGCGTTCGACCGCTTCGACTATGCGGATTTCCTCGGCCGGCAAGGCGTGTTCTCGCTGATGGATCGCGTTTCCGAGGTCGAGGTTGTGACCACCGGCGGCGGATCGCCCGTAGTACACGCGGTCTCCGGCCTACGCGACAGGATCGGCGCGCTGTTCACGTCACTACTGCCGGAGCCGCACGCGGGGATTCTAACGGCGGTCGTGACCGGGAATGAGCAGTACATCGCGCCATCGACACGCAGCGCCTACGCGGACTCCGGCCTGTCGCACCTACTCGCCGTCAGCGGCTTCAACATGACGCTCGTCGCGGGCTTCGCGCTGGCGTGGATACGCCGTGCACAGCGTCCGCTTGTGCCCGTGCTCTTCGGCGTCGGCGCGTTGATCGTCTACCTAGCGCTGGTCGGCTTCGCGGCGTCGGCGGCCCGTGCCGCATTGATGGCGGCGCTCGTCCTGATCGGTCACGCGCTTCGCCGGCAGTCCAACCTCGTCGTATCGCTCGGTTTTGCCGCTGTCGTGCTCACGGCGTTGGCGCCGAGGACGTTGTTCGATGTCGGCTTTCAGTTAAGCTTCGCGGCGATGTTGGGGATCGCCGTGATTCAACCGCGCTTGGATCGGGCGGTCGAGCCGTTCACGCTGCCAGAACGGCCGGCCACGCTGTCGCTCAGCGTCGTACGGATGTTCGCTGCTGCTGGAACGGTGACGATCTCGGCGTCCGTGCTCACGCTGCCGATTTCGGCTTCTGTGTTCGGCACATTTCCCGCGGCGACGCTGCTTACGAACCTGCTGGTCGTGCCGCTGCAGTCTATCATCCTGATTGGAGGGTTCGTGTTGATTGTCGTCGGTGCGCTGCCGATTCTCGGAACATTCGTCGCAAGCGCCCTGCTTGTGCCGCTGGCGTGGATGACAACGGTCGCCGAACGTTCGGCCGCGGCGCAAACAAGCCTTGAGGTCAGCGTGCACCCGGTGATCCCGCTGATTCTCGTCGGCGCGGCGGTCACGTCGTCGTTGGTCACGGCGACGCGCCCCGGTTGGCTGGATCGACTGCGCGGCCGCCGCGTGCTTCTGACCGGACTGGCGGCGCTCGGAATTGTGCTCGGACTCACCGGCGCTGTGATCTCAGGCCAGCCGGATGGCAACTTGCATGTATGGGTGCTCGATGTCGGGCACAGTCACGCGGTGTTCATCCAGTCCCCGAACGGCGCGCAGGTGTTGGTCGATGGCGGCCGTTACCCGAGCCGATTACTCACGGCCCTCGGACAGCGGATGGCATTCTACGACCGGCACATCGACGCCGTGATCGTGACACATCCCGACCCGTTCGACATCTCCGCGCTTCCCGCCGTGCTCCGCCGATATGACGTCGATCACGTCCTGTATCACGGTCAGTTCAACGCCGGGGCCGAGCTGGCGGAGATCACGGCGATTCACCCTCCGCAGACAATCGAGGCGGGGCGGATGATCGACCTCGGCGATGGCGCGTACATCGAAGTACTGCACCCCGCCAGCGTGCCAGCTGCCGACGATGGCATCGCGGATGTCGCCATGGTGCTGCGTGTGACATACGGCGATATGTCGTTCTTGCTGCCGTCTGATGCCAACGCCGCGGCGCAGCGTGATTTGCTGGCCGCCGGCGAGTGGCCGCTGGCGACGGTCATGCTGCTGCCGATGCACGGGGGGGCGCGCGGGTTGGATGCAGACTTTCTGGACGCGGTTCAGCCTCGCGTTGTTGCGCTGCAATCCGACCGCGCAAATGTGCTGGGCGACCCAGATCCAGATGTGCTGCGGCTGCTGCCCGACGTGCCGTTTTTCCGCACGGATCTGCAAGGCACGTTACACTTCTATACGAATGGAACGGATCTTTACGTCGAAACGGAGCGATGACCGTGCTGCCGCTAGTGACCTTTGTGCATGTCAGTGATACGCACCTCACCGGCAAGGATCACCCTGACTATCAAGCGCACCCTAACGCGCACGAGACGACCCGCGCCGTGTTCGAGCAGATCAATTCGCTGCCGGTTCCGGTCGACTTCGTGCTGCATACGGGCGATGTCGGCCACGATCCTAAGCGCGAATCGGACTATATGACGGTGCTTTCGACCCTGAAAGTGCTGCAGCCGCCGCTGCACGTCATCGCCGGCAATCACGACCGGTCGAAATGGCTGTACCGCACGGTGAACGGGCGCGTGCCGGACACGTATCACTATGCGTTTGAGGTGAACGGTGTGTATTTCGCCTGTCTGGACAGCAGCATCGCGCATCAAGGCAATGGCCGACTGGGTGATGCGCAGCTGACGTGGCTCGAAAACATCGTCGCGCTGCCGACCGATCAGCCGCTGGTGGTCGTCGTGCATCACCATCCGATCGCGCTCGGATCACCGCCGATGGACGCTATCGGCTTGAACGACGGCGAGGCATTGCACCGCGTGCTGCGGGGCGCGCGTAAACGCGTGCGCTGCGTCTTGTTCGGCCATATCCACGAGGATGTGACCATCATGCGCGACGGCATCCTGTATGCCAGTGCCCGCAGTACGTGGTATCAAACGCGCACGTGGCCCCGCCAGAAGGATTTCACGCGTGATCCGGTGCAGGTTCCGGGCTACAACCTCGTGACGATCATGCCCAATGGCGACACGATCATTCGGGCATACCGCGTGCCTTATCCGACGGGGTAAGGGTTGAGCGCGGCCCACCGCTCAGCGGACGCCTTCACGCGATCCTCAATGACCTCGACACCGATGCCGGGGCCGGTTGGAACGGTGATGGTGCTGTCGGGGTTGAGCACGAACGGCGGCTCGGTGATGTCCTCGGTGAAGTAACGGTCGGTCGCCGAGATGTCGCAGGGCAGGGTGACGGCAGGCAGGGATGCAATTGCCACGTTGCCCGCGCGCCCGATTCCGCATTCGAGCATGCCGCCGATCCACAGCGGTACGTGGTGCTCGGCACACAGCTTGTAGATAGCGAGGCTCTCGGTATAACCGCTTACACGCGCTGGCTTGAGGTTGAGGATCTTGAGCGCGCCGATTTTCAGCGCCAGCTTCAAATCACCCGCCGACTTCACGCTTTCGTCGAGGCAAATCGGTGTCTTGAGCGCTGCCTGTAAGATGCCGTGGTCGTGGATGTCGTCGTGCGACAGCGGCTGTTCGATCATCAGCAGGTTGAACGCATCCAACGCCTTGAGGTGGTCGGTATCGGCCAACGAATAGGCGCTGTTGGCATCCAGCATGAGCAGGATGTCCGGGAACGCTTCCCGCACCGCCGCGGCGACCTGTACATCCCAGCCGGGCCTGATCTTCAACTTGATGCGCGCGTAGCCTTGTGCCACACGCTTGCGGACGATCGCCAACTGCTGTTCGAGCGAGTCCATGATGCCGATGCTGACGCCGACCGTCGCGCGCTCGCGGCTTGCGTGCTGATCTCCAAGTGTTTGCGTGAACACGTCGACCAGCCGCATATCGTTGGCTTTAGCGAACGCGTCCCACACCGCGGCTTCTAGCCCGGCCTTAGCGTGTGCGCTGCCGCGAACGGGATGCAGCAAGGCGGGCATTTGGGTCGGGTGATCGATGCGCTTGCCGATCACCAGCGGGACGAGGAAATGACGCAGGATGTGCATACCGGTCGCTACGGTCTCTGACCCGTAGCCGGGATTGATCTCGACGGACGCTTCGCCCCAGCCCGTGACGCCTTCGGTGGTGTGCAGCTCAACCAGCACCCCTGCCTTGAAAGGTTCCTCGCCAAACGAGGTGACAAACGGCTCGACGAATGGAATATGCAGCGGATACAGACGGACTTCCGAAACCGTAATGGCGCGCACGACGACCTATCCTTCGATGACGATACCGGCGAGTTGTTCGACGGCGCGGGCGAGCGCGTGATTGCCTTCCTCGCCCAACCCTTGCCGCTGCAGTACGTTATACATCCCGTGGCACATCGACGTAAGGGTGAGGGGGAGGCCAAGCTCGTCGGCGGCCTCCAGCACCAGCCGCAAGTCCTTCTGCTGCAAGTCGATGGTGAAACCGGGCCGGAAATCACGCTTGATGACCTGCGGCCCGCGGTTGTTCAGCATCCAGCTTCCGCCAGCGCCGCCGCCGACCGCTTGCAGCGTGCGTTCGAGGTCTAGCCCCGACGCCTTCGCCAGCAGCAGCGCCTCGCTGGCCGCCAGCATGTTCGCTACGCACAGGATCTGGTTGACCAGCTTGGTGGATTGGCCGCTGCCGGACGGCCCGACGTGCGTGATCGTCTTGCCGATTGCATTCAACATCGGCAGCGCGCGTTCGAACGATGCGGCCTCGCCGCCAACCATCACGCTGAGCGTACCGCGCTCCGCGCCCTCGCTCCCTCCCGACACCGGCGCGTCCAGCATCGCGATGCCGCGGCCGGCCAGCTTCTCCGCGAACTCCCGCGTCGCATTGGGGCTGATGGTGCTCGAGTCGATCACGAGCGCGCCGGACGCTGCGCCATGCACAACGCCATCCTCGCCGAAGAGCACCTGCTCAACATCGGGTGTATCACTAACGCAGGTCAGAATAATGTCGCTGTGGCGCGCGACGTCGGCTGGCGACGTGGCAGCTGCCGCGCCCGCCTCGACCAGCGGCGTCATCCGCGATGCGGTGCGATTCCAGACGGTCGTGGGGAACCCGGCCTTCAAGATGTTCGCAGCCATGCCGCGGCCCATGATCCCTAGCCCGATCACGCCAACTCGTTCCATGGGTCTGCTCCTTGATCGTGTAGAATGCTGACGTTCTAGCTTACCAGCCACTTGACATGAGATGCTACACCGGGACGGATATGAGCGATCCTATCAGCTATCGAATCTTGACCGAGAACGCCGACCTCGAACAGGCGTCCCGCCTCGAAGCGGTGATTTGGGGATGGGATGTGCAGTTCGCGTCGCCGACCAATGTGATGCGTGTGTCGGCGCTCAAAGGCGGCCTCGTGCTGTGCGCCTACGACCGTGACGCGATGATCGGCATGTCGTGGGCCTTCCCAGCCTATACCGACGGCCAGTGGGTGCTCTGGTCGCATGTCGCCGGCGTGCTGCCCGAATATCGGGGACAGGGGATTGGCGCGGGGATCAAGTGGGCGCAGCGAGAGTGGGCGCTTATGCACGGATACCGGGAGATACGCTGGACGTTCGACCCGATGCAGGCCGGCAACGCGAACTTCAACCTGCGTGTGCTAGGGGTGTCGATCAACAAGTATCTCGTCGACATGTACGGGACGTACGACGATGCGCTTAATCCGGGGCTGCCGACTGACCGTTTCGAGGCACGCTGGGATCTTGCGTCGGATCGGGTTGAACGGGCACGGCAGGGCGCGTCGCCGGCGGTCAGCGCACTTCCAGACACCGTGCTCGTGCGCCTCGACGGTGATGAGGTCGTCACACGCGCCACGGGTTCGCAAGCAGCGGCGTGTGTCGAGATTCCGGCCTCGTTCTCGACGCTGGGGCGGGAGAATCGGGGCGTCGCCGAACGCTGGCAAACGGCGCTGCGAACGCAGCTCACCGACGCCTTCGAGCGCGGCTTTGTCATCGACGATTTCCTGCGGCACGAGGATCGGTGCTGGTACGTACTGAAGCGGCGCGCGCTGTCTAGCTTGTGATTGAGTCCACCGCGGCGCTCAGCGCGCGCCGCAGTGAATCGATGTCCGCAGGCACGCCGCCGCCTTGCGCCATCGCGGACGATCCGCCGCCGCGCCCACCGAGCACGCCGAGCACTGCATCGAGTACGGCGCGCGCATCGACCGCGCTGCCTGCCGACGCCATCACCAGCACGTTCGAACGGTCGCCGGGAATGCCGAGTAGGGCGACAACTCCGGGCTGCTCGGTCAACTGCTTGGCGAGCTGGCGCATTTCGGCGACGCTGTAGGAGTCGTCAGCGAACGTAACGATGCGCGTATCGCCGCGTGTTTCTGCGGAGGACAGCAGTTCCGCGACCTTATAGTGAAGTAGTTCGCCGGCAAGCGTGTTACGCTGACGCTGCTGAGCCTTGAGGTCGTCCTGAAGCCGCGTCACGCTTTCGGCCAGCTCCGCCAGACCGGTGCTTAGTTGAGAGGTAAGCGCCTGTGTGATGTCGAGGCGCTGGCTGTAGTCTTCCAGCGCGCGCGTCCCGCAGCGGAACTCAATGCGTGTCTTGCCGGCCTTACGGTCGGCGCGGATGACTTTGATCAACCCGATCTGACCGGAGTTGGCGACGTGTGTCCCGCCGCAGGCGGTGTGATCGAAGTCGCCGACGCTGATGACGCGTAGGGTGTCGCCTGTGACGTGTTCAGGGATCCGGCGTATACGCACCCCTTCGAGTTCGCCACGGGGGATTTCGCGCGCGGTCACGGCAAGCCCGCTGAACACCACCTCGTTGGCGAGGCGTTCGGCTTGCTGTATTTGGCTGATGTCGACCGCGTTGTCGAGGTCAATTGTCACGGTATCGGGGCTGAGGTGAAATCCGACTGTGGCCGCGTTCACTGTTGTGACGAAGGCTTGGGTGAGGATGTGCTGGCCGGTGTGCTGCTGCATGTGGTCGAAGCGCCGCCGCCAGTTAACCTCAGCGTGGGCCGGCCCGGTTGGAAGCGCGCTCTTCAGCACATGAACGACGGCGAGATCGTGCGGACGGGTGAGGACATCCAACACCGGAATACCGTTGATCGTGCCCGTGTCGTTTGGCTGTCCACCGCCTGTCGGATAGAAATAGGTCGCGTCGAGGATGACCGCGTGGCGGCCTTCGTGATCGAGGGATTCGACGATGGTGGCTTCAAATCGGGTAACGAACGAGTCGGTCAGGTAATGTCGTTGGGTCATCAGCGGTTTTGCGGCTCTGCCACGCGGTACAATTCGGACGGAATTCGCATTGTAGCACGAACGAGGTTTCGGATATGACGCAGCAGTTCGGCGGCGTGATCTGCGCAGCGGTGACACCTATGCACGGCCTGACGATCGACCATGAAGCGTTTGCCATGCACTTGCACACGCTGGCGATGGAAGGTTGCAGTGGTGTGCTTGTGACCGGCACGACAGGCGAAGGGCCGTCGATCGGCCTGTCCGAACGCCCGCAACTTGTAAAGACTGCGGTGTCTGCGGCGAACGGGTTGAAGGTGCTGGCGGGCACCGGGTGCAGCAGTCTGACCGATACCATTACGGCGACCCGTGACGCGTTCGACAACGGAGCGGACGCCGTCGTGATCGTGCCGCCGTACTATTTCCGCCGGGCGTCGGTCGATGGGCTGTTCAACTACTATGTCGCCGTGATCGAGCAGTCCGTGCCGGCTGATCGGTCTGCGATGCTATATCACATCCCGCCGATATCCGGCGTGCCGATTACTGTGCCGTTGGCCCAGCGCCTCTTTGATCGATTCGGAGATCGTATCAGCGGGGTGAAGGACAGCGGCGGTGACATGGCCTATACCAGCGCGCTGCTCGAAACCGTGCCGGGGCTGCCGGTGTTCGTGGGTTCGGAGCGCGTACTGCTGGAGGGACTCATGCTGGGCGCTGCCGGATGTATCACCGCAGGAGCGAACTCGGCTGGGGCTGCGTGTGTGCGCGTATATGACGCATGGCGCAGCGGTCATGAATCAGCCGGTGATTTGCAGTCCAAAGTGACCGAATTGCGCGCCGTGATGGAGTCTTATCCACCGGGCGCGGCGGCGTATAAGGCCCTGCTGCGCCTGCGATACGGAGGGGCAAGCTGGGACGTGCGGCCGCCGCTTGAGAATCACGGCCCAGAAGTGCTTGACGAGATGGTGGAGCGCATCACGGCGCTCGACCTCGACCTTTTGCCGTGGATTGCAGGGTAACGCCGTCGCCAAGCAGGAAGCGTATCGCATTCGGGAAGCGGCGCGCCCAACTGGCTTCGTTGTGCTCACCCTGCTTGTCGCGCACGAGCATCAACCGTGATTGAGGGATGCCGCGCTTGCGAAGCTGGTCGTAGAGCCGCTGGACGGCATCGTTCACGCCACCCACGTATCTGCTGAAGCGCCGCGGCAGCTCCTTTGCGCCGATGTCGAGATAGAGTCTCCCGGCGTTCAGATGCGCGTGCGCGGCATGGTCGATGGCCGCCCCGCGAGCGATCCACAGCGACGGACTCATCGCGGCGCAGAGGCCGAACACGTGCGGATACGCCAACCACGCATACAGCGAGACCAGCCCGCCCATTGACGAGCCGGCGATCGCGGTCGATTCAGATCCCGGCAGCGTACGGAACTCGGCGTCGATCATCGGCTTTAGCGTATAGATGATGAACTGCACGTAGGCTTCGCCGCGTGCCGCCCCGAACCGCGACGACGTGTACGGGTTGTATTCGGTGATGCGAGCGTCTCCGATGTTCGCAATCGCAACCACGATAGCTTCCAAACCTTCGTCATGCAGGCTTTCGAACGTTTCGTCGACATGCCATTCGCCGGCGTAGCTGGTGGCATCGTCGAATACGTTCTGCCCATCGTGCATGTAGATCACAGGATAGCGGCGGGACGACGAAGTATACGTAGGGGGCAGATAGACGAAGACATCGCGCGAGTTTTCAAGCTGCGGGCTGTAAATGTCGGGGGATACGAGCACAGTGCCGCTGACCGTATGCTCGGTGCGGTCTGGCGCATAGGGCGACCAAGTTGGCATAACGATACTCCTAGACACGCTGAAAGCATACGCCACAACGTGAAGTTACAACATAAAGTGGTGGTTACGAGATGGTTCTTGCAAGTGCGATTGTACACCCGACCCGGTAGGCCGCGGCTTCAAGCAGGGCCGGGCCGAGGGATAACGCGTCAGACAGGGTCATGATGCGATCTACGATGGGGAAGGCGGCGGCGAACCCTGCGTCACGGAGCGCGGCTGGAGTCGCGGCCACGGATCCGGCGAACGCAATCGTCGGCACGCCGAACTTCTGAGCGCGTCGCGCAACGCCTACCGGCCCCTTGCCGCGCAGGCTCTGATCGTCCAAGCGGCCCTCGCCCGTGATGACGAGCCGGTGCTGCTGAACACGCGCATCGAACTGCGCATAGTCAAGCAGTAGATCGACGCCGGACACCAGTTTGGCCTGCGTGAAGGCGAGCAGCCCACCAGCGAGTGCGCCCGCCGCGCCCGCCCCCGGCTCACGCGTGACGTCGTGACCGGTCACCGATGCGGCAAGCGAGAACCAATGGGTGAGCGCCGCGTCGAGCGATTCGACAAGCGCGCCGTCGGCGCCTTTCTGCGGGCCAAATACCGCAGCGGCACCCTCAGGCCCGACTGCCGGATTGTCAACATCGGTCGCCACGATGATCTCGACAGTGCGCAAACGCGGGTCAAGCCCGGACGGGTCGATGTAGACTGCGTCGTGCAGTGCCGTTCCACCAGACTCGATTTGCGTCCCATCGACTCGCGTGACAGCCAAGCCCAGCGCCATCAGACAGCCCGCGCCGCCGTCGGTCGTGGCGCTGCCGCCCATGCCGACGATGAGTCTGCTCGCGCCGGCATCGAGCGCAGCGCGGATGAGTTCGCCGGTTCCGTAGGTTGAGGCGCGGCCTGTGTCAGGCTGTTCGATCAGCTCTAAGCCGGAGGCGAGCGCCATCTCAATCACTGCCGTGCGCCCATCTGGCAGCAGCGCGAAATCAGCGTCAACGGGTCGGCCAAGCGGCCCGGTCACGCGGCGAGTCTCGCGCCGGCCACCGTGAACGAGGAATGCGTCAACCGTGCCGTTGCCGCCGTCGGCAATCGGAAGCAGGTCAATCGCCTCGTCGAGCGGCGATGCACGCAGCCCGCGCGCAATCGCGTCCGCCGCGACAACGGCGGACATGCTGTGCTTGAACGCTCCGGGTGCGACTAGAATCGCGCGCCGCCCCCTTCAGGTGTGCTCAGGCACCCGATGCACAGGTTCGGGCAGGTCTGCTGCTTCAGCGCCCAGAACAGGAAGAAGTAGATGCCGCCGACTATGCCGGTGACAATCGCCGGCCACATCGCGGGCGGTGTCTTGCCGCCACGGGCGCGCACCATGCCTGCCACAAGCAGCGGGAATGCGAACATCGACACGTTCAATGCGAGGGTTTCGAGGTTGCAGTTGGCGGTGATACCGAGCTTGGCGATCAAGGCGGCGAGGATCACGCCGACCATAATCAGCGATGGGACGAGCTGTTTGTCAGGGACGAGCAGCATCGTGATGAAAGCGATGCCGAAGATTCCGTACAGCAGCAGGTCGAGCAGCAGGTCGACGCCGGGCCGCGGCGCAAGCGCCTTCACGATCGCCTGTGGATCGACCGTGAGCTGGGCATACACCGGTGTAGCAAAAATGAACAACGTACAGATGAAGGATAAGCCGAGCAGCACTTTGCGGCCCATCATGACCCCCACGGCGGAAATCGTCACTGCGTTTACTATACCGCCTAAGCTGTTTTGGTACTAGTTAAGGGTCGCTGACGAGGTAGTCGGCGAGGGCGTCTTCTAGGCACAGCGCCGGTGTATAGCGAACAGCGTTCATGCCAACCGCCTTCGCGCCTTCGACATTAGCGGGCATATCGTCTATGAAAACCGTGCGCTCTGGTGTGACGCCCAGCCT